>Ga0209654_1000280_pt1 | contig 52881 bp, 50 predicted proteins | sample SaaInl1SG_22_DNA_FD_184646 | JGI IMG/M metagenome (GOLD analysis project Ga0209654, IMG submission 184646) | Marine microbial communities from expanding oxygen minimum zones in the Saanich Inlet - ESP_161SG_22_DNA (SPAdes) (version 2) | ecosystem: Environmental > Aquatic > Marine > Intertidal... | reverse complement strand
CAAATCACTGAAAATAATATTGCAGGAGCAGAAGTCCTTATCCTCAAAGACAAGGTCCCTGTTTGGCATACCGCTTTGGGATATAAAAACCTTGGGACTAAGGCTGCATTAGACAAAAACAGCATCTACTACATCCAGTCGATGACCAAACCCATTATTAGTACTGCCATCATGCAACTGGTGGAGCAAGGAAAGATTAGTTTAAACGAACCCGTAGAAAAATACATCCCAGAAGTGGCAACCCTCCGCGTGAACACAGATCCAGAAAAAGGAATCAAGGGCCCCACCACGGAACGCAAAGCTGGAATCACCATCAAACATTTACTTACCCATACAGCAGGTTTTTCACATGGTCTAGGCGAGACGCTATTGGATAAAGAACTCTTTGCGGGGATGTATAACGAAACCCTAAACTATAAAGGACATGAAAACTTAGAAAGTAGAATTGCCTTTTTATTGAGTGCCCCCCTCATTGGACAGCCGGGAGAACAATGGTTTTACAGCGCCTCTCCAGATCTTCTTGCATTAATTCTTCAACGGGTGTCCAAACAGTCAATCCCTGATTATTTAGAGGAACATATTTTTAACCCCATAGGAATGACCGATACGGGTTATAATTTGACTGCAGCTCAGGCAAAACGCGTGATGCAATTGCACACTATTAGTGATGCTGGGGTTTTTGGGGTAAGTGAACTTCAAGTCCCCACAAGTGGTAACACGGTTTATGGAGGTACCCACGGATTGTTTTCAACTGCGGTGGACTATGCTAAGTTTTGTCAAATGTTTTTAGATAAAGGAATGGCGAATGGAACCAAAATCCTGGATCCTGAAACCGTGGCGCTGATGCAGGAAAACCATGTGGGGACCTTTCTAGGAGATGCACGTGGCTTTGGTTTAGGGTTTGGGGTACTCTACAATACAGAAAACGATCCAAGTCCAGCTCAAAGCGGACAATTTTACTGGGGAGGTTACTTTAGAACACATTTCTTTATTGATCCCACAGAAAATATTATCGCCCTGTTTATGACTCAAAAACTACCTTATGGTGAGGATTACAATATTGCTTTAAACCGGGCCGTATATGGATCGTTAAAAAAATAAGCCATTAAAAAACCCCGCAAAAGCGGGGTTTTTTTGATACTAAAGGGAAGCTTTATTAAGCCTCGAAAGGAACAACAGATACAAAAGATTTGTTGTCTTTCTTTTTGGTAAACTTCACCAGTCCATCCACCTGTGCGTGAAGGGTATGGTCTTTTCCTAGATACACATTTTCACCGGGGTGATGTGCGGTTCCACGCTGACGGATAATAATGTTTCCCGCGCGTGCGGCCTGTCCTCCAAAAATTTTAACTCCTAGTCGTTTCGATTCGGATTCTCTACCGTTTTTCGAACTTCCTACTCCTTTTTTATGTGCCATGACAAATTAGTTTTAATGTTATTTGGATAGTGCTGCAATAAGGTCAGCTTTTTTCATTGAAGAAATTCCTTCAATTCCCTTTGCTTTTGCTTCTTCTTTCAGTTGCGCCACAGTCATGCCTGCAAAATCTTTTGCAGCAGCTTTCGGTGCTGCTTTTTTCGGCTCTGCCTTCTTGGCCGCAGGAGCTGGTTTAGCAGCTGCCTTAGTAGCTTTCTTAGGGGCTGCAGGTTCTTCTGCTTTTTGCGCTTTGGAACCGCTCGCCTGAATTTTTTCAATTACCAATTCGGTAAGGGCTTGACGGTGTCCATTTTTGACCCGATACCCTTTGCGTCGTTTTTTCTTAAAAACGATCACTTTGTCCCCTTTGAGGTGACTCACCACTTTTGCTTCTACCGAAGCTCCAGTGATAGCCGGGGCGCCAATGGAAACTTTTTTACCGTCATCTAGTAGATAAACCTTGTCAAAAGAAACTTTTGAGCCTTCTTCTGCTGCTAGACGATGTACAAAAAGCTTCTGGTCTTGCACAACTTTAAATTGCTGCCCTGCTATTTCTACGATTGCGTACATTTTTTTGTTTATTTAATGGTCGGCAAATATAATGCTTTTTGACAAGAAAACAATTTTCTTTTTATTGCTTGTCAAATGCGTATTTACCAGGTCCCGTTAAATAAATTACTATAAAGGCGACCAAAAACAAAAAGGCTTTTTCTTTTTTTGAGAAAGGATCGCCGTCATGAGCAATTAAAAATGCCACCAACATAGTAAAGGCGGGGAAAATACTAAACAGTTTTGTTTTCCATCCGATCAGAATAAAAATAGGAGCGATAAATTCTCCGAAAGCTGCTAGGATTAAAGAAGGTGCTGATCCAATTCCGATGGGATCACCAAATTTGAAATTTCCATCCCATACTCTTAAAAACTTTCCGTAGCCGTGGGTCATCAAACCAATTGAAAAGCCAACGCGCAATAGTAATAAGCCAATGTGTGTTGTTATTGTATTCATTTTTTTGGGGTTAAATTATAAAAATTAAAAGTACTTATTTTTTTAGATAAGAACGCACTGTTTGTTCCAGCCCTTCTTTAAATGGGGTTTTGGATTCCCAACCGAGCTCTCTTTTTATTTTGGAAGCATCGATAGCGTAACGGAAATCGTGCCCCAACCGATCTGTCACAAAGCGAACCAACTCTTTGGATGTACCCTCGGGACGCTCTAAGAGTCGGTCTGTGATTTCAATTAATTGATAGACGATATCAATATTTTTTTGCTCGTTATTCCCCCCAATGGCGTACGTTTCGCCTGGTTTTCCCTGGTGTAAAATGAGGTCTATCGCTTCGGCATGATCTTCTACATACAACCAATCGCGAATGTTTTCCCCTTTTCCATAAACAGGCAGCGGCTTTTGATTGATAATATTTTGAATCATCAAGGGAATTAATTTTTCGGTATGCTGGGAAGGGCCGTAATTGTTTGAACAGTTGGACAAGACTACGGGCAGTCCATAGGTATGAAAATAAGCACGTACCAAATGATCGGAGGCCGCTTTGGAAGCCGAATAGGGAGAACGAGGATCGTAGGGTGTGGCTTCGGTAAATTGACCCTCTTGTCCCAAACTCCCAAAAACCTCATCGGTGGATATGTGGTAGAAGTGGTGGTCTTTACTATGATTTCCCCAATGTTGTCGGGCTGCCTCCAAAAGAGTTAAGGTTCCTTGGATGTTGGTTTGGGCAAAGGCAAAAGGATTCTTGATGGAATTGTCCACATGAGATTCCGCGGCAAGGTGGACTACCGCATCGAAGTCCTGAGTTTTAAAAAGTTCTTGCAACAGCGTAAAATCATTGATGTCCCCTTTGACAAAGCGATAATTTGGAGCCGCTTCACAATCCTTTAGGTTGTCTAAATTTCCTGCATAGGTCAGCGCGTCTAAGTTTAAAATTTGAGTGTTGGGGTATTTCTGAAGGAGTCTTCTCACCAAATGAGATCCTATGAACCCGGCGCCTCCCGTTACTAAAATGGATTGAAATGTACTCATCTTATTTCTATTCTTTTTATACAGTCTTCCAATGCTGCTTCCCAAGGTAGGGGTTGTAAAGATAAATGGTTTTCTATTCGTGTAGTGTCTAACACGGCATATAAAGGTCGTCTGGCAGCGGTGGGGTAGGCTGCGGTGGTAAAGGGTGAAATTTTGCATGGGCTTTTTGTAAGTCCTACAATTTTCTGTGCAAAGTCAAACCAGGAAGTGGCTCCTCGCTGGGCAAAGTGATAACAACTAAAATCAAAAAAAGTGGGTTGATCGATATGGGTCAATACAGCTCTTGCCAAATCCATCCCGTAGGTGGGTCGGCCCCACTGATCCTGCACTACTTCAAGCTGCTCTTTGGTTTTGCTCAATCGCAAAATGGTTTTGACAAAATTGGTTCCAAACGGACTAAACAACCACGAAATCCGAAAAGTAGTGTGGAGGCACTTTGCCTTAGCCAATCGTTGTTCCCCTTCGTATTTGGATAGGCCGTAGACATTGATGGGATCACATTGATCCGTTTCTTGATAAGGAACGGAAGCCCTTCCATCAAAAACATAATCCGTTGAAAAATGAACCAAAGACAGCTCGTTTTCTTCCGCAAAGTTTACAAGGTTTTGTACTCCTTCAGCATTGATTTGAAATGCTTTCTCAGATTCCTCCTCTGCCTGATCTACTTGTGTATAGGCAGCACAGTTGATGATACCGCTAAAGGGGTTAGCTTCAAAAAAAACGTGAAGTGTTTCTGGACGTGCGAGATCTACTTCCTCTCGGTTTGTAAAAATCAAATGGTGGTTGGGGAATTCCGCTGCTACAGCACGAAAACACTGCCCCAATTGACCGTCTGCCCCAGTAACTAGAAAACTAGGCATACAGATCGTCCTTAAAATCAAAGAGGGGTGCTTCCGACAAAGTGGGGTGGTTTTGGTCCTTTTCAGATTGAATCCATTCGTCCTTAGGAAGTTGCCAGTCGATGGCTAAAGTGGGATCATCTGGGCGAATACTCCCTTCACTTTGGGGGTTATAATAGTTATCCACTTTGTACTGGAAAATGGACGTTTCACTAAGCGTAATATAACCATGGGCAAAGCCTCTAGGAATAAACAATTGCAGTTGGTTTTCTGCACTTAGTTCTTGGCTAAAATGCTGCCCAAAAGTGGGCGACCCTTTTCGGATATCCACGACTACGTCCAAAACGGTTCCCTGAAGCACACTCACCAGTTTGGACTGTGAAAAAGGAGGAAGTTGGTAATGCAGTCCTCGAAGTACTCCCCTTTTGGAGTGGGTCAGGTTGTCTTGACAGAAGTGAATTTTTCTCCCTACCGCGTTTGTAAAATTTTGATCCACAAAGTGCTCCGAAAAAGAACCCCGATCGTCAAAATGGACAACAGGTTTTACTAAAAAAACTTCTGGAAACAAGGTGAGTATGGCCGTCATGAAAAGAGTTCAACTAACATTAGGATGTAAAACTTGAAGTAAAAATAATCATTTTAAAATTGGAATAACACCCCGACCAGAGGTTGGCAGGCTCCTAAATCCCCTCTTACCAGCGGAGACTATCGTTTCCTCCCCTCTAACAAGAGGGGAATGGCTTTACGAAGTAAAGTCAAGGGGTGTGTTAATGGGAATAGCGCTCTAGTAGGTAGTCGCCATAAGAAGTGCCTTGTAGTTTTTGGGCTTGCTCTAAAAGTTGCTTTTTGGTAGTGTATCCCTTTTGATATGCCACTTCTTCCAAACAGCCGATCTTAATGCCTTGTCGCTTTTCTATGGTTTCGATAAATTGACCTGCTTCCAAAAGGGATTCGTGCGTTCCGGTGTCCAGCCAAGCAAAACCTCTTCCCAAGGTTTCAACCTGAAGTTTGCCTGCCTTTAAAAAGTGTTCGTTTACCGCCGTGATTTCCAATTCCCCCCGAGCTGAAGGGGTAATTTGTTTGGCTACAGAGACTACTTCATTGGGGTAAAAATACAAGCCTACCACCGCTTGATTGCTTTTGGGTATTTCGGGCTTTTCCTCAATGGAAAGGGCCTTGCCCTGGGCATCGAACTCGATCACTCCATAACGCTGAGGGTCATTAACAGTATAGCCAAAAATGGTGGCTTTTTGACCTAATTTTGTCCGTTCCACTACGGTTTCCAACTGCTCCGAAAAATCCAAGCCGTAAAAAATATTGTCCCCTAAAATAAGACAGACCGGTTCTTCCCCGATAAAGTCTTCTCCCAAAACAAACGCTTCTGCCAGACCTTTGGGTTCCCTCTGGACTTTGTATTGAAGTGTTATGCCCCACTGGCTTCCATCGCCCAACAAACGTTTGTATTGACTTATGTCCTCAGGAGTACTGATGACCAACACCTCACGTATTCCCGCCAGCATCAATACTGACAAAGGGTAATAGACCATAGGTTTGTCATAAACAGGTAACAACTGTTTAGAAACACCTAAAGTCACCGGAAAAAGTCGGGATCCAATACCGCCAGCAAGGAGGAGGGCTTTCATTTTTCTATTCCAGTTTTAAATTCAAATCCTTCCTCAACCCCTATAAATAATGGGTTTTTCTTGTTTTCTAACATAGAATAACGTATCTTATATAGTCTAAATGTAGCAAAAATACGCCTTAGTGATTTATTAGAAGAAACGATAACATGATTTAACATATGTTAGATTTTATAAAAATAGAATTTGGGCTTTTGTCGGCTCAAAAAAGAAAGGTACGAATCTATATCTTTTTGCACCTTTCAAAGGGAAAAAAATTAAGCTGTCCACTACCTCTTTTTATCAATCCGAGTTTTTGGCAAGATAAAAATCAACGGGTTAGTCCCCGATATAAAGAGGCGGAAAAGATCAATGAAAAACTTAAAATAGTTCGTTTTCAGCTAGAAAGGACACAAGATTTAGACCGAATTCGGGATAATAAATCGTTTAAATTATTAATTAAAAATATCTATATTAATTATCTGTTAAACAATAATTTAAGAATTAAAAGTGCTATAGCAAATCAGATCAAAACTGCGCCCTATAGAAAGAACAGAAAGACAGGTTCTATTGGACTTCGCCTTAACACAATTAAACGCTATAGTTATCTTTTAAAACTTGTAAAAGAGTATGAGATAGAAAAAGACACATTACTTTTTATGGATCATTTTAGGATTCAGGACATTGATGCTTTTTCTTCCTACTTACTCCATGAGAAATCCTATGGAGTGGGAACTGTGGGCAAACAATTGGGGCTTTTAAAAACGGTTTTAATTCGGGCGAAACGTGAGGGCTATCCGGTAAGTTCAAATTATGAGTTTATCGATTCTTTTGGGCTGGACAAACAAAAGAGAATTCTTCAAACCCTTGATTTAGAAGAAATCGAGCTAATTAAAAAGGCCAATCTACCCTCATATCTTATAAACTCATGGAAGTGGATGCTTATTGGTCTTTACACCGGTCAAAGAGTAGCAGATCTACTATCCTTAAAACCCGAGCAACTTCGAGAGGGACCAAAGGATATTCTGTATATTGATTTTGTACAACAAAAAACAGGTAGGGCCGTAACTGTTGGAATTTTAGATACTTTAATTAAAGAGATTCTAGTTAAGCAGTTTCCAAGTTATAGCTACACGCAGCTATTTAATAAACATATTAAACAGATCTGTAAGATTGCTGGTATTACCAAAAGGGTAACCGGTTATAAGATGCATGCAAATCCAAGAAGGAAATTAAAAGGGGTTTTTAAAAAATATGAGCTTATTACAGCTCATGATCTTCGAAGGAGTTTTGCGACCAATTATTACTCAAAAGTTGAGACTCCCATTCTTATGAGAATTACAGGACATAAAAAAGAATCTACTTTTTTAGAGTATATCGGGGAAAACTTTAACCAGGATCATTATGCTGATTTATTTATTCAGCAAATAAGCTCTTAAAAACTAAACATCTTCTACAAAAAGCGGCAAATCTTCATACCCAGGAAGAGGCTCAGGGGGACGTGTGCCATATTTAGGTGCTGTGTAGGAAAGTAAAATTTGGGTTAGTTTTATTCGCTCAGCATTTGTAAGCTCATCTAGATGGCCAAGAAGATAATCTAAATTTTCAGCTGCTAAAAGGTCCAGTCTGTCTTGAATATTTGGGGTGATTTTGGATTTCCCCCTTTTTGATTTTTTACCTGCTAGAGAAGCTGTATGAGAATTGAAAGGCATTTTTTGTTTTAAAACTACAATTATGCCCCTAAAAGGAAAAACCGAGTTTTAAACAAATACTGAAAGTTATTTATAAAATAACCCTGTCTAATTTAAAATCTTCTCTAGTCTTTCTAAGAGATACTGTTTATTGAAGTTCTTGTCAAAAAAGTCAAGAGCATTATTTGATAACTTTTCTTTCTCCGCTTTTGTAAGCTTATAAAGCGTAAGAATATTGTTTGCCAAAAGCTCATGGTCTTCGGCCTTAGAGGCAAATCCAGAATTAGACTCAGAAATTATCTTATTTCCAATGCCGTCTAAAGCCCCAATGATGGGTTTACCGCAAGCAAGATAAGACTGCAGTTTTCCAGGAATTGTATAAGAGAAAATATCTGCCTTTTTAAGAGTTATTAATAGCCCATCTGCACAGGTAAAATAATAAGGCATCTGCTCTGGTGGGAACGAACCTAAAAAATGGAATTTTTCGGTAAGCCCTTTTTCATTTATTTTCTCTTGAATTCTTGATTTATCTCTTCCGTCTCCTAGAACAACTAAGTTAATATCATACTCCTTTAACTTTTCAAAAGCATTTACTATGGTGTCAAAACTTTGAGCCACGCCAATATTACCAGCAAAAAGGAGGTTGAATCCCTTTGGAAACTGTGATAAATAGCTATTGTCTTTTTCAACTACCTTATAGAAATCTTCAGCGTAATAGGGGTAATAAATAATTTTACTTTCTGCTACTGCTTGATTTAGAATGTAGTTTTTAAACTCAGGTGATTGAACTAAAAGCAAATCAGTGAATCTATAAATTAGTTTAGTCATCTGATTAACTAAACCCAAAATAAAACTACTTTTTATACCCCCTGCTACTCGAGCAGATTCAGGCCAAAGATCATGCACCCATAGATAAGATTTACACTTAAATTTTTTAGCAGCAAGAATTCCAAGTAGACCAACAGTAATTGGAGAGGGGGCGTAAATAAATACTTTTTCAAAATCTCCTTTTAGTTTTAAAATTTTGAAAAGGCCAAAAAACACAAATGAGAAATAATTTAAAAAGAGCCTTAAGCCACCCCCTTTTTTTCTAAGGATTAAATTAGCCCTGTGGACTTTGATCTCTTCAATTTCTTCGTCCTTAGGACCTTTCCATGAATAACCCTTAAAATAATCTCCTTTTGGATAATTGGGCTTACCTGTTAAAACCTCAATATCATGACCTCTTTTTTTTAGTGAAAAGACAAGGTCATTAATTCGAAAGTTCTCAGGATAAAAATATTGGGATATGACTAGAGTTTTCATTTATACCATTCTAGTGGAGCTATCTTTTTTCCAAACAGTTCTGTTGATGTAATCTATATAGCTTAGTATGATTCTAGAAACTTTTAAAGACACATTATCTACATCATAATCCTTTACAATTTTTGGAGTATACCCAGATTCAAACTGTTTGGTTACCATGTTAACGGATTCAATTATTCTGCTTTTCTTTAATCCAGACATTATAACTGATCCTTCATCCATTCCCTCAGGACGCTCATGAGCAGCTCTTATCATTATAGCTGGAAAACCTAAAATAGAAGACTCTTCTGAGATTGTACCACTATCTGAGATTACACATTTTGAATTTTGTTGAAGGTTTACATAATCAAAAAAACCAAGAGGCTTTAAAAACTGAATTTTATCATCAATTTTTATGTCTTTTAATTTTTCAATTCTTTGTCTTGTTCTTGGATGAGTTGACACGATAATTGGAAGATTAAATGTTTTAACCACCTCATTTAAACTCTCAATAAATGAGATTAAATTTTCTTTATAATCTACATTTTCCTCTCTGTGAGAAGACACGATAAAATACTCGCCTTTTTTTATTTTAAGTTTGCTTAAAACATCACTGCTCTTAATTTTATCCTTGTAATAAAGAAGTATTTCCTTCATGCAAGAGCCAGTTTTTATTACTGTTTCAGGTCTTAATCCTTCAGCAATTAAATAATCACGAGCTTGTTCTGTTAGTGGCATATTTATGTCACTGAGGTGGTCAACTATCTTTCTATTCAGCTCCTCAGGTACTCTTTGATCAAAACAACGATTTCCAGCTTCCATATGGAAAATTGGTATTTGTCTTCTTTTAGCTGAGATAACTGAAAGGCAGGAGTTGGTGTCTCCATAAAGAAGAACTGCATCTGGATTTTCTTTTTCTAAAATCTTATCAGACTCTGAGATTATATTTCCAATTGTCTGAGCAGTTGAATCACCCACTGCATTTAGAAAATAATCTGGTTTTTTTACCCCAAGATCATTAAAAAAAATCTCATTTAGTTCATAGTCGTAGTTTTGACCTGTGTGAACCAGTATATGATTTACATGTTTTTCAAGTTCTGCAATTACTCGTGAGAGTTTAATTATTTCTGGTCGAGTCCCGACTATTGTAACTACTTTAGTCATCTTATGCTGTATAAATTTTTGTTTTTCTCACTATCTAAATACAAATCAGAGAGCATTTCATCCCAAATGGGTTTTTTGAAATTTGTTTCTAAAAAAAACCTATCCGAATTTAAGGATTTATTAGAGTAATATGAGGAATCCCTTTCTATTTCTATATTCAAATTAAAGTAAGTATTGATTTTAGATATCAATTCATATTTTGAAATTGGTGGAGAGGATATATTATAAATCCCAAACAAATCAGGGTAGTTTTTAATAATTTCATTAACTGTTTTTGACATCCAGAGTGTTGATACCCCAGAATAGATAGCATTATCAAATCCTTTAATGTTTTTATTTTTATTTGAAATTACCCATTCTAAAAGCTCAGTTTTATTATAGATTTCTTTCCCAATCATTGAGGACCTTATGGTAAGTGTACTCATAGAGTTTATCTCTCCCTCTCCTTTCGATTTCCCGTAATGGTCTTTTGCATCGGGTAAATCAAGGTCGTTATAATTCCCTTTATCTCCAGAAAAAACACAATCCGTTGAAAAATGAATTTGTTTTTTTTGGTTTTCCTTACACCAAAAATCAATTTTTTTGGGCAGTTGAGAATTAATAAGGTTAGTTTCTTTATTATCAGAAGCACCTCGTCTAATTGTAATTCCTACAGCATTAATTATAAAATCCGGTGAGGTTTTTTCTAGGAGGTCTTCTATATTTTGATTTAGAAAATCAAAATTTGAGTGAGTTGAATTTGGAAAGTGTTCTTGTAGGTATTTAGAATGTGACCTTGAATTTAGATAAAGATCAAAATGGATAAGAGATTGAGCCATTTTATGGCCTATCATTCCATCAGCTCCAAGTATTAGTATTTTCATTTATAACCAATACTTGCCAACAGGTCTATAAGTTCCTCTTCAGAAAGTTTTCGTGTATTAAAAGAATTATATTCTTCTAAATCCTTTGATTGTTTGCCCTCAAAGAAATACTTATTATAGTTTAAATCTCTATTATCAGCTGGCACTCTAAAATAATGTTCGAGCTCTTCAGCAACTAATCTTTCTTCTCTAGAAAGTAGGGTTTCGTGGATTTTTTCAGCATGACGAATGCCTATATTTTTAATTTCAACTGATGAATTATATATTTTTTTCATTGTTGATGCTAATTCCCCTATAGTTGTTGACGGAGATTTTTGAACAAAAATATCTCCGGCATTTCCATTCTCAAAAGCAAATAGAACAAGATTAACAGCGTCATCAAGGGTCATCATAAATCTTGTCATGTTTGGATCAGTAACTGTTATGTCTTTTCCAGATTTAATTTGATCGTAAAAATGAGGAATTACAGAGCCTCTTGAGGCCATTACATTTCCATATCGAGTTCCACAAATTACAGTTGAATCTGAGGTCCTAGATTTAGCAACAAATACTTTTTCCATCATAGCTTTGGATGTTCCCATCGCATTAATGGGATATACAGCCTTATCAGTGCTTAAACAGATTACCTTTTTGATATTATTTTCTATGGCTACTGATAAAACATTTTCAGTTCCTAAAACGTTTGTCTTTACAGCTTCTATTGGGAAAAACTCACATGATGGAACTTGTTTTAGTGCTGCCGCATGAAAAATGTAGTCAACACCTTTTACTGCAGATCTTATACTCTCTCTGTCTCTGACATCGCCAATAAAGAATTTTATTTTTGGATTATTATAAACAACACGCATATCGTGTTGCTTTTTTTCATCCCTAGAAAGTATTCTTATTTCTGAAATATCTGAGTCAAGGAACTTATCTAAGACAGCATTACCAAAAGAACCTGTCCCACCTGTGATTAATAATTTTTTGTTTTTAAACACTAGTCAAAATTTTAATTAATTCGTCAACTTTATTTTTTGAAACAAGCTTTGGCTTTTTTAATCTTTTCAAAGTTAGTGTTTTAAGAATTGAATTAGAAATGTCCTCAATGTTCATGGGGTTAAAAATTAAAGTAGGTTCAATAACATAACTTACATAATCTAGATTTGAAGTAATAACATTAAGATTTTTTAATGAAGCTTCAATTAAAGGTAATCCCAAACTTTCTTTTAGGGATGGAAAAATTAAGTTTTGATTTTTTTCATAGGCTAAGTTAATTTCTTCTAGATCCAATATTCCTAAATTTTTAATAATAAGATTAGATGGGATTTTAAAAAAAGGTTTCATTAATTGAATAAAATCATCACTTTTTAATGTAAGATTCAAGAAAATATTCTCCTTGTGATTTTCAGCAGCTGTTACAAAAGCCTTTATTAATCTATAATGATTTTTATGAGGAAGAAAACCTGAAACATATAAAAAGCTGTTGGTCTTTTTATCATTTTTTAATTCTTTAAAATCATCAAAGTAAAATGGAATAACTTTAATTCTGCTTTTATCATCGACTATTTTGTTATTCAGCTTTTCTTTGATCAATTCTGTTTGAACAATCCAATTATAACTAACTCTATCTTTTAGTTTTATATAAAATCTTTTTATAAAAAAAGTTGATTTGTTAAATAGACTAAAGCCAGTTTCTTTAAGATCAATTAATAAATCATTATGGAAATAAATATATGTTTCAATTTCTAATCTAATTGGCGGGGGAACATTTGCAAAACAAAATACTTTTGAAAATTTATATATTGTTTTTTTATAGAATTTTAATCGATTTTTTTCTGAAGCTTTAATAAACTCAAAATTTATTTTAGGGTAATTTAATTTTAGCCTATCATCTAAAAGAAAATAAAATTTCTCTTCCAAACCCTTGTTAATTATGTTTTCTATAAAATAATTAAGAAGAGTTTTTCCTCCCGTTTCATTTATATAAGTTGCATCAACTAAAGTCATCTAATTTTACAAATATCTCTTCAAATCTTTTCTTGTAGGTATGGTTTTGAGATTCCAAAAAACCCATTTTTCTTATTTTTTCCCTTTCATGTTCATTTTCAAGATAAAATTTACATTTTTCAACAAGATCTAGATCGTTATCAAAAAAAACCAAATGTTGGTTTTCTTTTAAATAACTGTTTAACTGAGGGACTCTGTTAGTTAATTGAAAACCGTTCATTGCTAAAATTTCAAAATTTCTAGCTTTGATTTGCTCAACATTTTTTTCATAGAAAAATTTGAGTTTTAAGGCCTTTAGTAATTTTACTAAATTTTTTTTATTAGGTCTTTTTAAAAAGTAACCAAAAAAAAACCATATCATGTTTAAACCTTTAGGAGCGCTATTTGAAAGGTTTAAATTAATTCTTGAGCTACTTATAACTTTTTCAATATCCTTAAAGGATAAAAATGTATTTTCACCCCATCCTGATCCAAAAACTTTAACATCCAAATTATTTTTTCTAAGTTTTAGGATAAGCCATTCTCTTGCAATACTGTATGATCCAATAAAACTTAAATCAAAATTATAATTCTGAATTTTATTTTTGTTTAATTCCACAGCTCCCCATTGAGATAATATAATGTTTTTGTAGCCTATACTTTTATACTTTACTAATGCTTCTTGATCTGTTGTTATACAATAGTCAAAAAACCAACATTTATACCTTGAAAATGATTCAAACCTCCATTGGTCATCACCAAACCAGTTTATAGTTTTATAGCTATTTTTTATTTTTAATAAGGTTGTTTCACTGATTTCATCATCAATTAGATTAAAAATGATTAAATCAATTTTTGTTTTATCTAAAAAACTTAATAATGAAGACTCTAATTCTTTTTTTGATTTAAAATTGTCAATCTTAAAGAATTGTGTTTGGTTTTTTTTTGTTGATGTTGATTCAACAAATATTTTTTTATCGAGAGATTCAAAACTATTCCCATTAATATTTATTTTCTCAAAACCAATAAAAAGTTTTTTCATTTAATCAATTTATTGAAAAGATCCTTATTTAAAATTAGTGTAGAAACACATAAAATTATGAGAACGAAAAATTGTAAAATAAAACTGTTGAAGTCGAAAAACACAAGTTCGCTTAGATAATATAAGACTATAACTATAGTAAATAAAAAAAGCTTTGGCGTTTTAATTAATTTATTCATTAATAAGGAGCTAAATACAAAAACAATAATTGAGGAAACTACGAGAATAGTTTGGAAACTAAAGGAGTCAAATATATATAAAGTATAAAAAGTAATCCCACCGATTAGATATCCTAAAAAAGTATAGTTATTATTGTTTTCTGAGTAACCAATATTTTTAATTTGATTAGTCATAGACTTGAAAAATTCAAAAAATAGTCCTGCTTTAAAAAATATTACACCATTAGAAAATTTTTCATCTATTAGAATATTAAAAATATATTCAGAAAATATAATTATTAGTATTAAACCAATACTATATAACGATATAGTTAATAAAAGAAAATCATCTATCTTTTTGTGACGTATTTCTAAGTTGTTGCCTGTCATCCAATTAGTTAAATAAGGGCCTAAATATTGACTATAAATTGAATCTAATGAACTAATAATTTGTGATGCAAGTCCAAAGCCTACTACAAACACCCCAAATTCTACAGGATCTATTTTTTTTTCTAAAATGAACCTATAACCCTCAAAGACAAACCACATAAATAAGTTAGATAATATTAAAGGGGATGAAAAGGAAATTAGATTTCTCTTCGGCCATTTGAACTTTTTATTTAGCTCTAGTTTTTTTAGAAAATTCAATAAATAAATAAAAATTAATGAATTAGATATTAATAGCGATAAAAACCAAATACTAATATCCTCCCTATCTAAAAAATTAAAAATTAGAAGAAAAAGAATTGTTAAGAATGGTGTTAACGTTTGAGAAAAAATAAAAGGGGTTCTTTTGTTTAAAATATTCAAACTAGATGAATATGTTTCATTATTTGTTTTGAAAACTAAAACTAAAAACAATAATGTGATCAATTCAATTGAGTAGCTTTCTCCTATATTAAATACTTTATTAGTTATTATATAAATAATCCCTATAAGTAGAATAAGGGTTGGGAAAAGTTTAAATGATAAGAATCCTAATCTACTCTCTAAAGTCTTATCATTTAACCAATTTATTGTATTTCTATTCACATAAATACCTATAGGGTTAATTATAAATAAAGACACCAAACTTAATGATGCAATTATTAAATAATATTCCCCCATTTGAGCTGGTGAAAATATTGAGGTCATGATTTTTGGAGTGAAAAGAAGAATTAGAATTCTTAAAATATTTCCAAGTGTTATTATTTTTAGTTCTCTAATCAATATTTAAGGAAATTTGATTCACAAAAAAATCATTTGAAAACTCATATGAATTGTTAGAATTCATGAAATTTTTAATATTCTTTTGATATTCTAAGATTTCATTATTTGATAAATCAAGTAAGTAATTATTTAAATCCTTAAGGTTTTTAAAATCATCGTAATTAATAAAAGTGTCTTCAGGGATTTGTTTAGATATATTTTGATGACCTTTATAAATGGGAATAGTTAAAGTTTTAAAGCAATCAATTATTTTTTCTGTCACATATCCGTTTTGTCCATAGAAATTTTCTAAACAATATGAAAAGTTATAATCCTTTAAATTTTGATATTTTGATTTGCTAATACCCTTATAATTTTTAAAGTCTCTTTTGATATTAACTCTGGTAAGAATAAAATTGAACCATCTATTTTGAACTCTATAGTAGTTCCAATCTGGACCAAAAAAATCAAATTCTATATTATTTTTTTCATGCCATCGGATTATTTTTCTTCTTTCAGAGTAAAGCTCTAATTTACTTTTTGAAAATTTATTAGCCGACATCTGGGTTAGGTGTTTTGGCTTAACACCTATCTCACACAATAAACTCAAATTTTGACTAAAATTAATTTTAAAATATTTTTTATTGTCAATTAAGTCATCATTCCAAGTGAAGATTTTACTAAATTTTTTATGCCTAACTAAATTCCAGTTTTCTGGTTTAATTAATCTAGATTCAAATAAAAGGAGATATGAATTTTTATTTTGAATTTTTTTAGGGATGTAATCATTATAAATTACAAACTCTGATTCTTCTACTTTGTTAATGTCTTGTGTTGATAAATCTATTCCACTTTGGTTAAATTTCTTTTTAAGATTTATAAATCCTCTAAGACAATCATCTCTATTTAAATTAGATTTCTCATCAAAAATCTTATTTGAATGATAAATATTATTTAAAACAAAAAGTGTTGCTTTTTTCAATTTACATCACTTAATGTCTGAAAAAGATAATCTATTTTCGGTTTAATATCATAGTGATGATTACCTACAAAAAATCCGAATTTATCTAGGTGTTCTGAATTAATTAAATCAGAAAAAACTTCATAATTGTAATACTTAATTACCTCGTTTTTTACAAAATTTCCTGAAACAATAGGTCTTACATCAATCTTTTTCTCTATTAGTTTATTTATGATATTTTCTCTACTAATTGTTTGATCTTTCATTATTAATGAAAAACCAAACCAAGAACTTTCTCCTATCTCTTGTTGAAGTATAAAATCGCTTTTTTTAAATTTTTCTAGAAAATATTCTGCATTTTTCCTTCTAGAATTGATAAATGAAGGAAGTTTTTTTAATTGTTCTATTCCTATAGCACCAGAGAATTCAAGAGGTCTTAAGTTATAACCTGGTAAAATAAATCTAAAAGACTCATCAAATGGATTTACTTCCTTTTTAACAAGATGATTGTTTGTTGGTAAATCTCTAGTCCAACCATGAGCTCGAAGCGATAACATTATATGATATAACTCCTCAGTATCAGTAAGAATCATACCTCCTTCCATAGTTGAGATGTGGTGTGAAAAGAATCCAGAAAAAGTTCCTAAAATACCATGGGTTCCGGCATATTTTAAATTAAACTTAGCTCCCATAGATTCACAGTTGTCTTCTATCAAAAGAATATTTTTCCCTTTAATTAACTCATTTATTTTTTTAAAATCGTTTGAATTTCCTAATAAATTTACCGCAATAATTGCCTTAGTATTAATACTAATTGCACCTTCTAATTTTTTTAAATCATAGTTTAGCGTATTAATATCAATATCTACAAATTTAAGTTTCAAACCATATTGATTAAGTGGATGATAGGTTGTAGCCCACGATACGGAGGGAACAATTACTTCATCTCCAATTTTTAATGGGCAGTCTTTTTTAAAAAATAAAGATGCTATGGCTATTAGATTAGCGGATGATCCTGAATTAACCATAACACAGTATTTCGAATTGAAAAAACTCGCAAATTGTTTTTCAAACTCACGAACATTTTCACCCATTGTAAAGTTCCCTGATTGAACAACTTTATTTATTGACTCGATCTCTTCTTCTCCCCATGTTGAGGATGCTAATTCATATCTCATATTTTAAAAAATAATTATATGTTTCTTTTACTCCATTAATAAGGCTATGTGAAGGTGACCAATCAAGTTTTTGTTGCTTGGAAATATCTACCTGCTTTTTCAACATTCCAATTGGCTGATTTAAGTTTTTATTAATTTTACCCTTAAATCCAATGACGTTGATAATTGTTTGATAATATTCATTTATTGTGTAATCTCTCCCTATTCCTAAATTCATTAAAGCCGGGATTTTTTCAAAGTTTTTTACAGAGTAAATTAAGAAGTCTATTAGGTCCTTAACAAACATAAATTCTCTTCTTGCATTTCCATCCCCCCACATCTCAATTTCTTTATTTCCTTTAATCTTTGCTAAATGAATTCTTTTTATTACTGCAGGAATCATATGTGCGTCTTCTCCAAATTTATCAAATGGTCCATAAAGATTACATGGAATTATTGTTTTATAATTCAAGTTAAATTCTCTATTTATGAAATCACAAGATTTTAAAGCAGCAATTTTAGCAAGCGCATAACCTTCATTTGTAGGCTCTAGTTTTGCTGATAAAACATCTTCTTCTTTTAATAATTTATCCTGATTTTTTGGATAAATACAAGAACTAGAAATATTTAAAAAATTTTGTTTGTTTGTTTTTAATGCAGCGTCAATTAAATTCAAATTAATAGACATATTCTCATGAAGAAATCTATAGTTTTGATCCATATTTGCTCTAATCCCACCCACCTTGCCTGCAAGGTTTATAATGAGAGTAGAAGAATCAAATTGATTTAAATATTGAATAATATTATTTTTATTTAAAAGGTCAACTTCATCTCGGGTAGGGTAAAAGAAATTAAAATTTGAATTTGAAGTTAGTTGCTTTAAATTGGACCCAACCATCCCGGAGCCGCCAAAGACAATTATTTTTTTACTCACCAGAAAACAATTTATAATCGGATTCAACCATTTCTTTAATTAAATCATCTAAATCGTATTTTAAATTCCAATCTAATTCTTTTTGAGCCTTAGTTGGATCTCCAATCAATAAATCTACTTCGGTAGGTCTAAAATATTTTTCGTCAACTACAATTACTTTTTGACCAACTTTAATTTTTGAAATAAACTTTTTCGGTACATAAGTAATTTTTCCTATTTCGTTAATTCCCTCTCCAATAAACTCAATTTTTATATCTAAAACTTGGAATGCCTTTTTTATAAAATCTCTAATTGATGTTGTAATTCCAGTTGCAATTACAAAATCATCTGGCTTGTTATGTTGCAGAATTTTCCACATCGCAACTACATAGTCTTTAGCATGACCCCAATCTCTTTTGGCATTTAAGTTTCCAATCTTTAAATTAGTTTCTAAACCATTAACAATCTTAGCTATACCGATTGTAATTTTTCTAGTAACAAAAGTTTCTCCTCTTAGTGGTGATTCATGGTTAAATAATATCCCATTAGAGGCAAAAATATTATATGCTTCACGGTAGTTTTTTGTAATCCAATAGGCATACATTTTTGCAACCCCGTAGGGGCTTCTTGGATAAAAAGGCGTATCCTCAGATTGAGGAACCTCTTGAACTTTTCCGTATAATTCACTTGTTGATGCCTGATAAATTCTCGTGTCTAAACCTAATAGCCTAATTGCTTCTAAGATTCTTAACGTTCCTAGGCCGTCCACATTAGCAACATATTCTGGTAAATCGAAGCTAACATGAACATGGCTCATTGCAGCTAAATTATAAATCTCATCTGGCTTAATGTCGTTAATTAATCTAACTAAATTTGTTGAGTCTGACATATCACCATAATGGAGAAAGAATCTATTGTTGCCAATCTTTTTGTCTTCAAAAATATGGTCTATCCTATCAGTATTAATTAATGAAGTTCTCCTTTTAATACCATGAACTTCATATCCTTTTTCTAATAAAAAATCAGACAAATATGCCCCATCTTGCCCTGTCACTCCTGTAATTAATGCTTTTTTCATGATAAAATCCTGTTTTTAAAACCTCTAAAAAGGCCTACAAAGCTCCAATAAATAGTAAATATATTTACTTTTAAATCATTACTGTCTACTAGTTCTTTAAAAGAATTATTGAATTCATTTAAGGTTATTTTTTTATTTAAAATTGATTCAATAAGAATATTTAAAATTTGACCGTTAGATGATGAAACATATTTATTTATATGCCTTTCCATTTTAAGAGTTTTAAGCAGTTTCAATACTTCTTTTTTTACTTTGAATTCAAGGTAAATTCTATTTAATTCGCTTGCTTGATTTTTATGAATTCTATATCTATATAAAGCTTTTCTGTTTAATACAATTTTTCCTTCATGAGAGTTTGCTTTCAATAATAAATGAAAATCTGTTGCTGGACCTGCAGCCCAGTCATATTTTAATTGATTCTGTTTTACGAAATCACTTCTGAAGATAATCGTAGGGCATGGAATTATATTCCCTCTAAATAAATAACTCTTTAAAAATTCCCCCTTATTCCAAGTTTTAGTAAAAAACAATCTTGGTCTAATCTTTCTTAAAATTTTTGACTTTTCATCAATTAAATTTATCCTTGAGGCTAGTAAGTTGATTTTTTCATCTTTTTCTAATAACCTTATTTGTTCTTCTAGAAAATTAGGTTCCATTATATCATCATCGTGTGTTAAAATCAAGTATTTAGAATCAATTAATCTAAAAGCTTGATTTACAAATTCTAATGAATTTGTTTCATTTCTAATTATCTTAATTCTAGAATCATATATTGAGCTTAAAACTTTTTTTGTGTCAACATCTGATCCATTGTCTAGAATATATAATTTAAATTCTTTGAATGTTTGACAAAGTATTGCTTCTAGTGCTTCCTTTAAAAAATTAGGTCTATTGTAGGTTGTTAATACTACATTAAGTAATGCCATCTTTTATTTATTCAACAACTAAATTTTTTAGTAACCATTTTTCATCACCAACCTTTCCAATTACTGAATTTGATACATAACCTAATTTTAAATTGGCTTTAACCTTAACATTTTCAATTAACCATGAACCAAAACCTCCTGCTTTTAAGTGATCTTCTATAGTAACTAGCTCATCAAATTTTTCATATTGATTATATTGTAATTCATCATACTTTGGGCCCCATATTGGACATGAATATAAGCTATAGTCTTTGTAAAGAGGATTGACGAAAATTTGATCAAATGCTAATTGCATACCATAACCTGTGGAGAGGAAGGTTTTTTTTGGATTACCTATAATAATAGGATTCCAAATACCTGGAATTATTTCAACATTATCTTTAGAGTAGTTTTTTTCTCCAGCTTTTCTTAATCTAAGATACTTCGGAGAATTATCTTTCTTAATGAAATTCATACAACTATAAACTTCATTTGGATCACCTGGACTTATTATTGTCATTTCTGGAAAAAGACGCATTAGTCCATAATCTTGAATTGAATGGTGAGAATAGCCTAAATTACCATAAGCTAATCCCCCGCCTACAGCTACAATTGTTACGTCTAAATTATGATAACAAATATCATTTCTAACTTGTTCGGCAGCTCTAAATGTTGGAAAATTCCCAATCGAGTAGACAAAAACTTTAAATCCTTCTTTTGCCATTCCTGCAGCAAGAGAGGTCATGTTTTGTTCGCAAATTCCTGCATTAATAAATCTATCAGGAAATTTTTCTTGAAATGGTTCAACAACACTAAACCCTAAATCTCCAACAATTAAAATGACCCTTTCGTCTTCCTGAGCCATTTCTATAAGAGATTCAATGAACCTATTTCTCATAATTTATTTCATTTAATGCCTTAATATATTCCTCTTTAGTTGGGGATTTATAATGCCACTTAACCTTATTCTCCATGAATGATACCCCTTTGCCTTTAATAGTTCTAGCTATAATAACTGAAGGCTTATGGTTTAAAGGTATATTTGTTAAAGTTTTATTTAAAATAGAATGGTCATGTCCATCTATTTCAAAAGAATTCCATCCAAAAGCCTTAAATTTTTCATCTAACGGTTTTAGGTTAAGCGTTTTTTCTACTGTTGTTAAAGATTGTAAATTATTATAATCTAAAATTAAAATTAAATTATCTAATTTATGGTGTGCCCCAAATAGTAAAGCTTCGAAATTAGATCCCTCCGCTAGCTCCCCGTCTCCGATAAGTACAAAGGTTTTTGGCGGCTTTATATATTTTAATTTTAGAGCTTTCGCAATTCCAACCCCAAAAGGTAGTCCATGTCCTAAAGAACCAGTAGAAAATTCAACTCCAGGAACTTTATGACTTACATGATTCATTAAAATCTCATTATTCTGCCCATAACTTGATAATTTATCAATTGGGAAAAATCCCTTTATAGCTAAACAGGCATATAAAGAAGAACATGCATGACCTTTACTTAAAATAAATCTGTCTCTAATTGGATCTTCTGGATTATTAATATTAATATTTAAAATTTGATTATATAAAACAGCCAAAATATCTATATAAGAAAAAGCACTACTTATGTGAGAGCTTCCGGATTGATAAACCATCTTTAGGGTTTCTAATCTTATTTTTTTTGAGAATTCTTTATTTGTCACTTTTTAAAATTTCTAAAATACTATTGCATATATAATCTATTTGACTTTTAGTTAAGCAAACACCACTGGGTAAATTAATCCCAGTTTCAGCAATTAAGGAAGAGTTAATTTGAGAAACCTGCTTTTTCTTCCAGTAAGGATATTGACTAATTGATGGGAAAACAGGTCTCGTGTCAATATTTTTTTCTTTTAATTTTTTACAAAATTCTTCTCTTGAAATATTTATATTACTTTTCAGTCTTATTGATGTCATCCAGCAAATAGAATTTACTTTATTTGACTCTTCCCAAAAAATTATTTTGTCATGGCCCGTTAATCTCTCTTTATACCAGCTATTAATTTGTCTTTTTTTATATACCATTAAATCATTTCTCTCTAACTGACCTAATCCAATTGCAGCCTGAATATTTGACATTTTATATTTAGGCCCGTGCTCTTCTATCCAAAATGTTCCTGGAATTCTCCCTTGATCCCAAAGCCTGTAAGCTTTTTTAAAAAGGTTTTCATTATTTGTACATAACATCCCTCCTTCACCAGTTACTAGAAGTTTTGCTCCTTGAAAACTGAATGCTGAAAAATCCCCAAAGCTTCCAGTTTTTTTATCCAAATAATATGCTCCAACTGAAGGAGCTGCATCCTCAATAATTTTTAATTTATATTTTTTTGATATTTCTAAAATAGGATCCATATCAGCAGGGTGTCCATACATATGAACAGGTATAATTGCCTTAGTTTTAGGAGTAATCTTTGACTCAATACTTTCTGGATCAATTGTCCATGAATCAATATTTACATCAGCAAAAATTGGTGTGGCACCAACCGCATGAACAACATTTGCTGTTGAAACCCAAGTTATGTCTGGAACTATAACTTCATCTCCCTCTCCTATGTCTAAAGCCATTAAGGCTAATTGCATTGCTCCCGTACATGATGATGTTGCTATGGCATATTTAACTCCAATATATTCTGCAAATGAATTTTCAAACTTCTTTAAATACTTATTCCATTCATTATTCCATCCGTTAATTGTTGCATCTGCAGAATAGAATTTTTCCTTTGTTCCTATAGAGGGGCCAGCGGTTAATATCATTTCATCCCCTATTTTTTTTTCATTAAAAATCATCTTAATGAAAAAGTCTTCAATTTCATCGTCAATTTTAGATTTTTCAGACATAAGATTATATCCATTTTCAGTGTAATATTTATATAATGGATACTCATCAAGTTTTAAAAAATTAAGCTTTTCATAAAATTTAATTGCATTTCTATTTGACTTTAAGACCCTTAATGTTATTTCTTTTGGGAACAATGTACTTTTGGACCATTCAATTAATGATAATACAGAATCCCCCATTATTCCTTTATTTAAAGAATCTTCTCCTCTTAAAACATTATCAATTTCTAAAATTGATTTTTCTTCTGCATCTAGAAACAAACCAATGTGACCAACAAATTTTAAGTTTTCATTTATAATTCTAAATAGAATTTTATTTTTATTTTTTAATACACTTTTTTCTAACCAAAGTTTGGTTGACTCAACTGAAGTTTTGTTTCTTGAAGGGTAAGCAAAAGAATTTTTTTCTCTCCATTCAAATAGTTTTTTAATTAAATCGTCGTCTTTGATACAAGCGTAATTTATTGGCATTAAAAAACCACCATTTTTAAGCTTTATTGATACGTTAACTAATTCAGAAGTATTATTAACTGATTTTAAAAATTCAAATTCTTTAATAATTGATTCTTTAATTATTTGATCACTCATTTTGTGTAATTTTTTAATTGTTCTACAATAAAATTCAAATGATTTCTATCCAATCCTGGCCAAACACCAATCCAAAAAGAATCATTCATCGCCTTGTCGGAATTTTCAAGCGAGCCAACAATGCGCTTTTGAATATTTTTATAAGCAGGCTGTTTTATCATATTACCCCCAAAAAAAAGACGAGTTCCAATTTTTTGTTCCTCCAAATATCTGACTAATTTATTTCGATCAATTCTTTTAGGATCACGAACAGATAGCATAAAACCAAACCAACTTGGATCACTATTTTGAGTTTTTTCTGGTAAAATAAAAAACTCTTCTAGAGGTTTCATGAGCTCATTGAGTTTTCTGTGATTTTCCCTTCTCTTAGACACAAATTGATCTGCTTTAGATAATTGGCTTAATCCAATTGCAGCTTGCATGTCTGTGACCTTTAAATTAAATCCAATATGGGAGTAAATGTATTTATGATCATACCCTTCTGGTAAGTCACCTAATTTCCAGTCAAATCTTTTGTTACAGGTATTATCACATCCTGTTTCACAATAACAATCTCTACCCCAGTCTCTAAAACTTAAAGCTGGCATTTGAAGTCTCCTATTATTAATAAGTACAGCACCTCCTTCTCCCATAGTTATATGATGTGCTGGATAAAATGAAAGGGTAGCTAAATCTCCAAAAGAGCCGGTTTTTTGTCCATTATACGTTGCTCCAAGAGAATCACAGTCATCTTCAATCAACCATAATTTATACTTTTCAGCAATTTCTTTTACAATTTTTAAATTGAATGGATTACCTAAGGCGTGGGCAATCATGATTGCTTTAGTCTTAGAAGAAATTGCAGCTTCAATTTGATTCACATCTATATTGTAGGTGGGAATATCAATGTCTACAAAAACAGGGATGCAACCAAATTGAATTAAAGGATTAATTGTTGTGGGAAAACCTGCAGCTACGGTAATTACCTCATCTCCTTTTTGAATTGCTCTTTTTCCTAAACTTGGAGAAGTAAGAGCATAAAATGCTGTCAAATTTGCCGAAGATCCTGAATTAACTAGAATTGACTTTTTACAACCAATATAATCTGCTAAATCAGATTCAAATTGCTTTGCATAACGTCCAGTTGTTAACCATCCATCTAATGTAGCATCTACTCCATATAGAAGATCACTTGAGTCAATCACTTTACCTGTTACAGGTATATAATCTTTCCCTGGTATAATTTCTTTTTTAATATTTTTTTCTATTACACCTTCTAGAGAAGATTTTAGATTATAATTTATATTTTTTAAAACTTCCATTTATTGATTATAATATTTTTCAATTTCATTTATTATTAGTGAATTTGGATTGGTGCCATTATAATAACCCTTATACCATAATAATGTTTGATTTAAGGCTTCTTTTGAATTCCATCTCGGACTCCATTTTAAATCTTTCTTTGCCTTTTTAATATCTAAGGATAAATATTTAGCTTCCTTTTGTATATCATTAATTTCAAAATTAACTTCTAATTCAAACCCTAAAGATTTAGTGATTTCAATTAATTCTTCAACTGATTTATCGTCTCCGATTTCAGGTCCAAAATTCCAAGATCCTTGAAATTTTTTATTGTTTTTATTTAAGGAGATAGCAAGTTGTAAATATCCATTTAATGGGTCTAAAACATGTTGCCATGGCCTAGTGGATTTAGGATTTCTTATTATGAGCTTTTTATTTTCAAAAATCGATCTTACAATATCAGGAATCAATCTATTTGTTGACCAATCACCTCCCCCAATTACATTCCCTGCTCTAACACTTGCTATTTTTATATTTGATTCATTAAAAAATGACTTGCAGTAAGAATTGATTAAAATTTCTAAAGCAGCTTTACTCGCACTATATGGATCATTTCCTCCTAATTTATCCTCTTCTTTAAACGGTAAATTAAGCTCTTCATTATGATATACTTTGTCAGTGGTCACAATGATTACAGTACAATCTAAATCAATCTGCTTTAATGTCTCTAAAAGATTTAATGATCCATTGAAATTTATTTCAAAAGTGTCCCTTGGGTTCAAATAAGACTCTATTACCAGTGGTTGAGCTGCTAAATGAAAAATATAATTAGGTTTAAAATTTTCTATTTCTTTTCTAAATCTTTTTGAGTCTCTTACATCAGATATAATTGATTCGTGCTTATCACTAAATTTTAATGAACTATATAAAGATGGTGAAGTGTTTGGTTTGAGCGAATATCCTTTTGTATAGGCTCCTAATTGATCCAAAAGAAATGTAAGCCAGGAGCCTTTAAATCCTGTATGCCCGGAAATTAAAACTTTTTTATTAAAAAAGTTCTCTCTTATTAATTCCATATTTTCCACTCGGAAGATCCCTCTTCCCAAAATTTATTTAAAGTATACTTATCATTTAAAGTATCCATAGGTCTCCAAAATCCATGATGTTTAAAAACACTTAATTTCTTATCCAGCGCTAACTTAGGAAGGGAGTGTTGCTCCCAAATCGAATTGTCATCATCTATGTATTTAAATATTTGTGGATCACATACCATAAATCCACCATTAATCCATAAACCGTCACCTTTAGGTTTTTCTAGAAAACTTTCAACTTTATCATCTTCTAAAATTTCTAAAGCACCAAACCTAGCGGGAGGATGAACCGCAGTTAAAGTACAATATGAATCATTTTTTTTATGTGATTCTAAAAGTTTTGATATATCAATATTTGAAACCCCATCTCCATAGGTAAGCATAAAGGCTTGCCCTTCAATATATTCTTCAATTCTTTTTATTCTTCCTCCAGTCATGGTATCAATTCCTGTGTCAACCAATGTTATTTTCCATGGCTCGGCATCAGAAGAATGATACTTATGATTATTTGAACTTAAGTCAATTGTAACATCTGATTTATGTAAAAAATAATTTGCGAAATATTCCTTTATAATATATCCCTTATAACCAAGACAAATGATAAAATCATTATATCCATAATGACTGTAAATTTTCATAATATGCCAAATAATGGGGAGGCCTCCAATTTGAACCATTGGTTTTGGTTTAACATCTGTTTCCTCTGATAATCTAGTCCCTAAACCTCCTGCAAGAATTACTACTTTCATGTTTTATTATTTAAATAATATCTCCCATCAAAGAATCTTATTCCAGAAGGGGATTCGTTTTTTATATTTTTAAAATTTTCCCATTCAGTTAATACAGCTATTGAATCATAATTAACTTTTGAAAATTTTATTTGACTGGTTATTGAAATTCTTTCCTCAAAATTAAAATATTTGAAACCCCAATGATTTTTAATATCATTATATATCTGATGTTTATTTATCATAGGGTCATAAATCTCAAGAGTTGCCCCGGCCTTATAAAGCTTTTCAGCAACATAGATTGCTGGACTTTCTCTGGAATCATTGGTGTTGGCTTTAAATGCCCACCCCAAAAGCAAAATTCTTTTCCCGGTTAAATCACCTCCAAAATGATTAATGATTTTTTGAGCAAAACGATCTTTTTGATAATCATTGATTTTAACTACCTGATGCCAGTACTCAGCTACTTCTTCTAGACCATAATACCTACAGAGGTAAACCAGATTTAATATGTCTTTTTGAAAACAGCTCCCACCAAACCCTACAGAGGCTTTTAAAAAGTGTGGTCCAATTCTATGATCAGATCCAATTGCTCTTGAAAGCTCATCTATTTTAGCTCCAGTCTTTTCACAAAGGGCAGAAAGGCTATTTATAGATGATATTCTTTGTGCCAACATGGCATTAGAGGCGAGTTTAGCAAGCTCTGATGACCAAACATTAGTTGTTAGAATTTTTTCTTTTGGAATCCAATTAGCATAAATATCCACTAAAACTTGTACCGCTTTTTGACCTGACTGAGTCTCATCCCCTCCAATTAAAACCCGATCTGATTTAAAGAGATCCTGAATGGCTGTTCCTTCCGCTAAAAACTCAGGATTGGAAAGAATTTCAAAATGGATTTTAGAAGAATTTTCTTCTAGAATTTCTTTAATCTTTTCAGCTGTGCGAACAGGTAGGGTAGATTTTTCTATTACTATTTTATCTGATTTGGAATATTTGGCAATATCCCGAGCACAGGCCTCAATATATCTTAGGTCTGCTGCCATCCCTGCTCCTTCTCCTTCAGTTTTAGTAGGGGTATTGACCGCCATAAAGATCATTTCCGCTTTTTCGATGTTCCCGGGAATATCATCAGAGAAAAACAGATTTCTACCGCGAGCCTCACCAACCACCTCAGCGAGTCCTGGTTCATAAACAGGTAAATCGTCTAAGGGACCATTCCAAGCTTTAATTTTTTCTGGATTCACATCAACAACAGTAACATTGATATGAGGACATTTAAGGGCAATAACTGCCATGGTTGGACCTCCTACATACCCCGCTCCAATACAGCAAATGTTTTTTATCTCCATATTATTTTTTTAACAGCCACGAGGAAGACTGAATCTTATCCCCAAGTCCTTCTAAAAGACCAATTCCTTTTTCCCTGCAAACTGGAACTTCTGGTATAGAATCGTTATTCTGATCTCCCCCATTAGCAAAGTAGAGCTCATACTCAGATGAATATTTATCCGCTAAATCCACTAGTGTGGCGCACTGAGTTTTATCTTTATCAATTGAGATAATTGCTTTGTCTACTATTCCAATCGCTTTTACAATGATTAGGCGCTCATCCTCTAACATAAATTCCTTACTCCCTTTAAGCTCACGTTGCAAGTCGCTGTTTACAATCACCCAAAGCTCATCCCCAGAGGCTTTTGCTTTTTCAAACAGTTCTAGGTGTCCCTTATGAAGAGGGTTAAAATATCCAGATACAATTATCGCTTTTGGTTTACTCATCTAGGCTCTATTATAATCGTCTTCAATACGCACTATATCGTCTTCTCCAAAGTATGTCCCTGTTTGCACCTCAATAAAGACAACTTTTTCTTGCCCTTTATTTTCAATGCGGTGTTTTACCCCTTGGGGAATAAGAACCGTTTCTCCTTTTGAGTAATCCTTGACATCACCATCAAGAGTTATAGTACCCTCTCCTTCGACAATTGTCCACGCCTCAGAGCGTTTATAATGGTACTGATAGGAGAGTCTTCCTCCAGGATCTACCTCTATGCGTTTAAGCTTATAGGTAGGCTCATCATGAAGTACAAAAAATCGTCCCCAAGGGCGCTCTTCACTCTCTATAGATATCATTTGTCATTTGAATTAAATAGTACAATGTGTTCGCGGTCTGCTAAAAACTTAGAGGCCAAGTAAAAGCTAACCTTTCGACCGATTAGATCTTCTATTTTATCTTCCAATTGAGCGATATATTCCATGTTTAGCCCCTGTCCTATTAAAAACACTTCAATAAGCCCAGAGTCATTTCCTTTAGCATAGTCTCCAACTAGGATAATCTGATCCACATCTCCCATGCGCTCCAGTACAGTTTCAACAACATCCTCCAGACCAAGGTGCTTAAAAACTACTTTTTGCATCACTTCAAAAAGTGGATGTTTGATATTGGCTTTATACTCTACTTTATTATCCACTTTTACTTTTTCTAAATACCCAGCCCCTTGCAGGTGATTGAGCTCTTTACGGATAGCATTGGTGGATTCCCCCATCTCGGTGGCAAGACCATTTAGATAACCACGATTGGCCTGGGAGATAAAAAATTTAATTAGTAGTCGAAGGCGGGTTTTAGAAGTGATTAGCTCACCTAGCATAATTTAGAATCTTTCGTTTTTTTGGACGGCTCCGCCGCATCTGTCCCAATTGGGCAAAGGTATATTACTTATTAAAAATTAAAAAAAGTTAAGCTTTTAAGCCGCCTGTTTTCTAAGGGTAATTTGCATCCCTAAAGAGGCTAGCTCTAATTTAACTTTTGTGTTATCTGTTTCAACTACTTTTCCTGTAACCCCTGAAAAAGGTCCCTGGGTAATCGTATGGGAATCTCCCACAGATAAAGTAGTTACTTTAAAATCGTTATAGATCCCGTTTAAATGATCTTGCATTAGATTAATCTGGGGGCCAGGAACAACTGCTGGTTTTCCAAGGAAAAAGAGATAACGAACAATCCCATTACATGCAAAAACTTTATTACGCTCTTTCTCTTCTAACTGAACCATTACATAAGAAGAAAGTAGGGGTCTAGTTACTTTTTTCTTTCTATCAGAATATTGTTTTATAAGGGTTATAGAGGGGCAGTAGTTTGTAATACCCATAGCTGAGAGCTGACTAGCTACTTTAAGCTCCTGCTGGGGGCGGGTATAGACAACAAACCACTTTTTTTCCATGCTTTTATAAATAATACCCCCTTAAAATAAACGGTAAAACCAATTCATTAAGGGGGATTAATCTTTTATCAAATGTATTCCAAGCATTAACTAGTACCAAAAGTACTTGATATTAACTAAAAAACCAAACTATTTATCAAGCTTTTTTAGTATTTGTTTTTAATTAAGAAAATAAAGCAAGTCATTAGAAAACACAACAAACACAATATCAAGTACTTGAAAGATTTTTAAATTCCAACACAAAGTGAAAACAATAAAACTTAATAAAACTTTTTCTATCTACAATACTGATCAAAAGTACCTGCCGCCTGAGAAAAACCGGAATCTCTAGCTGTAGCAAGAAACGGGCAGGCCCCTATCGGGTCTCCCATTTTTATGTATATAAGCGCTTTAATGTATTCACACTTTCCGTTAAGTGGATTAAGATCATTAATTACCACATCTATTTGCTCTTCTGCCTTTTCTAGATTACCAATCATATAATTAGCAGTAGCTGCGTTTTCATAATTTGAATAATCCATTGAATTTGCTTTATAGGCTTTTTCGAAACTTTGAGCAGCGAGTTTATAATTTTTATTGTTAAAGAACTTCAATCCTTTTTCTCTTTCAATATTAGACTTGATAATATTATCTTTTCCTACAATATGATTAATATATAGATCTTGAAATCTTTTATCTTCAGGAAATAACATTTTTGCGTGATTAATCCTACTAATTAATAAAGAGTCACTTAAAGCATTAAGATTGGAAGCAAAAAGTAAATAATTAAAATGGTCATTAATATTATTTTTTCTTTTTACTTGTTCATAAAATAAATTAAGATCCTCTTTTTTATTTAATTTTTCTAATAAACTTAAAAATCGAGTACTGTGTAGTTGATTATTGGGCAATCCCTTAAACGCTTTTTTAGCATAATAATAAGCGCTGTCTAACTGCCCTTTTTCCTGAAAAATCTGACTTTTTAATATCTCACTGTAATATAAATAAGGATTATCATTTGTGCCTTCCTCTAGTAGCTTTAAGGCTTTATTATATTGTTTAGCATTAACATAATATCTTGCCTTAATTGATTTAATGGGTATAGTGGTTACTGTAATATTTGGAATATCAGGAACAAAATTATCTACTTGACTAAGAGGGAGATTAAACTTGTTAGAATTAAAATCTTGTAAAAGAATCATTTGACCTTTTAATGACTCATAGACTTTATAGGTAATAACTAAACTAGGTAACAAACAAATAAGGGATAGTGATAAAAATAGAGGGGTCAGAGAAGGTTTGATTTTTAGCTCGCTTGTAGCTCCTTTGTGTTTTTGAAAGTAAATTACAATAAGAGCCATAATAGCAGTCCATACCACAAGTACTTGTGGGCGAGCAATTGGAAAATTTAAATTTGCATCAACAGAGTATACTCCTAAAGCAACTAAGAGTAAAAACACAAAGGTTTTCTCTTCTAGACTGCTTTTAGAATAGCGAATAAAAACAAAGACATAATACACCGCCCAAAGAAAAACACCTAGATAAAGCAAGAATCCAATGATTCCAAGTTCTGCACCTAGTTGTATAAAATCGCTATGGGCGTGATAAGGAACAACATATCCGATAATATCTTTGGAATCATAATCAATTGATTTTAATTTCCAATTCCCCAAGCCCGTTCCAAAAATGGGGTTGGATGTAAGATGGGTAAGCACATCCTTATAATACCGTAATCGCTGATTTACAGAACCATCATTAGTTGACAAAGAAATAGTTGCAGCACGAGAAAGGGCATCAGCTCCTTTAGGAGCAATTACCGTTTGATTTATTGTAATAGCTAGCAATACTGGAATAATGATATAGCTTATGCTAAGAAGGGTTTTGGAACTTTTAGTATGCTTTAGGTAAATAATAATCTGCCATATACTGTATCCAACAGTTATAAGCCCTGCTGCGATAAAGGAGGCTCTGGACTGTATCATTGAAAGAGAGAGTAGGGCGAAAAAGATAATGGTGGAAAGTAAAAGTTTAAGGCTTGATTTTCTAACTATTCCAACCAAATAAAGGACAAAGGGAATTTTAATTGCAATTGAAAATGCGGTGATATTTCTATTGGCAGTTACCCCTTTAAGTGACCCTGAGCTGATTACTCCTGTGGTGTTTATCATCTGGAGAGCTTCAACTAAAACCGCATAAATTTCTATAGACAGAATTATTGAAAGGGTCCAGGAAATAAATCGAGGCTTATTTTTTAGATTAAAAAGTAAGATTGCCATCGATAGATACATCAGTAAGACATTGACTTGCCGAGTAATATTTACAAGCACCTCTGTGGAATTTATTGCATAGAAATAAGACAGACCGGCCCAAAATATAAACCCAATATAAAAGAGAGATAAGTAAGGAGTTATAACCTTAGAAATAGTTTGTTTAAGCGACCCTCTAGAGTAGATAAAAACAGCAAGGCTAATTAAATTCAATAGGGTCATCCCTACCCACTGTGGGGCAATTTTATCTACCGCCTGAAGGTTTGGGACAAATCCCAAAGACAAATATCCAATTAGAAGAATTGGAGATAGTAACTGGAATGAATCAAACTTATTTGACAGGTTTTTAGCCATCTAATGAATTTTTATTCACTAAAATACAATTTTAAAACATGTATCTATTCTTAATCTTATCTTTGTCCTATGGAAATTTCAGTATTAATCGCTGCTTTTGTTATTGCCACACTAATGCATTTCGGGGTGCAAAAACTATTTATCCATTATAAACGCTTTGATGATTTTAATCACCGTAGCTCCCATAAAACCCTAGCTACTCGTACAGGGGGTATTGGTGTCTTTTTAACGGTCCTTATTATATCGCTGTATTACTATTTTCAAGGGATTGAACTTTTTGATTATTCCCTTTTTATCCCCCTTGGAATTATGTTTGTAATAGGGGTCTATGATGATTTGTATAATGCTGATTTTAAGCTTAAGTTTCTCTTGCAAATCATTGTAGCTAAAATCCTGATTGATCAGGGGTATGTCATCTCAAACTACCATGGGCTTTTTGGTCTTTATGAAGTGCCTTGGCTCTTAGCTCAAGCTTCGACAGTATTTGTTTTTTTAGTGGTAGTTAATGCCATAAATTTTATAGATGGCGTGGATGGTTTGGCAATTACTGAAGTAATTAAATCATTACTTTTTATTGAATTATTAAGTGAAAAATTAACAAGCTTAAGCCCATTAGGTTTTATAACAATCTGCACAATACTTCCCCTTTACTATTTTAACTTTAAAAAAAGAGGGAAAATTTTTTTAGGTGATAGTGGATCAATGCTGCTGGGAACACTTGTAATAATTTATTTACTCAATGTTCTTGGAGAAAATTATAATTTAAAAATGGGTAATCAGATTAATAAATCACTTTTTTCAGTATTAGTGATTTTGTACCCTTTAACTGATCTTCTAAGAGTTTTTATTTTAAGGATAAAAGAAGGAAAATCTCCTTTTGTTGCTGACCAAAACCATATTCATCATTATTTTTTAAAAAAACTAAAAAATAAGCACTTTTTTACCGTAGTTCTAATCTCAACATTAGGATTCTTAATTACAAGGATTATAATTTCTTTGATTAATTGGATACCCTAATGAAATTGATAAATTAAAAAGTTCACAAGCCAACTTTTTTTCATTCTGTTTGAATAAAGAAACAGATACTAAATATTCGATATAACCATTATTTTCTTTTATATCCTCTGGCATATTTAAATAAAAACTATAAACCTCTTGGTAAAGCCCTTGCTCAAATAATGAGCTAATTTTATTTTCATAAAATTTTATGTTACTAGGCATTATGTCTATCGCTTTTGAAAAAAGTCTTGTAGCTTCAGCAAATTTTTTACTTTGAAATAATTTTCTTCCTTTGTTATTTATTGAATCTGCTTTTTTCACATTATCATCGCCATATATAACGTAAGAAATCAATATTCTAAGAGAATTATCATTAATAGGATTATTTAACTCATTATTTTTCCATTCTTTTGCTTCTCTTATCAATACTGAATCTCTAAATTGTATCATACCTGCAAAATAAAATTTTGCCAACTCTTCTTTTTTATTATCGCTGATCCTTCCCTTTATGTTGTTATAAATTGACCTCATTTCATCCTTTTCTTTTTTTGCTGCAAGTGATTTTAAATACAATACAAAATGCTTAGTATTAAGGGGAAGTCCTTCATATGCAATTCTTGAATAATAAAAAGCGCTATCTAACTGTTTATTAGCAAAAAAAACGTCAGTCATTAGTGATTCAGTCATGTACAAATTGGTTTTAACCTTCCTTCCCTCTCTGAGAAGGTCTAATGCCTCGCCCACTCTTGAGGGTTTGTCCAATAAAGCTCTTCCTTTAATACTAACCAAGGGCATTGAGGTGACACTTAAATTTGGATATTGATATTCAATATCCTCCAATATTTCATTAGGAATAGTTGAGTAGTCGTTTGTATTAATGGCGTTAAGTAAAAATCTTTGCTGTTTATAAGAATTAAAAACTCTGTAATTTGAGTATATCACAACAAATGAAATGATAAATAAAAGTAATATTAAACTATATTTTTTCATTTTTTAATTTGATTACCAAGGCAAACAGTAAAAATAGTTGAACTTGCATTATAGGTCTTGCCATAGGAAAATTAAAATTAGCGTCTATGCCATAAATTATAAAACTTAGGATAAGTGGAATTAAAATTTCTTTTTTCTTATCTAAATTGAGAATTAGAAATTTTAATGAAAACCAAAACATACTTAAATATGCTAACAGCCCAAAAACACCAATTTCTACAGCTAATTGAAGGAAATCATTATGCATGTGATAAGGAACAACATAACTTTGTATATTTTCTTTATCATACTTAATTGATTCCGTTTTCCATGTTCCAATACCACTTCCAATTAACGGTGAGTTTATAAAAGCATTTAGACCATGTCTGTAAAATCTAATTCTCTCATTTGTTGACTGATCATCAGTGTTAATTGTTGAAACCCTATCTGTAATTAAGACGTTGCTATTTGATAATGTAAGGGTAGATAACAATAAAGCAGAAACATATAACAAAGGGTAAACAATTACATATTTGTCTTTTTTGTAAAAAATAAAATATAAAATACAGCCCAATGAAACAATCATAACTCCTAATAATGCCGCCCTTGAACTTATAAGAATTAAATCATAAAACCCTATAAATAAAAAGATTGTTAAAAAAATTCTCATTACAGGATTCTTATACCTATTGATTGCGTATAATAAAAATGGAAACTTTAGAGATAAAGAAGCTGATGTTATATTTTTATTTCCTGTGAATGTTTTAAGATAATTTGAGTCCGCAAAAGAAAAGTCTTTAATTGATACTATTCTTAAATATTCAATAAAAGGCAATAAAATCTCAAAAAGAGAGAAAATAACTAAAATCAAAAAAATATTTTCGATTTTTTTGATTTTTGAAAGAATTATAATAAAACTTAAAAAAACAAGTGCTATTGTAAGCCATCTAAAAAAAACTATTGAAGATTCAATAATATTAACACTGAATATTATTGAGAATAAAATACAAACTAAAAATAAAACAAAAGACTTAATTGAAATATTGTTAATCAACTTCCAATCAACACCTCCTTTAATAAGGCTTATTAAAAGATATGCAAAGCTTAGAATACTTAATAGAAGCCATTGAGGAGCAAGTTTATCAATTGACCCAAAATAGGGTATATATCCTACAGCCAAAAAACAAACTAAAAACAAAAATTCAGGAATCTTATTCATAAAAAAAGCCTCTCACAAATGTAAGAGGCTTAATTTAAATAATCTAATTAAATAAGATTAATTAGAAAGCCATCCTGTTCTATCAGTGTCATTACCAGCTGTAGTAGTAACAGATTCGATATCAGAAAAATCAGCTACATAATCTAATGTAGAACTATTAACAGATGCAGCAACAACGTTTGTTCCAGCCACTAAAGCTTGGACACCTAAAGTTGTTGGTGCTACAGCACCACCATTTCCTGAGAATGCAGAAGACAATTGCGCAGCAGTTGAGAATGTTATAGTCATTGTCTTAGCAACAGTAGTTGAAGTGTTTTTAAGAGTAACTCTTACACCTGAATAAGTATTTTTAACTACTGCTAAGTTAAATAAACTACTAGCGATAGCTGTAGTATTTGATGCAGCAGTAGCAAGAGTACTATAAACAGAACTACCTCCTGCAAACAATAATGTTCCAGTAGCACCACTAGTCTCAATTACTAAATTTGGGAATGAGTGTGGGTGCGGTCCTCTGTCTTCTTCAGTGGTACCTGACACTAAAGCAGCTACTTGAATAGTACCATATACAGTTGAAGTGGCAACATATGCACTCTGAACAGCATTAAGTTTCGTAGCAATTGCAGATGCAAGTGCAGCGGATCCTTGAGAAGCTCCTGTAATATTAGCAGTTACACCAGAGATTGTTCCTCCAACTTCAGGATCTGTTCCAAATGTAAAGTAAACAGTACCTGTAGATGTTCTTGTCTCGTCTGAGAAAGTTGCTGCAAGACCTGTAGCAGTAACAGTATATGCAATTTGATATTCAGCCTCATGATAAGCATCTCTATCAGCCTCAACAGTAACACCACTTAATGTAGTATCCCCATCAATTGCTGCAATCAATGCATCAACAGTAGCATATTCCCCAGTGGCAGTTCCAGTAGTGAAGGTTTTTGTTGTACCTGTACCATCTGCAATTTTAATATCATCTGTGTCATCAGTAGATGATAAAGCCGTGTAAGCGTTTCCAGCTCCTAATGCTCTTTTGAGTGGGAATGCAGCAGTTACAGCCTGTAGAGTTGATCTTCCTGATGAAACACTTGCGGTGATATTTACAATCGAGGCTAAGTTATCAGCATCAGTTTGATCAACTGTGTAAGAAGCATTCTCAGTGTAATCTCCTCCAGAAGTACTCTGAGTCTCAGTGACCTCAATAACGTCGAAATAAGCTTTTACTCCTGAAGTTGATGGTGCAGCAACAGCTGCATCTAAATACGTTTGAAGAGTTCCTAAGCCAGAAGAAGTTGTGTAGCTTCCTGCATCAGCAGCAGTTGCAGCATTATAATCATCTTTAGCTTTAGAAGCTGTAAAGTTATTACTTGTAATATTCACAGTTGCTGTTGTGTTTCCAATGGTAGCAAGTCCAGTAAAATCAACAGTTGCAAGTTTTGCGTTGTTAGCAACAACTAAATTATCCACTTTATCAGCAGAATAAGTTAATGAAGTTAATTTAGCATTACCTGATACTGTTAGAGAAGCTGCTTTTTCAGCAGTTGCTGCTGAAGTATCTAAAGCGACAGTGTGATCTAAAGTTAATGAAGTTAAATCTCCATTTCCTGTAACAGAAATATCATGGATTTTAGCACCAGTTACAGTAACTGTAGTTAAATCATCAGAATCATTAATTGTAAGATCATCCATTGTAGCAGAGATAGTCAAATCAGTCAAGTTTGCATTCCCACTAACAGTAACATCGTTAGCTGCACCAGAAACTGTCAAAGTTTCAAGATCAGTTAATCCAGTTACATCAATACTTCCTCCTTGGTAAGCTTTTGTAGCAGTAGTTAAGGCAGGATCATCGTCAAGCTTCAAATCTACTGAAGCGGTAACTAAATCAGAAGCGCCTGTTAAAACAACAGTAACTCCGTCAGTAACTGACAATGTTTCAACACCTGTAGAAATAGTTAAAGTTCCTGTAAATCCAGAAACAGTTACTGAATCTACATCAGTAAATGTCATTGCACCATCATAAATATCAGTGAATTCTACAGCAGATGGACCAGTGATATTAAGAGTTAAATCAGTTTGGTCTCCATCAGCGTCAACATCATCAAGAACTGGCATAGCAAGAACACCACCCTCGTCAATATTAATAGTTAGAGAGTTAGGATTATATCTTGGAAGACTTGTTAAGTGTAGTTCAGTTGCACTACCAAAGTCAATTGTGTTAGTAGTTGTATCTGTGTAAAAATAAGACACAGAAGTTAAAGCTCCAAAGTGGATAACATCAACAGTACTTTCAAAGTCTTGTTTTAGGGTAATGTTAGTAGCGGAAACTAAGTTTCTAACATCATAACCACCAGCTTGCTTAAGAGTTAAAGATTGAACTCCAGTAAGACTTGTAAAAGTAACTTCAGCAATTGTAGATTCTCCGGCTGCATAGTCAAAAGAACCAGTTACAGTTAAGATGTTATCAACTAATTCTTGAACTTTCACTAAATCCATTTCAGTATTTACATCAATGTCAACATTTCCATTAACAATAGCAAGACCAGCTCCCATTGCATGAAAAGCTTCAAGAGTAGATACTGAATTTACCGTTACATTACCAGTAAATACAGAAGAAGCAGCTAATAAGTCGTCTAAATCTTCTTGAGCACTAGCAACAGCATCAGAAACAGCAGAAACGTCATCAGAAGAAGCAACTCCTTCTACAGCAGCTTCGATCGCGTCGATATCCTCTTGGATATCAGAAAGACCGTCAGATACTGCTGTGTCAATCGCGTCACCTAAACCGTTTACAGTACTTGCTAAAGAAGATACTGTACCAGCAAGGGCAGAAAGATCACTTTGAACCTGAGACAAACCAGCAACTGTCTGAGACAATGCAGAAATTTGGTTCTCAAGTTGATCAAATTGATCGTCATAATTTTGACATCCCACTACAAGTAGCGCTCCTGCCAAAATTGATAATAAACCTTTTTTCATTTGATAAAAATTTAATTAATTAAAAATTGTGTGCATTATTGCACGTATTAAGATGTTGCAAGTTTCGTGCCAAACCAAAAAATTTGTTAAAAAATAATACGCAAAGAGAGCGATTTTTTTATAATATACTGTTTTTCAGTGTTTTAAATAAAATTTAGTTGAATTCCACTATTAACAAAACCGAAAAAAACACTCCTTTTTTCGATTTTAAGTACCTTTAAAAAAACAAAACACCTTTTTTTATGAAAAAAGCGATCCTTATATTGAGTTTAGGCCTGTTTTGGATGAGTTGCCAAACCAAAAAAGCGGAAGCCGGCACAGATGTGCAGCTCTTGCAAAAAGCACAACTCATCCACCTGAAAACCACAACCCTGGACACCCACGATGATATCAACGTAAAAAACTTTACCGATACGCTGAACTACACTATGGATACAGACACCCAAGTAAATCTTCCTAAAATGGAGAGCGGCGCATTGGATGTAGCCTGGTTTATTGTCTACACCGGACAAAGTGAGCTTACAAAAGAAGGATATAAAAAAGCAGCAGATAATGCCCAGGCAAAATTCGACGCTATTCATCGCTTAGTAAAGGAGTATGCCCCCGATAAAATAGGGCTCGCTGTTTCTTCCGAAGACGTTGATAGCCTTCGAAAAATAGGGAAAAAAGTAGCCATGATCGGGGTTGAAAACGCTTTTCCGCTTGGGGAGGATTTAAATGAGGTTAAAAGATACTATGATCTAGGCGCCCGTTATATGTCCCTGGCACACAACGGCCACAACCAGTTTTCGGATTCCAATACCGGAGAATTTGACAATACTTCAAAACACAATGGTATTAGTGAATTGGGTAAAAAAGTAATTGACTCAATGAATTATTACGGTATTATGGTGGATATTTCCCATCCTTCAAAGGAAGCAATCCGACAGACCATCGCCCATTCCAAAGCACCTATTATCGCTTCACACTCAGCAGCGAGAGCACTTTCAGATCACCCCAGAAATTTAGATGATGAGCAGCTTCAGTGGGTTAAAGAAAGTGGCGGAGTGGTTCAAACCGTTGCACTGGCGCTTTTTGTGAACAAAGAAAAACATGAAAAATACCTCGAAGCATTGAAAAACTTAGAAAACCCAGAAGACGAAGCAGCCCTGGCGGCACTAAAAAAAGAACACCCCCCTGTAGATGTAGCTGATTTTATAGATCAGATTGATTACATCAAAAATAAGATAGGAATTGACCATGTCGGCATCAGTTCCGACTTTGACGGTGGAGGAGGTATTGAAGGATGGACAGACGCCTCAGAGACCTTCAATGTAACCCTAGAGCTGGTCAAAAGAGGATACAGCGAAGAGGAAATAGAAAAAATCTGGAGTGGTAATTTACTTCGCGTTTTAGACGAGACTGCTAAAGTTGCAAGTGATCTTCAAAAGGCTGAATAAAAAAAGTTATTTCACTTTACGCTGCAACCAGCTAAGCAATTTTCCAATACCTCCCCGTACCTCAGAAGTAGGGGTCGTAAAGTGATTTACCATCACAGAAAAAACAAGCGTTTTTCCTTTTTTAGTGATCAGATAGCCCGAGAGGTTGTGGTTGTGTCTAAGCGTCCCTGTTTTCCCGTATAGCTGATCTACATCATAGACTTTCAGGGTTCCTGAAGTGCCTCCTTTAGGAAAGCGGGATAGAATTTGATCCCAGGATGAGGATTTATAAATCTCTTTTAACACCACCACAAGGGACCTGGGAGTAAACATATTGTAGCGCGACACCCCAGAGCCGTCCACCCAAATAAAGGGGTCTGGAGTCCATTGGGACCATTTTTTTTGCAAAGAATCTATTGCTTGCTGCTCTAGTAAGACTCCGCTGTTTTTCTGTGCTACCATCAGTAGCAGGGCCTCTGCAATTACGTTATCACTGTTTTGAAGTAGGCCTTTGTAGAGTAACTCTTCAGCTCCGGTGTAAAGCGGAGTCCAAAGGGCCTTATCTTCATCCGTACTTATTACAATCTCTTTACCTACAGCATCTCCCAAAAGCTTTACAAAAAGAGAGTCTGAAGTGATAAAAGGGAGGTAAAGGGTATCGCCTTCTTTTAGTTTAAGGGGATTAATTTGAAAACGATTGGTGCCTTTAGCTCGCAAAGCCACCGGAGCTAAAGAATCGCTTTTTAAAACAAAATCAAACCCAGTAGGGAGTGTTTTAATTTCATTATTCGCCTTTGTAATCCCAAGAGCATTGCCATAAATTGGGAAAACGCTCCGCTCGGAGGCATAGTAGTATGAATAGTCGTCCCAGGACCATCCAGGGCCTTGAGGTTTGGGACCTACCGAGGGAGCAACATATTCAAAATCAGAATTCTGTTTAAAAAAAGCAGTAAGCTTAGGATCTGGATAAAAGGGATGAAGTAATAACGGATAGCCAGAGGATTTAAACTGAATCACTGAGTCATTTTTAATTGAATAGAACAAACTGGGTAGGGAGTCAAAATTTTGGATGGCGCCAAGATAGGTAAGGAGTTTGGTATTGGAGGCTGGAGTCATGTATTTAGTTTCATTTATAGAAACAAGGGGTTTAGAAGTCTCGAGTTCAGATACACTCACTCCAACAAAAGCTTCATTTAAAGCAGGGATTTTACGCAACTGCCTTTTTAATCTAAGTTCAAGAAATGACTGGCCGTAACAAAAGGAAAAAGAAAGTAGTAAAAAAAATAAATATTTCCCCATAGGAATAAAAATAATAAGAGTTTTTTATATAAACCCTAAGTTGAAAAATTGATTTTTATATCCCTAAAGATAGCCCAACAAAAAAATTTCTGCCGGGTGCAGGTTCATAGTATCGGCCTCCAAAGGCATTAAGCCTGATATTGTCAAAATAACGTACATCAAAAAGATTGTTAATCCCTGCAAAAAGATTGAGTTCAAGGTCTCCCAAAGCAGTCGTTTTACCTCCTTGGAGTCTCACCTTTTGAAAAGCTTCTATTTGTACTGCATTAGTGGTATCTGCATACAAACTCCCAATATGTTCCCCTGTCAGTTGAAATTGCCAATTCTCTAGTGAAGTATAACCTAGTTGTAGTAAAAACTGACTATTGGGAATTCCTGGTAGCGTAGTGTCTTTTAATGTGCCGTTTTCAGCAAAACGATACTGAGCCTGGGTCATACTAGCTTGAAGTTCCCACTTTTCCCATTGATAAGATCCAAAAACTTCAACCCCCCAACGCTGGGTTGCACCTGCATTTCTGTAAAATGCTCTTCCTGGAAATGCTTCCAACTCATAAGGCAAAATTTCATTCGTGCTTTCAATAAAAAAGACATTCGCTTCCATTCTGGTTTTTGCCCATAGTCCTTTCCATCCCAATTCGTAATTCAATGCCCTAGCAGGTTCTAACTCGAGGTTCAGCCCTTCGGCTCCACTGGGGTTTGCTGAGAGTTCCGATAAGGCAGGGGTTTCAAAACTGGTAGAAAAATTGGCAAATAAGCGCTGTTGTGATGCTACTTCGTAGCTTAGTCCCACACTTGGGTTTAAAACTTGATATGTCTGGTCTTCAGAAACAGTGTCTGCTCCGAGACGTAAATCATCGTACCGCAAGCTAGTTCTCAATAATACTTTTTCCCATTGTATCTCATCTAAAATATAAAACCCAAAACTGTCAAAGGATTCTAGCTGAGAAAAGCTCAAGCTCCCCTGAGCTCCCTTGAGGTTTAAATAACGATCGCGCTGGTCTGCTTGTTGTGCAGTTTCAATACCAATTTGCCAACGATGCATGTCTTGTTTGTAATTCAATCGAGTTCCAAATCCATAATAATTTCTTGTAAGGTCAACGATTCCACCATTTTCAAAAGGGAGTTTTCCATAAAAATCTCGGAATATATAAAAACCGTAAGTATCCAAATTCCACTGATCCCCCCAATCTTGTTGCCACCGTAGTCCGGATTTAAACTGATTTACGCTTTCATACGTGTCATATGCTACATTGCGCTGTCTCGCTTGGCTCCAATCTGCTTCCCTATCCTCTAATGTAATCCCACCTGCGTCTTCTGCTCTTGGACTGTCGGTGTAATTCAATTGGAGCTGCAACGTCGATTTAGAGCTTAACCTATGCTTAATTTTGGTATTAAAAAGGGTTTGCTCAAAGCCGCTGAATTGACGAAAACCATCCGTTTTTGTACGATTGATATGTAGTAATGCTACGGTTTTTTTTCCTTTTAATGAAGTGTTTAGTTGATAGGATTGGAATCCATACGCTCCCAATCGACTTTGCAACTGAATCGTTTCATTTTCCAACTGGTCTAGGGTGTTCAAGTAGAGGACTCCCCCCGAGGCATTGCCATACAAACTAGCCGAAGGACCTCGAAGTACTTCCACACTGCTAAGCAATGCCAGAGGAAGGTTATCCAACTGTCCCTGGCCGTCTGGAGTGGTCTCTGGAATACCATCTACAATAAGTTTGATCCCCCGGATCCCAAAAGCGGCTCGAGCCCCAAAACCACGTAAAGAAATTCTCAAATCTTGAGCATAATTGTTCGCGTTTTGGGTAAACAAACCCGGAACAGCCACTAGATATTCCTGTAAGGAAACCTGTTGGTAGATCTTCTGAAATTCATCCACCGATTGTACACTTAACGAAAATGGAAGTTGTGTACGAGGGGTTTGTGTTTTTGGAGCCTGAAGGGCAACTTCACTTAAGGTAATCGTTGCTAAAGCACTTTGGTTTTGTGCCTGAACCCAAAAGGTAGAAAAAACAATGCCAACCACAGAAACCCTCCTATAAAAATTTCTGTTCCAATACCCCTTCATAGCTCCTTATATTTAAATTTGTGCTAAGATAAACAATTATGTACCTGTCCGAAGCAGAAGAGATTATCGCTTATATAGTTTGTATCGCCATCGTCATTGGATTTGTTATGAGTACCTATATGGAAATCAAAAACACCATAGCAGAGGAGAAACAAAAACAAACAGAAAAAGAAGAAAACGAAACGAAAATCAAAACCTTAATCGAATATCTAAATACCAAAAAGAAATTAATAGACACCTTCGCGAAAGCCAAAAAAGCTTTAGAGGAAAAAAATAATAAAAAATAAACACTATATTTGTACCTACAACAGTTGTAAATTACTCGCTATGAAAAAAATATTCCACGGTGCCTCTACACGAGGAGAGGCCAACCATGGCTGGCTACACGCCAAACATTCTTTTAGTTTTGCAAATTATTTTAATCCGGAACGGATTCGGTTTGGAGCGCTTCGTGTCTTAAATGACGACACCGTTGCTCCGGGAATGGGGTTTGGCACACATCCTCATGACAATATGGAAATCATCACCATCCCTCTAGAAGGCGCATTGGAACACAAAGACAGTATGGACAACGTCGGAGTAATAGAAGCCGATGAAATTCAGGTGATGAGTGCCGGAACAGGAGTGTATCATAGTGAATACAATAGAAACAAAGACCAAGCCGTAAGCCTGCTTCAAATCTGGGTTTTTCCTAATGAACAAAATGTAAAACCCCGCTACGATCAAAAAAACATCAAAGACCTCAAAAAGGTCAACGCCCTCTATCCAGTGGTTACCCCAGACCCAGAAGCGCCAGGGATGTGGATCCACCAAGACGCTTGGTTTCACATGGGTGATTTTGATACCACCACAGAGCTGGAATACGACCTCCACAAAAAAGGGAATGGGGTCTATGCCTTTCTGATTGAAGGAACCGCAGAAATAGCAGGAGAAACACTTCAGAAAAGAGATGCCCTTGGGGTTTGGGACACCGATGGTTTTAGTCTAAAAGCGAATCCCCACAGTAGAATTTTATTGATAGAAGTTCCTAAAAATGATTAAAATGTCGCAACCCTCCGCTCAAGAACTCCTCATGCACATAGAAAATAAAATTGCTCAGAGAAATTATATTGACAGTGTCCATAAAATTAAACTAATGACAACAAGGGATGTCATTCGTAAAGTTCTCGAAACAGAATTTTAACCGCTAGGAGTATCAGGTTTTTTTCTCGTTTTTAAGTTGCTTTTTCTAAAAAGCCAAATTTTGATTTGAAAGTATCACGTTTTCTTATCTTTACTGCTTCTTACATCAAACAATGGAATTAATTCCCAGCGCTGGACTTTCGCTCACCTCTTTTCTCCGTGGTTCCCTAGGTATGTCAGTCTTGATTTTTATCGCTTATCTTTTTAGTAACAATCGCAAAGCCATCGCCTGGAAGACGGTAGGTATCGGATTGCTCATACAGGTAGTTATTGCCATTGGGGTTTTAAAAATCGAATGGGTCAAACGGATTTTTGAGACCCTGGGAAATTTCTTTATCAAGGTTTTGGAATATACAGGGGAAGGGACAAAAATGCTTTTGGGTGAATTTGGGAATACTGAGACCTATGGCTTTATATTTGTTTTTCAAGCCCTTCCTGTGATCATTTTCTTTTCGGCTCTGAGTTCCATACTGTATTATTTTGGTGTGATTCAGAAGGTTGTTGGATTTTTGGCATGGCTGCTTACAAAAATTTTCAAAATCTCTGGTGCCGAAAGTCTTTCGGTGGCGGGTAACATCTTTTTGGGACAGACCGAAGCGCCTTTGCTGATCAAAGCCTATTTGGAAAAAATGAACCGTTCGGAGGTTTTTCTGGTCATGGTAGGCGGAATGGCTACTGTGGCGGGAAGTGTCCTAGGTGCCTACATTGGTTTTCTGGGAGGCAATGATCCGGTACAACGTTTGGAATTCGCCAAAAGTCTCCTTGCAGCTTCAGTAATGGCAGCCCCTGGAGCAATTGTTATGGCTAAAATTATTTATCCTCAGACAGAGGATATCGTAACAGACATTTCTATTTCCAACGACAAAATTGGATCCAATTTACTTTCTGCCATCTCCATTGGTACGGGAGAAGGAATTAAAATGGCAGTCAATGTAGCGGCAATGCTCTTGGTCTTTATCGCTTTAATCGCCATGTTAAGCAGTATTTTTTCGGGAATTGGTGACTTTATCGGACTCAATAGCTGGATTGCAGCCAACACGGTGTACGACAGTTTTTCCATTGAATTTTTGTTGGGGTATTTGTTTGCTCCCTTGATGTGGATTATCGGAGTGGCTTCGGAAGACATCGCACTGATGGGGCAACTTCTAGGGGTCAAACTTGTGGCTAGTGAATTTGTGGGCTATACGCAGCTCGTTAGCTTAAAAGACGGAATGAGTGCCACGCATTTTACCTATCAAAAATCAGTGATTATGGCAACCTATATGCTTTGTGGATTTGCAAATTTTGCTTCCATTGGGATACAGATTGGAGGGATCGGAATCATTGCCCCAAAAACCAAAAAACTATTGACCGAACTGGGCTTTAAAGCTATGGTCGGTGGATCCTTAGTTTCGTTGATGTCTGCGACTATTGCTGGGATCATTTTAGGCTAATTCTAGAGTACGTTAACCTTGATTTTTTTCCAAATTTTAATTAATAAAAATCCAGAAACCACTGCTAATCCCAACAAAGGAAAGGCCAAGTTATAATTGCCATAAATAAAATACCCCGTACAGAACATAGTACTGTAAATCATCGAACAGCCCAATAACATCGCTACAATCCCTGAAGGAACACTCCACCCTTGGTCGTCATCCACTAGGTCAATCGCTTCTTTTTTAGCCTCATCAATGACCTTGGCCCAGCCAGGTCCTCCCGCTTGTGTGGTCTTGTAGAAGGATCGCAAAACAGAAGAATCTTCTGGAGGTGTAATAAAGGTAGCCAGTACCCATAGACTTGTTGTCACCGCAACGACAAAAGGAAACTCTGCCCAAGCAGGAAAAACTGCTTCTGCCCCAAAAAGACTTGCCTTTACAGAGGGTATGGTCAAAATCAAGGAAATTAAACCGGAGGCTACCATAGCTGTGATTTCACTCCATGCATTGATCCTCCACCAAAACCAACGAAGTATAAAAATCAAGCCTGTTCCCGCTCCAAAGACCAAAAGGAGGTTAAATAATTGCATTGCGTTTTGAAGTGCTAAAGCCAAAATTGTACTGAGCACCATTAAAATAATAGTGGAAATTCTCCCAACGGCAACTAACCGTTTTTCTGAAGCACCAGGGTTGATTTGGGTTTGGTAAAAATCATAAACGATATACGAAGATCCCCAGTTGAGCTGGGTAGATATTGTACTCATATAGGCAGAAATCAAAGACGCCAGCACCAAGCCCAAAAGTCCCGTAGGAAGTTTGGTTAACATGGCAGGATAGGCCAAATCATTCCCTAATTTGTCGGCTGTAATGTTTGGAAAGGCTTGTTGAATACTGTCCAAGTCGGGAAAAACTACAAGGGAAGCTAAAGCGACCAAAATCCAAGGCCAAGGGCGCAAGGCGTAGTGCATGATATTAAAAAAGAAGGTGGCGCCAATAGCGTGGTTTTCGTTTTTCGCAGCAAACATCCGTTGTGCGATATACCCTCCTCCTCCAGGTTCGGCTCCGGGGTACCACGAACTCCACCACTGCACTGCAAGGGGAATGATCAGCAAAGCAATTAACGCTTCTCGATCACCAAAGTCCGGAAGAATTGAAATTTTTCCAACCACATTTTCATTGGCCAGCAAGGCTTCAATTCCACCCACTTCGGGAAGATTTACCAAATAAACTGCAGCACCTATGGCTCCCCCCATGGCAACAAAAAACAAAATAACGTCCGTATACACCACTCCTTTAAATCCACCTGTAGCACTGAAGGTTACGGTCACCAAACCAGCGGTAAGAACTGTTTGCCAGGGTTCAAGCCCCAGCATAATACCTCCGATCTTAATTGCTGCTAGAGTTACCGCGGACATAGTGATCACATTAAATATAATCCCCAGATAAATGGCTCTAAATTTTCGTAAAAACTTTGCAGGTTTTCCGCCATAGCGCAATTCATAAAATTCCAAATCTGTTTTTACATTAGATTTACGCCACAGTTTGGCATACACAAAAACAGTTAAAAGGCCCGTTATCAAAAAGGCCCACCAAACCCAATTTCCCGAAACCCCGTTGGTACGGACAATGTCGGTGACCAAATTCGGAGTGTCTGTAGAAAAAGTGGTCGCTACCATAGAAAGGCCAAGAAGCCACCACGGCATACTCCTGCCCGATAAGAAAAATTGATTGGCACTCTTTCCAGAAGATTTTGAAACATAAATCCCAATCCCCAAAGAGATCACAAAAAATAGAATAATAATAAGCCAGTCAAAAGTTGCAATTTGCATAAGTCAATTCATTTGATTTTAATAAAGGTAAATAAAAAACACTCGAGCACATTAATTTGTTGTTAAAACCCTTGAGTTTCAAAAGATTTCCTACTAGGTTTGTTAAAAAATTGCCGTGATGATTTCGCTTAAAAGGCACTTCTTACTTTTTTTTCTTCTAGGTCTTGGACTTATATGGGGTCAAAAATCCACGGAATTGAACAAGCCCCCCAAATTTAGTATTGCCCCACCCAAAGAAAAAGGGCCGAGTTTGATTCAGCCTAAAGAAAGTAAATCCTTTCTTTCTGAAGACTATTTTAATCCTCAAATCGAGTTTAAAGATCCCAAAAAAGACATAGAAAATCCCCGTTTGCTTTTTGGAGAAAACGAACAATTTCTCGATCCAGGAAAACGCTATGAAAACAAGCTAAACCGTACCCCTGAAAACAAAAAAAACCCCAACCTATTTAAATCCGATCAATACTTGGGCGACTTTCGCAACAACGGTAAATTTGTCCAAATCGCAGTACGAGATCACGAATCTCCCGACGGTGATTTGATCCGAATCATGCTCAACGACAAAGAGGTCGTACCGCGTGTACTCCTGCAAGAGCGCTTTAAAAGTATTGCTATCAATTTGGAAATGGGCTTTAACAAAATTGATTTTGTTGCTTTAAACCAAGGTACCTCGGGTCCCAACACAGCGGAGGTTCGTGTTTTTGACGATGAAGGAAAACTGGTAGGATCCAATCGCTGGAATCTAGCCACTGGTGTCAAAGCGACGTATATCATCGTAAAGGAAAAGTAGTTCTATCCTTCGTACACTTCCAACATTCCTTTAATAAAGGCATCTACCTCATCTAAAGTTCCCGTACTGATACGACACCAGTCGTAAAAAGGGGGAAAGGGTCTCCCTATGCGAACCCCTTTTTCCAACATCTTGGGTCCTAATTCGCGAATGTCTTTTTTAGAATGGAAAAACACAAAATTGGTGTGCGAAGGAACATATTCCAACTTGAGATGATCCAAAAGCGTGTAGATGTTCTTTTTCGCTTCTTTGTTTTTTGCCAAAGAAAACTGGTAAAACGCTTCATCTTGAAGTGCTTCTTTGGCAGCTTCTACCGCTAAAACATTACTCATGGCCACAATGTTTGTTCGAATTTGAGCCGCGAGTTCAGGTTTGGCTATCAAATAGCCTATACGCAAACCTGCCATGCCATAAACCTTTGAAAAGGTTTTGGAAACAATAACATTATCTCCAAGTTTCACGGCCTCCACCATACTGGGATAATTTGGTGTTTCAATAAAGTCGTAATAGGCTTCATCAGAAAACACGATTGTTTTCTGACTAGCTACGTTACAAAAATCAACTAGTTTATTTGCGGGTACCAACGTTCCTGTAGGATTGTTCGGATTACACAGAAAAACCAGTTTCGTTTTGGAGGAAATCCGTTTTTCAATTTCGTCTAAATCATATCCCTTATCTGCTCCTACGGGAACCCAATTGACCGAGGCGCCCCATTGCTTGGCATAATCCATCATTGCGAGAAACGTGGGTTGGCCTGAAATAATTTCCCCTCCATTGGAAGCAAAGGTAAGCCCTGCAATTTTAAGTCCTTCTGTAGATCCGCCCGTCACTATGATCGATTCTGGGGAGACTCCGTGTTTTTTTGCTAAAATAGATTCCAAGTCATCCGAATAGGCATAAGGGTAACGACAGCCGTGGACAAACGAATTTTTAATTCGCTCCTGAACTCTTTTTGATGGGCCGTAAGGGTTTTCATTCGAGCTCAATCGAATCACGGGCTCTAAGGGTCGTGGATTAAAGTCTATTTTTTCCTGTGCGGTCAATAGGTTGGAAGGTGCCAAAAGCAAGCCTCCGATTCCTAGGGAAGAACGCAACCAGTCTCTTCGGTTCTGCATGATTTATGATTTTTTTTCAAGTTTGTACTTTTTAATACAATTCAAAGTTTTCTAAAGTTAGCTTTTTTGATTGAAACTGAAAATTAATTGTTATTTTTCAAGATGACCGTTTGGATTGTTTCCTTAGAATCATTTTTACAACTATTGATTAGCCGCCTAGAATGGGTCATGCTCTTTGTCGTGCTAGGAGGGGGGCTTTATTTATTTGTTCACAGTAAAGGCTACCCTTTGATCAAAATCAAAACCGCATTTCAACTACTTTTTTCCAAGGAACAAAATAAAGGAATTTCTCGTTTTCAAGCACTTACTGCGGTGCTTGCAGCAACAGTAGGATTGGGAAATATCTCCGGGGTGGCCATCGCAATTCATATGGGGGGGCCAGGGGTTTTGGTCTGGATGTGGATTACGGCACTTATTGGAATGATCATCAAGTTTTACTCCTGCTCTTTAGCTGTCCAACTCAAAGTAACAGAAGCCCAAGGAAATCCACTGGGTGGACCCATGTACTACATGCAGCTCGGAATAAAAAAATGGGGAAAACCCATGGCTATTTGGTTTTCAATAGCGGGGCTTTTTGGGGTGCTCCCCGCATTTACGGCCAATCAGTTGACCCAAACTTTTATGGATGTGATTCAGCCCGATTCATTTCTCCTACTAGGTGAATTTCAATGGAAACTAATTGTCGGAATAGTACTATCCCTCGCTAGTGCACTAGTTATTTTTGGTGGCTTACAATCGATCGTAAAAGTAACTTCCAGCTTAGTCCCCTTGATGGTGGGTTTGTACTTTTTTCTCGGGCTCTATATATTACTTTCCAATGCCGGACAGGTGTTGCCCACTTTTGGTCTTATTTTTTCGAGTGCCTTTGACTTCCAAACGGCGGTGACGGGGGGATTTTGGGGCTTGGTTCTTTTGGGGGTTCGCCGTGCAGTGTTTTCCAATGAAAGCGGCGTGGGCAATGCACCTATGTATCACGGGCAATCTCAAAGCTCCAAAGGAACCGATGAAGGTTTGGTCGCAATGTTAGGCCCCTTGCTCGACACCGTTTTGGTATGTACTGTAACGGGTCTAGTCGTTATCATCAGCGGGGCATATGAAGTGGAAGGACTCAACGGCATCGTGCTTACACTAGAAGCCTTTAGACGCCTCTTTTTTGGATTTGGCGATCAACTGCTGATGCTCATGGTTTTTGTTTTTGGAATCTCTACCTTGTTTACCTATTCCTATTACGGGGTAAAATGTTTTGGTTACCTGACCCAACTTAAGTGGGGAAACCTCTACAATTATTTCTACATAGGAAGTATCATTTTTTCCGCATTAGCCACAGTAGAAGTTGTCATAGGAATCATCGACCTCTCTTTTGCATTGATGTGCATCCCAAATATGATCGCTCTGGTCTATCTTTCCCGCCATGTCAAAAAAGAAATGCAGGATCGAAAGTGGTTACAGTAACCCTTCCTTATAACAAATTATTCTAAGCTCGGAGGACCAGGAAGAATACGTGGCTTGTACGCTTCGGGCATTTTATTTTTTTTATAATCTGCTTTAACTGCTTCCACTAATTTTGAATTTTTATACAAATCTGCCATGGTCATTGACAGTGCTTTTGCAGCGTAAATCATCCCTTTATGTCCTATAGACATTCCTGTACACGCTACAACTGCCCAAGAGTGCCATGGACCCCCGTCTGCAGCGACGGTAGCGGACATCCGAATGGTAGGAACCACTTGACTTACATCCCCCACGTCCGTAGAGCCACCTTGTGCGGGTAGTGTTTCCTGTATAGGAGTTACTTTCCCATTGATTCCAAGCTGGGGTTTCCCGGCTTCTTTTAGAATTGCATTTGCATATGTAATTTCCTGGTCGGTGTACGAAATTTCACCCAAGGTCTCTAGGTTTTCTTGCATGATTTCTGCTCCCGTCCGGTTGACTAAAATTTCATAAATCCCAGAGATCAATTTAGTTTCATATTTCGTTCCTGTCATCAGTGCTGCTCCTTTTGCTATATTCAAGGCGCGTTCGTAAAGTACATCAACCTGTTCTACGCTATTCTCTCTTAAGCGGGTCCAGATCTTGGCGTAATCGGGAACTACATTTACCACATCTCCTGCTTTTTCAATCTGGTAATGAATTCTTGAGGTGGGCAGGATATGCTCTCTGTAATAGTTTAATCCTGTGGTATAAAGCTCCATAGCATCTACGGCGCTATTTCCATTCCACGGATCCGCCGAAGCATGAGAGGTGTCTCCATAAAACATGACACGAAAGTCAACTAAGGCTTTACTAGTTTCTGTTCCCGATACGATATTGTCTCCAGGGTGCCAATCCATACAGACATCCAGTTGGTCAAAAACGCCTGCTCTTGCCATCCACACTTTAGCAAAAATGGTTTCCTCTGCAGGAGTCCCATAAAAAATGACAGTTCCTTTCAGGGTTCCTTTTTCTATCTGTTCTTTGATTGCTACTGCAGCTGCAAGACTAGCGGTTCCAAAAAGATTATGTCCACAGCCATGACCCGCACCACCAGGTACGCGAGTTTCTTTTTTGGGTATTCTTTTTTGAGAGATTCCTGCATTGGCATCAAATTCTCCTAAAATCCCAATAACCGGTTTTCCTGAGCCGTATTTGGCCATAAAAGCGGTAGGAATATCTGCAACATTTTCCGTCACTTCAAATCCATTTTCACGTGCGTAATCTTTTAAAAGTTGTGAAGAAGTAAATTCTTCTAAAGAGGTTTCTGCGGCCTCCCAAATTCCGTCACTTATTGTGATTAGACTTTCTTTTTTAGCGTCTATTGAAGTTTGAATATCATTTTTGATGGTTTTCAAGTTTTGTCCTTGAAGGGGGACCAATGCCAGTAGCGTCAAAGCCCCGAAAATAAATTTTTTCATTATCGTCTATTTGTTTTTATGTTTTTTTTATCGGAATCGCAAGTGTTAAAGTTAGTAAAATTATGCCCC
>Ga0209654_1000279_pt1 | contig 52941 bp, 44 predicted proteins | sample SaaInl1SG_22_DNA_FD_184646 | JGI IMG/M metagenome (GOLD analysis project Ga0209654, IMG submission 184646) | Marine microbial communities from expanding oxygen minimum zones in the Saanich Inlet - ESP_161SG_22_DNA (SPAdes) (version 2) | ecosystem: Environmental > Aquatic > Marine > Intertidal... | reverse complement strand
TGTGTTTAGATGCGATTTCATGAAACATCGTTTTGTACTGAGTATAATGCGTTTCAAATGATGAGTGTCCTTTATAATAAATTATAAAGTCTTGATTTGATGATTTCGCTATTTGACGAATACAGTCCTCATAAAATTTTCTCAAAAAAACAACTGGACCTCCTAAAATTAAATATTGGTTTGGATTAATTTCTATAGGGGATTTTTGTTCAAACGGAAGCTCTATTGTTTTTGAGCGATCACCTTTTGTAAACTTCTTTATCGGAGTGTATATATGTTTAACTTTTTCAGAATCCTTTGGAAGAATAATTTTATCACGCCTGTATATGAAGCCCAATAAGAGACCTAATAAAAACCTATTGATATGATGTCTTTGGAAATGCTCTTGATAGTCATATAAATACAATATACCTTCATAAAACAAATTAAGACTTACCTTTTTGTTATCAAATGTGTTTTTAAGATTAAAAATATAATTCGTTAATACTCCAGATGTATGGGGGATAAAAATACTAATATTTTGTGCTGGAGTTCTTATAATTTTATCAACTTTATTTTTGGCTTTTTTGAATCGAATAAATCTATTAAGTACGCCTCGTTCATTACCTAAGTTGAAATATTCAATTTTGTTGGCAGTATCATTCGGGATAAGATTTAAATTGGAGTGAAAAACTAAAGACGTATTTTCGACTGAGTTTGCAACAGTAAAATGGTTAATTATCTCCTTAGCATAAAACAACTGAAAAGGTGTTTGACATATAAATATATTCATAACTTTAATTTCTGTTTTTTCCAATAGGTAGATTTAACAATAAACATAATAGCAAAAGTTGATAGCTGCGCTAAGGCCGCACCTAAGACTGCAAATCTAGGTATTAATACAAAACTTAAGGAAATATTGAATACAAAACTAATTATTGTAGCTTTTAGTATGTCGAGGTCTTTCTTATTTACATACAGAGCATAATGAGATATAAATGAAAAACAAAAAAACAATGTAGAAACAAGTAATAATAAATAGGATAAAACGCTTTCAAATAAAGCTGTTTTATCTAAAAACCATAAGAGCGGATATATGCAAATAATAGATAATACAATCCCTATTATAGAATATTGGATTATTTGTTTTTTAAAGATCTTCAGCGTTATAAAAAACTCATCTTGACTAGTATTTTTTGCTTTTATTAGTTTAGGATATAGCTCTATGATAACTATTGTTTGAACAAACACAAATAGAATGTTTGATATACTAGTAAAAAACGTGTACACTCCAACTTCTGTTTCGGAGTGATAAAAGCTTAAAAAATATCTTCCTGAAAATTCAATAATTTTATATAAAATTGTGCCTATGAAAAAAGGAAGTGAAACTTTAATCCCATAAATAATCCATTTAAAGTTTATTTTATTAATTTTATTCAGGTTGACAAATTTAAAGCCCAGTAAAACCGAGGATATTGCTCCTAACAACCACAATAATAAAATTGAATGAATGTTAACCGCTAATATACTTTGAGTCCAAAAAAAACATAAAAACAGCACCCATATTCCTGATCTAAGAAAAAGTAATGTTGTGGCAGCTACTGATTTATTCAATATTATAAGTAAGCGATATAGTTCTTGTGACAAATGCTCAGAAATTAATATTAACACAAATAACCACAAATAGTTAGAATGTATTATCCCTGAAATAAAAACAAAATAAGTTAATGGGATAATAAGGATATAAACAACCAAATGAAACGCAAGTTGGTTTGTAAAATAATAACCAACTGTTTTAGCATTTTCTTTTAAGATCTCTCTTGATGTAAAATTGTAAAAGTCAAACCCAAGAATGAATGTTGAAATAATAATAGTACTCTGAAACAGCCCAAAAACACCAAATTCTTCAATGCTCAGTTTTTTTATCACTAAAACTGAAAGTACAAATTTCAAAAGCACAGTTGTACCTCTTAAAAAAATATTTATAACTTGATTAGAAAATAGTTTTTTCATTTTAAATGTTTAAAAATTTAACGTCAGTTAATATTAAACTAGGCTGCCGCTAGACGTGCGTCAAATAACAGAGTCTGACGAAAGGTTTTTCAAACTAATTTCGATAGAATTTGATTACGTGGGGTTTAGTTATTCTATTGAGTTGTTTTATGTGCATGAAAGAACTAAGGTGAATTTAAAACAACCATTTAATTAGCCCTAACATCTACTTCAAAAGTCTCTACGCAGTAAAGATATTAAATTTGAATTCCAATATTTACCTCCTTCAAAGCAATTTTCTCTTAAAACCCCATCATTTTCAAAATTAAATTTTTCAGTGAAAAATGTGATTTTTTGGTGATCATATTCATAAAGTTCCATCCAAATTTTATTTAAATTCAAATTATTAAAACCATAGGTAATTAAAAGTTTAGCAGCTTCTTCTGCTACACCATCATCCCCAATATATAATTGATCTTCACCAATATAAAATGAAAAATCTGCTGAGCGAATGACCCAATTTATATATAATAATCCTGCAGCTCCAATTGGCTCATTAGATTTTAAATCAACAATGACAAACATAAAGTTTATGTGTTTTGTTTGCTGTAAACTTTCATACCACGCTTGTTGATCGGTGAGGGACAGCTCTCTTACTTCTCTAAAATTTTTCCTAAAGGCTGAAATATTTCTCCACTCTTTAAGTAAATCCAAATCTTCTTTTTCTAAGGCTCTAAGCCCAACTTTATTTCCTTTTATCATAATATATTATTAATTGAAAAATGCTCTCCATATTTCATATCGCTTTTTAGCTTCTTTCCGATTAATTCTTTTTCTTGAAATGGTTGAAAGGCCCCATCTCCAATCGGTCTTAGTGGCTCTAAATCTGACTTAGTGATAATATGATTTTTCTTTAAATCAGATGATGCGCGAAGACACCTTCTCTGCACTTGATACGATTGTTTTTCATTATCTTCAACGCGTTTCGTTCCATCCCCTAACGCACTAAGCAATTCATAAGACCTGTCAACCATTTCCCTCCATGAAGTTGGGTTCATTGCAAAACCATGATCTGGACCTTCTTGATTGTTGTCGTCTGTAAAATGTTTCTCAATGACTCTTGCACCTAAAGCAATACTTCCTAAAACAGTGGCATGTCCGCTAGTGTGATCGGAAAGTCCTAGAACTGTGTTTGGATACATTCGTTCATACGTTTTTAGAACGTTTAAGTTGCAATAATTGAAGTTCTCTATGCTTCCTGTGTAATTTGTGTTACATTGCATTAAAACAATATCATTTGTTTTGCTTAATGCTAATTCCATCTTCCTCTTTACATCATCTAAATCGCATGCACCAGTAGCCAACAAAGTTGGCTTTCCTTTTTCTAACACATAATCTATTATTTCTAGCCAAGAAGCATCACCTGAACCAATTTTATATAGCTCTACAAAAGGATCAACTAAATCTACTGATTCAAAGTCATATGGGCTCGTAAAATAATCTAATCCAAGTTTGTCACACTCCTTTTTTAAAATTTCAGTCCAGTCTTTATTAATACTTGCGTCTTCATAAACCTCATAAATAGATTTGGTCCACTTCGCTTGATGTGAAAGTTTCCCTTTCATATTATCAAATCCATACTTACTTACTATTTTATTTGCTGAAAAGTTTTGAAACTTTGCGGCATCCCCACCTGCTTCTTTTACTAAATGAATTAATTCTATCGCTTTTTCCAAAGATCCATTATGGTTTGCTCCAATATCTGCGATAAAATATAAGGAGTTATTATCTACTAGTTTTTTACCTAATCTTATGTGCTTCATGATAGTGATGTTTTATAGAGGTTATGGTTTTTTTAATATTTGGAAGGGTTCTGTTAAATTTTCCTTGATAATAATCAACGTTTAAAGTTTGGTCTGTACAACGTTTGGCTCTGTCTTTAAACTCTGTTATTGAGCCTTTTCTTATACTGGTTCTGTCTATCTGCAAGTTTTTCAAAAGTTGATCTCCGAATTCATATTTTGTAACAATTTCATTTCCAGCAATATGTAATGTTTCTTTTGGTAAGTTTTCTAATGAGATTAAATGTTTGATTTCTTCTGTAAAATCCCAAATAGATATTGGGGTAAACGTTACATCGTTAAATAAATTTATTGCTTTATTATTTTTAGCTGAATTGACAATCCATTCTAAAAAACTTGTTTTTCTAGAATTAGTGTTTAGCCCAACTATTGTTGTGCGAATAATACAAAATTCTCTATGACTTTGATTCAGGAAAAACTCACCTAGTTCTTTTGATTTCCCATAAACACTTTCTGGAGAAACACAATCATTTTCTTTAGCTAAATGAGTTTTTGAAGAAAATACCGCATCAGTAGATATATAAATAATTTTAACCTTATTGTCTGTGGCATTTATAAACTTGCTTACCGATAGGCCGTTAACATCCATCGCCTCGGTTGGGTTTTCATTACAATAATTACCGTTTGTTAAAGCTCCTGAAAGGATAATTAAATCTGGATTCGACCACTTAATTAATTTGTCATATGAATTGGATTTTAAATCAAAAGCCATATAGTTTTCAGGCTCTTCAGGAAAATTAGAATTTCCGGTAGAAAACACACAATTATCTTCTGATAATACTTTCTGCAGATTTGATCCTAGCATTCCTGAAACCCCGGTAATTAAAATTTTCATTGATTTTTTTTTAAATATTTAAACTTAAATTCTGCAATCTCCCAGTCATATTCAGTATCAATATCATGCGACTCTAAGTCTGCAAGTTCTATGTAACCTGTATTAGTTGTCCATAATTGATTATTTGATATGACTTCATTGGTTTTAAAAAAATAAAATTGGCCTAAATCATGATAAGACGGTTCAAAATCCTGTGTCCTTATTTGCATATTTTGAGGATCTATCATTTCTATATATCCTTTAATATTTATCTTTAATGCTCTTTGAATCGGGTGTCCGTATTTTGTTAATGGAAAAATACAATCTAATTTTTCAGCTTCTAATTTACAGAAACTTTTTTTTAAAACTTCCTTTGTAACAAAAGGGGCGCATGAATAAATACAACACGTATACTCAAACTCCAGTCCCAGCTGACTATATTTTTGTGTTACCTCAGCAATAACATCTATTGTAGTTGCTGTGTCACTAGAGTTTTTTGTGCTTCGTAAAAACGGAACTTTTGCGCCATATTGTTTGGCTATTTTCGCTATTTCGTGGTCCTCTGTAGAAACCATAACCTCATCAAATAACCCTGATGATATTGCCGCCTCTATGGAATATGATATAATGGGTTTTCCAAGAAAAAGTTTAATGTTTTTCCTAGGTATTCTCTTGCTTCCTCCTCTAGCAGGAATAATGGCTAATTTTTTCATTTTATATTACAAAGTCGGGGTCTACATGTTCTTTAATTAAGTTTCTAAGACTCTCTACTGTTTCCCACTCGTCATTGTCTCCTGAATTATAACTAAACCCTTGAGGAGCCTTTTTTGCATTAAAGGTCTTTAAATATTCTTCAAGATTCCACATGTGAGTAGCTGGTAAAATAGTATAGTATTTACCTAAATCATATGTGTAAAATGAATCTGATGGAGTGATCATCTCTTCATGAACTTTTTCACCTGGTCGAATGCCTACTAATGGTTTTTCACAGTCAGGGCCAATAGCGTTGGCCACATCCATTATTTTATATGATGGTATTTTAGGTACAAACAATTCCCCTCCCCAAGCATATTCGAGAGCATGCATTACCATGTCAACACCACCCTGTAATGAGATGTTAAAACGGGTCATATTTGGGTCTGTGATTGGGAGTTTATTTTCTTCTTTCTTTTTATTAATAAAGAATGGAATTACAGAACCATTTGAGCCCATTACATTTCCGTATCTTACTACAGAAAAACGAATGGGGTTCTTCCCTTTTATATTGTTTGCGGCTATAAATAACTTATCTGAAGTTAGCTTTGTTGCACCATATAAATTTATTGGCGCACACGCTTTGTCAGTTGATAACGCTACTACGCGTTGAACTTTCGTTTGAAGACTGGCTTCGACCACATTTTCTGCACCCCCAACATTTGTTTTTATACACTCGCTTGGATTGTATTCTGCGATGTGGACATGTTTCATGGCTGCGGCATGAATCACGTAATCAACATCTTGAAATGCTCTTGTTAGGCGGTTCTTGTCTCTAATGTCTCCAATAAAATAACGTATTTGTGGATATTTCTCTTTAGGGAATTCTTGAGCCATTTGAAACTGTTTCTGCTCATCTCGTGAATAAATAATGAGTTTTCTTGCTTCTGGGTGTTTTGAGAGAATATGACTTGTGAGGGCTTTCCCAAGAGATCCAGTTCCCCCAGTAATTAATATTGATTTGCCTTTTAATTCAAACTTTTCATTCATTTTTCTATGTTTAATCTTCTAATAGATAATTTATAATGTTACTTATATTCTTCGTGTAAAAATAAGGATCGTACCGACCTTCTATTTCTTTTGGGGTAATGATCTGATTTTCTTTACTAAAGTCTATAAATTTACTTGGCTTTAAGCTATTACTTATTTCATCTTTTCCGAAAATATATTCTTTAGAATCGCACACTAATTTGAGTGCATTTAACTTAATGTTTTTTTGGTTCTTATTTTTTCCAAAATCTAGCCTTATTCGTTCTGGGTATATTAATTTAGGAAGCTCAAATACGATGTCTTGAGGCATAGAGTCTCCAATAACAGATGAGGAAACAAAATCAAGAGGGTGAAACGTTTCTTGTCCATGTTCGTAATAATACACTTCAAAAACATCGTCCTCTAGGACTGTAGCGTTTACAACTACTTTAATCTTATGGTCTATTCTATCAATTGTAGCGGTATCGTTTTTGGTTCCTCGACCACACGCGGTTAAAATTAGAAGAAACAGAATTAGTGTTGGTGTTTTCATTTAATTATACTGTTATTTATGTGATCATCCCAAAAAGGTATATCTATTTTTAAGCTCCTTTTAATTTTAGCCTTATCCATCACACTATAAGCTGGTCGTTTGGCAGCTGTTGGATATGCAGCTGTTTTGATTGGGGTTATTTTTATTTTTAATTTGGAGGCTTCAAAAATTGCCTTTGCAAAATCATACCAGCTGACCATGCCTTCGTTGCTGTAATGATACAGGCCAAAGTTAGTGTTTTTAGAACTCACAATGTTTAATATCATTTTCGCTAAATCTCCTGCATAGGTTGGAGTTCCTATTTGATCTGATACTACGCTAATTTCATCGCGTGTTTCCGCCAGTCTTAACATCGTTTTCATAAAATTAGAACCGTGCTCGGAATATAACCAAGAGGTTCTAAATATAAAATACGTTTCTAATCGTTGTTTAACCTCAACTTCTCCTTGGAGCTTAGACGCTCCATAAACACTTATCGGGTTGGGAACATCTGTTTCAACGTAAGGGGAGTTTTTTTGTCCATCAAACACAAAATCGGTAGAAATCTGAATCAGAACCGCATCAAATTCGTGGCAAACAATGGCTAAATTTTTGGCGCCCTGAGCATTGATTTCATAAGCTTTATCGACTTCTGACTCTGCTTTATCAACAGCTGTATATGCGGCACAATTAATACAATAATCTATTTTTGGATTGGATTTAAAAAACGTATTTACTTGCTTTAAATCACAAATGTCTAATTCTTGATAATCTGTATAAATAAACTTTAGATTCTCATACTGACCAGCAAGGTCTTTAATACAACTTGCTAATTGCCCATTACTTCCTGTCACTAACACATGCATCATAGCGATAGGGTTGAAAGTGTTGGCAATACTAAGTCTTTCTCTGAAACTATAAACTCTTTTGTTGGGAGTCTCCAGTCAATGCCCAAAGAAGGGTCGTCATACCGAAGCCCTTGTTCGGAAGCACTGTTATAAAAATTATCGCATTTATAGGAGAAGATGGCTGTTTCACTAAGGACGATGAACCCGTGTGCAAATCCTCGTGGAACAAAAAGTTGTTTTTTATTGTCTTCAGACAGTTCAATTGAAAAATGTTTAGAAAATGTAGGAGAGTCTTTTCGAAGATCTACAACGACATCTAACACCATTCCTTTTATAACCCGCACCAATTTGGCCTGAGCATATTCTCCTGTTTGAAAATGCAACCCTCTTAAAACTCCTTTAGAAGAAAAGGATTCATTGTCTTGAACAAAATCAATGTTCTTTCCAATCAATTCATTAAACCTATGTTGATTGAAACTCTCAAAAAAATAGCCCCTAGAGTCTTTAAACAGCGTTGGCTCTATTATAAAACAACCTATAAGTTTTGTTTCTGTTACTTTCATTACTATTCATTCAAAAGTTGGATTAAATTTTCACCATACCCACTTTTTAATAAGGGCTCTATCAATCTTTTGAGTTGTGTTTCGTCTATATATCCCATTTCAAAAGCCACACCTTCAATAGCACCGACTTTTAATCCTTGACGTTGCTCAATAACCTCTACAAATTGTGAAGCTTGCATCAATGATTGAAACGTTCCAGTATCTAACCAAGCCGTTCCTCGATCTAAAATACTGACACTTAATTTACCTTGTTTGAGATATTCTTTGTTGATATCTGTTATTTCTAATTCCCCTCTGTGACTGGGCTGGATGTTTTTTGCAATTTCAACAACTGTATTGTCATAAAAATAAATCCCTGGAACCGCATAATTCGATTTTGGGTGTTCTGGTTTTTCTTCAATAGAAATCGCTTTGCCTTCTTGATTAAATTCAACAACACCATAGCGTTTTGGGTCATTAACTCTGTAGGCATAAATAATTCCACCTTCGGGATTGTTATTGGCTTGCAACAATTTTTCTAAACCCGTCCCATAAAAAATATTGTCTCCCAAAATAAGAGCCACCTTGTCATTTCCAATAAATTCTTCGCCAATTAAAAAGGCCTCAGCTAAACCATTTGGATGTTCTTGGACAGCATATTCAAAAGAACACCCGTACTTTTTGCCATCCCCTAATAGTGCTTTAAAAAGCGGTAAGTCTTTGGGGGTTGAAATGATTAAAATCTCATTAATCCCAGCATACATCAGCGTAGATAACGGATAATAAATCATCGGCTTGTCGTAAATAGGCATCAGTTGCTTACTTACAGAAAGTGTTAAGGGGTGGAGTCGTGATCCAGATCCACCAGCGAGAATGATTCCTTTCATCTGTTGTTAATTATATTGTTTATCGTAATAGGACTGATACGCCCCACTGGTCACATTCTTTAGCCAAACATCATTATTTAAATACCAATCAATAGTGATGGCCAATCCTTCTTCAAAAGTTACGGAGGGCTGCCAGCCGAGTTCATTTTTAATTTTTGAAGCATCAATTGCGTAGCGCAAATCATGACCCGGTCGATCCGTTACAAAAGTAATCAGTTTTTCTGAATCCCCTGTAGGACGGCCGAGTTTTGCATCCATTTGTCGACACAAAACCCTTACTAAATCAATGTTTTTCCATTCGTTGAACCCACCAATATTGTAAGTCTCTTTATGTTTACCTTTGTGAAACACCAAGTCAATGGCTACTGCATGGTCTTTGACGTACAGCCAATCTCTGGTATAGTCACCGTTTCCATACACAGGTAGCGATTTTCTATTTATTATGTTATTAATAAACAGTGGAATTAATTTCTCTGGAAATTGATTCTGGCCATAGTTATTTGAACAATTCGTAATGACGTACGGCATATTATAGGTTTCTCCATAGGACCTCACAATATGGTCTGAGCTTGCCTTAGAGGCCGAATATGGAGAATTCGGATCGTAGGGTGTCGTCTCTGTAAATAGCCCTGTTTGTCCTAGTGTTCCGTAAACCTCATCAGTACTTACATGATAAAATAATTTTTGATCAAAGTTATCCTTCCATGTGTTTTTAAAAGCGTTTAACAGAATTGTAGTGCCAAGAATATTGGTTTTAATAAATGCTAAGGGATCTTTTATAGAACGATCTACATGAGACTCCGCAGCTAAGTGGATGACGTTGTCAAACTTATGTGTTTTAAATAGCTTATTTATGAACCCCTCGTCGGTAATATCGCCTTTTATAAAGGTGTAGTTGGGGTGGTTTTCAATTGCTTTTAAATTCTCTAAATTACCCGCATACGTAAGTGCGTCTAAATTAAAAACGTGATAGTTGGGGTGTTTTTCTACAAATAATTTTGTAACATGCGAGCCAATAAAGCCCGCTCCGCCTGTAATTAAAACAGTCATACACTTGCCTTATATTTTTCTATAAACCTTAAAAATTCTACTCCTAATAAAATACCAAACGCGGCCAAAAGTCCCAAAACACCAAAATAAATAGCTGGACTCAATTCTTTTCCTAAAAGTGCTTTAGTAGTGCTTGCAGACCCTGAATCTTGTTTGTTTGAAATCATTTCAACAATATATTGCTTGTCTAATAGCTCCCTTTCTATTTGTACTAATTGAGTTCTTAGCACTAAATCGCTTTGGTATAAATCAAATTCCTTAGTTTTTTCAACTTCACTAGAACCTTCGAAAGTAATTCCAATTTCAGAAGATTTAGCTTGATCAGAATCTATGCCTTGCTCTAGAACTTTCTTATAAGTCTTTTGAAGGTTTTTTGATTCTTCCAATGCGTTCTCCAACGCTTTTTTTCTTTGATTGAGTTCTACAATATCTTTACGCTGCTCATTAATGAAAAATGGATTTAAATTAATCGAATTAACAATGTTTTCAAAAACAGATTTAAAACTATTTCGCTCTGAAGACTTGATTCTAATTTGCTGATATTTATGAGTGTAATCTTCATTGTTAACAAGAAAATCTTCATACTCGATTTTAGATGCTGCCAGAGAGTCTAATTGCTTGATGTACGTGTTAAATGCTACGAGTTTGTTATTTTCACTAACCACTGGCTCCACATCGAACTCTAAAATAGATTTCGTTTTTTCGAGGTCTAAATCCAAAACCGCTCCAAGAGTTTCGTAATCTTGTTGTCTTAATAAATCATTGTAATACCCTACTGAGTTGTAAAGGTTCTCTCCCGTTGGATAATTTTGCACCACCGTCACAGAAGACTCGTATTTAGGGCTTGCTGTTCTTTGACTAAAAGACCCTAATATAAGCCCAAGAGTCGTTGCCAAGCCAAGAATGATGATTCGTTTCTTTATAAAAAAAACAACCCATATAAATGCTAAAAAAAGATTTTTAAAAATCCTCCCAATAAAATTAAAAAATCGATCAAAAACATTTCCAATAAGTTTAAAAAGTTGTCCTAAATCAACTTCTTCAGAATTGTTGGGTGTATTAGAATTAGTGCTCATAATGTAATATTAATTAAATATCTGATTTAAAATTTGTTTTGTAATTAAATAGGTTGGCTTTACGCCGCTTGATCCAAGTCCTCCCGACGCTAAGGTACTTCCTGTTTCCAGTGGATTATCACTTGCATAATAAGCGTAGCGAACCTTTACATTGGGATTGATGCTGTGACGAACCTTTGAAGCCGATTGAATTGCTTTTTGATAATGGGCGCCTTCCATTTCTAGCCCAATAACATTCCACGTAGAATCATGGAAAAACTTTAGAAGGTCCTTATTTTGAAGTGATGTGCCCAATACAGTCACCATTGTACCTTCAAAAACTTTTACGTCTTTCGTGTCAAAATCTTTAAGCGTTAACTCGTTTTTAAAAGGATAGTTGTCTGCTGTTCCTTCAAATATATGTGCCGATGGAATCATAATGTCGCCTTTAGCTCCTTCTAAAATACCCGCTTTTCCCATTACCGAAATCGAATCAACATTCAGATGAATATTCTTTTCAGCTGTTTTAAACGGCTTTAATAATTCATCAATCGTCTCGTAAGCTTGTTCTCCAAAAGCATAGTCCATTACGATAATTACGGGTGCTTCCTTTTTAGAATCAAACTCAAATTCTGTATGAGAAAAATCAATCTTTGAAGAATCAAAGATTTGAACATCTATGTTGGTTCCGGATTTATCTTCTATAAAAATCATTCCTTCTTGCAACGCAACTTGCATAGTTTTATTGCGTAATGTCTTATTTTCCTCTTTACTCAACATGTCATATACTGCAAAAATATCTTGCTTTGCGCATAACTCTTTTAGTGCTTTGGGCGCGTGAAGCGTATTCATAACACTGTGTAAATTTGCGGAGATCACATGAATTGTTCGATTGATTAATTGGTGCTTCTGAAGGGTTTCTTTTATTGTATTTGCCCAGGACTCTCCGTGAATATGATGCCCCAATCGTTCTCTTAAAACAGGGCTAAAACTAATTGTTCGTTTTGAATTGTCTATAATTTCTTCAATTGCTCGCTTTCCTAACCAATAAATCAAGTGCAAGAAATGATTCGGTTGTTTTGGTGTTGAAAACTGATCATAAACCTCTAAAATTTCTTCAAAAGTTCGGCCCAAAATGTTCCCTGTATGGGTAATTGCCAACTCACGCTCTTTTTGATTCAATTTTTTCTTGGAAAGCACCGCAGATTCTAACTTTATCCAATCTCTTGTTGTGTTGCCTTTGTCGTCTATAACTACACGTTTTGCAATTTTATGAGACTCAATAAACATAAATGTTAGATGCGTCAAAATATCATAAATTTCCGAGCGACCACGGGTAATTTCGATATTCATTTGCTCAAAATCAATTCGATAACAATTTCGACGCCTTTTGGAAGGCACGATGACCTCAAAATGAGAATCCCCAAAACCTTCTGCACTCGTTAAGTTTATCCAAATACACTCTTCAATCCCAACGGGTAATCGGTCAACTACATAAAGTAACCCTTCTAACTCTGTTTTGTCATCCCCAATAGAGCCATAAATTTCAGGGCGTAATTGCAGTAATGCTTGGCGCAAGGTTTCTCCAGAAACCCCCATTGGTTTATAAAACCCCCTATTAAATAAATGTCTCATAGTCAAGTACATACGCTCTATAGCGTGAGAACTTTCTTGCGCACGAGTACGTTTTCTATTTTTAATTTGAGATTTTTGCATAAGTACTACAAATATACATTATTTAACCTGAATATTTTGAGTCAATACATCTGCGATTTTTCGATCATTTGATAATCGAGGTGTTTTGTTTTGTCCTCCCAACTTCCCTATCGTTTTCATGTAGTTTTGAAAACCTCCTTTTTGAACGGGTGTAATTTTTAAGGGTTGCAACACTTTTCCTTGTATCAAATCAAAATAGTAACTGTTTTGACTTTGCAAAGCAGTATCAATTTGAGTTGCAAAATCCTCAATGTTCGAAGGCAAATTTTCAAATTCAATAAACCATTCATGATACGGTAATCCTTCAAAAGGGTCGATTTGAGGTGCAACTGTAAATTCACTCACGCTTACTTCAGTTGTTTTTAAAGCACTTAAAAGTGCGTGTTCAACTTCTTTTGCGATGACGTGTTCGCCAAATGCAGAAATAAAATGTTTAATGCGTCCACTGACAATTACCCTAAAAGGATTTAATGAAGTAAATTGTACCGTATCCCCGATATTATAAGCCCAAAGGCCTGCATTCGTTGATATAATAATGACATAGTTTACGCCGATTTTAACATCTTTTAAAGTCAACCGAGTAGGAGAGGCCTTAAAAAAAGTGTCTGCGACTATAAATTCGTAGAACATTCCTGAGTCTAATTGAAGAAGCATTCCAGGCTCATCTTGCCGATCTTGAAATGCAAAAAACCCTTCACTGGCAGGATAAAGCTCCACGCTGTCTATTTTTCTTCCTATTAAACTCTCAAATTTAGAGCGATAGGGCTCATAGTTTACACCTCCAAAAATAAAAAGATTAAAGTTTTTAAATAGCTCTCCTACCTTTTGATTTTTTTCTTCAATAAGTTTTTCAAAATACATTTGAACCCAAGATGGAATGCCTGCAATTATAGACATGTCCTCGTTCACAGTCTCCTGAACAATCTTATTTACTTTGGTTTCCCAGTCTTCTATACAGTTTGTTTCCCAAGTAGGAAGGCGATTTTTTTGAAGGTATTTGGGTACATAGTGTGCTACAATTCCGGACAAGCGTCCAAGTTGAATGCCGTTTTTGGATTCGAGAACTGGACTTCCTTGTAAGAAAATCATTTTTCCATTTACAATTTTGGTGTTTCCAGTTTGATGAATATAAAGCAAAATAGCATTTTTGGCCGCTTCGATGTGGCTGGGCATGCTTTCTTTTGTAATTGGAATATACTTAGCCCCTGAAGTTGTCCCTGAAGTTTTCGCAAAATACAACGGCCTGCCCTTCCATAAAATATCTGTTTCGCCTGCAACCACTTTTTCAACATAGGGTCTCAAAGCTTCATAATCCCGCACAGGAACCTGCTTTACAAAATCTTCGTGAGTGAAAATGTTTTTAAAATTATGATCTTTTCCAAATTGAGTTGAGGAGGCGGCAGAAATCAAGGATTGAAAAACGCGTTCTTGAGTTTCAATAGGGCTGGAAGCCCATTTATTGATTTTATTATAAACTCTAGTCGCATACAGTTTTGCAGCAAACGATTTAATTGATCGCATTTTAAATTATTTTAGAAGTCAATAAAGGTAGATGGGTTCAAAGGAATTCCATTGTTCCAAAGTTCAAAATGTAAATGGGGTCCTGTGCTCAACTCTCCTGAAGATCCGGATATAGCGATGACTTCTCGAGATTTTACAAATTCACCTTGAGATTTTGTAAGAGAGGAATTGTGCTTATATACAGAAATCAATTCATCACCATGATCTATAATGATCACATAACTGGCGTCTGAAGTCCAAGAAGCAAATAAAACGCGTCCGTCTGCGGTAGCTTTTACTGGGGTGTTTTTTGGAATGACAATATCAACCGCATAATGCTTTTCTTTTGTGTCAAAACCAGCACTTATAGAACCGTTTACAGGTGGAAAAAACACAAAATCTTTCACCGCGGTAGCGGTTTCAAACAAATTATATTTATCCTCATTGCTCACCTTTGCTCTTAAAATTGAATCCGCTTTTGAGGGGTTTAAATCTAAAATATCTGTCTCTGCTTGAGCGGCTTTAAAAATAGAGTCTTTATTAATAACAACTGCACTGACCTCCCCACGCAATACACTTTTAACAGAACTAATATAGGCATCATTCATAGCAATCACTTCCAATAAAGAATCCGTTTTAAAGTCTAGCTCCAAAGCTTGCTTTTGTAGTGCTGTTGAAGAATAGCCTGGAATGTATTCGCGAATAGGTGTAAACGCAATAAAAACGGTGGTGATTGCCACCAATAAGATTGCTGTTAAAGAGCCCAAAACAAAAACATTAAGACGTGTGAGTTTAAACGCTATTCGTTCTTCAAAAGTGTCTTCGTTTAACACCACTAAGCGGTATTTGTCAAGCAACTTTTTTTTGAGCTTTTTTTTATTTATTTGTTTTCTTGTCATTGTATAAAGACAAAATTAATTAAAAATTAGGCGATTCCGCTGTTTATAACGGACTAAAGTTTGAAATAACTCGTTATTTAAAGGATAATTATTAACTTTGTAATCTAAAATTTATACCCTCATGAGCATATATATGTTACCCTTAGCTATTGGAGCTCCACAAATTATTTTAATTGTGGTTGCCATTCTTTTGTTGTTTGGCGGCAAAAAAATTCCTGAACTTATGAAAGGGTTAGGAAGTGGAATTAAAGAATTCAAAAAAGCCAGCAAAGAAGAAACCGAAGACGCTGAAGAGAAAAAAGGCTAAATAAGATTGTCTGAAAGTCTTTTGCTTTGTCAAGCTAAACTCGTTTCAGTTTCTTACATTTATTTGATTTTTCAGACTTTATTGTTTTATAATTATCGACCGTATAATTGCCTCTAATTCAAAGATGTAATTGCGTTTTCCAACGGACGGTGCAAACACAAATCCTTCTACAATCAAGTAGCGATTGTTTACCTTGTCTTCTATCCAGTAGTTTATAAATGGGCCCGACATAAAAGCGTCCTTCACTTGCCAAATACTTTTTGTTTCAAAACTCGTTAAATTCGATATTTTGGTGTCATCAAAAAATGGGGTATATGCGTTTTCTGTCGTCATATAACTCCCGTCTACTGGTCCTTGAATGTATCGTTTTCCAATCGAATCCCGCACTGTAATCACTCGTTTTGCAAGTGCTTCGTTTGTGATAGTGTCGTCATAAGGAAGTGTATATAACAACAAGTTCACTGTCCCTGTTTTAATATCTCTTCGGATCCAGCAAAAATTATCGACTTGGTTGGCAATGCGATACAGCGATGAAAACTGAATGTTAATCCCAAACTGCTTGTTAATTGCTGTAGAATTAAACACCGTCTTTTTTGTTCGACGTTGCTTTTCTTGAATCTCTTGTGCTTTAAATCTCTGAACGATTTTGTCTTGATTTGTTATAAATTGATCCCTAATTTCTTGGTTCGTCATCCCACTTACCATAACCATCCGTTGAGGTGACGCATAGGGGTCTATATAAAATTTTGTGGCGGCGGTAACTCCCTTCTTTACCTTTAAAACAAGACGTGAGTTTTTTACAAACCCTGTAAAAACTGAAGAGGGAATTTGTCGTATTGTAAATTGAGGCTCGTCTTGAGGCAATCCATATAAAGGCTTTCCAACTGTAGATCGAATCGCCTCACCAACAGAGGATTCCCATAAATCATTATCAATTACCAGAGACACCTCATTGATGTTTCCTGAGGATTGTGGTTTATAAACTTTTTTTGAGTTAGCGTCCTCACAAGCAGATAAAAGAAATACTATGCATAACGCTTTAAGATAAAGTCTCATTGAGTTGGATTTTTAATTAGAAATAATCAAGGTCATCCCTGGTTTTAAGTGATTGTCCCAAATATCATTCCATTCTTTAAGGTTTTGGACAGAAATTCCTGTTAATTTGTTTGAAATACTCCATAAGGAGTCGCCAGGCTTCACCAAATAGGTGGATTTACTAGAGTTCTTTTGAGTATTTTTAGGAGCAGGCCTTGAGTTATTAAAACTATAAGCCGTTGGGCTTCGAGAATAAATTGTCAGTTGTTGCCCTATTTTTAAATCATTAGTTCGCAACCCATTCCATTTCTTAATTTGACTCACTCTGACCCTAAATTTTCGTGCAATTTTCCCTAAATAATCTCCCGATTTAACTATATATCTAATTTTAGAATCGATTTCAAAAAATTGAGGCAAAGGTTTCTCTCGAGCTTCAAATTCGGCTTTAGCAGTTGCATAAATTTGTGTTTCATTTTGAACAAAATCTCCGATTTTGCTAAGCGGAAGTCTAAGTGCGTAGGTTTTAGTGTCCAAAACAGGAATTATATCTAACTTATAAGAAGGGTTTAAGTGTTGAAGTGTTTCAATTTTGGTGTCTGTAAGCTCTGCAACTTGATCCAAAGAGATCATTTGTTTGACGTGAATGGTATCGGTTGCAATGATTGGAAGTTGACTTTTTTCAAATTGAAATCCGTGCGCATCCGCAAATTCAAAAAGATAAAATGTAGCTAAAAAAGCAGGGAGATACCCTGCGGTTTCGCTTGGCAGAAACGGTCGAATGTTCCAATAATTTTGATAACCCCCAGAACGTCGAATTGCTTTTGTAACATTTCCGGGACCCGAATTATATGCTGCTAAAGCAAGATCCCAATCGCCAAATGTTTTATACAACGACGCCAAGTATTTAGCAGCAGCATTGGTTGACCGTAAAGGGTCGCAACGCTCATCGACATAACTGCTTACTTCAAGCCCATATTGCTTGCCTGTAGCAAACATAAACTGCCAAAGCCCTGTGGCTCCTACACGTGATTTTGCCCGCGGTTTTAAAGCCGATTCAACAACTGCCAAATGTTTAATTTCTAATGGAAGGTTGTGTTTGTCTAAAACCTCCTCAAACATTGGAAAATAGTACTGACTGCGATTTATTAAGGTTTCCGTAGAACGTTTGCGGTTCTTTAAATAGTGTTTTATAACGCTTTCTAAAGCTGGGTTATAGGCTATATTGAAAGGGGTTTTTGCATCAAGAATTGCCAATCTTTTTTTGAGCGTATCCGTTGGCAACTCTGGATAATAAATTGCGTCATAAGAGTCGTTTGAAACAGCAGGGGTTAGCGTATCATACAACGAATTATTATAGACTTCATTATACCAATGCGCTTCCATTTTCTGTACGCTTTTAAGATGTAAAGAAACAGAATCAATTGCTGGGGTAGAAGCTAGGGTCAAGCTGTCAATGCTTTGACCATATATAAGGACACTGCTCAAAAGATAAAAACATAAAAACACTCTTAATTTCATTCTATACAACCATTGTTCCTATTAATATCATAATCGCATATGCTTCTCTAAACTTACTCAAAAATAGCGGCTATCCCTGGAAGGATTTTTCCTTCTAAGCTTTCAAGCATGGCACCACCCCCAGTACTTACATAGCTGACTTTGTTTTCAAAACCAAACTGCTTAACCGCTGCTACAGAGTCGCCCCCACCAACAAGTGAAAACGCCCCGTTTTTAGTTGCTTCTGCGATAGAATTTCCTAATGCTATTGTGCCGGTAGAAAATGTTTCCATTTCAAAAACACCTAAGGGACCATTCCATAAAATAGTTTTACATTTTTGAACAACTTCATGAAATATCGCTTTTGATTTTGGACCACAATCTAAGCCTTGCCAATTTTCTGGAATGGCTCTAACATCTACAATTTGAGTGTTTGCCTCATTGCTAAAATCATCGGCTGCCAATACATCTACAGGGATATGAATTTGAACATTTTTTTGTTTTGCTTTTTCAAGAATTTCAAGCGCCAGATCCATTTTATCATCCTCACAAATAGAGTCTCCAACATAACCGCCTAATGCTTTAATAAATGTAAACGTCATTCCGCCACCAATGATCAAATGATCTACTTTATCTAAAATATTATCTATAATTGTAATTTTTGAAGAAACTTTAGCACCTCCCAAAATTGCCAAAACAGGCTTTTCTCCCGTTTTCATTACTTTTTCAATACTTTCAATTTCCTGAGCAAGTAAGCTTCCAAAACACTTGTTTTCTGGAAAAAACTGAGCAATTATGGTTGTTGAAGCATGGGCCCTGTGTGCTGTTCCAAAAGCATCATTAATATAAAAATTGCCTAACTTAGAAAGTGCTTCTGCAAAGCCAAGGTCTCCTTTTGTTTCTTCTGGGTGATACCTTAGGTTTTCTAATAAAAGAACTTGACCTGGTTTGAGGTTGTCAGAGGCTTTCTGAGCGTCTTCCCCTATACAATTACTCGAAAACAAAACCTGAACTCCTAAAATCGTTTCAAGAGTACTTACAATATGACGTAATGAAAATTCAGGCTCTTGAGCTTTTGGTCGTCCCAAATGAGACATTAAAATACAACTTCCTCCGTCTTCCAAAACCTTTAAAATCGTTGGTTTTGCCGAAACAATTCGAGTGTCATCTGTAACTTCGAATTGGGCATTTAAAGGGACATTGAAATCTACCCTTATGAGTGCTTTAGAGTTTTTAAAATTTACATTCTGGATTGTTTTCATTTCTTCGAGATGATGTGAGTTAGTTTATAAAAAATCAAAGGTAAGTAATTCTTTTAGCCTAAGAAAAAACCGTTCAAGAAAGTTAAGCGAATCCCACAAAAAAATTACAACTCTAAGATGTGTTGTTTATGAGCGATTGGAAGAATTAGATTTCGTGAAGAGATTCAATTTAATCTGCTATCTTTGTTTTATGACTTTTGAGGATATTATAGGGCAGGATTTTTTAAAAATACACTTAACACAGAGCATAAACTCTGGGCGTATTCCACATGCACAACTCTATGTTGGAAAACGTGGGGTAGGTGCGCTCCCAATGGCAATTGCCTATGCGGACTATTTGATGAAACAACAAGATGAAGGGGTTGGTACAATGAACCCTCTCACACACCCAAACATCCACTTTGTATACCCTGTCACAACGAGCGATAAAGTAAAATCAAAACCGATCTCGTCCAACTACCTTACCGAATGGCGTTCCTTTATAGAAACAAATCCATATGGATCCATTAATGATTGGTATGATTTGGTGGGTGTCGGAAATAAACAAGGAAATATTGGTGTTGAGGAAGCAAATGATATCGTATCAAAAATGTCCCTCAAAGCTTTTAACGGTGGCTACAAAGTACTGATTGTGTGGATGGCTGAAAAGATGAATTCAATGTGTTCCAATAAATTACTAAAGCTCATTGAAGAACCTGCGGATAAAACGGTAATCATCCTTGTCACAGAAGACGAAGAGCAGCTTATTAATACCATTCGGTCGAGGTGTCAGGTCGTGCATTTAAATCCTCTTTCGGAAGAAACAATAAAAAACGCATTGATTAACTCCCTTGATACAGAAGAGGACTTGGCTCAAAGTATAGCACACCAATCGGAGGGAAGCTACAGTAGAGCGCTGGATTTGTTAAGTCAGGAACCTGAAGACCTTCTGTTTGAAGCCTGGTTTATAGCTTGGGTTCGAACGGCTTTTCAAGCAAAAAGTAACAAGCAGTCAATAAATAGTCTGATGGAGTGGAGTGCTGAGATTTCCAAAGCAGGACGCGAAATTCAAAAGCAATTTTTAGACTATAGTTTGCGGTTTTTTAGACAAGCGATGCTTTATAATTATGGTGCTAATGATTTGGTTTTCATGAAGTTAAGCGACCCTTCTTTTAAATTTGAAAACTTTGCGCCTTTTATAGACGCTACTAACATTGCTGAAATTTCAAAAGAAATCGAACTGGCAAGCTACCACATTGAGCGCAACGCAAATCCAAAGATTGTATTAACAGATCTATCTATCAAACTAACCCGGCTATTACACCTTAAGAAAGTCTAGTCTTTAAGGCTGTAATTTTCGTTTAGGGCTTTTAGGATACCTTGGGTTAAGTCCGATGCCTCTTCGCCATACAAAACACTTCCAGCTTCATTGCTCCCTAAAATAAAATTAAAATTGTTTGATTTTCCGTAATCTTGAACAAACGCTTTCACTCTATTAATAATAGAATCATTTAGTTTTTGACTTTCTTGAGCTATTTGCTGTTGTTCAAACTGAACGCGTTGAGACAATAGTTGTTCTTTTTGTTGAAGCTCTTGAGAAAGTGTCTGAATTGCAGATTGCGACATCGTTCTTGCTTTCAATTCCGCCTCTTTAATTTCCAATTCAAAAGCAGACCGTAAACTGTCTGTTCGGGTTTTAAAGGCTTCAATTTTTGTGTTTAAGCTCGCTTCAACATCTTTACGTTCTTGATACTCGTTTACGAGTACGCTATTGTCCACAAAACCTATTTTTTGTTGTTGACAGGCTGTAAGGCTTATAATCGTTAAAAATACTACCGCTAATTTTTTCATGATGATTTAATTTGTTAGTGAAAGCAAAAGTAAAAAAACTAATTACAAAATTGTGAAAATAAATGGTGGAGTTGTATTATAATAAAAAACTATCAAGCTACTTGGGGTTAATTGGGAAAAACTATTGGTTTTAAATTATCTAGACAGGGGTTAAATCTCAAAACACAAAGGCAGAAGGTAATATTAGGGGGTTGGTGGAAAAAGTCTCTGAAAACGCTTTAAAACGCTAATTCTTGTTTTTAAGGACATAAATAAGTGACGAATACTCTCCAGACTTTAAAGCCTTTAAGTTTGAAAGGAATCCAACCCACAAACTATTTAAAATTCGATACGACCCTGTTTTTAGTTTGTTAGAAAGCAAGCTAACGTAATAAGCATCCATGACTAAAGGAAGTGTAGATTCTGATTCCATTTGAACCTTTGAAAAAACCTTTGAAATCGAATTCTGTGAAAAATGCCATAAGTGTCTTGGAACGTCATATGCAGCCCAAAAGTTCTTAAAATACTCTGCATCAAAACTTTTGAAATTTGGTACGGCGACCACTATGCGACCATTTGGTTTCAAAAGTTTTTGGATTGTTTTGACGTCCTCTTCTAAATTTGGCAAGTGTTCCAATACATGCCAAAGCGTAATCACATTAAACGATTTTTCGGGCAGTGTTTGCAATGTTTCGGCCTCAAAAACAGTGTTGGGTGTTTTTAAATTTGCAAGGGTTCGTGCAGACAAATTGGGCTCAATACCCATAACAGTCCATCCTCTTTTTTTAGCCGCTCTTAAAAAAAATCCTGTACCAGCTCCAATATCTAATAGTGTACCCTGTTTGGGTTGATGGGGTTTTAAAAGTCGCAACTTTCTGTGCACAGAAACATATCTAACGGCGTGGTATAAAAGATCAAAAAGAGAGTTTCGCTGATTGGTATGGGAAATATAATTTGTGTTTGGGTAGTAGTTTGAAAGTTTGGATTGGGGTGGATTGGGGTGGGTGTAAAGCAGTTCTCTAGATGCGTCATAAAGAAGCTCAAAAGACTCTCCGCTTACTGAATAATCTTTAAGTTTAAGATATTGCTTGTCTACTTTCATAGGTTGTGTTCCACGTGGAACAATTAAGTTAATTAGCGTCCCATATAAACCAGTAGCACCGAAATATCATTCGGAGAAACCCCGCTAATACGAGAAGCATGCGCAACTGTGGTAGGTTGTACTTTTTTAAGTTTTTCGCGCGCTTCAGAACTCATGGATTTGATTTGAGAATAATCAAATCCACTAGGAATTTTCACATACTCAAGCCTTGTGAGTTTGTCTGCATTGTTTTTTTCTTTGGCTATATATCCAGAATACTTCACTTGAATTTCAGCTTGTTCAATCACTTCATTATCCAAATCATTTGATTGGATATACGCTTCAACAGCTTCAAATTTTCGAACATCGGCAATGTCAATATTGGGTCTTGAAAATATTTTAAACATTTTATCAGACTGACGTATCGGTTGTGAATCCTTACTTTCTAAAACGGGGTTTGCTTCTTCTGGTTTGACACTTTGAGTTCTAAAAAACCCAACAAACGCTTCAGCTTTTGATAATTTTTCCTCCATACGTTTCAAACGCTTTTCACTTGCAATACCAAGTTCGTAGCCTTTTGGAGTCAGTCTGATGTCTGCATTGTCTTGTCGTAAAAGCGTGCGGTATTCGGCCCGTGAGGTAAACATTCGATATGGCTCTTCTGTGCCTTTAGTAATCAAATCGTCTATTAAAACTCCGATATAAGCTTCATTTCGTTTCAGTATAAAAGGCTCTTTTTCTTGAACTTTTAAACTGGCATTAATTCCAGCCATCAACCCTTGCGATGCTGCTTCCTCATACCCTGTGGTGCCATTAATTTGTCCTGCAAAATACAACCCTTTAACCAACTTGGTTTCTAAGGAGTGTGTCAATTGAGTAGGAGGGAAGTAGTCGTATTCAATGGCATATCCAGGTCTAAAAAACTTAACGTTTTCAAAGCCTTTGACAGCACTTAATGCTTTGAACTGAACGTCTTCCGGAAGCGATGTTGAAAACCCATTGATATAGTATTCAACTGTATTCCAACCTTCTGGTTCCACAAAAATCTGGTGACGGTCTTTGTCTGCAAAACGGTTGATTTTATCTTCAATTGATGGACAATAACGTGGTCCTAGGCTTTGAATGCGGCCATTGAACATAGGAGAGCGGTCGAACCCTTCTCTTAATAAATCATGAACTTCTAAACTTGTATAAGACATATGACAAGAACGCTGATGGCTAAGTGGTTTGGTAATATCTGAATATGAAAACTTTTCAGGAACGGCATCACCAGGTTGTTCAATCATTTTAGAAAAATCCAAAGAACGACCATCCACTCTTGGCGGGGTTCCTGTTTTCATTCTACCAGACTCAAAACCTAAATCAATGAGTTGCTCTGTAATCCCAGTAGCAGCTTTTTCTCCAGCACGTCCACCTCCGAAGTTTTTATCCCCAATATGAATGAGTCCATTTAAAAATGTTCCGTTGGTTAAAACAACCGTTTTAGCTCGAATCTCTAACCCTAAAGAGGTTTTTACGCCTTTGATCTCATCGCCTTCAACGACAAGTCCTGTAACCATTTCCTGATAAAAATCTAAGTTTGTAGTTTGTTCTAATAACAGTCTCCAGTCTTCAGCAAAACGCATGCGATCACTCTGAACGCGAGGACTCCACATTGCAGGACCTTTAGACTTGTTCAGCATTTTAAACTGGATGGCTGAGGTATCGCTAACAATTCCACTATACCCCCCAAGGGCATCAATTTCACGAACAATTTGTCCTTTGGCAATACCGCCCATTGCGGGGTTGCATGACATTTGCGCTATGTTTTGAAGGTTCATTGTAACCAACAGGGTTTGACTGCCCATATTGGCTGCAGCTGCAGCTGCCTCACTTCCGGCGTGACCTCCACCAACTACAATTACGTCGTAAATTTTATCAAACATTGATTACATGTATTATGTTCCACGTGGAACAAATCGTTTTGCAATTGCAAATATAAGGCTTTAGAAAATTATTTGGGGCGTTGCTTTAGATAGAACTCTTCTTTTAGGCGCATGGTGGTTGCATCCGATGGAGCCTTATCTTTATAACCACAGTAATGCAAAATGCCATGTGCCATTACCCTTGACAACTCGGTATCGAAACTTTGACCAAATTCTTTGGCGTTTTCCCGTACACGTTCAATAGAAATAAAAATCTCTCCATGGATTTCTTTCCCCACAGAATAGTCAAAACTAATTACGTCCGTTAGGGTGTCGTGATTCAAAAACTCCATGTTGAGTTTGTGCAAGAATACATCGTCGCAAAACACAATGGATACCTCGCCTTCGTTATACTGTTCTTGAGAAATAATTGTGCCAAGCCATGACGCTGTAACGTCTGTATTGGGAATTTCAAAAGAAACTTCTGAGTGAAAACTAATCATTTTTTATTTTAAAATATTCTTGAACTTTTTGCTTAAATTCTTGACTCAAAGGTAAGCTTTGACGGTTCAATATCTCAACAGTATTAAAATATTGTTTGATGGTTTCCGCACTTGGGGTCGGTGTCTGAAAACGATCCGCTTTACTTGTATTGGAAACACGCTTGGTGTCTTCTCCTTGCTGCTGAACCGCCTTATCTAACTTTAAGAGTTGATGCTTAAGGTCTTGCATTCTTTGTAAAGAGCTTTCTGTAAAACCTTGATTTACAAGGTTTTGCTCTATTTTTTCCATCGAATCCAACAGTTGTTGACCCTTGTCTCCAATGCCATTTTTATCAATCAAATCCTGTAAAGCATTCCGCAACTGCTGTTGCTTTTTGAAAATCTCAAACAATTCCCCGTTGTCCTCTTCTGAGCTTTCTCCTTGTCCGCTTGGGTTTCCTTCTTGTCTTTGCGTGCCGTTTTTACCTTCTTTTGCCTCCGTTCCTTGCGCTTCTTTGGACCCTTGTACTTCTTGCTTAGGCTCGCCTTCTCCCTTTTCAGAACCCTCTTGTTCTCCCTCAGATTTTTCACCCTTTCCGAGTTGTTTCTCCATTTGCTTGCTTAAAGCTTCTTGACTCATAATGATATCTGGCAACTGCATTTCACCCTCGCCTTGTCCGGGAGACATTTGCATCTGCATCTCCATATTGTCTAAGGTATTGCTTAGCATATCCGCTAATTTATTGGTGGCTGTAATGGCAAATTGTTGTGCGCCAACAGCTTCTCGAAACCTGTTTTCTGAAAGGAGGTCAATGCTTTTATCAATATTAAAAAAGACCTCTGTAATTTCTTTGTTAATGGACTCAGAGATCATCGGCTGGCGTAACGATAGTGCAAATAAACTGTCTTCAACATGTTCGAAATGTTCACGCAGATTGTTTTGTTTTACAAGACGTTTGGCATGGCCAGCAGGGTTTATTGTGGATTCCTTAAAACGGTTCATTAGCGCCTCTTGATCAAATGAAAAAAGCAATAGGTTGTCTAAGATTTGGCGAAGCATATCAATATCTTCACTCATTTGTTGACCGCCGCCACTGCTCATTTGCTGTGCCATTTGCCGACTCATTTGTTGCATTTTTTGACCCGCCTTTTTTTGACTTTTTTGAGCATTTGAGAGTTTATCTTTTTGATCCTGTGGATCCGAAGATTCTTCTTTTTCACCTAAGTCACTACTCGCATTTTCTTGATCCTTTTCTATGGATTTTTCCAAATCAGGATCGTCTGGCAATTCAAGAGGTTTTGAGAGGGCTTCATTCTCTTTTCTTAAATCGCCTAATTCTTTGGTGAGCTCTTTAAAATCTTCATTTATCTTGTCTTGATTTTCTTGTGTGTTTTTGTCTTCTGGTTCTTCCGCCAACTGCAATTGTTCTTTCGCGAGTTCGTCCAAATTGTTTTGAAGTTGATCCGCTTTTTGGGTCACATAATAACGTTTGGTAAGCTCTAACAACTGCTCTAAACTGCGCTGCTTATTTTTATTTTGTTTGGCAAGTTCCTCGAGTTTTTCGGCTAAGGACTCTTTGTTGATCTTGTCTGTAATCTTCTTTAATTCCTCTAATAATTTTTCATCCTTTTCAAGGGCTTCTTGTTGTGCTTCCAATCGCTTTTCGAGCTGTTCTTTAAAAGGGTCTTCCTCTTTTGATTTTTCAAACTGATTGAGATTCTCCTTCATTTTTTTGTTGAAGTCTTTCAGCAGTTTGTCTTGAGCCTGTTGGCGTTCTATAAACGATTTTAATTTTTGTTGATCACTAAAATTAAGCTGTTCCTTTTCTTTTTGCGTTTGAGAAATTTCATTTAAGTTTTTGTCTTGTTCGGACAAGGTATTCAATGCCTTTTGAAAAGCGGTACTGAGTTGGTTTTGTTCTTCTAGTTGAAGTTCCCGAATGGTAACTTCACTTTTGGAGTTGTAATTAAAAATGCGGCTTCTAGTCGTCTTATTCTTGTGAAATGGATCGTTGTCAGAAACCTCAAAATAGAGTGCGTAAGCAGTGTCCTCTAGAAGCTCTACGTTTGATGGGAAGACGTGAGTGAACTCCTGAAAGGGAGACGCATTGGACGCTAAGGTCCACTCTTTTATTTGAGAGGCATCTGCCGTGGGATAATAAAACAATTTTAACTTGTGAATCCCATAGTCGTCTGAAATTTGACCATAAAAATAAAGCGAGGCCTGATACGTTGAATCCTGTTTCATTTCGACTTTTATAGCCGGCAGCTGATCCTTAATTGTTTGTAATGAAAAGGCGAGGTTCTCGTAATTTTTCAGCTTGGTGTTGCTTGTTTGAATTGTATAGTTAAGCGATTCAAAAACCTGTTTGGAAAAATGAAACTTTTGATCGGTCTTCTCAAAAAATGAGCACTTTTCTTTGTAGGTAAACGCAACCGAATCGGTGGATTTGGTGCGAAGTTCCCATTTTAGCTTGGTGCCTTCAGGAATCATCGCATTACCATTATTCGCAATTTTTTGATCGGATTTGCCTGTATAAGATGGATAGTCTAAATACATATCAAAACTCAACAAAACGGGAGTGGGCAAAACATTTAGGCGGTAGGGTTTGGAAACCACCTCATCAGCAACTAATTTAAAATCTATAGAGGCTTTGGGTTGTGAAAACTCATATTCAAAAACGCCTAGCTCTGTTTGTTTTAAGATGTATATTTCTTTGTCATATTCAATCTGAACGGATTCTGGAACAACCGATCCTAGTGTTTTGGCGACTAAGATAAAGGGGGTGTTTTCGATGGCTTCTAAATTGGGATTTATTACAAAAAACTCAAAGGGTGCTGGGGGGGTGTAGGCTGTATTGTAATTGACAACCCGTTTTAGGCTGTCGGTAAAAATCGCTTGTTTTTCAAATGCAATACAAAGAGAAAGAATCACAATCGGAATTGCAGCATAGCGTAAATATTTAATGTTCTCAGAAAAGTTGACAGCACTTTTAAATGAGATGACGCTTAAGTTTTTCGATTTTTGCTCAATGCTCGCTAGAAGAAATTCGCTGTGTTCTGACTGCTGGTTGAGTTGAAGGACGTTTAAAAGTTTGTCTTTGACCTCCGGAAAGTGAGCGCCTACAATTTTAGAAGCGGTTTCGAAATCAATGCGGTTTTGAATCTTAAAATATTTGGCTAGGGGAGTAAAAATTAGCCCATAAAAAAGAATGGCTTCAAAACCAAAAACACCCCAAAACAAAAACAACCGACCGGTAGAGCCAAGCCAAAAGAAATGCTCAATTGCCAATAGTAGCAAGGCATAAAGCAGCCCGATCGCAAAAAACAATACAATGCCTTTCAACAAAGCACTTAGGTAGTAGCGCTTGATGAATTGTTCTAATTTTTGTTCTATGTTATGAAAGCCGTTCAACTGAGGTTTGATTTAAGAACCTAAAATTACAATAATAATCTATATAACAGGACTCTTTTTTGGATAGCTCAAAAAAAAATTATAAGTTTAACACAGATTTTGACCCCAAGTCTAAATCTTCAAAAGAGTTTAACCGAAGTTTTAGATTTTATATTTTTTTGATTGCCGTATTGGAAAGGTTCCGATATGGGTGTAGTTAAGTTCTTATTAGGAATAGCTCTATAAATACACCTATGGAAAATGTGCCTAATTTACGATAGACAATGTTGTTCTACGAGATCAATTATTAAGAATTAAGTAGTTGATAATTAATATTTTAAAACAACAACCTTAACAATCAAACTTCAATGGAAATATCGGAACCTGTTTAGATATACAATAGTTGTAAATAATTGTGAAAAAGCCATTGAACAAAAAAGAATATTACGTTTACGGATTAATAGACCCAAGGGATAATCAATTCTTCTATATTGGAAAAGGAAAAGGCAAAAGATATTTATCACATTTAAAAACAAAAAAATTTGACTTCAACACTGCAAAACTGGAAAGAATTAAAACCATTCAGAATTCTGGTTACGATGTAAAGATTGAAGTTCTATTTCCAAACCTTGACGAAGAAACAGCTTTTGAATTAGAAAGATTAATAATTTATAAATTAGGAAGAGAAGTTTTAAACGAAGGAATTTTAACCAATCTAAATCCAGGCGGAAAGTGGAAGCCAAAAGATTCTGTATTTTATCCTAATAATTTCAATTTCGATTTTGCCTTAAATAAACTTGACTTTGTTGCTCAACAAAAATTTCAAGAAATACCTACTCTCTCAAAATTTAATTATCTAAATACAACAAATGGTATACAAAAAGTTTTTAGCTACGATAACGAGGGTAATTTTGAATCCGAAGAAACACTCGACCAATTCTTTTCAGATGGAATTAAAGGAGACACTTTAGAAGTTTTCAAAGCTTTAAGAGAAAATGATTTACCTATTTATTCACGTCGTATTTATTCAAAATACAATTTTTCAAAATTGTATGTTTCAGATAAAATTCCTTTTGCTCAATTTGATATAATTGACGAACAATTTAATCGTGAATTTGATAAAGAGTTCGGACAATCTAAAAAGTTTAAATTAGAGTGTAAAATTAATGGTGTTGTAAGAATGAGAGTAAAAAGTAAGAACAAAGTAATCTCTCTAACTTCCTTCTATCCATCAGGAAACAAAAAATCATTTAGAAAAACCAAAAAAGGGAAACCTTTTGAATTAGCTTGCGATTGGTTTGAAAATGGTAATTTAAGTGTAAAAGAAAAACTAAAAGATGGTTATTATGAATACGCAAGAACTACATATTTTGAGAATGGAAAAGAATATATCAGAATTAGCAACTACAATCAAAAAAAGACATATGATAGATGGTTTGAAAATGGCGTTAAAGAAGTCGAACTGATAGAAGATGTTGGTTATGTTTATTACAACGAATTAGGAAACAGAATACGAGTAGAGCCAATTAACGATCGAAATTCAAATACAGAGAATAAATTGTCGTTAGATTTTACAGAAAAGGAAGAACTTTCTGAAGAAATGAAAGAAGAAAAGGAACAAGCCGAAAATGATTGGTTTTGAATATGAAAACGAATTAAATAAATTAAAAGAAGAATAAAACAACTATTTACAACAACATGTAAGCGCAATAACGGCTGAATTTCCTAGTCGGAAATTCAACTCGTTTTACTAAATTAGGTGCGTCAGCGGAAAGTACTCGCGCAGTTTCCCGTTACTGACGCTTACACAAAACCGTTATATGCAATCCAAAAAAGAAAAGCCTCGCTATCCCAACCTCAATCACTCTGCTAGGCAAAGTCTCCCATCTATGAGTGATGCTTTCCTAAAAACGCTGCCTGTTTCTTTGGGGAATGCGTTCAGCAGTTCTATCTTTGTAGTATTAATACAAAAGCATGAACAAATCCATTCGCGTACGATTTGCACCAAGCCCCACGGGGCCACTCCATATTGGAGGCGTGCGAACTGCTCTATTTAATTATCTATTTGCCAAAAAACACGGCGGTACATTTGTGCTTCGTATCGAAGATACCGATCAAAAACGCTTTGTGAATGGTGCAGAAGATTATATCACCAACGCACTCAACTGGTGCAACATTCCTTTTGATGAAGGCCCGGGAAAAGACGGTGATTTTGGTCCGTACAGACAAAGTGAGCGCAAGCATTTGTACAAGCAGTATGTCGATTTACTAATTGAAAACAACAAGGCTTATTATGCTTTTGACACGGCAGAAGCCCTGGACTTGGAGCGTAAAAACCACGAAGCAAAAGGCAAAACCTTTATCTACAATTGGCACAACAGAACACGTGGAAGGCTTGTGAATTCATTAGTCTTGTCTAAAGAAGAAGTGGCTGAAAAAATTGCAAATGGCGAGGACTATGTGGTGCGGTTTTTGGCACCTCAAGATGAAACGCTTGAGCTTACCGACTTAATTAGAGGAACAATCACAATTGATACCAACACTCTAGATGACAAGGTGTTGTTCAAATCGGACGGCATGCCCACCTACCACCTTGCCAATGTGGTGGACGATTATTTAATGAACATCACACACGTCATTCGTGGCGAAGAATGGTTGCCATCCTTGGCGTTGCACCAATTACTTTACAATGCGTTTGGATGGGAAGCGCCTGAATTTGCACACTTACCCTTGATTTTAAAACCAACAGGAAAAGGAAAGCTCAGCAAACGCGATGGCGATAAATTAGGATTTCCTGTATTTCCATTAAACTGGGAAGACCCCTCAACAAATAGCATCTCCAAAGGATATAAAGAAAGTGGCTACTTTCCGGAAGCCGTTGTTAATTTCTTGGCATTCTTAGGGTGGAATCCTGGCACAGAACAAGAGCTTTTTTCATTAAGTGAGCTTGTAGAGGCGTTTGATATAAAAAATGTCAATAAAGCCGGTGCTCGTTTTGACCCCGACAAAACAAAATGGTTCAACCATCAGTACATGCAAAAACAGAGTGCCGAAACATTGTCCAAAATATTTATAGACACAACACCAGAACTCAAGGCTATAGACCCTGATTATGTGGTGTTGGTTGTTGACCTCATCAAAGAACGTGCAACCTTTCCTTCAGAGTTTTGGGGATTAAGCCACTACTTTTTTAAAGCTCCTGAAGCTTTTGCAGAAGCAGCATTTAAGAAAGCATGGAAAGAACATTCTAAAGATCTGATGTCCCAACTAATTGGCGTGCTTGAAACCGCAGACGACAGCAGTGTTGATGGGATTCAAACGACTGTAAAGGGATGGATTACCAAAAACGAAATCGGCTTTGGAAAAATAATGATGCCGCTAAGAGTGGCACTTGTTGGTGCACTAGAAGGGGTTGATGTTTTTGATATCATCCATTTAATTGGAAAATCAGAAGCAATTAAACGAATTCAGACCCTCATGGATCATCATTAATTAATCTAAACCTTGTGTGAGAAATTTGATTACTTTTGCTTTCGCATACAACGCATCTTGAACAACAGTAAATGAAGCACATTAGAAATTTTTGTATCATCGCCCATATAGACCATGGTAAAAGCACCTTGGCAGATCGACTGTTGGACTTTACAGGCGCTGTTACTGAGCGTGAAAAGCAAAACCAATTACTCGACTCCATGGATTTGGAGCGTGAGCGTGGGATTACTATTAAATCGCATGCCATTCAAATGGAATACTCCTACAAAGGGCAGGATTATATTTTGAACTTAATTGATACGCCTGGTCATGTCGATTTTAGCTATGAAGTCTCGCGATCCATTGCCGCCTGTGAAGGAGCGTTGTTGATTGTAGATGCCGCACAAAGCATACAAGCACAAACCATTTCAAATTTATACCTCGCACTGGAAAATGATTTAGAAATCATTCCCGTTTTAAATAAAGTAGATTTACCAAGTGCAAATCCTGAAGAAGTAACCGATGATATTGTAGAACTTTTAGGGTGCGATCCTTCAGAAGTCATTCCTGCAAGTGCTAAAACAGGCCTTGGAATTGAAGCCATTTTATCCGCCATTATAGAAACCATCCCACCCCCAAAAGGAGATCCAGAAGCCCCTTTGCAAGCACTGGTTTTTGATTCTGTTTACAACTCTTTTAGAGGAGTTGAAACCTATTTTAAAGTTGTGAATGGGAGTATTAAAAAAAATCAACAGGTTAAGTTTATTGCCACAGGAAAAACCTATGGTGCGGATGAAGTGGGAACGCTCAACCTTACCCAAACACCAAAACAAGAAATTAAAACTGGCGATGTTGGATACCTAATTACAGGCATAAAAGATGCGCGTGAAGTAAAAGTTGGAGATACCATTACCGATGCAAAGTTTCCAACAACGGAAGCTGTTGAAGGATTTGAAGACGTGAAGCCAATGGTTTTTGCAGGATTGTATCCCGTGGATACTGAAGAGTACGAAGAGTTGCGTGCCTCCATGGAAAAACTACAACTGAACGATGCCTCTTTGGTTTTTCAGGCAGAAAGTTCAGCGGCCTTAGGTTTTGGATTTCGATGTGGGTTTTTAGGAATGTTACATCTAGAAATTATTCAAGAGCGTTTGGAGCGTGAATTTAATATGACCGTGATTACAACGGTTCCTAATGTGTCCTATCACGCCTTTACACGTAAAAATCCAGATACCATTGTCACACTGAACAACCCCTCTGATTTGCCAGACCCTTCTGGTTTAGAGCGTATTGAGGAACCTTACATTAAAGCCTCGATTATCACAAAGTCTGATTTTGTAGGGAATGTGATGTCGTTATGTATTGAAAAACGTGGACAAATTACAAGCCAGAATTACTTAACTCCAGAACGAGTCGAGTTAACTTTTGACATGCCCTTAGCGGAAATTGTATTTGATTTTTATGACCGATTAAAAACCGTGTCTAAAGGCTATGCGTCCTTTGATTACTCCCCGATAGGAATGCGTGTTTCAAAGTTGGTTCGGGTTGATGTATTGCTAAATGGTCAAACTGTAGATGCGCTTTCGGCCTTAATCCACATCGACAACTCAGTCGCTATTGGTAGAAAAATGTGTGCTAAACTAAAAGAACTCATTCCAAGGCAACAGTTTGATATTCCTATTCAGGCTGCAATTGGTGCAAAAATCATTTCAAGAGAAACTGTTAAGGCGGTTCGTAAGGATGTTACCGCCAAATGTTATGGTGGAGATATCTCTAGAAAACGAAAGCTTTTAGAAAATCAGAAAAAAGGTAAAAAACGAATGCGTCAAGTAGGGAGTGTAGAAATCCCACAAGAAGCATTTATGGCGGTTCTGAAGCTTAATGATTAATCTAATTTTTGGTTTTTATATTTTTAAAGAAAGTCTTATATTTCAGGATAATCTTTAAACATAAAATTGATTGAGCGCTATTACCTTTAAAACAATTGGAATTGGAGTTACTTTTTCTCCAAACCTAGAGGCTAATATTAATGAGGCAGCGCGCTTAGCCTTGTGTTTCGGAAGTAAATTAGTCCTTATTCATGTTGGAGAGTCTTCAGAAAAAAAGTCAAATACTTTTAGAACGTTTTTAAGTCCGTTTGAGAACCAAGGTTTAGAATATGAGTTGTTTTACAAATCTGGAGATCCTGTGGATGTGATTCTAACTTCTACAAAAGAAAAAAAAATAGATCTGCTTATTATTGGAGCCCTAAAAAAAGAAAACTTTCTAAAATACTATCTGGGGTCTATCGCACGAAAAATTACAAGAGAGGCAAGCTGCTCCGTCTTACTTTTAATCAACCCTTCCATAGACCGTGTCCCATGTAAACACATTGTTGTCAACGGCCTAAAAGATCCAAAAACAAAAGAAACTGTGAACGCCGCCTTTTTGGTTGGCCACAAATTAGGAGTTGGTAAAATTACTGTGGTTGAAGAAATTGATCAAGAAGAGGTGAGTGTTAAGGTAGATGACGATAAGTCCCTCAGAAAATCAACCATTATCAAAGAACGATTGCGTTTAAGAGAAGAAGCACGTGTCAAAAAGGTTTTGGATTCAATTCCGGCAGATTATACAAAAAATATAACTATAAAGTCCCAACCTATTTTTGGAAAACGAGGATACTCAATAGGGCACTATGCACAAGTGGCACGAGCAGATCTATTAGTGATGAATGCTCCCTCTAAAATGACGTTTTGGGATCGCTTATTTCCTCACGATATTGAACATATTTTAACCGAGTTGCCAACCGATGTATTAATTGTCCAATGAGAGCAAAAGAACCTTCATTTGTTGGATTTATGAAAACCATCCCTAAAAACATATTTTCAGGTTTGGTGGTTAGTCTTATAGCGCTCCCTTTAAGTTTGGGGCTTGCCATGGCGAGTGATGCTCCGCCAATTGCTGGTGTTATAACTTCTATTGTAGGCGGTATTGTTGTTGCTATTTTTGGAGGTAGTTATGTAACTATTTCTGGGCCAGGAAAAGGCTTAGTTGGTGTGGTTCTGGTTGCTGTATCAACACTTGGGCTTACCACAACTTATGCGGCAATTATATGCTCTGGTGTCTTGCTGCTTATATTGGGGTTTTTACGACTTGGAAAACTTGCCGACTATTTTCCATCTTCAGCAATTCAAGGAGTTTTAGCGGCAATTGGACTCATAATTCTTGGTAAACAATTTCATATTATGCTGGGTAATAAAATTGTCCGGGACAATACTATTGATTACCTAATTGCCATCCCTGAAACGATAATGAACGTGTTTCAATATGAGGATTCTGGATTAATTAATGCGGCGATTGCTGGGTTTATAAGTTTAATCATTATGGTGTTTTATTCTAAAATTCGAAACAAATACCTTCAATTAATTCCAGCACCAATGTGGATTGTAATATGCTCTATTGGGTTTAGCTATTATTGTGAATTTGTATTGAAAATTCCTAACCCTATTTCAGAAAAGTATATGATTCCAAACATCCCCAGTTTGACGGAAGTAATGGGCAATTTGCCTGTGCCAAACTTTAAAGCCATCTACTCACTTGAATTTTGGGGCAGTGTCGTAGCACTTACACTAATTGCAAGTATAGAATCATTACTGAGTATAAAAGCTGTAGATAAGCTTGACCCTATGAAAAGACGATCAAATGTGAATAAAGATGTTAAAGCGTTGGGTGTTGCAACTGCTGTTAGTGGTTTGTTGGGCGGGCTCAATGTTGTGACGGTCATAGCACCAAGTTCTGTAAACATTACAAATGGTGGGTCAAACAGGCTTGGAAATTTATTTCACGCGCTATTTTTGATGATTTTTATACTACTATTTAGCACAGAATTAACTCGAATACCGCTTTCGGCACTAATGGCGATTTTAGTATTTACTGGGTACAAACTTGCGGCACCAGAAATGGTAAAAAGAGTCTTTTTGATAGGAAAAGAGCAGTTATTAATTTTCTTAACAACATTACTGGTAACTCTGAAAATTGGTCTAATTTCCGGTATTGTTGCTGGACTTATTATAACCTTTATAATTCATGTTATTGCAAATAACAGTTTAGGATTGTTTATTAAAAACATTGTAAAGCCCAACGTGTTAATGTACAAAGAAGAGAATGGAAACTATTTTATCAGTGTTAAGCATTTTTGTAGCTTTTTAAACTTCAACAAACTCAAGGATAAATTGAGTGTTATTCCAGAGCAAAATGATGTTATTATTGACTTTTCGTTGTGTGAATTTGTTGATCATTCTGTGATGGAAAACATAAATGATTACCAAGAATTATTTTACAAAAAAGGAGGAAATATTGGAGTTATTGGATTGGAAGTTTTAGCAACAAAATCCGAACACCCTTTTGCTTTGAGGCGTCTGTTACCGCTTCAGAATATTATCCCAAACAATAAAACAAAACGACAGAATAACCTTGAACAAGTAGCACATGATTTCGGGCTTAGCTTTACTCCATTAAGGCGCACGAAAAATGCATTTTTGGAAAACTTCATCTATTTTAAAACTAAAAAAATTGAACATGTTTTTAATCGACTTTCGGCTAAAAAACATCCTTACCAGCTATTTGACATCATCTATTCAGAAGGAGAATTTATTGCCAAAGAAGTGATCCGATCAACCATGCTTTATATTAAAACATCTGCAAATGTTCCTGTCTTCAAATTAGATCGAGAAGGGTTGTTAGAACGACTGTATGCATTAGCAGGTTATAGAGATATTGATATTAAAAACCATGTAGATTTTTCAAAACGGTTTTATTTAAGAGGCGAAAATGAACGTGATATCAGAGCGTTTTTTACAGATGAGCTTGTGCTGTTTTTTGAAAGCAACGCCTATTATCACATCGAGTCTAGCAAAGATGGTTTGTTGGTTTTTAGCAAAGAGCGCATCGCAAGCATAAAGGAAATAAAAGCGTTATTAGACTTTGGTTATCGGCTAAATGCAATCATAAACAAGTCATAAGATGAAACTATACCCTATCAATGTTGGTAATTTTAAATTGGATGGAGGAGCAATGTTTGGCGTCGTTCCAAAATCCATTTGGAACAAAACAAACCCTGCCGACAAAAACAATATGATTGACATCGCTTCTCGTTGTTTATTAATCGAAGACGGAAACCGTTTAATTTTGATTGATACCGGAATGGGAACCAAACAAAGTGAACGCTTTTTTAATTACTATTACCGTTGGGGAACGGATTCATTAGATGGCGCACTTGCGACACATGGATTTTGTAGAGAGGATGTAACAGATGTGTTTTTAACCCACCTACATTTTGATCACTGTGGGGGTTGTGTGCAATGGAATTCGGACAAAACAGCTTATGAAATTGCCTTTAAAAATGCAAGCTTTTGGAGTAATGAAGACCATTGGAAATGGGCCACAAACCCAAATAAACGCGAACGCGCTTCCTTTTTAACTGAGAATATTATACCTATTGAAGAAAGTGGACGCTTAAAACACATTCCTGTTCCTCATAAAGATATATTACACAACACAGACTTGGGGTTTGATGTGTTTTTTGCAAACGGACATACTGACAAGCAAATGATTCCAATGATTTCCTACAAAGAAAAAACCATTTGTTTTATGGCGGATTTATTACCCACCGTTGGGCATATTTCTGTGCCGTTTGTGATGGGATACGATACAAGACCCTTGCTAACTTTAGACGAGAAAGAACGCTTTTTAAAGCTGGCTGCAGATAAAAATTATTATTTACTTTTGGAACATGACGCCCATAACGAATTAATTACCGTTAAGCACTCCGAAAAAGGAGTGCGCCTAAATAATATTTACCATTTTAATAACCTTTTTTAACCTAAAAATGAAAAAAAAACTACACAATCGACTTCAAAATAGCTCTTATTTTCTTGTGCTCTTTTTCTTTCTTAGTTGCGGATCCAAATCTGCAATCTTATCAACTCCCATTGAAAACATTGACCTGGTCCCTCTTAAAGTAGAACAACTTACGGAGATCGAAAAAAAAGAGTGGAGTCATTTAGACCTCAAAAAAGATACGATTCCTGGTGTAAGCCTACAAAGAGCCTATAAAGAGCTGGTAAAACCAAAAAGTAAAACCATTATTGTAGCAGTTATTGACTCTGGAATTGACATTGATCACGAAGATCTTAAAGGATGTATTTGGGTGAATTCTGATGAAATTCCTAACAATGGAAAAGACGACGACACAAATGGATACATTGACGACGTACATGGTTGGAACTTTTTAGGAGAAGCTAACAACGAACAGTTAGAATATGTGCGATTGGTTGCGAGTGGAGACTCAAGCAACCCTCGTTATTTGGAAGCCAAAAAACTTCTCTCAGAAGAATACGAGAGCAACAGTCGTATGAAAAAACAATACGATGAAATTTTGGAGCAGTTAACAACAGCTGATGCTGCAGTTGCAAAGTATCTAAAAAAACCTGTTTATACCAAAGAAGAAGTAGATGGTATTATGACACCCGACTTTGAGTTAATTAGACATATCAACATCATTAAGCAGGCTTACGGATTCGGGTTTGGAACGATCGAAGCATGTATAAAGGATTTAAACTCCGATTTAAAGACTTTTAACGAGCGTTTAGACTACAATCTAAACATCAATTTTGATGGAAGAAAAGTTGTTGGAGATAACCCAGATGATTTGAGTGACCGCAACTATGGGAACAGGGATGTCAGAGCAAAAAATGGGCGCACCCACGGAACCCATGTTTCTGGAATAATCGCCGCAAAACGCAACAACGGTATTGGAATAGACGGTGCTGCTAATAACGTTAAAATAATGGCAATACGCAATACCCCAAGCGGTGACGAATACGATAAAGATGTGGCTTTAGGAGTGTATTACGCCGTTGATAACGGAGCAAAAGTAATTAACATGAGTTTTGGAAAACAATTTTCCCCACACAGTGATTGGGTAAGAGATGCTATTGCCTATGCAGCAGAAAAAGATGTGTTAATTGTGGCAGCAGCAGGAAACGATGGTGAAAACACCGATGAGATCAACTACTTCCCAAATGATCAAATAAATAATGGCGTGGAAGTTTCAAATACGTTTTTGAAGGTGGGGGCAAATGGACCAAAATATGGTTCTACGTTGATTGCTGGCTACTCAAATTACGGCAAAAATACTGTAGATATTTTTGCTCCTGGGTCTCAAATTTACTCAACGTACCCTAAAAATGATTACGAATTTGCAAGTGGCACTTCTATGGCAGCTCCTTTAGTCTCGGGTGTTGCTGCTTTGATATTCTCTCAATATCCGAACCTTAGTGCTGCACAAGTAAAACATATATTAATGACATCAGGAATTGCTATTGATAAAAAGGTTGTTTTGGAAAGTGGTGCGATTGTTCCTTTTTCAGAGCTGTCTAAGTCAGGTAAAATGGTGAACGCCTATAACGCATTAATAATGGCATCAAAATTGTCAAAATAATTATACTATTATGAATCATACTTCTTATATACTCGCTTTTTGGATGGGATTAACCTCCTTGTACGGTCAAAACAATTTTAAATACTGGCAACAACACGTGGACTACACGATGGAGGTAAAAATGGATGTAAATACATTCAACTATGGAGGAACCCAAAAATTAATTTACACCAACAACTCTCCAGATGAATTGGAACAGGTTTTTTACCATTTATATTACAATGCGTTTCAACCTGGAAGTGAAATGGATGTGCGTTCCATTACAATTGCAGATGCAGACTCTAGGGTCGGAGATCGAATTAGTAAGCTTCAAAAAGAAGATTTTGGCTTTCTAAATATAATTTCTTTAACACAGAACAAAATCCCTTTAAAATACACTGTGGTAGGAACGGTGCTAGAGGTTCAATTAAACAAACCTATCAAATCAGGAGAGTCGGCAACATTTGAAATGACTTTTGAAGGGCAGGTTCCGCCTGTAATTCGAAGAGCTGGAAAAAACAACAGAGAAGGAGTGGCGCTTTCTATGGCGCAATGGTATCCAAAAATGGCAGAATATGATTTTGAAGGGTGGCATGCAGACCCTTATATTAGTAGAGAGTTTCATGGAGTGTGGGGTGATTTTGATGTGAAATTAACGCTAGACAAAAACTATACAGTAGGCGGTACGGGGTACTTACAAAACCCTAACGAAATTGGGCACGGCTATGGAATCAAAGAAAAAAAAAATGATTCCGACTTGTTAACATGGCACTTTGTCGCTCCAAACGTTCATGATTTTACATGGGCTGCAGACCCTAATTTTATTCACGACACCTTACAGGTTCCAAACGGGCCAATGTTGCATTTTTTGTATAAAAAATCTTTAAAACGTAAATACACAAAACATTGGAAGGATCTACAAATCCCTACAAGTGAAATAATGCAATACTATAGTAAAAATGTAGGAAAATATCCCTACGAGCAATACTCGGTAATTCAGGGGGGCGACGGCGGTATGGAATACGGCATGTGTACACTAATTACAGGGGAGCGTAGTTTTGAGAGTTTGTTGGGTGTAACCGCTCATGAAATTGGCCATACATGGTTTCAGTTTTTGATGGCATCTAACGAAAGTAAGCACCCTTGGCTCGATGAAGGTTTTGCAGAATACACTTGTACACTTATAGAAAATACCATCCTTGGCGTAGAAACCTCTGAGCCTATGAAGCGTCATTTCAATCGCTATTTCGAACTTGCACTTAGCGGAATAGAACAGCCTATGAGCACCCATGCAGATCGTTTTGCATATAACAATTCTTATAGCATTTCCACTTACAGCAAGGGGGCGTTAGTGTTGGCACAATTGCGATATATTATTGGTAAAGAGAATTTTTGGGACACCTTAAAAAAATATTATAACGACTGGGCTTTTAAACACCCTACGCCCAATAATTTTATACGTTGTGCCGAAAAAATATCTGGTTTGGAGTTAGAGTGGTTTTTGACCGATTGGACGCAAACCACAAACACAATCGATTATGGTGTAAAAAACGCTGTTGCTTTAGAGGGTCAAACGGTTATTACATTAGAACGCATAGGATTGATGCCGATGCCTGTAGAGGTTCAATTGCTTATGAAGGACGGTAGTAAAAAAGAATATTACATTCCTTTACAAATGATGCGAGGCGAAAAACCGCTTCGAAATAATGAAACACTACTAAAAGACTGGGCGTGGGCCTACCCCGAATACCGTTTTTCTGTGGATGTAAACTTAGAAAATATTGAGTCCATTACAATCGATGTTAACAAAGAAACGGCGGATATTAATAAAGAAAATAATCAGCTTAAAATATTATAATATAATGGAACGTTTAAAAGGAAAAAAAAAAATAGAACAGTTGTTTGTGGCTGGGGTTTCGGTTGGTGCTTTTCCTTTAAGAATGGTCTATTTAAGGGGAGGTGATAAACATTTGGTAGGGGTCTCTGTGAGTAAAAAAAAGTTTAAGAATGCAGTAGATCGCAACCGAATTAAACGCCTTTTAAGGGTGGTTGTAGAAAAACAACTTTCGGTTGTGTTGGATACATTAGACTCAAAATACTGTTTAATGCTGTTGTATGTTGGTAAAGAAATCCCTAGCTCTGATCAGTTAAAAAAACCATTTGAGTTGCTGATAAAACAATTTAATAAAAAAGAGTCGCATGAAGTTTAATCTTAAAAAAAGAGGGGTATTAATAGGGGGGTTGGTATTGGTTTTTATCATGACCTCTGCTTATAAAAATGATTATTTTGAAATTGCTAAACAGTTAGATATTTTCACATCACTATTTAAAGAGGTTAACATGAATTATGTGGATGAAACGAACCCTGCCGATTTAATGCAAGAGAGTGTCAAGCAGATGTTAAAAGAACTAGATCCCTACACCACCTATATGACCGAGCAGGATGTTGAAAGAGCTCGAATCAATCAATCAGGAACTTATGTTGGAATTGGCGCAACTATCAACACCTCTAAAAATAAATTAGTAGTTGTAGAGGTTTATAAAGATTTACCCGCTGATAAAGTGGGCTTAAAAGCAGGGGATGAAATTATTAAAATTGATGGGCTCGAGGTGGGTGATTTAGAAGGAGGTGCAACTCAATTTTTGAATGGAAAAAAAAACACAACCGTCAAACTTGTTTACCGTCGAAATGGGGAAAAAACAGAAGTGTCGGTGGCCAGAGCAGATGTAAAACCAAAAGCAGTTCCAGTATCTAAACTGCTGCCAAAAGGAATTGGTTATATTGCATTAGATCAGTTTTCAAAAACGGCTTCAGCAGAAGTAGAAAACGCGTTAAAACTAATGCTAATAGATGAGGCAAAAGGCATTATTTTAGATTTAAGAAATAATCCTGGAGGCTTACTTCAAGAAGCGGTTAAAATAGTCAACTTATTTGTTCCAAAAGGACAACTGGTTGTTTCGACAAAATCAAAAGTGGAGGCTTACAACCAAACATTTGAAACACAAAAACAACCGTTGAGTTTGGATATTCCATTGGTTGTTTTGATAAATCAAAACAGTGCATCTGCAAGTGAAATTGTAGCGGGAGCCCTTCAAGATTTAGACCGTGCAGTTATTGTAGGAAAAAGAAGTTACGGAAAAGGATTGGTTCAAAGACCTAAATCCTTGCCTTACGGGTCGCAACTAAAAGTAACTATATCCCGTTATTACACTCCATCAGGGCGATGTATTCAAGCACTCGACTATAGAAACCGTAAGAAAGACGGAGCAGCTATTCGTTATAAAGAAGATCAATACACAGCGTTTAAAACAAAAAAGGGAAGAACAGTATATGATGGTGGTGGAATTAATCCGGATGTGATTATTGGCAATGAAAAACCAAACAAATTTATAGAAACACTCTTAAAAAGTCCGTTGGTGTTTGATTACTCAAATGAATTTTATCACAACAACTCTGTTGTTGATTTAGAAGCTTTTCTATTAAATCAAAAAGATTTTGAGCGTTTTAAAAACATGAGTTTGGAAGAAAAATACAGTACAATCGGTGAAACTCAAGAAAACATAAATCAATTAAAAAGGGAGTTTAAAGAAGAAGGATTTGGAATTATAGATAGTAATTTTGAAGATTTAGAAATAGCGCTTCGTATGTCAAAATTAAAATTAATAGAGGAATTTGAATCTAAAATTCGCTCCGTTTTGGAAGGTGAAATAATAAAACGCTATTTTTATAGGGAAGGAATGTATGCATATTTTCTTGCTACAAACAAAGAAGTATTTAAAGCGCAAGAAATTTTAAACGATAATAATACTTACAATAGTTTATTAAAGTAAGTAACTGTTAATTGTATCTAAAAATTAAAATAAGATGAAAAAGGTTTTGTTTTTATTGTTTTTATTAATGAATATAGCAGGTGCACAGACCGAAAATACACACGTGGTCTATTTTGAAACAGGTCAATTTAATGTTCCTGAAATAGAAAAAAATAGACTGGTATTGTTTATTCAAAGCTTAAAAGATATCGAAATAGAGCGCATCGCTATTTATGGGTTTTGTGATGATCGTGGGACTGATTCTTATAATTTAACATTATCTCAAAACAGAGCAGATGCGATAAAAAAAATATTTTCAGGTTTTGGAGTTGATGACAACCTTATTAGTAATGTAGATGGAAAAGGAGAAGTGTTATTAAGAGTTGTTTCTTCAGAAAATATAAATATTATACGTGGATTAAATCGAAAAGTTGAGATCAATGTGGTATATAGAACTATAGACTTAAAAGAGCGACCTAAAGAGGGAATAGAATCTCTTTTCTTAAAAGACGGATTAAAAGTTGGGGATAAAATAACCTTAGACAATATTTTATTTAAAACAGGGTATAGTTATGTAGAAAAAGAATCCTTACCTGTCTTAGAAAAAATAGTAAAAGCTTTACGAGAAAGAGATGACATTGATTTTACAATACAAGGCCATGTATGTTGTACTAGAAACGGTAGAGATGCAGTGGATAAAGGAACAGGAAAACGCAATTTATCATTAGCAAGAGCAAGGTATATCTATGATTACATGATAGAAAAAGGAATTAAAAGAACAAGAATGCGGTATGTAGGCTTAAAAAATAAATACCCATTAGGAAAAGAAACAAAATATGATAGAAGGGTAGAGATTAAAATCACCTCAATCTCAAATAAAAATTAATTCTTAATCATGGCAATATGTGGAATTCCGTCTTCTAAATACGATTTACCACTTTTTATGAATCCCAAATTAGTATAGAACTTTTCTAAATATTTTTGAGCAGATACCTTTATTTTTTTGGAAGAAAAAAAGGTTTCAACTGCCTCTATAGAAGCAACCATGAGTTGGTGTCCATATTTTAGGTCGCGCCATTTTTCTGCAACAACTACACGACCTATACTCGCTTCTTTAAAATAATCTCCTGGTTTAAAAAGTCGTGTATAAGCAATGATATTATTTTCTTTTTTTCCAATAACATGCAACGCTATTTGATCCTTTCCATCTACATCTTGATAAACACAATCTTGTTCAACTACAAAAACTTCACTTCTTAATTGTAATAAATAATACAGTTCATCTAAAGACAATTCATTGAATGTTTTTATAGATATATCTAACATAATTTAATCTTCAATAATTATATATTAGCAAGCTTGTATTTTATTAATTCTGTTCTGATGACGCCCACCCTCAAAATCTGTATTTAAAAAAGTATCGACCATTTCTAAAACATCCTCTATTTCAGTAAAGCGCGCAGGGATACAAAGTATATTAGCATTATTATGTTGACGTATCAAAGAAACAATTTCATTTGTCCAACAAATCCCAGCTCTGATATTTGCATACTTATTAGCCGTCATTGCAACACCATTAGCACTCCCACAAATCAGTATCCCGTAAGTTGATTTTTTAGATTCAACATCTTTGGCAACAGGATGAACAAAATCAGGATAATCTACACTCGAATCGGTGTCTGTTCCATAATTAGTAACTTCTATATTTTTTGATTTAAGAAATTCTATAATTCTAAATTTATAATCCGTTCCTGCGTGATCGTTTCCTATTGATATATTCATTTGGTGTAACTTTAATTAATAGTAAATTTACAAAAAAGAGTAATACATAAATTATATTGTTTATAGCCTTTTTAATTAGTTGTTAATAATTAATAAACGATTATGATAACTAAATTTTTATTTATGAATTAATTTTTTCATTGGGTAAAAAAAAATTAGAAAACGAAAAAAATATTATTTTTCATTCTTTACTTATAAATATTAAAAGTAGGTTTATAAACAAAAATTTCTAAATTATTTATGAGTATTTTTATGTTCATATAGATTATTAACAATCTAAATGAAATAACGCTATAATAATGAAAGTCAATTTATTACATGATAAAAAATTGTTTAATATATGTTTATAGAATGTAAATAAGATAAATAACAACTTATTTAAAATAAACTTATAGTACCTTTTAACAAACTATAATAAGCAGCATTTGTTTTTTAAAAATTAATAAAAAATTAATATGATTATATTAAATGTGAATAAAGTAAAAAAAGTAATGACTCTTGCTTAAATTAAAAGAGTAGCTTTGCTTAATTAGATACTTTAAATGAAAAGAAAAAAAAATAAAAAACAATCGGTTAATAATTACAGTCAAAGTATATTAACTCTATTGAAATCCGACAGAAAAAAAACATTCAATCATAAACAGATCGCAGCAAAACTAAACGTTAATGATGCGAGTAGTCGGAACCAAATTATAAAAAATCTTCACAAGTTAACAGCTCAAAAAGAAATTAAAGAAGTTGAACGCGGGAAATTTCAAATTATAAATTCAACTGAATATTTTACCGGAAAAGTAGATATGGCCGCCAGAGGTAATGCTTATGTTATAAGTGATACTTTTGAAGAAGATGTTTTTATAGCATCTAATAACATGCATAAAGCACTGCATGGTGATACGGTAGAATTATATATTTATAAACGTAAAAAAAATGGGAAACAAGAAGGGGAAATCACTCAAATTATTGAGCGTGCTCGAACAGAATATGTAGGCGTTGTACAATTAAATGAAAAATTTGCTTTTGTCGTACCAGATTCTAATAAAATGCCTGTTGATATTTTTGTGCCTTTATCAAAAACAATGAAAGCAGAAGATGGTGATAAAGTTCTCGTAAGTTTAGAAGAATGGCCTGATAAAGCAGACTGCCCAAATGGTAAAATAATAAAGATACTAGGAAAACCAGGAGATCATACTACTGAAATTCATTCCATATTAGCAGAATACGGACTACCTTATGAATTTCCAGCAGAAGTTGAAGTATTTGCAAATAATATAGACACTTCTATTAATCAAGAAGAAATAGCAAAACGTCGCGATATGCGATCAACTCTTACATTTACAATAGATCCAAAAGATGCAAAAGATTTTGATGATGCTTTATCTTTTAAAGAACTTTCTAATGGAAATTTTGAAATAGGAATACATATTGCAGATGTGTCTCATTATGTTAAAGAAGGCACTATTTTAGATGATGAAGCTTATGAACGCGCTACCTCAGTTTATTTAGTAGATCGAGTTGTACCAATGTTACCAGAAGTATTATCAAACAATGCTTGTTCTCTGAGGCCCCTCGAAGAAAAATTTACGTTTTCGGCTGTTTTTGAAATAAACAAAAAAGCACTTATAGAAAATAAGTGGTTTGGGAGAACAGTAACCTATAGTGATGCCCGATTTTCTTACGAAGAAGCACAGCATATTATAGAGACCAAAGAGGGTCTTATCCCTGCAGAAATAGCAATTAATGGGCAATCCTATACTACAGATTCCGCTATCAAAGATGCTATTTTGAAATTAGACGAATTAGCAAAAAAACTACGCGCAAAACGTATGAAAAGTGGAGCTATTTCATTTGATAAAACAGAAGTTAAATTTAACCTTGATGATGTTAACAACCCAATAAGTGTATTTTTTAAAACCTCTAAAGATGCTAATAAACTCATCGAAGAGTTTATGTTGTTAGCAAATAAAAAAGTTGCTGAATTTATAGGAAAACAAACACCACAAAAAACATTTATATATCGAATCCATGATGAACCTGACGATCAAAAATTAGCAGGTCTTCAAAGAATTGTTTCTCAATTTGGACATCAATTAAATTTCAAAAATAAAAAAACCACGACACACTCCTTAAACACCCTTCTTAAAAATGTAAAAGGCACTAAAGAACAAAATCTTGTTGATACACTCACTATCCGTTGTATGAGTAAAGCTGTGTATTCTACAAAAAACATAGGGCATTACGGACTTGCTTTTAAATATTACAGTCATTTCACATCTCCAATACGCCGTTATCCAGATGTTATGGCACATCGTTTGCTACAATATTATTTAGATGGTAATAAATCAACGAGCGAAGACGTTTATGAACAAAAATGTAAACACGCTTCTAATATGGAATATCTCGCAACAAAAGCAGAGCGTGATTCTATAAAATATATGCAAGTTAAATACATGCAAGATCACAAAGAAGAAACTTTTTTAGGAGTTATTTCTGGTGTGACAGAATGGGGAATGTATGTAGAAATTATAGAAAATAAATGCGAAGGTATGGTAAGAATTAGAGATATTAAAGGAGATTTTTATAGATTTGATGCCGAAGAATTTGCTCTCATAGGAGAACGAACCAAAACTAAATACCAATTAGGAGATGAAGTAAAGGTTCGTGTTAAACAAGCCGACCTAGTAAAAAAACATTTAGACTTTATATTAAACATCTAAAAACACCCATAAAAAATGAAACTCCATACTTTACTCTTTCTATTCTCTTGCTTTTTAGTAAGCTCTCAAACCCCTGTAAGTAAATCAATAGGCGATTTTTCAGAACTGAAAGTTTACGATCTCATTAATGTTGAGCTCGTTGAATCTGATGAAAACAAAATAGAAATAACAGGCGAAGAAACCTCCAATGTTTTAATTGTCCAAAAAAACGACGTTTTAAAAATTAAAATGAGGCTTAATAAATCATTTAACGGAAACAGAACTTTTGTAAAACTTTTTTATAAAAAAATTGACATTATAGATGTAAATGAAGGAGCTAAAGTAGATTCAAAATCAGTATTTAAACAATATGAATTGGAATTAAAAGCGCAAGAAGGTGGTGAAATTTCTGTCATTGCCGACACAAAACTTTTATCAATTAAAACCGTAACAGGAGGTATTATCAATGTCAGTGGCACCACTGAATCCCAAAATATAAACATAAGAACAGGTGGTGTATATGAAGGATCTTCATTACAAGCCTTAAACTCTGAAATAAAAATAAAAGCTGGAGGAATTGCAGATGTAAATAGTTCAGAACTTATTGAAGTAAGAATCGTTGCTGGAGGTGATTTGATAATTCATGGGAAACCAAAAACTGTAAAGCAATTTAACATTGTAGGTGGAAGAATTATTTATAAAGATTAATAAACACCTCCAAAAATTAAAACACCATGATTGAAGACATTCAGGCCGCCATTCCCCTAGGTTTTTTCTTAGCTTTTATGATAGGCCCTGTCTTTTTTGTTTTGATTGAAACAAGCGTTACAAAAGGATTTCGTGCTGCAATTACTTTTGATCTAGGTGTTATAGCTGCAGATATTATTTTTATAGGACTCGCCTATTTTAGCAGCTTTCAATTGTTAGAAAACCTAAGCAACCAACCTGGTTTATATGTCTTTGGGGGTGCTATTTTAACCGTCTATGGTCTGACCATTTTTCTTAAAAAAACAAAACACAATGAGCTTAAAGCTCAACTCACCAACTCTTTCAAAGTAAACTATATTGAATTGTTTATTAAAGGTTTTTTACTCAACTTTATCAATATTGGTGTGTTGATTTTTTGGTTGGGAATTATCATTGTCACAGGACCAAGCCTTGACAATGATATCAATCGGTTTTATGTGTTTTTCGGATCACTTATAGCGGCTTATTTTATTACAGACGTATTCAAAATAGTACTTGCCAAACAATTAAAAAAACAACTAACACTCAAAAGAATTCTAAAAATAAAAAAATTGTTAGGTGTTATTTTAATCATATGCGGACTGGTGCTAATTACAAAAGGTTTTTTACCAAAAGACAAGTTAAATCCACAAACGATTATTGAAGATATAAGGGAATAAAAAAACCACAACCGATAAAAGTTGTGGTCTTTATAACTTGAGGCGTCTAGCGGATTCGAACCGCTGTAGAAGGTTTTGCAGACCTCTGCCTAGCCACTCGGCCAAGACGCCCAAAAACGAACGCAAATTTAATCAAATTAAAACATTACACAAGATAAAAGGAAAGAATCCATTAAAAGAACACTCTTAACACTCACCAAGCACAACCCTTTCAAAGAGCCTGTTCTACGAATGCATTAACGTTCTTTTAGCGTGATTCATTTAAAACAATCGTTACCTTTTCTACATCTCCACCAATTGGAGGGTTTATTTTAGACACTGAAACCGATACAGACTTCACTGTATCACAATTTTCAAATATCCGATTGATTATTCGTTTAGCAACCGCTTCTAACAATTTTGCAGGAATACGCATTTCTTCCACCACAATTGCGTTTAAGGTGACATAGTCAACCGTGTCGTTTAAAGCGTCTGTTACAGACGATTTTTCTAAATCAGCCTCTACACTTACGTCAACTCTATAATCACTTCCAATAATAGTTTCCTCACTCAAACACCCATGATACGCATACACTCTTATGTTTTCAACCTTAATAACCCCCATTTTCTCTTTTTTTGTTTCGATAAAAATAATAATTATACCCAAGATATATCTATAAACTTTTTATTTGATTAATTTTGCTATGTATTTATCTAAGAAATACACCTAATTATGTCAGGAACGCACAAATCGCTCAACTTTTTAGAGCAAATAATAGAACAAGATTTAAAAGATGGTTTGCCGAAAAATAAGCTGCGCTTTCGGTTTCCTCCAGAACCCAATGGCTATCTTCATATAGGACACACAAAAGCCATTGGAATTAGTTTTGGTTTGGGAGAAACATATAATGCACCTGTCAATTTGCGTTTCGACGATACCAACCCTACAAAAGAAGATCAGGAATATGTAGATGCGATTAAAGAAGACATTTCTTGGTTAGGTTATAAATGGGATAAAGAAGTTTATTCCTCCGACTATTTTGAGCAACTATATATATGGGCCTTACAAATGATTAAAGAAGGGAAAGCTTATGTGGACTCCCAATCGAGTGAAGCTATAGCGATTCAAAAAGGTACCCCTACACAACCAGGCCAAAATAGCCCCTTTAGAAACCGTTCTGTGGAACAAAATTTAGCCCTTTTTGAACAAATGAAAAACGGCGAATTTAAAGCAGGAATGCACGTTTTAAGAGCTAAAATAGACATGAAGCATGTGAACATGTTGATGCGAGACCCGCTAATGTATCGAATACTTCATGCAGATCACCATCGCACAGGCTCAACCTGGTGCATCTACCCCATGTATGATTGGGCGCACGGAGAAAGTGATTATTTAGAACAGATTTCACATTCTTTATGTTCGTTAGAATTCAAACCCCATAGAGATTTATACGACTGGTTTAAAAACATCGTTTTTAATTACAAAAAAGATTCTCTACACTTAATCCCAAAACAACGCGAATTTGCACGTTTAAACTTAAGCTATACCATTATGAGTAAGCGAAAGTTATTAAAGTTAGTAGAAGATAACGTTGTAAGCGGTTGGGACGACCCAAGGATGCCTACAATTTCTGGGTTAAGACGTCGTGGCTATACCCCAACGTCTATTCGTAATTTTGTAGAAAAAGTAGGAGTCGCTAAACGCGATAATATTATTGACGTTTCTCTTTTAGAGTTTTGTGTACGGGAAGATCTCAACAAAAAAGCAGCACGAATGATGGCTGTTTTAGACCCTATTAAACTGGTAATTCAAAACTACCCTGAGGGTAATGAAGAATGGTTGGAAGCAGAAAACAATCCAGAAGATGAAAGCGCAGGCTCTCGAACAGTACCGTTTTCCAAAAACCTTTATATAGAGCGAGATGATTTTAAGGAAGAAGCCAACAGCAAATATTTTAGACTTTCCCTCGGAAAAGAAGTCCGTCTTAAAAATGCTTTTATTGTTAAAGCTGAACGCGTTGTAAAGGACGAAAATGGAACAATTTTAGAAATTCATTGTAGTTATGATCCAAAGAGTTTAAGCGGCAGCGGAACCCCCGAAAGCCTTCGAAAAGTTAAGGGAACTTTGCATTGGGTGTCTATTAAACATGCCCTTGAAGTTGAGGTAAGAGAATACGATCGTTTGTTTTTGCACGAAGCACCCGACAGTCAAACCGAAGATTTTTCAACGTTTGTGAATCCAAACTCTTTAAAAGTAAGAACCGCATTCGTAGAACCCCACATTAAGGACGCAAGAGTTGGTACACAGTTTCAATTTCAACGCATAGGATATTTTAATGTTGACAAAGACTCTTCTGCAACCCACTTGGTGTTTAATAAAACCGTAGGATTAAGAGACACTTGGGCAAAAAAAGAACCAAAGAAAACCCAACCCCACAATTCACACACCACATCTCAACCTCCAAAACGAAACGCAATAGACGTTATCAAACAGCTCGGAAAAAAATACACAAACCTTCCTGAAGCAAAACAACAAAAAGTAAAAGCAGAGATTCAGGCACTTGCTAAGGAAGTTTCTTATGAGGATTTAGAACCCTTATTTAATACTGCGGCTAAAAAAGTGGGAACCCGAATAGCGGTGGCTCTGACTCTAAAAGTACTTTTAGAAGCCGGAGTAGAAAAAAACGATCAAACAACCGCTTTTATTGCAGCTGCAAAATCAGATGCAAACCCCTTACTAAGCGAAGTGGCTAAGGAAATCTAACCCCTTTTTATCTCCACCCTTTTTAGTTTATAGAACACAATTACCTATGAATGTGTTTTATAGCTTCTTCGAACGGACTCAAAAACACTCTAAAGGAAGTCTTTTCGGCACGATACTTGATAAAAGATAAAACGAAAAAAGCTCTAAATTTATTCATTTCAAAATCAAACAATACTGTCTGACCAAGCCGAAAAAAGACACAAAACAGAAGTAGGCATTATATTTTAACCTCAATTATTATGAAAAACAAATCATTTTATTTTTTAATGCTCATTTTTGGCTTCACGACTGTAATGAGTTGTAGTTCTGACGACGACCAAGCAAGTAACACCAAAAACCTAACCTTAAATATTTCTGGACTGGAAGATTTAGGGAGTAACTATGCCTACGAAGGCTGGATAATTGTAAATGGAGACCCTGTTTCAACCGGGGTTTTTAACGTAGATGGCAGTGGAGTTTTATCACAAACATCTTTTGAACTCAGCACATCTAGCTTAGATACAGCTACTGCTTATGTTTTAACAATTGAGCCAAGCCCTGATTCTGATCCAACCCCAAGCAAGGTTCATATCTTGGCAGGGGATTTTTCTAACAACAGCGCTAATTTATCAGTAAATCATGCTTCAGCTATTGGAACAGATTTTACAGCCGCTACAGCAACCTATGTTTTAAGAGCACCCACAGACGATGGAGATGGAGCAACTAACTTCCAAGCTGGCGTTTGGTGGTTTCTACACGAAGATGCGGCAACTCTTGACTGTTGCACGAATCTGCCTGAATTACCTGAAGGCTGGAATTACGAAGGCTGGGCTGTAGTTGAAGGAATGCCATTATCTACAGGTGTTTTTGCTAATGGAGAAGTCGGAGGTGTAAATAGAAGAGATTCTTATTCTGATAGAGACCTAAACAACAATGCAGACCCTGCTTTAGCTACGGGTTTTAATGGAAATGTCGCTTCAGGACCAAATTATCCTGGAGAAGATTTTATTAAAAACCTCCCAAGTGGAATAACAACTCCAGTAGATTTAAGAGGAAAGAAGGTTGTTATTACTGTTGAGCCAGACCCAGACAATGCTCCCAACACTCCTTTTACTCTAAAGCCATTAGTACATGACGTTCCAGCGGATGCTGGTTTAGAGGATTTGGTGATGGAAAATAACGCTGCCGCTACTAATCCGACAGGAACCGCGACACGATAGAAACACAAAAACTGACAATTAGTAGTCAAAAAAAACTCCCACAAATTTAACTATGGGAGTTTTTAATGTCTTTAAGGGAACACTATTTTTTAGGCGCTGCTTTTTTAGGGCCATTTTTCATAGCCTCCCCAATTTGGTTACTTGCTGTAAAGCTCGCCACCATATCATTCAACATATTGCTCCCTGCTTGAGGAGAATTTGGTAACAAT
>Ga0209654_1000278_pt1 | contig 52970 bp, 52 predicted proteins | sample SaaInl1SG_22_DNA_FD_184646 | JGI IMG/M metagenome (GOLD analysis project Ga0209654, IMG submission 184646) | Marine microbial communities from expanding oxygen minimum zones in the Saanich Inlet - ESP_161SG_22_DNA (SPAdes) (version 2) | ecosystem: Environmental > Aquatic > Marine > Intertidal... | reverse complement strand
CTCTGACTTAACAGGCCGCCTGCGGACCCTTTAAACCCAATGATTCCGGATAACGCTTGGATCCTCCGTATTACCGCGGCTGCTGGCACGGAGTTAGCCGATCCTTATTCATATAGTACCGTCAAGCTCCCACACGTGGGAGTGTTTCTTCCTATATAAAAGCAGTTTACAACCCATAGGGCAGTCATCCTGCACGCGGCATGGCTGGATCAGTCTTTCGACCATTGTCCAATATTCCTCACTGCTGCCTCCCGTAGGAGTCTGGTCCGTGTCTCAGTACCAGTGTGGGGGATCTCCCTCTCAGGACCCCTATCTATCGTTGCCTAGGTGAGCCGTTACCTCACCTACTAGCTAATAGAACGCATGCTCATCTTTTACCGTCGGAACTTTAATCAATAAATCATGCGAAAAATTGATATTATGGAGGATTATTCCAAATTTCTCTGGGCTATACTCCAGTAAAAGGTAGATTGCATACGCGTTACGCACCCGTGCGCCACTCGTCATCTGGTGCAAGCACCAATGTTACCGTTCGACTTGCATGTGTTAAGCCTGCCGCTAGCGTTCATCCTGAGCCAGGATCAAACTCTTCATTGTATAACTTTAATAAAATTTAACAACAAAAATTGACTTTTAAGAGCTGTCTCATGATGGTTTTGCTTCGTATTTAACTTCGCCGAAGCGAAGTATACGCGCTGTCATTCTCAATAATTCAATGAACTTTTAAATGCTTCCTTTTTGAAAGCGGTTGCAAATATACGCTGCTTTTTGGTTCTCACAACCCCACATGAAAAAAAAATTATTTTTTTTTTATTTGATGTGGTCCACAGCTTTTTTGCGGATTGCAAATATACAACGCTTTTTAAACCACCAAACCTATTTTTTACTTTTTTTTCTCTGTTGACTGCAATGTTCCATTTGCAAATGCTCGGATTAAAATTCCTTCTATCATCGCATCTTCCTCAACATCAGTAGGGTTAAAGGTTGTTTTTAGGTCTAAATCGAAAAGCCTAGCAGTAGTCTGATAGACAAATGCACGCCATCCACTTCTTAACTTTTTTATCAATTCATGTGTGGTTTGACCCGTTTCGCGATGTATCAATTTAATTAAAATGCGTCCTTCGGAGCGTGTAAGGCGCCTTAATTCTGCCTCAAATTCCTGCTCCAAGTAGCGTTCAACGCGTTTTGTGTAGCGTTTTTTTGCGCGTTTACGTTTAATTTTTGACAAGCGATCGTTCAAAACCACCAAGCGTTCCGACGCCATTTTGGCGTATGGATATACTTTTAGCGTTCTTTTTTTAAGTCTTTGATACGCCAAATAATCTTTATAACTATCAAATTTTAGTTCCGGAAGTACAATAACTTCATGTAAATCCACATACGGATTTACCAAAGTATCACCCTCCACTATATAAATAGGCTGCTTTTGTTGTCCGTATAGGGAACAACTCAGAAAAATCAACACACTATATATATATGTATTCATCGATTCAAAAGTACTAAGATTGTTTTAGGTATATGTTGTATTTTAGACGCTTAAATTTTTAACCCAATGGGAAGCATATTAAACAAAAAATCACACAAGTTTCTAGAAACCTATTTGAACAACCCAGCCCCTACCGGCTATGAGTGGGAAAGTCAAAAAATTTGGATGAACTACCTAAAGCCTTATGTAGATGAATTTATCACAGATGCCTATGGAACTGCTGTAGGTGTCATAAATCCAGAGGCGGATTTTAAAGTAGTTATTGAGGCACACTCGGATGAAATTTCTTGGTATGTAAACTACATATCCGAAAAGGGATTGATTTCGGTAATACGAAATGGCGGTAGTGACCACATAATTGCCCCGTCCAAATGGGTGAATATCCACACCAAAAAAGGGATTGTGAAAGGTGTTTTTGGTTGGCCCGCCATTCATACGCGTCTTGCCGGTAAGGAAGAAACACCAAAAATTGAAAACATTACTATAGATATTGGTGCCTCTTCTAAGGAAGAAGTGGAAAAACTTGGTGTACATGTAGGTTGTGTTATTACGTACCCCGATACATTTCAAGTGCTTAATAAAGATAAGTTTGTTTGTCGAGCATTGGATAACCGCGTTGGTGGTTTTATGATTGCTGAAGTGGCCAGACTACTTAAAGAAAACAATATCAAGCTCCCTTTCGGACTCTATGTAACCAATTCGGTGCAAGAAGAAATTGGTTTGCGTGGTGCAGAGATGATTACACAACGTATAAAACCTAATGTAGCTATAATAACCGACGTATGCCACGACACCTCTACTCCTATGATTGACCCTAAAAAACAAGGGGACAACACTATTGGTAAGGGTCCTGTGATTTCATATGCGCCGGCGGTGCAGCAAAATTTAAGAGATCGGATTATTGAAACTGCCGAAGCAAAAAAAATTCCTTTTCAGCGCTTAGCTTCCTCAAGAAGCACAGGTACAGATACAGATGCCTTTGCTTATAGCAATGGCGGTGTGCCTTCTGCTTTAATTTCATTACCACTTAAATATATGCATACCACCGTAGAAATGGTGCATCAAGAGGATGTTGAGAATGTAATTAAGCTGATTTATGAAACGGTACAAACCATCAAAAAAGGAGAAAACTTTAGCTATTTTGCTTAATCTCCTCAATCACTTCGGGGTTTAACAAGGTAGAAACATCACCTAGATTGTCATAGTCGCCAGCGGCGAGTTTTCGTAAAATTCTACGCATAATCTTTCCGCTGCGTGTTTTAGGGAGCCCACTGACCACCTGAATGCGATCTGGTTTGGCAATGGGTCCAATGGTTTTTGCCACCAATTCGCGAAGTTCAGTGGCAAGCGCTTGCTCATTGGTTATTGTCGTATTTACGATAACATATGCATGAAGGGCATTTCCTTTAACATCGTGAGGAAAACCAACAACAGCACTTTCCACCACAGCTTTGTGTTCGTCTAATGCGTTCTCAATGGGTGCCGTACCAAGGTTGTGCCCCGAAACGATTACCACATCATCTACCCGCCCAGTAATTCGATAATTCCCCGCTGCATCTCTAAGTGCGCCATCTCCAGGAAAATAATATCCAGGGTAAGCAGAAAAATACACATTTTTGTATCGCTCGTGGTCTCCCCAAATGGTTCGGGCTATAGAAGGCCATGGATGTTTTATTGCTAAAATACCTTCTGCTTCACCGTCCATTTCGTTGCCTTCACTATCGAGTAAAACCGCTTGAATTCCAGGCATGGGCAATGTGGCATACGTGGGTTTTTGTTTGGTAACGCCTGCCAATGAGGTAATCAATATACCACCTGTTTCGGTTTGCCACCACGTATCTACAATAGGACACTTGTTCTTTCCTACATGATTATCGTACCAATGCCAAGCTTCTTCATTTATAGGTTCACCTACAGAACCCAGCACTTTTAGGGAAGATAAGTCGTGTTTTTCGATTAATGCTATTGGGTGTTTTTCAAGGGCGCGTATTGCTGTAGGCGCAGTATAAAACTGATTCACATTGTGCTTGGCACAAACCTCCCAAAATCTTCCATAATCGGGATATGATGGAACCCCTTCAAACATTAATGTAGTGGCGCCAACTGCGAGAGGTCCATAGACAATATAAGAGTGTCCCGTTATCCATCCAATATCTGCTGTGCACCAATACACATCTCCTTTTTCGTATTGAAAGACATTTTGAAATGAATATGCCGTATAGACCATATAGCCTCCGCAAGTATGTACCATTCCTTTGGGCTTACCCGTAGAACCTGAAGTGTACAGTATAAATAGAGGATCTTCACTATCCATGATTTCTGCTGGGCAATCATCATCTACTTTTTCAATTTCGTCATGCCACCACTTGTCAATGGAATTCCATTCTACATCTTGACCTGTGTGTTGCAACACGACATTAGATGTCACTGATGGACATTGCGTTAACGCCTCATCGGCAATTTCTTTTAGTGGTGTGATTTTATTTCCGCGGTATCCGCCATCAGCGGTAAGTAGCATGCTACATTGAGCATCGTTAATGCGTGCTGCTAGGGCGGTTGCCGAAAAACCTGCAAAAACTACCGAATGAATGGCACCAATACGGGCACATGCCAATACAGCAATTGCTAACTCGGGCACCATAGGCATATACAAACATATCCTATCCCCTTTTTTTGCACCATTTGCTTTAAGCATATTTGCTGCTTGACACACCCGGCTGTGTAATTCTTTGTAGGATATGTGTTGCACAGACGCATTCGGGTCATTGGGTTCGAAAATAATTGCGGTTTGGTCGGGTTGTGTTTTTACATGGCGGTCAAGGCAATTTTCTGTGATATTTAACTTTCCATCCACAAACCATTTGACCTCAGGTTTATGAAAGTCATATTCCAATACCTTACTCCACGGCGAATGCCAATCAAAATTTTCAGCAACATCCGCCCAAAAGGTCTCGGGATTTTCAAGCGCTTTTGCTTTTGCTTCCAAATAGGATTCTGCCGTTCTGTACGCCAAGTCTTTCATATACTCTAATTTCTTTAAAAATACTAAAATTCACTTACACACAGAAGTTACTTTTTTGGAACAGGAAAACCTCTGGCGCGCATCAATGCATCAATTGAGGCATCGCGCCCTCTAAATAAGCGATACGCTTCCGCGGGGTCAATAGAATTCCGTGGCGCAAACAAATAGGTTACCAATTTATCTGCCATTTCCTCGTCATAAAAACCACCCGGAGCTTCTCTAAATGCCTCGGTAGCATCGGCAGTGAGTACATCTGCCCACATATAACCATAATACGCTGTGGCGTAACCTTCTCCCGAAAACACATGACTAAAATGAGGCGTTCGGTGGCGCATGGGTAATTCTTTTGGCATGTTGAGTGCTTCCAGAGTTTTACGTTCAAATACCCCAATGTCAATAGTTGCAGGGTCTGCCAAGTGCAGTTTCATATCCATTAATGCTGAGGCAAGATATTCTGTAGTAGCAAATCCTTGATTAAACGTGGCAGCTTTTTTGATTTTTGCGACAAGCGCATCAGGCATAGGTTCGCCCGTTTCTTGATGTACCAAAAAGCGATCAATGACTTCATCGGTAGATAACCAACGCTCCAGAAGTTGCGATTGAAATTCTGTATAATCACGCACACCGCCATTCAAGGTTGGGTATTTTACGTTAGAGGCAAAGAAATGTAGTGCGTGCCCAAACTCATGGAAAAAAGTAGTGGCATCGTCCCAAGAAATAAGCAATGCCTCACCCGGTGCGGGTTTCACAAAATTGGAATTGTTAGATGCCAACACATTGGTTTTTCCATCGAACGTGGAATAACTACGGTACGTTGTTGCCCATGCACCAGAGCGTTTTCCTTCTCTAGCATAGGGATCTAAATACCACAAGCCAATGTGTTCGCCAGTAGTTTTATTGGTTACTTCCCAAACCTTAACATCTGTGTGAAAGACCGGTACCGAACCTTCTGGAACAAGCGAAAAGGCATATCCAAACAATCGTCCTGCCACATAATGCATGGCGTTTGTGAGTTTGTCCATTTGCAAGTATTGCTTTACCTCGTCTGAGTCTAAATCATATTTTGCTTTGCGCACTTTTTCAGCATAAAAACGATAATCCCAAGGTTCAATGGTAATGTTATCGCCGTTAGCATCGGCAACGGCTTGCATATCGGCTACTTCCTCTGCCACGCGGGCAATGGCTGCCGGCCAAACGGCCTCCATAAGTGCCAATGCATTTTCTGGATTTTTTGCCATACGGTCTTGCAAGCGCCATTCGGGGTAATTGCTATGTCCAAGCAATTCCACTCGCTCTCGTCGTAATTTTAGCATGTCGGCAATGAGTGCCTTGTTATCATATTCATCGTTGTTGTCGCCTCTGGAATAATAGTTTGTCCATACTTTTTTACGCAAATCTCGTTCCGTAGAATAGGTCAAAAACGGATCCATGGAAGAGCGCGTATTCGTTACCGCATACTCCCCTGCTCTGCCTTTGCTTTCGGCAATGCGCGCTGCCGATTTAACAAATGCATCGGGCAAACCACCTAGTTGATTTTCAGACAAATACGTAACATAATTTTCCTCGTCATGAAGTACGTTATTTGAAAATTTGGTGTAAAACGTTGATAATTCTTTATTGATAGCCGCATAGCGTTCTTTCCTTTCAGCGTCTAGGTTTGCGCCGTTCATCGCAAAACTTTGGTATGTAAGCTCCACTACTCGTTGTTGGTCTGCGGGAAGCGGATTTTTTTTGGCATTTTCATAGACCCTTTTAACACGCTGAAAAAGGGCTTCGTTTTGGGTGATTTTCGACTGGAACTCTGAAAAAAGCGGTGCCAATTCTGTTTGAACTTCTCTAAATTCTGGAGAAGACATATTGCTGCTGAAAATTCCGTAATACGCAAAAGCACGGTCAAGTGGCGCGCCCGAACGCTCCATTTCTTCGATGGTATTTTCAAAAGTGGGCAGCTCAGAGTTGCTGGCAATGGCATCCATTTCCTCCAAGCTAAGCTCCATAGCTTTGAGCATAGCGGGCTTTACGTCTTCGACTTTCATTTTATCGAAGGCAGGCGTACCCATATAGTCTCCCTCCCAAGGTTTAAGGAGTGTGTTTTTAAATGTGGATTCTGTGCTGCAGGCAAGAAAAAATACCACAGTCAATAAGGCTAAAAGTTGTTTTGATTTCATAACATATTAGTTTTAAGAGTATTGAAAATACTTTTTAAATATACTAAAACAACCAAAACACCTTAGAAAAGCGTTAAAAACATTACTTATTTTACCACTTTTCTGATAATCGATTTCCCCGAATGCGTTCGTATTTCTGCCAAATACACCCCTGACTGCAGACCAGACACATTAAAACGGTTTTGGTTGTTGGCTTGTATTGTTTTTACTTGCTGCCCCGTAACGGCGTAGAGTGAAATTTCGTTCAACGAAACCCCATCTGTGTTTACCACAAGTTGCTGGGTTTTAGCATCTATAAAAGCAAAAATATTTTCTTGCGTCACCTCGGGGGTACTTAAAAGGGTACTGTGTTCGATGATAAAATACAAGGATTCAGAAGTTGCAATATCATTCCATTGCCCAGGGATACCATAGCCACTTCCTGAGGGAAGAAATGTTGGCCAAGACTCAAGTGCAATAGCCAAACCGTCCTGTCCAGTACTATAATTATCAGGCTCATTTTTTGTGCCAGAAGTTGTTCCCCAATTATTATATAATCCTCCTATAGGACTACCTGTATCAGTATCTGTACCATTACTATCCCAAAATTGGGTAAAAGTACCCGTATTATCGCCATCCCAAATCCAAGTGCCTTCAGTTGAAATATCGTTACCGCCTATCCAAACATAGGAGGCTCCTCCTCCATCATTTGGAACTGTTTTAGTTTTATCAATTCCCGCTGAGGCTGATGATAGTTGGTTAAAAATCTCGGTGTTCTCAGCAGCATCATCAATTTCGGCGAGTTTACCACCACGCTCCACAGCACAAGCTACAGCATCTGACCAGCTTTTAGCCAACTTGACTACCTCATAGGTACGTCCGTCGTAGTTAAAAGCGTAAATATCGGCACTAGTTGCACATTGTGCCGTTAGGTATTGGAGGTCCAAAAAAAGGATGACCAATACGGCATAGGTAAAAAATTTCATAAGTGTTTGTATTTAAAAGTTTAATTAAAATAGGGACAGGTAACCCCATCCCTTTTCAAATTGCCCTAATCAGCTCTTTTTGACCAGGCTGATGATAAATAAGAGGACTATAGCGCCTAAAAAGGCCGTAATAAGGGAGCCAATAATTCCGCCCCCAAAAGACAAACCAAGGGCTCCAAAAAGCCAGCCGCCTAAAAGTGCTCCTCCAACACCTACTAAAAGATTAATAAGAAGACCGAATCCTTTTCCTTTCATCATTTTTCCAGCAAGGAAACCGGCCACTATACCAACAATAATAAACCATAATAAGTTGTCCATATTAATTAGATTTAAGGTTAAACAAATAATTGGTACTAATGTAGGTATATTTTAACGATATTCTTATTTTTTTTGGTTAAAAAATTAGAATTTAATACCAAAATAAGGTTAAATTAGCAATAATTAAAAAAAATGTATAGTGAATAAGCTACTGAATGATTGCACGGTTTATCCGCTTCACCACTACAGGACCTTCGTAAACAAAGCCTGTGTAAAGTTGTACTAAAACTGCACCTGCACTAAGTTTTCCTAACGCATCATCGGGTGAATGAATGCCACCAACACCAATAACAGGAAATGCTCCATTACTATGTTTGTGCAAAAATCGGATTACTTCTGTGCTACGATCGGTTAGTGGTTTTCCGCTAAGACCGCCATTTTGTTGGGTAATGTGTTGTGGACTTTGCAGTCCCTTCCGCGAAAGTGTTGTGTTGGTCGCTATAACGCCATCAATTTTTGTTGCACCCACAATTTCAATGATATCTAAAAGTTGATTTTCGGATAAGTCCGGTGCAATTTTTAGTAAAATAGGTTTGCGTTTGGGTTTACTATTATTGCGTTTTTGAAGCGCATTAAGTAAAGCCGTTAAGGGTTCTTTCTCTTGCAAATCACGCAGATTGGGCGTATTGGGCGAACTTACATTTACCACAAAATAATCAACCACATCAAAGAGCGCATCAAAACAAATGAGGTAATCCTCTTGTGCATTTTCATTGGGTGTGATTTTGTTCTTCCCAATATTTCCGCCAACAATGATGTTGCCTTTTTGTCTCAGTCGCTTTGCAGCAGCAACTACCCCCTCGTTGTTAAATCCCATTCGATTAATGATAGCCTTATCTTTCTTTAACCTGAACAAACGTGGTTTTGGGTTTCCGCCTTGCGGCTGTGGCGTAACCGTGCCGATTTCGATAAATCCAAATCCAAAGTTTGTAAGCTCTTTAAAGAGTTTAGCATCTTTGTCAAAGCCAGCAGCTAAGCCTACTGGGTTGGGAAATTTGATGCCAAAAACCTCACGGGCTAATGCTGGGTTTTTAATTTCATAGCGCTTACGAATGATTAACCCCACAAACGGAATACGATGCACCAAGCGGATGGCAGCAAACGAAAAATGATGCACCCACTCAGGGTCAAATAAAAACAGTATGGGTCTTATTATGTGTTTGTACATCAAAAAAAAGCACCTCGGTAGAAGTGCTTCAGAATTTATTTTTTAGCACTTGTGGTGCGAAGTTTACTCATTTCATGCGAAATTGAACTGCGCTCGATTTTTACTTTTCCTGCCATGGTTTCAATCACACAAGTGTCGTTGGTATCATTCACTTCGATAATTTTACCGTGAATACCGCCTTTGGTTACTACCAAATCACCTTTTTTAAGGCTGTTTTTAAAATTGCGCTCTTTTTTGGCACGACGCTGTTGTGGTAATATCAGGAATAAAAACATTACCCCAAACATGAGTAGTAAAAGTGTGATGTTGCTTCCTCCGGGAGCTTGAAAAAATAGCATATTTATTGATTATTCATTTGGTTACGAGCAGCTTGACGCTGTTTTTCTTTTACGGGATCTGGGGTGACTACAGTTTTGATGCGCAAAATTTCACGACCACGTTCGGTATTGGTCGTCAGTGTAACTGTTTTGGTTTGATTTCCGGGCTTGTTTGCCGAGTCAAACTTTACTTTAATTTCGCCTGTTTCACCCGCAGCAATAGGGGTGTCTTTAGGATAGTCTGGTACGGTGCAGCCACAACTACCGCGCGCGTCCAAAATGGTCAAATCACTCTCGCCTGTGTTGGTGAACGCAAATACGGTTTCTACTACATCGCCTTCATTGATGGTTCCAAAATCGTGTTCGGTTTTGTCAAAAGACAACACGGGCAGGTTGCTCACTGCTTCGTCACGCGCCTGAGCTTGCGCAACATTTTCTTGTTTCACTTTTTTTGAGGCACTACTAGAGCAACTCAATACAAATAACCCAGCAAGGGCAAAAAGACATGGTTTCATTTCTTAAATTTTTTCAAAAATAAACATATTAAAGCATTCCGCGTAAATTTTTACGGATGCGTTTTTGTGTTGTCAATTCTTTAAGGGACTTATCCAAAACACCATTGATAAACATGCTACTTTTGGGAGTTGCATATTCTTTGGCTATTTCTAAATATTCGTTAATTGTAACATTCACGGGAATAGACGGAAAATACAAAAGTTCGGCAAGTGCCATGAGTAGTAACGTAAAATCTAGATCTGCTATGCGTTCTGGGTCCCAATTGGGGGTTCTACCGATAATTTCATTTTCAAGTTCCTTTTTGTTTAAAGAAACTTTTCGAAACAACTCCAATGAAAACTTTTGATCATCCTCATTTTTGTACAGTTGGGTGATGATGGCATCTTTAGCGTCAATGCGTTGTAAACTGCTACGTACAATGGTATTCGCCAGAGGAATATCGTCCATCCACGAAATATTCACTTCTTCAATAAACTCAGGAAGACGTTCAAAAGGTGCAATGACTTTGGTAAACAATTCCACAAGCACATTTTTATCAGATTCAAAAGATATGTTCTTATCTGCCAAATAAGAGGTGTAAATATCACTTGATACGATTTCGTCCCAAATCAAACGCACATATTCGTCGTGTTTTTTCCAATGATGAAGTTTATGCTTAGTTCGTTTTTCTTCCAAAACGGGGTTTTCCATTAGCAAAATAAGCGCTTGATTTTCAAAGAATTTAGGATTAACATCATTTTCATTTGCACGTATATGTCTTTTGGTGTTTTTCTGAAATAAATCGAACCCACACGCATGAAGCTCACGAAATAAATCGAGCAATGTGATGTAAAGCAAATAGAAATCTTGACTGCTTTTAAGTATCCACGACTCGCCCGCCTTTAGGTTGTCGGTGGGGTCAAGTTGTTGGGCATAAAGGGCTTGCATAACTTTGGTGCGAAGATGCCGTCTTGTAATCATGGATAAGAACGTTATTTGATGTGACAAAAATACGATGTTTCCCTTTAGATTTGATACAACCTATTAAAAACTTATCTTCGTAAAAAAATAGCTTGCGCGCACTACAATACCTCAATCGCTACTTTAACAAATACCGACTATTATTATTGTTGGGATTGCTTTTCACGGTTTCTTCCAGAGTATTTGCTGTACTCGCCCCCAGTTTGGTTGGCGACTCCATCACTGAAATTGAGCAGTTTATACAAAATAACTCCACAGACTTAAGTACCATAAAAAACATTTTGCTCACCAATATTGCGCTCATAGTAGGCGCAGCACTTATTTCGGGTGGATTCACTTTTGCCATGCGGCAAACCATTATCAATGTTTCAAGACACATTGAATTTGATTTAAAAAACACCATTTACCAGCACTATCAAAAACTATCGCTGCGGTTTTATAAACAAAACCGCACCGGCGACTTGATGAGTCGTATTAGTGAAGATGTTTCCAGAGTGCGCATGTATGTTGGTCCTGCCGTTATGTATAGTATTAATACGGCTACCCTTTTTATTATTGTAATAAGCTATATGGTTAGTGTCGCGCCAAAGCTGACGCTTTATACGCTACTCCCCTTGCCTATTCTCTCGTTTTTAATCTATAGATTGAGTAAAGCCATCCATGAACGTAGCACACTCGTACAACAGATGCTCTCACAACTTTCAACCTTTGCACAAGAATCATTTAGCGGTATAAATGTGATAAAATCTTACGCTATTGAACCCAATCGCATGGCAGAAATGGAACAGATTTCGGCAGATAGCAAAACCAAAAATATGTCATTGGTACAGGTGCAAGCTTGGTTTTTCCCCATGATGATTTTGCTTATTGGCATTAGTAATATTTTGGTCATTTTTATTGGAGGCACACAATATATTAATGGACAGATTGAGTTAGGGGTTTTGGCAGAGTTTATCATCTACGTAAATATGCTCACATGGCCGGTAGCTACAGTGGGTTGGGTAACATCTATTGTGCAGCAAGCCGAAGCATCCCAAAAACGCATTAATGAGTTTTTAGGACAAGAACCCGATATTCAAGATAATTCCGATAGAAAACAGCAACTAACAGATGTAGATATTACATTTAAAAACGTGAAATTCACCTATGACGATACGGGTATCTGTGCCCTCAACGATGTATCGTTTAGCCTTGAGGAGGGAAAAACCCTTGCGGTTATGGGTCCAACGGGTTCAGGAAAAACTACCCTACTACAATTACTTTCAAAAACCTATTTACCCCATTCAGGTGAGGTGCTCCTGGGCGAAAAACCCTTGAGCAAATATGCGCAAAAGGATATTCGCGAAGCAATGGGTGTGGTACCCCAGCAACCCTTTTTATTTTCAGATACCATTGCGAATAATATTCGTTTTGGAAAGCAAAATGCTACACAAGAAGAAATAGAAAAAGCTGCAAAACAAGCTGCTGTACATGAAAACATTATCGATTTTAAAGAAGGATATAGCACCATGCTTGGCGAACGAGGAATCACGCTATCGGGAGGGCAAAAACAACGGGTTTCTATTGCGCGTGCACTCATCAAACAGCCCAAATTATTATTATTAGATGACTGTCTTTCAGCAGTAGACACCGAAACCGAGGAAGCTATTTTAGGTGCACTTAAAGCACACAAAAAAACCACAACGCTAATCGTATGCCATCGAGTTTCTTCAGCTAAAAATGCTGACCACATACTTATTCTCAAAGACGGTAAAGTGGAGCAATATGGCACACATAAAAATCTCGTTAAAGAAGACGGGTACTACAAAGAACTTTATGCCCAACAACGTTTGGAAGAAGCAACTGTAGGGACATCATAAGTTTTATTACCTTTATGGTATCAAATCTTATGACATGATTGAATTCGATCCTACAAAAAGTGTTTTGGAACGATGCCTACAAGCGGGTTCCCGCACATATTATTTCGACATCAAACAAACCAAAGCCCACGACTATTTTCTAATTATATCAGAACGCAAAAAAGATAATGAGCGAAAACTCATAAAAAAACAGAAAATTTTCTTGTATAAAGAACATTTTAATGGATTTTTAGAGATTCTAAATGAAATGATGGGGTATATAGTTTCTGAAAAAGGGAAAGATGTACTGCGCTAATATTTTTGGCGTATTTTTGAAATTTAATAGAAACACAGATGGCACGCACTCCTTCCAACATGCTCGATTTGGGTACCATAGCTCCCGAATTTTCACTTCTTAACACTGTTAATCAACAATCCCTTACGTTTGCACAAGCACATGGAGAAAACGGAACAGTTGTTATGTTTATTTGTAACCATTGTCCCTACGTAAAGCATGTTTTTGAGGGAATTGTAAGACTAGCAAAAGACTATCAAAAAAAGGCAATTGGATTTGTTGCCATTTCAAGTAATGATGTGGAAAACTACCCCGATGACTCCCCCGAGCTGATGCAGCAAACCGCAGAAGCACAAGGATTTACTTTTCCCTATTTATATGATGAAACGCAAGAAGTCGCCAAGGCATATGACGCAGCATGTACTCCTGATTTTTACCTGTTTGATGACGCACAGCGTTTGGTATATCGCGGTCAAATGGACGACTCTAGACCCGGAAACGAAATTCCGGTAACCGGAAAAGACCTTCGTGATGCACTAGATGCTTTACTTTCGGGAGCATCCATTAACCCGCTGCAAAAGCCGAGTTTAGGGTGTAATATCAAGTGGAAAGCCTAGCTTACCCCTACCAATTCTACGTCAAAAATAAGCGTGGCATTTGGCGGAATAACACCACCGGCTCCACGCGAACCATAGGCAAGGTCACTTGGGATTACAAAACGAGCTTTATCTCCAATAGACAACAACTGAATACCTTCGTCCCAACCCGGAATAACTTGACCCATACCTAGAGCAAAATCAATAGGTTGGCTGCGCTTATAAGAAGAATCAAACACAGTTCCGTCAAGGAGTTGACCTTTATAATGTACACTTACAGTTTTTCCTTTTTCCGCTTTGATACCCTTACCACGTTGAATGAATTGATAGCGTAAGCCCGATTCTGTTTTTTCGAAACCTGCAGCTACTTTATCTAAGGCATTTTCTTGTGCTTCGCGTTCTTCTTTGAGGCGTTGCTCACGACTTCCTTCGAAAGTTCTAAAGGCTTCTACGGCATTCCAAGATTGCGCCGCATCGCCAACACGTTCAATAGAGATTTTTTCAATCGCATCGCCTTGCGCAATGGCATCCACTACCTCTTGACCTGCTTCAACAAAACCAAAAACAGTATGCTTACCATCTAACCATGGGGTTTCGTTATGTGTAATAAAAAATTGACTGCCGTTGGTGCCAGGTCCTGCATTTGCCATAGAAAGGACTCCGGGTTTATCGTGTTTTAAATCAGGATGGAATTCATCATCAAATTGGTAGCCAGGACCACCGGTTCCCGTACTTAGCGGGCATCCCCCCTGAATCATAAAATCAGGTATTACACGATGAAAGGTAAGTCCGTCGTAATAAGGCGTCCCTTGTGGTTTTTGAGAATTTTCCAGATTTCCTTCAGCCAAAGCCACAAAATTCCCTACGGTTCCAGGGGTTTCGTTGTGGGTTAAGCGAACTTTGATGGTTCCTTTTGAAGTAGTAAAAACAGCGTATATACCTTCGCTCATGAGTCAATTTTTTTTGATTTGCGAAAGTATGTAAAAAAGATTAGTTTGCTACCTCACTAATAAATTTAATGCGGAAAACACGAAGATCGTCATCTTCGTAGTCACCATCAAATTCTTCTACAGCTGCCTGAATATCATCGTTTTCAGCCTCCATAAAATAATCGAATATTTCGTCTTGTTGATCTTCATCAAAAAGTTCATCAATCGCATACTGAATATTGATTTTGGTTCCCGAAAAAACAATGGTTTCCAACTGCTCTAAAAATTCTGAAAACTCCATGCCTTTGGCATCGGCAATATCTTGAAGGGGAAGTTTACGGTCGATATTTTGAATGATAAACAGCTTTAAGGCGGAATTTGCTCCAGTACTTTTTATAACTAAATCCTCGGGGCGGATGATCTCGTTATCATCCACATATTTTGCAATAAGCTCAACAAAAGGCTTTCCAAACTTGCTGGCTTTTCCTTCCCCGACTCCGTGGATATTTTTCAGTTCATCAATTGTAATAGGATACTTTACAAGCATATCTTCAATTGAAGATTCTTGAAAAACCGCATAGGGAGGCACTTCAAACTTTCTAGCAACATCTTTTCGAAGTTGTAATAACATTTTTTGAAGCCTTACTTCAAATTGGGCTGTTTTGGCAATAGAAATTATCGGTGCAGAGGTGTCATACGAATGGTTTTCAGTCATCATGAAAGACTTTGGATGTTCCAAAAATGCCTTTCCTTTATCACTTAGCTTGATAACCCCGTAAGATTCTATTTCTTTTATCAAATAGCCCGCAACAAGAAGTTGTGTAAACAATGCTTTCCAATACTCAGGAGTATTACTACTGCCAAGTCCAAAAAGTGAGTTTGATTTGATACGGTGTGAAACAAGCATAGGGGTTTCTTTGCCTATCATAATATGAATAAGCTCTTTGATTTTGTATTGCTCGTTGGTTTTTTCAATCAAATTAAGCAATAACAATACTTCTTCTTTGGCTTCTTTTTTGGGCTTTGGATTGCGAGTGTTGTCGTCCATATCGGCTCCATCACCGTTAATTTCATCAAATTCCTCACCAAAGTAGTGTAAAATAAACTTGCGCCTTGATACAGATGATTCCGCATAAGCAACCATTTCTTGTAGCAAGGCATAACCAACTTCTTGCTCGGCAAGGGGTTTCCCCGACATAAATTTTTCAAGTTTTTCAATGTCTTTATAGGCATAAAACGCTAAACAATGCCCCTCGCCGCCATCGCGTCCGGCACGACCCGTTTCTTGATAGTAACTCTCAATACTTTTTGGAATGTCATGATGAATAACAAAACGTACGTCCGGCTTGTCAATTCCCATACCAAAAGCAATGGTAGCAACAATAACATCGCAGTCTTCCTTTAGGAAACTATCTTGGTTAAACACCCGTTGTTTGTTGTCAAGCCCGGCGTGATAGGGCAAAGCGTTGATGCCATTAACCTGTAAAACTTGCGAAAGTTCCTCAACACGTTTACGAGATAAACAATACACAATGCCAGATTTTCCGGAGTTTTCTTTAATAAAAGAAATAATATCTCTGTCAACCTGAGCGGTTTTAGGCCGTACCTCATAAAACAGATTAGGTCTGTTAAAGGATGCCTTAAAGGTTGTCGCATTAGGGATATTTAGATTTTTAAGAATATCCTCTTGCACTTTAGGAGTAGCTGTGGCAGTCAGCCCAATAAGGGGAATATTATCGCCAATGCGTTCGGTAATGGATTTAAGATTGCGGTATTCTGGTCTGAAATCATGCCCCCATTCAGAAATACAGTGTGCCTCGTCAATTGCCAAAAAACTTATAGGAACCGTACGCAAAAACGCAACATACTCTTCTTTAGTTAAGGATTCGGGTGCTACGTATAGCAGTTTGGTAATTCCCGAAGTAATGTCGTCTTTGACAATTTGAATTTGTGTTTTACTCAAGGAAGAGTTCAACACGTGTGCAACGCCATCATTTTTGGAAATACCACGTATGGCATCTACCTGATTTTTCATCAGTGCAATTAGTGGCGAAACCACAATTGCTGTTCCGGGTTGAATAAGGGCAGGAAGTTGATAGCACAAAGACTTTCCGCCTCCTGTAGGCATAATTACGAAGGTATTTTCCTTGTTTAACACACTTTTGATTACTTCTTCTTGCAATCCTCTAAACTCGTTAAACCCGAAAAATTTCTTTAAAGAACTTTTTATGTCAAAGGGTTTGTCTGAGACCTGTAGCTTCATGTTGGGTTTTGTACATTTGTAATCACAATATACATCAAAAAAGAATATTTATCTATTTATTTTGAATAAATCTGTTTCCATAATAAACACTGCCAAAGCTGTGATATCACAGCAAGCCGCCGCCATTGCAAACCTGATTCCGCAACTCACTGCCGATTTTGAAAAAATTGTGTCTTGGACACATAAAGGAAAAGGTCGTGTTGTGCTCACTGGCATTGGAAAAAGTGCCCTCATCGGAATGAAGATAAGTGCAACACTGAATTCCACGGGCACAAAAAGTATTTTTATGCACGCTGCAGATGCCATTCACGGAGATTTGGGGATGATTGAAAAAGAAGACATTGTAATATGTTTATCTAAAAGTGGCACTACTCCTGAAATTAAAGCCTTAGTTCCGCTACTCAAAAACCGTGGAAACAAACTTGTGGGCATGACCGGAAATCCAGACTCCTATTTGGCAAAGCAATCCGATGCCGTTTTGCATGTGGGCGTTGACAAAGAGGCTGATCCAAATAATTTAGCACCCACTACCAGTACCACGGCACAACTTGTTATGGGTGATGCCCTTGCGATTTGCCTTATGGAAGTGAATGACTTCAAACCCGAAGATTTTGCGCGCTCGCATCCAGGAGGTGCACTGGGAAAAGCCCTCAACGTACAACTTGGTCATCTGCTACAAGAACACAAAAAACCTTCGGTAGAACCCAACACACCTCTTGCAGAAGTAATTGCTGAGATTTCGAGCAAACTTGTGGGGGCAACTGCGGTTTTAGAAAAAAATAAAGTAGTGGGTATTATTACAGATGGTGATTTAAGACGTATGATGCTAAGGCAAAATGAATTTGTATCACTTACCGCCAAAGACATCATGAGCAAAAATCCGTTTTTGCTTCCTAGCGATACCTTGGCTAAAGATGCGTTGGTGCTGATGCAACAAAAAGAAATTAGTCAAGTTATTATTGAAAAATCAGCGGAATATGCAGGAATGGTTCATATTCACGACATCCTAAACGAAGGAATTTATTAGCCATGGAAGAAAAAAGCATGCCTTTTTTAGAACACCTTGAAGAACTTAGGTGGAATCTTATCCGAAGTATTTTGGCGATTGTAATCGCAGGCGGGATTGCCTTTGTTGCCAAAGATTTTATTTTTGATTACTTATTATTTGGACCAAAGAAACAAGACTTTCCTACCTACAAATGGCTTTGTGCTGCCGCACAAGCACTCGGCTTTAACGAAGGGTTTTGTTTAGATGAACTTCCTTTCAGAGTACAAAGCAGAACTGTTGCAGGGCAATTTTCCGCACACATTTGGACTTCTATTACGGCAGGATTTATCATCGCCTTTCCTTATGTAATTTATCAACTATGGCTGTTTATTAGTCCAGGACTCTTAAAAAACGAACGCAAACAAGCCAGAGGGTTTATTTTTATGTCTTCGTTTTTGTTTTTTCTAGGAGTACTTTTTGGCTATTATGTAATCACGCCATTATCGTTGCGTTTTTTGGGAACCTATAGTGTAAGTTCTGAAATTTTTAATGACTTTGATTTAAGTAGCTATACTGCATTGGTACGTGCTTCAATATTATCGGCAGGGTTTATTTTTGAGCTCCCTATCTTGGTGTATTTTTTAACCAAAATTGGACTTATCACACCCGATCTAATGCGTAAATACCGAAAAATATCTCTGGTTATTGTACTTACGCTTTCTGCAATTATCACCCCTCCCGATATTGCGAGTCAAATTATTGTTGCCATACCCATTATGATTTTATACGAAGTGAGTATCTTGATTTCAAAAACGATTTATAAAAAGAGTTTAGCAACAGAACAAACCCCAGCAAAAAAAGAATGAACCCGACATGTTAATACCAATTAGTAACATATAAATGAATGCTTGTTTTTAACAGCAAACTTGCCTGCAGCAGGCAGGGGTTACAAGTACCGTTAAAAGACAATTAAGATAACCATGAAACTACACGCCAAAGACATCACCAAAACATACCGTAGCCGAAAAGTAGTAGATAAGGTTTCGGTCGCCGTAGAACAAGGCGAAATCGTAGGGCTTTTGGGGCCAAACGGTGCCGGAAAAACAACATCGTTTTACATGATAGTGGGGCTTATTAAGCCGCTGACAGGGCATATTTATTTGGACGATACCGACATTACGAAATATCCCATGTATAAGCGTGCTCAAAACGGTATTGGCTATTTGGCGCAAGAGGCATCGGTTTTTCGAAAACTTACCGTGGAGCAAAATATCAAAAGTGTTTTGGAACTCACCGATTTGTCCAAATCCGAACAAAAAGAGAAAACAGAAGCCCTGTTAGAAGAATTTGGGCTTACTCATATTCGTAAAAATCGTGGTGACCTACTCTCCGGCGGTGAACGTCGGCGTACCGAAATTGCCCGTGCATTGGCTACAGACCCTAAGTTTGTCCTTTTGGACGAGCCCTTTGCCGGCGTTGACCCTGTGGCTGTTGAGGACATTCAAAAAATTGTGGCGCATCTTAAAAAGCGAAATATCGGAATTTTAATCACCGACCACAATGTTCAAGAAACCCTTGCCATTACAGATAGAACTTATTTGATGTTTGAAGGAAAAATTCTAAAAACTGGGACACCCAAAGAACTTGCGGATGACGAAATGGTACGCAAGGTGTATTTAGGCCAAAACTTTGAGCTTCGAACAAAGAAGTTGAGTCTGTAGGTTAATGAAGCGACTGAATCTTAAAAAAACAGCATTCCATCAAATTTTGTAAATTTATGGAATGAAAAGGCAGCGAATTTACTTGGACACTTCAATTTTTGGAGGATATTTTGACGATGAATTCAAAGCGTATACAAAGCCTTTATTTAAAAGGATTTACAATGGGGAGTTTATCCTTATTTTCTCTACTATACTTGAGAGCGAACCAGAATTAGCTCCCGAAAAAGTACAAAGGTTGGTTCGTAGTATTAGAAATGAAGACACTGAGTTTGTTGAAGAAAATAATGTTGCCGTTAAGCTAGCTAATGAATACTTAAACGAAAAAGTTGTGGGACAAACCAGCTATTCGGATTGTTTGCATATTGCACTTACCACTATCCATTAAGCGGACTTATTGGTCAGTTGGAACTTTAAACATATTGTAAACGTTCAGCGCATTAGAGGATATAATGCTATTAACATTAAAAATGGGTATCGACAGCTAGAAATGCGTTCACCAAGAGATATGATGAATTATGGAAACTAAAATTGAAAAGAAATTTGATGCCGTAAAAATGGCTCGTGAAATTAAAGACAAATTGGATATCAAATTATCCAAAATGACAAATGATGAAATTGTGGCTTATTTTAAATCTCAACGCTTAAAATCCAATCGAACTAAACCTAGTGCATAACTCTATTTTAAAAACAGGTAATAAATACCCAAGATGTATTTAGGACAAAACTTTGAGCTTCGAACAAAGAAGTTGAGTCTTTAATCATTCAGTTAATAAGTTCCTAATTTACTTTTAACCAAAAACTATTAACTCTTGCCTACTTCTGCCTATTGCCTATTTCTAATCCGCATATAAACCACACCGACAACGGCATAAATTAGCACTATTGCTGACAACGCCTCAGATCGAAACCAAAGCAATACGGGAGTAACAACAAGTGCAAAAATCAATGCAAACCGAGTAGGTTTACCATTGACAAACTTCTGGCTAGGCAACATCCATTTGGAGACCATCAATAAAGACAAAAGTCCTACTACAATTATTACTAGAATATAATCTAACGCTACAGGAATAAAGGGAATACCCACTACAAACAAAGCAAAAGCAGGAGTAGGAAGTCCTTCAAAATCCAACTGGTTGGAGGATGTAATATTAAATCGTGCCAAGCGGTAAATGGCAGCTAGTGTAATCAAAAAACCCAAAAGAGACAAAGGGACCAGAGGGTATGGCAAACATTCATACAGGTATTTATACATAATAAAACCAGGGACAAGACCAAAAGAAATCACGTCACTAAGCGAATCTAACTGTTTGCCAATTTCAGAAGAGGTTTTAAAGGCGCGGGCAACCATTCCGTCTATGCTATCAAAAAACACACCAACCAACACCCAAATCAGGGTCATTACTGCATTACCTTCTATGGCAGAAACAAGTGCTAAGCAGCCCGAAAAACCGTTTAACAGTGTAAATGCATTTGGAATATAGTTAACGATTCGCATGTGTAAAATTTTGATTAAACTCGAACAAACTTATACAATAATTGTAATTTCGCCATATGCCAAATAAACTTTTCCTCGCCATACTTTTCGGACTGCTTTTGGGGCTTTCGTGGCCAACAGGAGGAGTTACGCCCTTGCTTTTTGTGGCATTAGTGCCATTATTACTTCTTTTTGAACGCAGCAAAATCGAAAAACGAAGCCTTTTCTTTTGGCGATTCTATTTAGGCTTTTTAATATGGAATGCCCTTTGCACTTGGTGGCTATGGAACGCTACGGCTTTCGGAATGTTTTTTGCCATACTTGTGAACAGTCTACTAATGACATTGGTGGTGGTGCTGTGGCGACGTGTAGATAAAAAATTAGGCAAAAAAGCAGGTCTAATTTTTATACCACTTGCATGGATATGCTTTGAAAAAATGCACTTGGTTTGGGACTTTTCATGGCCGTGGCTAAACCTAGGAAATGGTTTTGCTTCGAATCCCAATTGGATTCAATGGTACGAATACACCGGAAGTTTTGGCGGTACACTCTGGGTTTGGGTGGTAAATATTACACTTTACAGTGCGTTAAAGAAATTTCAACCAAATCGAAATTATATCGCTTTTGTAAAGCCGTCGCTACTTATTGCACTTCCAATACTTGTTTCTGTTTTGATTTTATCCCAATTTGAAGAAGAAAAAACGACTCCACTTTCAATTACCGTTGTGCAACCCAACATTGACCCCTACAACGAAAAATACAACCTAACACATCAAGAGTTGTACAGTAAGTTGCTTGCGCAGATTACACCTGAGTTAGATAAAAAACCCGACTTGATTGTTACGCCCGAAACCTATTTTTCAGATGGCGCAGGAGAACATTTAGCACGATTTGAGCAAAGCAAATTATATCAGGATGCACTACAATTTTCAACGCAAAACAATTTGCAATTTCTAAACGGTATCCAATTTTACAATACCTATAACGAAACAACAAAAACCGAAACCGCCAACAAGCTGAAAAACAACTTTTGGGCAGATTTCTACAACAGTGCTTTTTTGACCGATACCACAGGCGTACACATATATCATAAATCAAAGTTAGTAGTAGGCGTAGAAACCCTACCCTATCGGAAAATCATGGAACCAGTAATCGGAAATACAATGCTCGATCTTGGGGGTACGCTTTATGTCAGAGCCACACAAAAAGAACGCGAGGCTTTTTCCCTGTACAATGGAGCAAAAGTGGGTCCAATAATTTGTTATGAATCGGTGTATGGGGAGTTTGTTACCGAATATGTTCGTGCAGGAGCAACGGTATTAGCAATTATGACCAACGATGCGTGGTGGGGCAATACCCCCGGGCACAAACAACATTTGGCATACGCACGTTTGCGTGCCATAGAAACCCGCAGACCTATAGTCAGGTCGGCAAATACGGGAATCTCTGCCTTTATCACACCCACTGGCAAAATAACTTCACAGCTTGAGTATGACAAAAAAGATGTGCTCACAGCCTCGGTATTTCCGCAAACACAAACCACGCTTTATGTCCAGTACGGGGATTATATTTTTAGACTTGGCGGATTTTTAGCCGGATTGATGTTGCTTTTCACATTTGGACGTAAGAAAAATTGAAAAGTTTTGAAAATGAGCAATTTACATGCAAAAAGTTTTTGTGAGTAGATTTAGTTATGTACTTTTGAACTGCAATTAAGCTATGAAAATTTACACCAAAACAGGCGACAAAGGCGACACCTCACTTATTGGAGGATATCGCGTTTCAAAAAGTGATTTACGTATTGAGTCTTACGGCACCGTTGATGAACTCAATTCTTGGCTGGGGTTGGTAGCCGAATACATGCCTAACGAACGCATTTCAGAAATCCAACAACTTCAACATTTGTTGTTTTCGGTTGGCGCGCAACTTGCCAGCAAATCGAGCGAACAAAAAAGACCGTTTTCTCCTATTGGCGAAGAAAATATAACCAACTTAGAAAAACTCATAGACGACTACGAGAATTTTCTGCCTGCAATGACGCATTTTATCCTGCCTGGCGGTTCCAAAGCATCTGCGCAAACACATATTGCACGTTGCGTGTGCCGACGTGCAGAACGCATCGCAGTGCAACTCAGTCGCGTGGATTTTGTCGATAAATTGCTTTTGATATTTCTTAACAGGTTATCAGACTACTTATTTTGTCTTGCCAGAGCCCTAAATTATTGGGAGGAAAGAGACGAAATCAAGTGGATTCCAAATGCGTAAATTTTTACTTGCACAATTGCGATAAAAATTTATTTTTGCAGGACTTTTAAAACTAAACTTTATGTACTGGACACTAGAACTTGCATCGTATTTGAGTGACGCCCCTTGGCCAGCAAATAAAGACGAACTTATTGATTACGCCATTCGTACTGGGGCACCTCTTGAGGTAGTAGAAAACCTACAAGCCATTGAAGAAGAGGATACAGAGATTTACGAAACTATTCAGGAAATCTGGCCCGATTATCCCACAGATGATGATTATCTGTGGAACGAAGACGAATACTGATATTTCGTTGCCGCTTTAGCCGTTTTTACGTACTTTTGGTATCCTATATTCTTTTCCTATGAGTGTATTGAGCGGTATCCTTAAAACCTTTGTTGGTGATAAAGCCAAAAAAGACCTTAAAGCCATTTACCCCCTTGTGGATAAAATTCACGAGGCTTCGCAAGTCTTAAACACGCTTTCGCATGATGAATTACGTGCAAAAACAGATGGATTTAAATCGGAAATTGCCAAAATCAGAAAACCTTTTTTTGATGAAATAGCTGAACATAAGGCTAAAATTGAGAGCCTAACAGACATTGATGAAAAGGAGGCGTTATACACAACTATAGATACCCTTACCACAAAGGCACATGATGAAGTTGCTGCATATTTAGATCAAATACTTCCCGAAGCTTTTGCCGTGGTTAAAGAAACTGCAAAAAGATTTAAAGAAAACAAAACCATAGAGGTTACCGCCACACCCTTTGACCGCTCCCTTTCTGCTACAAAAAAGAATGTAAAAGTAAAAGGTGACATTGCGCTTTGGGCAAATGCCTGGGACGCTGCTGGAAAGCCCATCACTTGGGACATGCTACATTACGATGTGCAGCTTATTGGTGGAATTGTATTGCATCAAGGGAAAATCGCCGAAATGCAAACCGGGGAAGGAAAAACACTCGTAGCTACCCTACCTGTTTACCTCAATGCCCTCTCAGGAGATGGAGTGCATCTGGTTACGGTTAACGATTATTTGGCAAAACGAGATAGTGCATGGATGGCACCCATTTTTGAATTTCACGGACTCACGGTAGATTGCATTGATTATCACAAACCTAACTCTGAGGCGCGAAGAAATGCCTACAAGGCTGATATTACCTATGGTACCAACAACGAATTTGGGTTTGATTATTTACGGGACAATATGGCACACGCCATGGACGATTTGGTGCAACGTCCGCACCATTATGCAATCGTAGATGAGGTAGACTCTGTTTTGGTAGACGATGCACGAACACCACTTATCATTTCAGGACCTGTCCCCGATGGCGACCGCCACGAGTTTCAAGACTTAAAACCCAAAATTTCTGCACTTGTTTCGCAGCAACGGCAACACCTTACGGCAGTCCTTGCAGATGCCAAAAAACGTATCGCTGAAGGCGACACTAAAGAAGGTGGATTTTTATTGCTTCGCGTATTCCGCGGTCTGCCAAAAAACAATGCCCTTATCAAGTTTTTAAGTCAAGAAGGGGTTCGCCAATTACTCCAAAAAACGGAAGCCTTTTATATGCAAGACAACAATAGAGAAATGCACAAAGTTGATGCGGAATTGTTGTTTGTTATTGATGAAAAAAACAATCAAATAGAACTTACTGATAAAGGAGTTGAGTATTTGTCAAAAGACGATGACGACCCCAATTTCTTTGTTTTACCAGACCTTGGTGGCGAAATCTCAACCATTGAGAAAAAAGGGCTTTCTCCCGAAGATGAAGCTGCCGAAAAAGAAGTGCTTTTTAAGGATTTCAGCGTAAAAAGTGAGCGGATTCACAGCATGAATCAGTTACTAAAGGCATACACCCTTTTTGAAAAAGATGTTGCTTATGTGGTCATGGAGAATCAAGTGAAAATTGTGGATGAGCAAACAGGGCGTATCATGGACGGACGTCGCTACTCCGATGGGTTGCACCAAGCTATTGAAGCAAAAGAAAATGTAAAAATCGAAGCTGCCACACAGACCTTTGCTACCATCACCTTGCAAAACTATTTCCGTATGTACCGCAAACTTGCTGGTATGACAGGAACCGCAATTACTGAGGCAGGTGAGTTTTGGGAAATATACAAGTTGGACGTGGTGGAAATTCCAACCAACAGACCCATTGTACGAAAAGACGAGAATGACCTTATTTATAAGACAAAGCGTGAAAAATACAATGCGGTAATTGATCATGTAACTTCGCTATCGCAAGCCGGTAGACCCGTACTTATCGGTACAACTTCAGTAGAAATTTCGGAGTTGTTGAGCCGTATGCTGAATATCCGTAAAGTTCCACATAACGTATTAAATGCTAAACTCCACAAAAAGGAAGCCGATGTAGTTGCCGAAGCCGGAAACGCAGGTGTGGTTACCATTGCTACCAACATGGCAGGACGTGGAACGGACATCAAAATTAATGATGCGGTTAAAGAAACAGGCGGACTTGCCATAATTGGTACAGAACGTCACGACTCTAGACGTGTAGACCGCCAGTTGCGAGGTCGTTCTGGACGTCAAGGCGATCCGGGAAGTTCACAGTTTTACGTTTCCTTAGAAGATAATTTGATGCGCCTCTTTGGCTCTGAACGCATATCCAAAATGATGGATCGCATGGGGCATAAAGAAGGAGAAGTGATTCAAGCGGGAATGATGACACGCTCCATAGAACGTGCACAAAAGAAAGTAGAAGAAAACAACTTTGGCATTCGAAAACGCCTTTTGGAATACGATGATGTCATGAATGCGCAGCGTGAGGTTATCTACAAAAGACGCTATAACGCACTAAATGGAGAGCGTTTGCAAGTAGATATCGCCAATATGCTTTACGATACTTGTGACCAAATTTGCGCCACCAATTTGGGGAATAAAGACTACAAAAATTTTGAGTTTGAATTAATTCGGTTGTTTTCGCTAACAAGCCCGGTCACAGCAGAAGCGTTTGAAAACCAAACGGTTAATCAGCTCACAGAAACCGTTTATCAAGCAGCACTCGCACACTACCAACACAAAATGGAAGAAAATGCCAAGCGTGTATTCCCTGTGATCAAGGATGTGTATCAAAATCCGAACAATACCTTTAAACGTATTGTGGTACCCTTTACCGATGGTGTAAGAACCCTAAACGTAGTGAGCGATTTGGAAACTGCGTTTGAGAGTGAGGGCAAAAATTTGGTAAATGATTTTGAGAAGAACATCAGCCTTGCCATTATTGACGAGTCTTGGAAAGACCATTTACGTAAAATGGATGAATTGAAGCAGTCGGTGCAACTTGCTGTTCACGAGCAAAAAGATCCGTTGTTGATATACAAATTTGAATCTTTCGAATTGTTCCGAGCTTTTATGGACAATGTGAATCGAGATATTATTTCATTTTTATTCAAAGGGGAATTGCCCACACAAGACCCAAACAACATCAGCGAAGCCCGTGCTACCCGACGCAAAGAGCGTATCAATACTTCAAAAGAAGAAGTCCTAAACCAAGACCAGCAAGCCATGCGCCAAGCAGCGCAACACTCTGGACGAACGCAAGCCACACAAGTGGAAACCATTGTGCGAGAACGTCCAAAAATTGGGCGTAACGAAAGAGTAGATATCCAGCATGTGGTGAGTGGCGAGCGCAAAACAGTTAAGTTTAAACAAGCTGAACCGCTTCTTGCTAAAGGTGAGTGGGTGCTTATAGAAGACAACTAAATGGTTGTCGTTGTAGGTCCAGTATCGCCTTATCGTGGAGGCATTGCCGACACCAATAACGCATTTGTGCAAACACTTATAGAACAAGGCGAGGAAGTAGTCGTTTTTTCGTTCTCACTCCTCTACCCGAGTTTGTTGTTCCCCGGAAAAAGCCAGTTTTTGGATTCAGACATCACATCTAATTTTACATCGTATAGGAAAATCAACACGCTTAACCCATTGAGTTGGTGGAACGTCTCAAGCCGCATCAATGCACTAAAGCCTAAAGCTGTGGTTTTTCGGTATTGGACTCCGTGGTTGGCACTATGCTATAGAACCATTGCGAGTAGGATACAATCTAAAAAAATTGCTTGGATAGACAACGCCCTTCCACACGAACGTAAAATTTCTGACAAAGCTCTTTTGGGTAGTTTTTTAGAGGGGATTGATGAGATATTTTGTATGTCGGAATCGGTGGCGGAAACAGTAAAAAAACATACTGAAAAACCCATCCACAGGATTTTTCATCCCATAAACAACACCCTCCCCAAACCAATGGGGAAAGCGGAGGCAATAGAAGCATTGGGATTAGATGATACGCTAGAATACATCTTGTTTTTCGGATTGATTCGCCCTTACAAAGGGTTGGATTTACTTATTAAAAGTTTGCCACAACTTCTGAAATCACGACCACGAGTACGAGTTTTGGTCGTGGGAGAACCCTATGAATCGTTGCAAAAATACCGACAATTGGCATCAACCCTCGGTGTGGCAGATATGTTATTTTTCCACGATCGATTTGTACCCACAAATGAAATCACGTTGTGGTTTTCGGCTTGCGACTGGGTAGTTCAACCGTACATTTCTGGCACACAAAGCGGAATTACGCCCATGGCAGTTCATTTTTCAAAACCAACTGTAGTTACCAATGTGGGTGGACTGGCATCGGGGATTACCCCCCAAACAGGGCTTGTTTCGGAACCTAATCCAACAGCACTTGCAAATGCGCTTGCACAAGCCCTTAGCGAAACCCAGAAATTTAGCACAACCGAGCCCTTCGAAGCCTTAAAAGAAGAAAAGAGTTGGCATCGTTTTTGTAAATTATTTTCAAATACTTTTACAAAAAAATAATGCCATGCACATACTCCCATTAAGCCTTCTGGTTGCCGCCTGTACCCTAGCGGCACCAAAACCCATCGATAATCCAAAACCCGTTAATGAAACGAATTACCCTGTTGGTCAGAAAGATGCTACTGCCTATTTTGCTTCGGGTTGCTTTTGGTGTGTAGAAGCCGTTTTTGAACAAATAGAAGGCGTAAAAGAAGTCGTTTCGGGCTATTCGGGAGGAGAAACCAAAAACCCAACCTACCGCCAAGTGGTTAGCGGACGTACCGGACATGCCGAAAGTATTCAGGTAATTTACGATCCAAAAGTGGTTTCATTCGAAACCCTTGTTCAGGTATTTTTTGGCTCCCACGATCCCACAACGCTAAACCGTCAGGGTCCAGATAAAGGAACGCACTACCGTTCTATAGCATTTTATAAAAACGATGAAGAAAAGAACATCATTAAAGAAACCATTGAAACGCTAACCCATGCAAAACGGTATAAAAACCCCATAGTAACCGAAGTGAAAAAGTTTGAAGCCTTTTACCAAGCCGAAGACTACCACCAAGATTTTGAGGCAAATAACCCCAACCACCCCTATATCAAAGCGATTTCAAAGCCTAGAGTTAGCCGGTTTTTGCAAGCTTATCCAGAGTTGGTAAAAGCGGGTTTGGAATAATCTTTCTTCGTAAACACTTAATTTTTATTATAATTTGCACAAAGTATAGCATTATTGCTATATTTTATATGTTAAACTATTGCCCAAAACTTAAAGTATAGTGCCTTTTTAAAGCTTATTAGAAAGAATGGTTGGCAATTGTTGCGACAGGGAAAAGGAAGCCATGAGATTTGGGAAAAGCATGGAAAAAAGATAGCCGTTCCAAATCACGAAAAAAAAGAGATACCGAAAGGCTTAGAAAAAAATTAAGAAAAGAAATGGGGCTCTAGTCCCCTTTTAACAAAGTTGAGAAGATGAAAACATTAAAAATCGTTATTGAAAAAAGCAGTGATTCCTTTGGAGCCTATGCCCAAGATGTAGAGGGGGTTTATGGTGCTGGAGATACCTTAGCCGAAGTAAAACAATCTATAAATGACGCTATTGAAACCATAAAAACATTTGACGAAAAAGATATTCCCGAAATTTTAAAAGGGGATTTTAAATTGGTTTTTGTTTTTGAGACACAAAGCTTTTTGGAGTATTTTGATAGTATATTCACCCGCGCAGCCTTAAGTCGTTTGACAGGTATAAACGAAAAACAGTTAGGGCATTATATGCAAGGACTGCATAAACCAAGAAAAGATAAGGCTGGAAAAATAGAAAAAGCACTACACAATCTTGGAGAAGAACTTTTAGCGGTAGAGCTTATCTAATTAAGTGGTCTTGGAATAAACCGCAAATAAATTTTTGCAAACAGCCATCCGCCAAAAGCACCAAAAAGCGCGCCGCTCAGCACGTCTAGTGGGTAGTGCACACCAATATAAATACGGCTATAGGCAACCAGCGCAGCCACTCCAAAAAGCACATACATTACTCGAAAACGCTTTGCAAAAAGGGTAACAAAAAGGGTTGCTATGGCAAAGGAATTTGAAGCATGCCCCGAAAAATAACTATACCATCCTCCACAACTCGGTTTTACACGGCGCATCAGACCCTCCAACTCAGGTTCGTGGCAAGGGCGTAGCCGCTGAAATCCGGTTTTAAAGGCATTGGTAACTTGATCGGTAAAGGTGATAAGCAAGCCAATGGTTAGCAACAGCCAAAGCGTATTTTTCCAACCCAGCCATTTACTGCAAACAGCCGTAACGATGACATAAAAAATAATGGTGTGTTTTTTGTCGGTAATCGCCATCCAAAGGGCATCAAATTGGGGTGCACCCAAATTGTTTAGCCACAAAAAAAGCTCTTTATCCCATAGTAAAAGCGTATCCATCAGTCGGTTAGCTTATTGATTTCAGTATCGTAGAATGCCGTGGCACGCTCTATCCAAAGTGCCATTTCTTCGGTTGCCTGCTCTTTATCTTCTTCTGAAAAGGTTTCCCACCACTCCAACTCATCGTTGGCTAGGTTGAGAATAAAGCGGGGAAAATGTGTGTGTACGACAAAAACGGCTTCTGGGAAATCGGCGTTATCGGCGAGTAGAAATTCCGGGAGGTGTTCAGCCATGAATATGAATTAGCTTGTTAGACAAATACCTAAAGCGAAGATACAACAACAAAGACGAAACCACGAGACCGAGAGACAATCCAATCCAAACACCTTGCGCACCCATATCGGCTTTAAGGCTCAAATACAACATAACGGGAACACCCGTAAGTACATACGCCAAAAAGGTTATCCAGGTAGGAATTTTCACATCTTGTAATCCTCGAAGACTGCCCAGTGCCACCACTTGTGCCCCATCGAAAATTTGAAAAAAGGCTGCAATAAAAAGTAGTGATGCTGCCAGCTCTGCAACCGCAAAAGTATCTACGCCTGTTGACGGATCTAAATAAAGCCATGGAAACCACTCGTTACTCAAAATAAATACTGTGGCAAATCCAATATCAAGTAATAACGTAAGTAAAAACACAGAAAGGGCAATACGCTTAAGCTCGCGGAAAGCGCCCAGCCCCTTTTGGTTACCTACTCGAATAGTAGCAGCTACGCTAAGCCCTAAGGCAACCATAAAAGTCATGGAAGAAAGGTTTAGTGCAATTTGGTTTGCTGCCTGTGCATCTTTACTCAAAAACCCACACACCCATATCGCAAAAGTGAAAAAACTGACCTCAAAAAACATTTGTAAGGATGAAGGCAAGCCTAGCTTTATAAGGTGTCTCAGTTCCTTTTTATGAAATGAAAATGGAAATAATCCGCGAATAAAGGATGCTGTTTTTGGGTCTTTATACAGAAGGATAAATATAAATATAAGCATCACAACGCGTGAGGCAAGCGTTCCTACCGCTGCTCCTGTAACACCCCATTTTGGAAAAATCCACACCCCGAAAATCAAAAAGTAATTGATCACCACATTGACAACATTTGCCAAAAGTGTGGCATACATGGAGTATTTTGTTAATGCCATACCGTCTGAAAATTGTTTAAATGCCTGAAAAATGACAAGTGGTATTAGTGAAACTGCAACCCAATTTAAGTACGGAAACGCTAAGGCAACTACCGAGGCATCTTGCCCCATTTCAAATAATAACGGTTTGGCAACATACACCGCAATAAAAAGAAAAACGCCCAAAAGGGTGCATAACCTAAGTCCTTCAATTAACACTTTTTGCGAAGTGGATTGTTGGTTTGCTGTGTCGGCTTCGGCGATTAGCGGCGTTATGGCCGTTGAAAATCCAATACCAACAGACATGGCAATAAATACAAAACTATTACCCAACGAAATGGCTGCCAATTCAGTAGTTCCCAATTGCCCCACCATGACATTGTCTATAAATTGCACGAGTGTATGCCCTAGCATTCCGAGCATGACGGGCCACGCAAGGCGCAAGTTGGTTTTAAATTCTTTGGTGTATTGTTGGAGCATTGGAGATACATTATTGCTTTAACGCACTTGGAATAGGCCTTGCCAACCCGTATGTGTCGTATAAATAAATAAGTGCCGTCATGGTGGCAGCACCCAATTCCAGTTCGCGCTTGTTTACGGCGTCAAAGGTGTCGTTTTCGGCATGATGATGATCAAAATAGCGCTGCGAATCGGGGCGCAAACCCGCCAAAACATTGTATTTGTTTTTTAAAGGCCTGATGTCAGCACCACTCCCACCCTGTTCAAAATAATGAATTAAGTAAGGTTTAAAAAGGGGTTCCCAAGAGGCTACTTGGGCAAATTCCGCATCGGAACAGGAAAAGGAAAATCCTCGCGGAGTAAATCCACCAGCATCAGACTCCAATGCAAAAATATGTTTTTCGTTGTTGGCTAAAGCACTATCGGCATAGGCGTTTCCGCCACGCAATCCGTTTTCTTCATTCATAAATAGCACTACTCGGATGGTTCGCTTAGGGCGATAGCCCGTTTCTTTAAACAGTCGCAGCACTTCCATAGATTGCACCACCCCGGCACCATCGTCATGAGCACCATCGCCCAAATCCCAGGAATCTAAATGTCCACCCACCACGATAATTTCGTTTTGAAATTCACTACCTGTAATCTCTCCAATGACATTACTCGACCATACATCAGGGAAGGTTCTACACTGTTGGCGGAATAAAAATTTTAATTGGGGTTCTAGTTTGAGTAGATAGCTTAATTTTTCAGCAGCATTGGTACTTATGGCAGCAGCCGGAATGCGTTTAGACACGTCTTGATCGCCATAACTCATGGCTCCCGTATGTGGAAAATCATCTAGGCGCAAATTCATGGAACGCACAATAACGCCCACGGCACCGTATTCGCTAGCCTCACGAGCGCCGCTATACCGCTGATCTACGCAACCCGAATATGCAGCAAAAGTGCTGATAAGATTTGCCTGCATGGGGCGGTTGAAAAACACAATTTTTCCTTCAATATTCTTACGCCCTAGGGTGGCTAATTCCTCAATGCCTTGCACCTCCACCACAGCTGCTTTTAGTCCCACAGAAGGGGTTGCTACCGAACCACCCAATGCGGTAACGGGCACATTAAAGGTAATGCCTGGAGCAGTTTCTATAAGTGCAAACTCTTTTGGTCCACGCACCCATTTAGGAACTTTTACAGCTTGTAAGTATACGCGGTCTAACCCCAACGAATCCAGTTCGGATTTTGTCCATTGCACGGCACGTTCGGCACCAAGGGATCCCGACAGTCGACTGCCAATGCGGTTTGTTAAATAATCTAGCCACTCATAGGCGTGTCCTTCCAACAAAGAAGTATCATAAAATTGTTTGATACGTTTTTCATCTTCGGGATTGGGTTGTCCCAACGCAAAAAACGAACAAAACAAAAAGAAAACTATTTTTTTCATCAGATTTGTGTATGTGTGTATGTGGCCACGTCAACAGCAGAAATTTGATGTCCTCCCAAAATATGAAGGCGCTCTATTACGTTGCGCAACTGTCGGATATTCCCTGTCCAGTCAATCTGTTCTAAGGCTTTCACAGCATCGGGGTGCAACTCTTTTAGAGGAGTCAGTGAACTCAAAAAATGTGTCGCTAATAGGGGAATATCTTCTTTGCGATCATTAAGCGGAGGCACATACAGTTCGATAACGGCAAGACGGTGATACAAATCTTCACGGAAACGGTTTTCGGAAATTTCTTCTTTGATATTTTTGTTGGTAGCAGCCACTACACGCACATCTACGGGGATAGATTTATCGCTACCCACACGCTGAATTTTATGCTCTTCCAGCGCACGCAATACTTTTGCTTGCGCAGCCAAACTCATATCACCAATTTCATCCAAAAATAAAGTCCCCCCGTGGGCTTGTTCAAAAGTACCTTTTCGGTCTTTGTGCGCCGAAGTAAATGCGCCTTTCATATGCCCAAAAAGTTCACTTTCAATAAGTTCTGCTGGGATAGCAGCACAATTCACCTCAACAAAAGGAGCCCCCGAACGACTGCTATTAAGGTGCAGCGCACGGGCAACCAATTCTTTTCCACTCCCGTTAGGTCCTTGAATAAACACACGCGCCATGGTTGGTGCCACTTTTTCTACCATTGAATGTAGGGTTTGAATCGGATCCGACTTACCGACCATGGTATATTTTTTTGGAGGTCGCTTTATTGGTGTTTTTCCGGTAACAACTGATGAGATATTGAGGGCAGCACGTATGGTTTGTAGCAAATGATTTAAATCTGGGGGCTTAGCGATATAATCATAGGCACCCATACGCATGGCGTGCACGGCAGTTTCCAAATCGCCATGTCCCGAAATCATGATTACAGGAGTTTGTGGACTGTGTTCTTGCGCATAACGCAATACCGCAATCCCATCTTTTCTAGGCATTTTGATATCGCACAATATTAGATCAAAGGGGGTTTTAGAAATCGCCGTAATGGCGACAACACCATCTTCAGCTTCGGTAATTTGTAGCGATGTATCTTCATCTGCCAATACTTTTCGCAACACACGACGAATATTTGCCTCATCTTCAACAAGTAGTATGTGTGCCATTTAGTTTGCGGTATGAATAACCCGTTGTGGGAACGGAATTACGATATTGTTTTCTCTTAAACATTTATCTATGGCGTAACGTATATCGCTTTTAACCTGCTCTGTTTTGAATCCATCCCGTAAGGTAAAAACCAACTTAAAATCTAGACTACTATCTCCAAAATCTTTAAATACCAAATCTGGCGAAGGTGATTTAACAACTTCTTTGTGTTTAACTGCAATATCGATTAGCAAAGTACGTAGTTTATCTAAATCTGTACCATAAGCGACCCCTAAAGACACATACTCGCGTGTTTCTTTTTCATTTTCAGTCCAATTAAAAAGTGTATTGGTCAAATACATATGATTTGGAATGATAAGCACTTTGTTATCTATGGTAACCGCACGTGTGGTACGTAACGTAATATTTTCCACACGCCCTACTTTTCCATCCAATTCAATGATATCTCCCACATGAACCGTTTGATCAACAAGAATAAAAATACCCGAAATAATATCCTGAAAGAAAGTTTGCAAGGCAAAACCAACACCTACCAATAGTGCAGCAGAAGCAGCAAGAAGTGCAGTTAGGTTTACTCCAGCGTTTTGCAACATCAGTAACACCACAACAGTGTAGAGCGAGTAATTAAAGAATGAAAAAATAGGTTTGAATTTTCCTTTACGTTCAAAGGAAAGTTTTCGAGTTAAGATTTTGCGCACAAAGCGCAAAACAAAGGACAAGGCAATGATCAGGGCTACCCAAATCAAAAAAGAACCAACGCTCATTTCAGCGTCGCCGATGCCAATATTAAATTGAAAGAATGATTTGATTTTTTCCATATTCGAATATAGAAAAAATATGGGGTAAAAAAAGAAAACCCACCCTCAAAAGAGGATGGGAAAAAATTGCTATGAAAAAGAAAAATAACTATAGATAAATCTATCGTTGAGCCAAATATATAAACTTTATGCTAATTATAGCTATAAAATCATGAAAACATGTCTTTTACCCTGTCAAAAAATGACTTATCTCCTGATTTCGGATTGGGTTCAAAATTATCATGCGAAGCATTTTGCTCAAAAAACTTACGTTGTTCTTTTGTGAGTTGTTCAGGAGTCCAAACATTGACGTGCACCAACAAATCTCCTGTCCCATACCCGCTAAGACTTGGTACGCCTTTTCCCTTCAATCGCAAAATTTTCCCGGATTGAATCCCTGGTTCCAATTTTATACGCACTGAACTGCCTACGGTTTCAATCTCTTTATAAGTACCCAAAACCGCATCTGATAAAGAAATATACAAATCCAAATGAAGATTATTGCCTTCACGCTTTAATTGCGAATGCTCTTTGACGCTAATTTGCACAATCAAATCCCCTGAAAGTCCTTGACCGGGAGCTTCGTTTCCTTTACCTGAAACCTTGAGTTGCATCCCATCTTCAACGCCAGCAGGAATTTTTATCGAGACCGTTTCTTCCTGCGAAATCATACCATAAGCATCTGCTCCAGAGGGACGGTGACGCAAGGTTTGTCCAGCCCCGTTACAAGAGCTACAAGTAGTTGCCGATTGCATTCTACCCAAAATGGTATTGGTAACACGCATCACTTGCCCCGAACCTTGACAGGTCCTACAGGTTTCATAACTCACACCGGGTGCCTGTTTTTTACGCTTAACCTTAATTTTTTTCTCAACTCCCAGTACTAATTCTTCAAGAGTTAGTGTTACGCGCACACGCAAATTTGTGCCTTTTGCCCTGCGTTGACCACCGCCAAAGCCACCAAAACCACCCCCAAAAGCACTACCAAAAATGTCACCGAACTGACTAAAAATGTCATCCATGTTCATACCGCCACCGCCAAATCCTTGGTTGCCTTCAAAAGCCGCATGTCCAAAACGATCGTACTGTGCGCGCTTTTGCTCATCACCAAGTATTTCGTAAGCCTCAGCAGCTTGCTTAAACTTTTGCTCCGCTTCTTTGTCTCCTGGATTTTTGTCGGGATGATAGGCTATCGCCTTTTTTCGGTATGCCTTTTTGATTTCAGCTGCAGAAGCCGATTTGCTTACCCCCAATATGTCGTAATAATCTTCTTTCATCACTTACTGTGCTACCACTACTTTAGGGTAGCGAATAATTAACTCTCCAAGTTTATAACCAGCACCTACCACATCAATAATAGACCCTTTAGGATAATCTTCAGACGCAGGGAGTTGTGTTATGGCTTCATGTATTTCAGCATCAAAAGCAGCCTTGGGTTCAATATCCATTTTGGTCAACCCTTGTTGCTTTAAGGTGTCGCTGAATTTGTTATAAATGAGTTTGATACCCGCTAATTTTTCATCGTTTTCATCCAACTCGGCTAGGGCACGTTCAAAATCATCCAAAATGGGTAAGAGTGCCACCATCACTTCTTGAGAGGCGGTCTTAAATAATTCTATGCGTTCCTTTGCTGTCCGCTTTTTGTAGTTCTCGAATTCGGCAAACAGGCGTAAAAACTTGTTCTTCTCTTCTTCAAAAGCCGATTGTACTTCTGCCAAAGGATCTTTTTCAACCGTTTCTTGAGCGGCTTGTGATTCCTGTGTTACTTCTTCCTCTACAACGTTTTCTTTCTTTTTGGCTGCCATATACGTTTTTTTATTGCTGGGCAAAAGTACTGCCAAAAAAGCTTCTATGTCAAAATGACACTATTTTTTGTTTTGCAAAGGAAGTAAGTCGTTCAATGCCGCATTAATTGTGGGAAATTGAAATTCAAAACCCTGTTTTTGGACACTATCACTAGACGCATAAATACTATCAAATAACACCGATGCCATGTCGCCCATAATGGTTTTGATAAAAAACTTAGGGACACCAGGTAACCATTGTGGCACACAGTAGGTTTTGGCAATGGTTTTTACCAATTCTTTTTGGGTAACGGGCTTTGGTGCCACACCATTGTAACACCCGGGATTTTCTAGGGAAAAGGCAAACAAACGCACCAAATCTTGAATGTGTATCCACGATTGCCATTGGGTGCCCTTACCAAACCAAGCGCCTAAACCGAAGGATGTTGGCAAAGCCAAGGGAATCAACGCACCACCGCCCTTAGCAAGCACCAGTCCTATTCTAATTTTACTCACGCTTTTCACAACAGTAGCGACATTGTCCACTTCGGCTTCCCAAGCCTGTACTACTTGCCCGGGAAAAGTATTGGCTAGCACTGTTTCATTTTCGCTATAAATATTTGTATTAGAAGACGGATAAACACCTATGGCGGAAGCGGAAATAAAATGAGAAACGTTGTGTTTTTTGTTTGCTTTGAGTGCATCAACGAGTAGTCGAGTACCCAAAACCCTGCTGTCTAGAATTGATTTTTTAGCAGCGATTGTCCACCGCTGTGCAATTTTAGCTCCTGCCAAACTAATAATAGCATCAACATCGTTAAGAAGGTTAGGGTCAAAAATTCCTTTTTCTGGGTTCCAATAATGTGCTGACACATCATTGGAAAAAGCTGTTGTATTCTTACGCGTGGTAAGGACACGTATTTGATGACCTGATTTTTTTAAAGTAGGAATAAGTGCCTGACCAACCAAACCGCTTGCTCCTGAAATTAAAATGCGCATTTTTTTTTGGTAAATGTACAGCAGATGATTTGCGCACCCAAGATTTTGTTATTTTTGTTTTATGAAAACCTACAACGGTATTCAACAATAAACAGCAATACGCACCAGCAGATTTAAAACCAATCAAAAGTGGTGTGTGCAATTTTAAATAGATGAAAAAACTGATAAACATCACTCCATCGACAAGCTCCAACATTGGAAGTGTTGATTTTGATAACTTGGCGTTTGGTGCCACGTTTACCGATCATATGTTTGTTTGCGATTTTAAAAACGGCGCATGGGATACTCCCCAAATTGTGCCCTTCGCCCCAATGAAATTATCTCCTGCGGCTAGTGTATTACACTATGGGCAGGCGGTTTTTGAGGGCATGAAAGCTTTTAAAGACGATTCAGGCAGCGTATGGTTATTCCGTCCCGATCAAAACGCAAAACGCATCAATAAATCTGCCGAGCGTCTTGCCATTCCAACCTTTCCAGAAGAAGTTTTTTTGGAGGGACTTAAGCAACTTATTACGTTAGATAAAGATTGGGTTAAGGCAGGAAAAGGCAAATCTTTATATGTACGTCCCTTTGTATTTGCTTCTGAAGCAGGTGTACAGGCTTCTGCGGCAAAAGAGTACCGCTTTATGGTTATCTGTGCCCCAGTAGCAAGCTATTACGGTGGCGATGTGCGTGTGAAAATTGCAGATCACTACAGTCGTGCGCCACAGGGTGGAACGGGTTATGCCAAAGCCGCTGGAAACTACGGGGGGCAATTTTACCCTACCCAACTCGCCAAAGACGAAGGCTATCAGCAAATAATTTGGACAGATGCCGCTACCCACGAATACATTGAGGAAGCAGGTACCATGAACTTGTTTTTCCGAATTGGAGACACCTTAATAACGGCACCTACCAGCGATAGTATTTTAGACGGGGTTACCCGTAAAAGCATTTTGGCGCTAGCCGAGCACATGGGTATTCAAACCGAAGTACGCGCTCTAAAAGTTTCAGAGCTTATTGAAGCAAAGAAATCTGGAGAATTACTTGAAATATTTGGAAGTGGAACAGCAGTAGTCATTCAACCTATTATTGGGTTTGGCTATAAAGGCACTGACTATGAAACCCCACTTCCTGAAAATAGTTATGCACAAACCCTCAAAGATGCCTTAGTAGACATCCAATACAACACCGCCAATGACACTTTTGGGTGGCGTTATAAGGTGTGTGATTAATCTAAAAACTGCTTGAGGTTGGGCTTTCTGTAATGCGGCCCTTTCATCACCTTACCATCTTCACGGTAAATAGGTTTGCCATCGGCTCCCAATTTACTCATATTGCTTTGCTGTATTTCATTAAATACGTCTTCAATAATATGTTGCATTCCGTGCGTAAGAATCGTACCACACAAAATGTAGAGCATATCGCCAAGGGCGTCTGCAACTTCAACAAGGTCATTATTATTGGCAGCCTCTAAGTATTCATTATTTTCTTCTGCCATAAGTTTATGACGGAGTTGATTGATGGCTTCTGATGCATCTGCAGTGGGCTGATTTGCCATCACTACTCCAAAAGCGTTGTGAAATGCTGCTACAGCATTGAGTTGGTTTTGCATTTTTCTTTAGTTTCGCTAAAAATAACGCTATGTTCTCCACGGGTCAATTGATTTTTGCACTTTTTTTCGTTTTCGCTTTTACGGCTGTCATTATATATAGTTATATAAAGGACAAACAAAAAAGCCGACAATACTTTAAAGGAAGCTTTTGGGTATTGATTGGCTTCTTGGTGTTTGTGGGGCTATTGGTAACCTTAAAAAGTTTGGTGTAATGAACATACAAGCTATACTTCTCGTTTTTTTTGGTGGTGGCCTGGGCAGTGTGGTGCGTTACGGGCTTGCCAAAGCCTTACAGCATTTTTCAATCAACTTTCCTTGGGCAACTTTATGTGCCAATGCTATTGGTTGTTTTCTTATTGGGATGCTTTTGGGGGGATTTTCAGAAACTGGAATACTCACCCAACAACAAAAATTAGTATTCGTAACTGGATTTTGTGGGGGGCTAACTACTTTTTCTACGTTTACTTTTGAAAACTACTCCTATATTAAGGGGGGTCAGTTGCTCAATTTCTTTAGTTATTCATTATTAAGCTTCGGATTATGCCTTGGTTTTGTGCTTTTGGGGCATCTTTTGGCTAAATCAATATAGATTTTACGGCTTTTATTGTAATATTTTAATACACACCCTATATTTTTTAGGGGTATATCAATAATTTATACATATTTATTATTTGTACCTCATAATTTTATATGCTCATTTATTAAAAAATGATAAAAATCATGTTTTACCCCCTTAATTTTGGGGGTGTGATGTATAAATGTGTCTAATTTAGCCACATAAATCATTTAAATATGAAACGAATAGAAGCAATAATCAGAAAAACATCCTTCGCGGATGTAAAAGATGCCTTGTATGAGGCAGGCGTAACTTTTTTCAGTTACTGGGACGTAACTGGAATTGGCAACGAAAAAGAAGGACATGTATACAGAGGAATCTCTTACAGTACTTCAGAAATTCAACGCAGAAAATTATCTATAGTAGTCAATGACGATTTCGTTAAACCTGCCATAGATGCCATCTTAAAATCAGGTGCCACCGGAAAAGTGGGCGATGGTAAAATCTTTATTCTTCCCGTGGAAGAAGCCTATAGAATTAGAACAGGCGAAAAAGGAGGAGAAACATTAAACTAAATAACAATGGAACAAGCATTACTTACAACAAATAATGTATGGATGATGATCTGTACAGCACTGGTATTTTTTATGCACTTAGGCTTCTCTTTTCTTGAGATTGGACTAACGCGTCAAAAAAATACCGTGAATATTCTATTTAAAAATTTCTTTGTCATTACCATGGGACTTTTGGTTTACGCGCTTGGCGGGTTTAACCTAATGTACCCAGGATTTGAGGAAGGCGCAACTGGCTTTTTAAAATTTGCCGGATTTGGTATTGCACCTCCAGAAAATGGCATGACCGCAGCATACGCTGATGGTGGCTATACTTGGTGGACCGATTTCCTTTTCCAAGGCATGTTTGCCGCTACAGCAGCTACTATTGTATCAGGAGCCGTTGCTGAGCGAATCAAACTGGGAAGCTTTATGCTATTCTCTGTAATTTATGTAGGTCTAGTATATCCAATTGTTGGTTCATGGCAATGGGGTGGCGGCTTTTTGAGCAGCTGGGGCTTTTATGACTTTGCTGGTTCAACATTGGTTCACTCTGTTGGTGGATGGGCTGCCCTTGTCATAATCTATTTCTTAGGCGCGCGTCTTGGTAAATACGGGAAAGACGGCAAAGCAAACGCTATCCCCGGACACAACCTTCCTTTAGCTTCTGCAGGGGTGCTTATCCTCTGGCTAGGCTGGTTTGGGTTTAACGGTGGGTCTGTGCTTTCTGCTGATCCAGAATTGACTTCATTAACACTTGTTACAACTTCGTTAGCAGCTGCTGCGGGAGGTATAGGCGCTGTGTTATTTTCAACGATTCTTTATAAAAACTATGACCTCACCATGTTTATGAACGGAGTTCTTGGGGGTCTTGTTGGAATTACTGCAGGAGCTGACCAAATGAGCCCACTAGATGCCGTTTTCATCGGAATTATTGGTGGTATTGTAGTGGTATTGGCGATTGCCTTAATGGAAAAATCTAAACTAGACGACCCTGTGGGTGCGGTTGCAGTACACTTATTTAGTGGTATTTGGGGAACCCTTGCCGTTGGACTTTTCGGTGCCATGGCTGGATTTGAACAATTTATGACCCAACTAGCAGGTGTAGGTATTGTAGGTGCCTTCTGTGTACTATCAACTTTACTCATCGTATTTATCGTGAAAGCCGTTGCAGGTCTTCGCGTAGATAAAGAAGAAGAACTTCGCGGATTAGACATCAGCGAACACGGCATGGATGCGTATGCAGACTTCCGTTTAAATCAACATTAAAAAAATAATGTTTAAATTTGATTAATAATAACTAAACAATTACTTATATGAAACTATTTAATAAATCACTCATTCTTTTGGTTCTTGCTGCGGCAATGACTACCACTGCGCAAGAAGCGCCATCATTTAGCGTGTCAGGTTCTGTGGACACCTATTTCAGAAGCAGCGAATATGCACCCGGCACTTCTTTTGCTAATCTCAACGGTTTTGCCTTAGGTATGGCAAACGTTGTGATCTCGTATGAGGGAGAAAAAAGCGGATTTGTTGCTGATTTGGTTTACGGACCAAGAGGTGCCGATGCTGTTTTTAACTCAACAGGATCTTCGAGCATCGTGAATCAGTTATATGTATACTACAACGTAAGTGATAGTTTTACACTAACGCTTGGTAACTTCAATACTTTCTTAGGATATGAAGTAATTTCACCAGTAGCGAATTTTAACTACTCTACATCGTATATGTTCTCAAATGGGCCTTTCTCGCACACAGGATTAAAAGCTGACATCGCTATTTCTGATGATGTGTCTTTAATGCTAGGCGTATTAAATACTACAGACGCAACAGAAGCACAGCCGCTTTCAGACGACTATATGTTTGGCGCGCAGTTAGGTCTTTACGGTCAATATGTAAATTTCATTTCAGGAAATGGCGTTACACAATTTGATTTCACTGGTGGACTTGACATCACGGATAGCTTCTTCTTAGGGGTAAACGCTACTACCTACGAAGATGATAGCAGCGAATGGTCTGGATTAGCATTATATCCACAACTTTCTATGTCTGACAGCTTTGCAATTGGACTTAGAGGGGAAACATTTGACATCAAAGATGACAATACCTTTACAGCACTTACACTTACAGGTAGCTACACTTCTGGAAATCTAATCCTCAAGCCAGAGATTAGAATTGACAGCGCTGACAAAGCCGTATCCACATGGAGCGCAGATGGATCAGACAGCCTTTCATCATTTGTTTTGGCAGCCATTTATTCCTTCTAAAAAGAAACATTAGTTTTTCATTGTTTTTTAATAATTATTCCTCCAACGGCTCGGTTCCGTTGGAGGTTTTTTATTTTGGATTAGTTTAAACCCTATTTTTGAAAAAAATTTAGCATGCGCTTTACGCTCGTCATAAACTGCAAAGACCAGAAAGGGATTATCGCCTCGGTAACCAATTTTATTCACTACAACAATGGAAATATCCTTTACATCGACCAATATGTAGACCGAGAAAACAGTGCATTTTTTATGCGTCTGGAAGCGGAATTCAACGGAAACCTTACAGCAGAATCTTTTCAAGAAACCTTTGCTGCAGGACCTGCCAATGATTTTTCGATGACATGGAGCGCACAAGCCTCGGATTACAAGCCCAAAATGGCGGTATTTGTTTCCAAATACGACCATTGTCTGTACGATTTATTGGGAAGATTTAAATCGGGAGAACTGGCCGTGGAAATTCCGTTTATTTTAAGTAATCACCCCGATTTAGCACCCATTGCAAAGGCCTTTGAAATTCCTTTTTATCACGTACCCGTTACCAAAGACCGCAAGGCAGAAGCTACCCACGAGCAACTTCGCTTGTTGGAAAAGCATAAAGTAGATTTTATTGTGTTGGCGCGCTATATGCAAATTGTGCCTGCCGAACTCATTGATGTTTATACCAGTAATATCATTAACATTCACCATTCGTTTTTACCTGCATTTCCGGGAGCAAAACCCTACCACTCGGCATTTGAGCGAGGGGTAAAAATTATTGGTGCTACCAGCCACTATGTGACCGAAGAACTCGATGCTGGGCCCATTATTGAACAAGGGGTAGCACATGTATCGCACAACCACAGCATTGCACAACTTATTGCCAAAGGGCGTGATTTGGAAAAAATTGTATTGGCAAATGCTGTAAAACAACACATTGCCAAAAAAGTGATGGTATACGGTAACAAAACAGTGATTTTTACCTAGTAGAGTTTTTGCAAATACTGCAAGGTCATAGCATTAAACGCTTGCGGTTGCTCCACATTAACCACATGTCCACATTGAGGTACTACAGCCAAAGTTGCCAAACTTTGCGTTGATGCTAATTGCTGTACGCTAGGTAAAAACATATAATCTTCCTCACCCATAATGTAAAGGGTTGGAATACCCACATCGACTTGCCTAAAAAAGCGCAATAAAGGGGTTAACTCAGACGTTAACTTATACCACCTTAAAAACTCTTTATGGTATAACTTTTTTGCCTCGCGCACAAAAAGCAACCTAGATTCACGGTGATTTTTTTTGGGCATAATGATAAAGGCAAAGAAACGATAGAGCCACAAATACGGAATAATCGACTTTACCACATTGCCAAAACGCATGAGAATTTGCGACCTTAAATTGAGCTTAATTATTGCACCGCCCATGATCATACTTTTCACACGATCCGGGTAGGTTTCTGCCAATTGACGGATAAGAATAGTACCTAACGAAATACCCACAAAATGAGAAGTTTCAATTTTTTCATGATCTAAAACCTCCACAATATCCGCAACGATAACATCAAATGTGTAGCGCTCTTGAAAGGCTTGTTTTAAACTTGGTTTTGAATTGCCATGACCACGCAAGTCCAGAAGCAATACGTTATAATGCTGGGTGTAAGCTCGTATTTGTTTGTACCAAATGGAAGAGCTCCCCCCTGCCCCATGAACAAAAGTTACCCATTCCTGGGAGGTTTCATGCGGATATAACGTATAGTGTAACATTACCCTAAAAGTTTTGCCATTTGTTGTTGCAGTTCTGCAGCTGCAGCTACAGCTGCATCCGTATAATTTTCATCATTACCGGCATATAAAATGCCGCGTGAAGAATTGACCAACAAACCCACTTGCTTGTTTGCTCCGTTTGCAAAAACAGCTTCCAAGCTTCCGCCCTGTGCCCCTACACCAGGAACAAGTAAAAACGAATTCGGCACAAGTTTTCGAATTTCCTTGAGGTGCTCCGCTTTGGTGGCACCCACTACGTACATCAAACGAGAAGCATTTTCCCACAACTGAGATGTAGTCAAAACCTGCTTGTAAAGTTCCCATTCACCGTTAGATTTTAGCTGAAAATCGGAAGCTCCTTCATTTGAGGTTAAGGCCAATAAAATAGCATACTTATCTTCATACGTCAAAAAGGGTTCCACAGAATCTTTACCCATATACGGGGCAATAGTAATGGAATCGAAAGGCATCGCCTCAAAAAAGGCTTTGGCATAACGCAACGAAGTATTTCCAATATCGCCGCGTTTGGCATCAGCTATAGTAAACAAATCCGGATAATGAGAAGAAATATACGTTATTAACTTCTCCAATGAAGCAAAGCCCGCTACACCGTAGGCTTCAAAAAAAGCCGTATTGATTTTTACTGCCACACACAGGTGTTGCACATTGTCAACGATAGCTTTGCAAAAATCAAAAAGCGGATCTTGACTTGTATCTACCAAGTGTTGTGGTATTTTATCCAAATCAGGATCTAGCCCCAAACACAAAAAGGACTTTTTCAGTTGAATTTGCTCAAAAAGTTTTTGATGTGTCATACAACTATAACGCTTCTGAAAATTTTAGTTTTTCGGTATTTTGATGCAATTGTATTTCATCAATAAGCTTTTGAATATCACCATTAATGATGTTTTGCAAATCATAGAGTGTCAGCCCTATTCGGTGGTCAGTAACACGCCCTTGCGGATAGTTATACGTTCTGATTTTTGCCGAACGGTCACCCGAGGAAACCATACTTTTACGCTTTTCAGAGTCAGCCGCTTGCTTTTTGGTAAGTTCCATATCATACAATCTAGAACGCAATACTTTTAGGGCTTTTTCTAAGTTTTTGTGCGATGATTTTTGGTCTTGACAACTCACAATCATCCCAGTGGGTTCGTGATGAAGTTTAATTGCAGAATAGGTGGTATTTACGGATTGTCCTCCTGGTCCGGTTGACGTAGTGCGTTCAATCCGAATTTCGGACATATCCAGTTCAATATCAAATTCTTCTGCTTCGGGGAGTACCATTACCGTAGCTGCAGAAGTATGTACGCGTCCTTGAGTTTCGGTTTGTGGTACCCGCTGCACACGGTGCACACCCGACTCGAATTTTAGGGTTCCATAAACATTTTCGCCGTTTACCTCAAAAATAATTTCCTTAAAACCGCCCGAGGTTCCTTCACTCATGTCCACAACACTCACTTTCCACCCTTTGCTTTCGCAATATTTGGTATACATACGGTACAAATCGCCAGCAAAAATACTTGCTTCATCACCACCGGTGCCGGCACGCAATTCCATCATTACATTTTTGGCATCCTCAAGATCTTTAGGAATAAGCATAAATCGAATTTCGTCTTCGAGTACTGAAAGTTTCTGTGTAGCTTCTTCAAGCTCTTCCTTTGCCATGGCAAGCATTTCGGCATCACTTTCCTCAGCAATAATCGTTTGGGCTTCGCTTTTGTTGCTCAATACATTTAAATACTCGGTACGTTTCTCTATAAGAGCACTAAGGTCTTTATATTCACGGTTGAGTGCAACATATCGCTTTTGGTCAGCGATAATATCAGGTTGTATGATAAGATCAGACACCTCATCATAACGCTGCTTTACAATTTCGAGTTTTTCTTGTAACATAAGCTATGGTACAAAGGTACGCAACTCCAGTCGAAAGCTTATACTTAGGTTGTCACGCATTTTCACCAACATAAACGAGGGTAAATTGATATCAAATTTAGACGGCTGTACATCAAACACCCCCTCAAGTATCCAAAAATCTTCTTGTTTTATCCAATTTGCCTTAGCCGTAAGTGGCAGGGAAAGCCCGTGGAATTTCAACGCTCCGTTTAAGGTTAACACATCTCCGTCCAGTGTGATTTCATCCGAATAAAAGGAAACTTTTGGAAACAACAAAGCCTCCAAAACCTCTACAGCATGAGCGTCGCGATTACTATTTTTAGAATCAAAAGCGGAAACAGGCGTTACCACAGCAATACGCTTGGGAATATCATTTTCCAAAACCATTACTCCTTGCACTTCGTTTGATGTACCGGACCAATCGTGCACTGGATGCGAAGCCTCATAGGTAATAAATGAAGTTTCTGCATCTACGCGCAGCTGTTGGGCAGGTGCAAACATGGACGCAAAAAGAAGTAAAAAAAGATATTTTTTCATATTTAAAATTTAAATACTAAAACTGCCATGGCATAACTTCCAAAAGCCGTGTATGCAGCTGCTTTGTGAACTTCACGATTTTTGTCTTTATAGATATTGGTAGCTACCATGGCAGATAAATGTACTGTGGCCAATGTTTTGTGTGCCTTGGCAGAAGTAAAGCCTTTTACTTTCTTATTGATAAGGGGTGGTGGTGCAAACAAAGATAAACCTGCAGTGGTAAAATACCCGACATTCACTACCGTTGCCATATCTTTATGCAATTCATAAAGCTCATAGTCACCGTTGTATAATTTTCCACCTATGATTCCCTGTGTTACCATGGCTGCAAGCGTAGCATATCCCAATACTTGGTGTGTGGTAAGCATGGCACGTCGGAGTTTTAACTCTTTTTGACGTTGCTCCATAGATAATGGTGCAATTCCTGTTTTTCTGAGAAGACCATTTTTGCCCCACAACACACGTTGGGTTACCAACATCCGCTCGGGTAAAAGTTGCTCCGCCTCGGATGGGTTTTCTAACAAGTTAAACAAATCATCCCCTTGTTGAGCAATGGCAGAGAAAGTAGACAAAAAAAGAAATAAAAATAAAAACTTACACATATTCAAATGTTCCGTTTGGCGTGGTTAAGGTAAGTTTTTTCGTTGAATGTGCTTCAACCCTACCCACAATTTGCGCATCAATATTAAACGCATTTGCCGCCGCAATAATATATTCTGCATGTTCGGGGGCAACATAAAGCTCTAATCGATGCCCCATGTTGAAGACCTTATACATTTCACGCCAATCTGTTTTGGACTCCGCTTGAATCATTTCAAAAAGCGGTGGAATTGGGAAAAGGTTATCTTTCACCACATGCACATTATCAACAAAATGCAAGACTTTGGTTTGCGCACCCCCACTACAATGCACCGCGCCATGAATGGCAGCACTACCCAACTGATTGAGGATCGCTTTCATTACGGGAGCATAAGTCCTTGTAGGGGATAAAACCAACTTTCCGGCGTCTAGAGGAACACCCTCTACCGCATCCAACAATTTTTTACTCCCCGTATAGACTAGATCTTTAGGAACGAGTGGATCAAAACTTTCGGGAAATTCTGAAGCTAAGGATTTATGAAACACATCGTGGCGTGCCGAGGTTAGTCCGTTGCTGCCCATACCGCCGTTGTATTCCGTTTCATAGGCAGCTTGTCCAAAAGAAGCCAGCCCAACAATAACATCACCTGCCTGAATGTTTGCATTATTAATTACTTCACTCCGCTTTAGTCGTGCGGTAACTGTAGAATCTACAATTAGGGTGCGTACCAAATCGCCAACATCAGCGGTTTCGCCGCCAGTGAGCGTAAGTTTCATGCCGTGGCTGTTAAGCTCATCCACCAATTCTTGGGTACCTTCTATGAGGGCTTTGATAACTTCACCGGGAATTAAATTTTTATTGCGTCCAATGGTTGAAGAAATAAGAATTTCATCAACAGCTCCCACACAAAGTAAATCGTCAAGATTCATGATAAGCGCATCTTGCGCAATGCCCTTCCAAACTGATAAATCTCCCGTTTTCTTCCAATACATATATGCCAACGAAGATTTAGTACCAGCGCCATCAGCGTGCATCACCAAACAATACTCCGCGTCATGGGTCAAATAATCAGGTACTATTTTGCAAAATGCCTTTGGAAAAAGACCTTTGTCTATGTGTTTTATGGCGGCGTGAACATCTTCTTTATCGGCAGAAACACCACGCATTTGGTAGCGTTCGTTAGAAGGGTTTTTTGGCATATTAACGTAAAAATAAAAGTTCGCGATACTTTGCCAAGGGCCAAGTAGCGTCATCAACAATAAGTTCTAGTCCATCAGCAGCGTCGCGAATACTATCAAACTGCGGTAGCACATTTTTAGCATACATCTGCGCCCTATCGTCCAGTTTACTCATGCTATTTGCTTTTTGTCTGGCTTTAACCAAGGCGGCACAAGAGGATGACAATGCTTCAATTAGTGTGCTTATTTTTTCTATGGTTTTCAGTGCCACTGGAGCGTGCTTCGAAAAGTCATCTTGGTAAATAGCTTTTAGTCCATTAACATTTTCTATCAAGACATTTTGATACTTGAATGCTGTGGGCAAAATTTGGTTATTCACCATATTTTCCAACACAAGGCTTTCAATTTCAACACATTGTACATATTGTTCCAGCTGAATTTCATAACGTGCTTTTTGCTCAATGGGGTTCATTACACCAGCAGCATCAAACAATTCAATGATTTTTTCTTCGACACGAACCGCCAGAGCCTCAGGTGTTTTTTTCAAATTGGACAAGCCTCTACGCGCGGCTTCTTTTTCCCAAGATGCACTGTATCCATCACCATCAAAAAGGATATTCTTCGTGGTTTTTATATACTCACGAAGTACATTAAAAATTGCGTCGTCTTTTTTGAGTTTTTTGGTTTTAATGAGCTTATCTACTTCAGCCTTAAAATCTTTCAATTGCTTGGCAACAACAGTGTTGAGCACCGTCATGGGAATCGCACAGTTTTGGTTTGACCCTACTGCACGAAATTCAAATTTGTTTCCTGTAAAGGCAAATGGAGACGTGCGGTTTCTGTCGGTATTATCCAATAAAACATCGGGGATTTTACCCACCACATTAAGTTTTAAATCTGTTTTCTCTTGAGGCGAAAGTTTTCCTTTGGATACATTTTCCAAATCGTCTAACACCGACGAAAGTTGCGAGCCAATAAACACAGAAATAATTGCTGGCGGTGCCTCATTAGCCCCCAATCGATGGTCGTTACCGGCACTTGCAACAGAAGCACGAATAAGAGACTCATAGTTTTGTACTGCCTTAATCGTGGTTACAAAAAAGGTTAAAAATTGAAGGTTACTCATGGGGGTTTTCCCCGGACTTAACAAGTTGACACCGGTATTGGTTTGTAACGACCAATTGTTGTGCTTACCAGAGCCGTTAATTCCCGAAAAAGGCTTTTCGTGTAGCAAAACCTTAAACTGATGTTTACTAGCAATCTTACCCATGATATCCATCAGCAAGGCATTGTGATCTACCGCAAGGTTTGCTTCCTCAAAAATGGGTGCCAATTCAAACTGATTGGGTGCTACCTCATTGTGACGGGTCTTCACGGGAATACCCAAAAGCATGGATTCATACTCCAACTCACGCATAAAATTAATTGCTCGGCTTGGAATAGAGCCAAAATAATGGTCGTCAAGTTGTTGTCCTTTTGGAGGAGGATGCCCAACGAGGGTACGCCCGGCAAGCATGATGTCGGGACGTGAAGCCGCCAAGGCTTTATCGACCAGGAAATACTCTTGCTCCCAACCTAAAGTTGCTTGCACGTGGGTTACATTCTTATCAAAATATTTTGCTACTTGAGTGGCTGCGTCGTCAATGGCACTCAATGCACGTAAAAGCGGTGTTTTGTTATCAAGCGCTTGCCCGGTGTAGGACACAAATATTGTAGGGATACAAAGCGTAGAACCATAAATAAAGGCAGGAGATGAGGGGTCCCAAGCTGTGTAGCCTCTGGCCTCAAAGGTGTTGCGAATGCCTCCACTAGGAAAACTAGATGCATCGGGTTCTTGTTGTACCAACTGCGAGCCATCAAAATATTCAAGGCTGTCGCCATTGCTATCCATATCAAAAAAGGCGTCGTGTTTTTCGGCAGTTGCTCCTGTTAGGGGCTGAAACCAGTGGGTGTAATGCGTTGCACCCATAGAAATTGCCCAATCTTTCATAGAGGCTGCCACATGGTCTGCAACAGCACGATTGATTTTTGTCCCTTTTTCAATGGCTTCCACAACGTCTCTGTACGCTTGCTTGGTAAGAAAAGTGCGCATAGCTTTTTTGGTAAAGACATGGCTTGCAAATAGGGTTGATTTTTTTTGGTCGGATTGAAAAGAATTAGGGCGGTGGTTGACCGCGTCCCGAATGGCTTGAAAACGCAGTTTATTCATGTTGATAAGTGTTTTGGTAAAACACAAATATACGCTAATTCTAAAGACAATATATTAAAATTCTAAATTTTGAATTTACGATTATAACCTTAATAAATTTGATTTTTTACAATAAAACCCTACTAGAATTAGGGGTTAAATAAAAATTATATGATTGTTCACAAAAAAACACCCTCAATAGCAATGGGGTATCATAAAATTTTATTTTTGTGTATCTTTTATAAAGCATTATGAATAAATCAAAACTCGAATATATTTGGCTTGATGGTTATCAGCCCACAGCCAATTTGCGCAGCAAAACAAAAGTTGTAAGCGACTTTTCAGGGAAACTTGAAGATGTTGACATGTGGTCTTTTGACGGTAGTTCAACTCGACAAGCCGAAGGTGGTTCTTCTGACTGTTTATTAAAGCCTGTTGCTATCTACCCTGATCCAGAGCGAAACAACGCTTTTTTGGTAATGACAGAAGTACTTAACGCAGATGGTACACCACACGAATCAAACGGTCGTGCTACCATTGACGATAATGATGATGATTTCTGGTTTGGATTTGAACAGGAGTATTTCCTTTGGGATCCTGAAACCAACTTGCCACTAGGCTTTCCAAAAGATCAAACACCACAAGGACAATTCTACTGTTCTGTTGGTGCCAAAAATTCTTTTGGTCGTGAAATTATGGACCGCCACTTAGATGTTTGTTTGGAGGCTGGTCTAAATGTAGAAGGAACTAATGGTGAGGTTGCTCCTGGGCAGTGGGAATTCCAAATTTTTGCAAAAGGTGCCGCTGAAGCTGGAGACCAAATTTGGATTGCACGCTATCTTTTAGAGCGTATAGCTGAAGATTATGGTTTGGCCATTGACTATCACCCAAAACCTCTTGGTGCTACCGACTGGAACGGTTCGGGTATGCACGCAAACTTCTCTAACACTACCCTTAGAACTTGTGGTTCTAAAGAAACGTATGAGAAGATTTGTGAAGCGTTCCGTCCTGTGGTAAAAGAGCACATTGAGGTATATGGTGCGTATAACGACCAACGCCTTACGGGACTCCACGAAACGCAATCTATCCATGAGTTTAGCTATGGAGTTTCTGACCGTGGTGCATCGATTCGTATTCCGATTATGACGGTTGAAAAAGGTTGGAAAGGTTGGTTGGAAGACCGCCGTCCTGCTTCTAACGGCGACCCGTATAAAATTGCGGCACGTATTATCAAAACCGTAAAATCAGCTGACGTATAAGCGCATCTGATTTTTGACTAAATATAAAACACCTGTTTTCGATACTCTCGAAATTCAGGTGTTTTTTTTATACTTAAAGAAACTCTTTTATGCCAACGTAACCGCCATATACACCAAATAGGCACCCAGTAAAATAAGCCCTTCGCGCCAAGAAAGTTGTAAGCGTTTTGGGAAAAACACCAAGGGCAGCAGTATAAACGCAAAGGCTATCATCACCCAAATATCTATGGCTAGCAAGTGTTGGTCTACCAACTCCAAAGGGTGTATTACAGCCGTAACGCCAAGCACCGTGAGGATATTAAACAGGTTTGAGCCAATCAAATTTCCAATCGAAATACCCTGTTCTTTTTTGGCAATCGCCATACCAGAGGCAACGAGTTCGGGCAAACTTGTTCCCACAGAAACAAGGGTAATACCAATAATGCGTTCGCTAACGTCATAGGCGCGTGCCAAGCCCACGGCACCCTGTACCAACCACTGCGAACCAAATGCCAATCCCAACGAACCAAGAACGGTAAAACCCACAATCCATAGCCACGTTTGAGTTTCTTGAACTGTAGTGTCTTCTTGTACTACAACCGGAGGCTGAAAACGTATCAAATACCACATTATCACTACCAAAAGTGCTAATAGGAGTACGCCGTCTTTTTGGCTAATGGTGCCATCCAATAACAAAAACAACAGCAACAAAGACACCACGAAAACCACGGGCCAATCAAAGCGATAAAAACTTTTTTCTACCTGAATACGTCCAAACAAAAGAATAGCCCCCAGTACAAAGCCCAAGTTGGCAATATTGGAACCCACAACATTGCTAAGTGACAGGTCAGCATGCCCTTCAAGTGCAGCACGAACACTCGTAATAAGTTCGGG
>Ga0209654_1000276_pt1 | contig 53258 bp, 53 predicted proteins | sample SaaInl1SG_22_DNA_FD_184646 | JGI IMG/M metagenome (GOLD analysis project Ga0209654, IMG submission 184646) | Marine microbial communities from expanding oxygen minimum zones in the Saanich Inlet - ESP_161SG_22_DNA (SPAdes) (version 2) | ecosystem: Environmental > Aquatic > Marine > Intertidal... | reverse complement strand
GATATAATCTGAGAAAATAACGTTACTTTTATCATAAGAGGAATGGGGTGGAGTTGTGCAACTCAAAGATAACTTTGAGATACTTAACTTTTTCCTCTTTTTTTCTAAACGTTTAGGACGCTATTGAAGATAAATAGGTATATTTTCTGGTATTGCTCTTAAATTATATACCGAAATATCAAAAGGCGTATTGTCTTTGTTTGCTTTTAAGCCTAAAGCTATTTTTACATCTTCATTGTATTTTATAGATTTTAATACTAATTCTTTGTCTTCTGACAGCAAATAGGCATCCCTAGTTAAACCACCTTCATAATTTCTACCATCAAAAAACCTATTGTAGGTGCTATTATTGGGCATGCCATTTCTAAAAGCTATAACACTTTCTCTATAAAAGGTATTATCAATTTTAGTATGAATTCTTATCTCGGGAATAACTATTGGATTGTTAATTATATTTTGATAATCAATGCCGTTGTGGGACATGGCTATGACTTCCTGCTTTTCATTTTCTTCACTTTTACCTTTCGTTTGGTTTTTTGCAAAAACAGAACCATTACCGCCAGTTGTAGAATCTTCGGCAAAATATAATCGCATGGCATTAGTAAACACCGCAGTACCACCTCCGGGTGCACCGCCATTATCTATGCTACTTACTATAAAGCCTTGGCCTATTGCAGCATATCGTCTCGCATTGTTTGTTGTAAAATCTTGGGTATTACCTGTTGTAGTGCCATTTACACTACCATCTAAATTGTAGTTTTCAAAAGGCGCTGTAACGTAAGACCCATTATCAGCTAGATTTGTAGGGTCACCAGGAACATAAACGCTGTAGCCACCTTCATAGTCTGCCAAGTTGTGGGAATTAATATTTTTTTGCTCCCAGAAGAATGCTTCGCCATTAAGAATATTTCTATTATTTGTACCCGTAAACGAAGTAGAACCAAAACCGTCGGTTAAAAATAATTTTAAATCTAAAGCGGAAGGATAAGGGTTACCGGTAAGCGTTTCTACTTGGGTTGTGGGTCCAGAACTTGGATCTGCATCAACCCCCGTAAATGTGCAATCTATTGAAATATCTCCAGTATTAGGTCGCCCTCTCAGGTCTTAAACATTATTAGCATTTGGGCTACCTTTTAAAGTAAAACCGTATCCTGAGGGAATGTTTCCTGTATTACCTTGAAAACTCCAACCATTATAACCGCCTGCAGATATTAAGGTGTAAATCCATTGTCTAGACAATCGAGTTGCAGTACCATTATAAGAGCCTGTATATGCATAGTTTGTAGAGTTTATATTGGTTAAATCGGTATAATCCAATGGGTCGTGAATAGTTGTTCCATCAAAATCCACATTAGCATTCGTAGTGCCATCTATACTTACGCCAACAGGGGAACACCAGAAATTATACTCATAAATTCCTGTGGTTTGATTTTGATATATTGAAAGTTCACCCGCATCAGAATTTTTAATATCAGTATTTTGAATGAGTTGCGCATCGCCTCTCATGTATATAGTTGATGTTGGCGTCTCTAACCTAATATCATCATTTACAAAAAGCACTACGTCTCTTGCATAAAGATAAGAATCATTATCTACATATAAATCTTGGGCAAAACCAAAACTTAAAATAAATACAGAAATAACAAAAAGAAGATATCTTCTAATGTTTTTTGAAAAACCAAGTGGTTTTAACGTGAGAAAAATCATTTAATTATAGCAATTTACAGCGCTAATATATAAAAAAATATCTTTATAACTGGTTTTTTGAGCATTTCGTCGATTTTTTATATAATATAATAAGATTAGGTTTTTTTAGAGGTCTGAATATTTTCATATAAATTTGTGACTTATCAGATACGTTATGAAATACTTCAATTATTTGCTTATTCTTCTAGGGGCTATAGTAGCCATGTATGCTAAAGCGGGTGAGCAACAAAACCAGTTACTCTTAATTTCCGGTATTATAATATTAATGGTTGGGGTTTACAGGATATCAAGAACAATTCCGAGTAAAAGAGATAATAATCAGGATGAAGAAAACAGATAAGATAATATGATACTTAAGATTGGCGATAGCGTTTCTGTTTTAGATGAGGATTTATCTGGTGTTATCAAAACGCTTGATGATCATGCGGTAACCATAGAAACTAAAGATGGATTTTTATTGAATTTTGATAAAAGTGAATTGATTTTAAATCAAAATTCTATAATAGACCATGCTGTTGATAGTTCTCAAATTCATGAAGTAATTGCTGAAAAAGAAACCAGAAAGCGAAAGCCATCTGTAAAAGTGAAACCTAAAGAGCGTGCTCAAGCCACTATGGAGGTAGATTTACATATTCACCATTTGGTAACATCTTCTCGGGGTATGACTAATTTTGAGATACTAAATTTACAAATGCAAACTGCAAAACGCCAATTGGAATTTGCAATAAAAAAACGCATACAGCGCGTAGTTTTTATTCATGGCGTAGGCGAAGGGGTGCTAAAGGAAGAATTAAAAACACTTTTTAGGCGTTATGATAACCTAAAATACTACGATGCAAATTATCAAAAATATGGTTTAGGTGCTACTGAAGTCTATATTTTTCAGAATAGCTAATTAAGGGAAGTCAGGTGTTATTTTTCTGTTGTCACTTAAACCTGAAACTCCTGTTAATGTCCCAAAATTAAACTCTTGCTGTGAAACAAAACTTATACTTATTTCTGAAACTATTAACCTTACTCTTAAGGATTTAGAAATAGTATGTTCTCTATATTTAGTAGTAGGTGTAGTTATTGCTACATTAGGATTAAGATAATCTGCACCAACATCACTATTGGTTATATCGTTTACCGGTCTTTGGTCTTGGGTATCGTTTTCCTCATCTCTTGTTAAAACATCATCGCCGTCATCATCATCGTCTAAATAATCAGGTGTACCATCTCCATCTGTATCTTGGGCATCCGATAGGTCGCCATTGCCATCAGGATCTGGTTTTTCAGTTGTAGTTAATACGTTGTCACCATCATCATCCTGATCAATAAAATTTGGCAATCCATCATTGTCCGTATCAAACCCATCTTCAATCATGCCATTGCTATCACCAATATTAGCATCGTTTGGGGCATCGTCTAAATAATTTAACACACCGTCATTGTCATCATCCGCAATTGGGTTAATACCGTTGGTACTTTCTAATTCGGCAGGAATACCGTCATTATCATCCTCAGTAAAAACCCTGATAATAGTAGCAGTAGTAGAATCATCACTTTCATCTTTATCAATGTTTAAATCAGCAGGTGGGATATCTTTACAAAATATACCTTCTGTTGGAAAGTCTGCTCTATTATAAGTCCTATAAGTAAAGGTGGCGTTAGCCTTTGGGATAACTAAAGAGTCATTTTCTGGTTCATCCTCAAAAATATCTTCAAGGGTAAAATTTTCAATTAAAACAGAAACCGTTTCAGAAGGATCTTCCTTTGTTTTATAAAAAAGCAAGTTTTCTGATCCACAAGCTTCAAATTCATCATCAAAATCGAACTCAAAATCGATTACATCTCCATCACTACATGCAAAAACAATAAGAAGGCCACATGACAAAAACAAAAGAAAGCGATTCCTCATAGAATTTTATTTTAAGCAAAAATAAAAGAATTGACTTTATAACGCGGCGATTTAGTAATAATTTTATTTAGAGTATTTTTGTTGGAAATTTAACAAAAATGCAACAGGTGTATTTTGATAATGCAGCTACCACACAACTGCGAGAAGATGTTGTTACAGCGATTACTGAAACTTTAAAAAATAACTATGGAAATGCCTCATCTTCATATAGTTTAGGTAGATTGTCTAAATCTTTAATTGAAAATTCCAGAAAAACTATTGCAAAAATTTTAAATACCTCAGCAAGCGAAATAATTTTTACTTCTGGAGGCACAGAGGCCGATAATTTGGTGCTGTATAGCGCGGTAAAGGACCTTGGCGTAAAACATATTATCTCAACTAAAATAGAACACCACGCTGTCTTACACACCATAAATGATTTGAAGCTTACCCATAGTATACGCGTTAGTTTTTTGAATTTGGACGAGTTTGGCAGGATTAATTTGGAAGAATTAGAACAGCTGCTAATTGATAGCCCTAAAGCTCTTGTAAGCTTAATGCTGGTAAACAATGAAATAGGTAATATTTTAGATATTAAGGCTATTGGAGAAATGTGTAAAAAATATAATGCGCTATTTCATTCTGATGCTGTTCAGGCAATCGGCCATTACACGTTAGACCTGCAGGATATAAACGTTGATTTTTTAGCTGCAAGCGCTCATAAATTCCATGGACCTAAAGGTGTAGGTTTTGCATTCATTAGAAAAAATACAGGAATAAAACCTTTAATTCTCGGTGGAGAGCAGGAGAGAGGCTTACGCGCAGGAACGGAAAGCGTGCATAATATTGTAGGTTTAGAAAAAGCGATGCTGTTGGCTTATGAGAATTTAGAAAAAGAGACAGTGTATATTAAGTCCTTGAAGTCGTATTTTATTTCTAAACTTAGAAAAGAGATACCGAACGTGGCTTTCAATGGGCTTTCAGAAGATATGGAACAAAGCACCTATACGCTGGTTAATGTGCGTTTACCCATTCCTGCAAATAAATCAGCAATGTTTTTATTTCAACTAGATTTAAAAGGTATAGCCTGTTCTAAGGGTAGCGCTTGTCAAAGCGGAAGCAACCAAAAGTCTCATGTATTAAGTGAAATTTTAAATGATGACGATTTAGAGAAACCTTCGGTTAGGTTTTCGTTTAGTACATTTAATACCAAAGCAGAAATCGATTATGTTATTGAGGTTTTGAAAAGCCTAATTTAAAGATTCTGTCCTGTTTTTATATCAAGTAGAATTAGCTTAATCTCCTCTAAAAGTAGTTCTGTTTTATTGATAGTGCTTTTTTCTGAAGTTTCAGGTTTAGATTGCAATAATTCTCTTTGTTCCAATACTTTAGATTTGAAATTATGGGAATTGACAATGCCAATAAGCTTCATGTCACTTCCTTTAGGATTACTATTTCCGGCAGTTTCAATTTTTAAAACCCTTAAATCTAAATATTTCAAAATAGGGTTCTCAATAAAAGTTAAATCCTGAATGTTCTCTAACGGAATCGTTTTTTCAACTCTAAAAAACACACCTTTCTTAAACTCTAGGTGTTTTGTGGTAAGTTGGCACTCTAAACTCTCATAATACCTTTTTCCAACATACCGACCTAACCCTAATAACCAAATGATTAATATAGGTATACCAATAAGAGAAATTAACAGAAAGAATGAAACCACCAAGACGACATAGGTTTTGATGTTTCTATTAAATGTTGCTTGTTGTATAATTTCTATTTTGGCTGCCATATATGTTTAATCCTGAAATTCTCGTTTTATGGTATAGGTATTGGTCTGGTTATCCTTATTCTTAAACGTAATTTCTAATACATCTGAAGACTTAAAAGGTGATTTTTTAGAAATCATGTCACATATATTAGCAGTTGTTAAATCAATATCGTTTATGCCTAGTATTTCGTCGCCGTAGCTTATTTTATCCTTTAGTTCTTCATCCCAAACTACACCTACAATTAATTTATTGTTTTCTAGAACGGGGGTAAAGCCTAAGAGTTTTTCTTTTAAATCATTGGTTTCATTAAAACCATTAAAATAAAATCTTTTCTTTTTAAAATCTAGGGTTACTACGCCGTATTTTAAGATGTCGGAACCGATTCTTGAATGGTCATCGTCTGTGGTGAACGTCGAAACATTCTTAAAAAGACTACTGTTAATTAAAATCTCAGGAATTTTTAATCTATATTTCGTATTAGTTTCAGATGCTCCGAAAAGCCCCATGCCCGAAATACCTTCGTTACTTAACACTGATGCTGCCACTTTGTGTTTATTAAATAAATCTAACCTTCGTTTACTCATATCGTAAAACCCGCTGGCTCCAGTATCAAATAATAGTTTTTCAGTAACTGTAACGTCTCCTTTAAGCTTAATTTCAATATATGGGCTACCTTGAGCGTTTACAATAAACAACTTCGTAGGTGCTTCATCTCCTAATCTTAAGTTTTTAAGTGAATTTGTAAGTACTAATTCCTTTGTTTCGGGATTTATTTGAACAATTGATTTTTGAAGTAAATTGCTTCCTATGATGCCATCGATTTCAAAACAATCAAATAGTATATTTTCAGATTTGTCAAACACCAAAGCACTTGTATTACTAAAAGTTATATCTCCAACTGTAATTTCCTTAAGCGTAATCAAATTCATTTTTTGTTTTCTATCATTAGAATCTGAGATTGTCAAAGCTCTTCCGGAAGAATATTTCACAACACTCAACAAGCTTGTTGATATTACATTTGGTGCACCTGTATCAAACAAAAATTGATAGGTACTGTCTTTAATTGTTACAGGTATGATGATTTTATCATTTACATTTTTATACGTTATGCTTGTGAAGTATTTTTTGGTATTAGTATCGCCGGTTTTAAACTTTGTTTTTTGGGCAAACCCTGCTGAGATGCACAGAAAAAACAGACAGAATTTAAATAGGCTTTTGTTCATATCTAAAACTTCATTGTGGTTCTAACATTAAAAACTCGCGGTGTTAAAAAGTTGGGAATGGAATATTGACGCTTACTGTACACATCGCGCACCCAAGTATTAGTAATAGAGTTTTGAACATCAAAAATATTGAAGATCTCAAAACCGAAAGCCAATTCTTTAAAAGGCTTTTTCCAACCGCTTTTGAATTGCTTGTCTTGATCTACTAGAACAAATTGAAATCCAACATCGGCGCGTTTATAATCAGGCAATCTTAATTGAAAATCATAAGGGTTGGCATAACTAGGTGAGCCCCCAGGCAATCCTGTGTTATAAACCAAATTTAAATATACCCGCATGTTTGGAATATTTGGCACATAATCTTGAAATAATGCCGCAAATTTTAAACGCTGATCGGTTGGTCTTGAAATATAACCCTGATTATCAATATTTTCTTCGGTCTTTAAATACCCAAAACTAAACCATGATTCTGTTCCAGGAACAAACTCACCATTTAACCGCATATCTAAGCCATAGGCGTAGGCTTTGGCATTGTTTCTAGCGCGATATCTAATGCGAACGTTTTCCAACGTGTAGGGATTTACATTTATAAGATTTTTATAATATACTTCTGAAGTCAATTTAAAAGGTCTGTCCCACATTTTAAAACTATAATCATTTCCTAAAACCAAATGAACCGATTTTTGGGCTTTCACATTTGGTCTTACTGTGCCTGTAGAATCTCTTAACTCGCGATAGAAAGGTGGTTGATAATACAACCCCGCTGCTGCTCTAAACAACATATCTTTCTTCCAGTTGGGTTTTATCGCAAATTGTCCTCTTGGGCTAAACACGGTTTGGTTTGATGAAGTGACACCTTCACCTTTAACCCCCAAGTTATGGGCTCGTATTCCTGCATTATACCAAACATCACTTTCGCCTAGAGTAGAGCGTTTGCTCCATTGTGCGTAAGCTTGTAAGCGATTAATCTGCGTATTATTTCTTGCTCTAACATTTATAAAGGGCGTTATGGGGCCTTCATAAGCAATATAGGGTTGCTCATTTCTAGGAATGGTTCTTGGTGGTCTTATGGAAAACCCTGCAGAGTCAATAACCTCCCATTCTATAAGGCGATCGCGTATGTCTTCGTGTGTATATTTAACAGACCACTCAAATCTATTATCATTAATCTTTAAATCACCTTTGGTTTGAATAGTGGAAATCAAAGCGTCCAAATCGTTCCTACCATGATTTAGTTGACTGCCTATCCCTTCACTAAATTCTACTTCACCTAAATTTTCATCACCAATATTCCCATTTACTTCGCCTAAATTATACTGTGCCAAAATATCAAAGTACTCTTCTTCTGTGGTATGGTAGGTTGATGCCGTAAGGTTCAACGTTAAATCTTCATTAGCGAAATACGTGCCCTGAAATGCACCAAAATACGTTTGGTACTCTGTTTTTTCCTGTCCTTCGTAAAACACAATAAGCGCCACAGGATCAGCAAGTGTTCCAAAGTTCGTTTGCCTTGTAAGAGGCTCGTAATCATATTTATTTAGTGAAGCATTTCCTAAAAAGCTTAAATGAAATTTATTTGTGAATTTATAGGTAAAATACCCTTGTAAGTCAGCAAAAACAGGACGGAAGTTAGTTTGTGTTTGTTTGGCATCAACAAATAAATTATTATTTCTGTATCTCGCACCAACAATACTGGTGAATTTAGAGTCTTTGCTAATATTTTCAACAGAGACGGCTGCCCCTAAAAGACTTAAATCGGCATTTACCTCAAACTGATAAGGCATTTTGTATGTTATATCCAGTACTGAAGACAACTTATCCCCATACTTAGCCTGAAAACCACCGGCCGAAAAATCTACATTCTGTACCAAATCACTATTTACAAAACTCAATCCTTCTTGCTGACCAGAACGCACCAAAAAAGGACGATACACTTCAATACCATTTATATAAACCAAGTTTTCATCGTAATTCCCGCCCCTTACCGAATACTGCGTGCTTAGTTCATTATTATTACTAACACCAGGCAATGTAAGTAGTAAATTCTCCACACCGGCATTTGCGCCAGGTATTTTTCTTATGGTTTCTGGTTGTAACGATATAATGCCTTCAACTTCTTTTCGTCGGTCTCCAGAAATTACAACTGCCGCAATTTGTTGTATTGTCTCACTTAAAACTGGATTAAACTCTTTAATTACCCCATTTTTCAAATTAAAGGTAACCACTACTTTTTTATGTGAAATATGAGTAAATTCAATGGTTACATCTTGATTGGCAGGAATATTTAAGGAGTAAAATCCGTTTTCGTTAGTTGTAGTGCCTATAGTATCGGCCTTGACTGACACATTTTGAAGCGGTAAATTGTTCTCATCAAGAATAACACCTTTTATGGTAGCTTCTTGAGCAAAACCAATTAGGAATGAAAAAAACAAAAGTAATGTGGCTAGTTTATAATGCGTTTTCAAAGGTGTTTTAGTTTATTTTCTATAAAATGTAGTTTCAAAAGTAGAACTATTTCCAACATTATCCGTAACAATCAGCTTCAAATTATTTTTAGTATCAGTGATAACACCATCATTAAAATCATGAGTAAGTGTTTTGGTTTTATAATCATAAGCCATTAAAATCCATTTTCCATTTACCATAGCCCTATAATTTGAAATACCAGAGATTTTATCGTCTATTTTAATTTTTAAGTAGCGGTATTTACTTAACCATTGCCCTCTTTTAAAATTGATAGGAGTGATGGTAGGTTTTTCATCATCAGAGGCCAAAGTGAATGTTCCCAAAGTTTTAGTTAAGGTTGTTAATGTGTCTCCTTCGCGCTTTGTAAACGAATAATACGGTGTTTTCTTGTACCCGGATAACCTTGCGATAAACAATTTGCTTTTATCTTCAGGTTTGTATTTACTGATGTCGTATGCAATTTTCACGCTCTTCTTTAGCGGCACAACATCTTTATGAAGTGTTAACGTATCTGCCTTTACATTAAAATCCATATAAAAGTCTTCATAGAATGTATCCGAAAAAATGTCCACGTTTATACCTTTTTCTTTTAAAGTTGTGCTTTTGTCGGCATAAATATAATATGGCGTTTCGGTTTTTGATTGCGCATTAAAGCTCTTACTTATTTCACCTTTAATAGATAGTGTCACCCATGTTGTATTGTTTTCAAAATCGCTAACTTTTATTTTATATACTGAATAAGTGCTATCTTCTATAGTTAGAGCACCTTCTTTATAAACGTCTTTATAAATACTCAAAGGGTTGTTAATCCTAAATAATTTTTGAATACGTTGTTTACTGGTTTTAAAGTGGTTATAATCTATTAATTGATTAATATGTTTAGTCTCATCAAATGAAAACCTTTTAAAGTCTAATTCGAAATTCTTACTACCATTTACAAAAGTTTGGATGTTATAAACGCCATTTTTATTTGCCGCTAAATCTTGTCTGTCCCAAGTGGTAATTCCGAAACCTATATTTCCAAATGCTTTAATATTTTCAACGGTATAATCGCCGTTTTTTAGAGGAATCAATCTTAAGTCTTGTTTTTTGTTAGAATTATTAACGTATGAGTTTTCATCTAGTGGATACACGTAAATGGATGTTATGGTAGGTAATTTAGAATCCTTAATATCTATACCAAAAAGCATAGGGTTTATGGGGCGTTCTGCATTATCACGAATTTCAAAATGTAAATGTGGGCCACCTGACCCCCCGGAGTTACCACTGTAGGCCACTAAATCTCCCTTTTTAATTAATAACTCCTCGGGATTTGGAAAAGTTTCCACCTCATAAGATTCTTTTTTGTACTGCAATGTTTTAATGTAACTTTCAATTTCTGGGGCGAACCTATTTAAATGCGCATAAACGGTCGTGTAACCATTTGGATGCGTTATATATAGCGCTTTTCCGTAGCCATAATGCGAAATTTTTATTCTGCTTACATAACCATCAGCTGCTGCTTTTACTTTTAGTCCAATACGCTGTTGGGTTTTTATGTCCATTCCAGAATGAAAATGATTAGAACGTAATTCGGCAAAAGTACCCGAAAGCACAAGAGGAATATCGAGCGGACTGGAAAAATAATCCTGTGGATATATGTTTTGAGCGTTTAACGAAACTGAGAAAAATAGTAAAAGGGCAAGAAGTATTCTCATAGTGATGTATTGGGCTAAAATATTAATTTGTCATCAATCGGCAAAGAACGAAACAAAAATCACGCCATGGGCATGTAACATATAGGTTTTAATAGATAATAATGCGGAAAACATATTAAAGGAATGAGCAACTACTTTGGCCGGCACACGAGCGTTAGCAATTAAATGACCGTTTGAAATCCCCGACTCAGGTGGAATACTGTAGTGAAATATTTATATTCATGAATTCACTAGTATAAAGTAGAAATCAATGAGTAAAGGTCGCCTCATCTGCACTGAGCCTGTTGAAGTGTTGTAGGGAGCGCCATAAATAAAGGCCACAAGCGTGTTAAAAAAAATTATGAAAAAACAATTGCTATTTAGCCTTAGGTATGTTAACTTTGTTTACGAAGTATTGATTTTTGTAAATGAGTAATATTGAAGGAATTGTCGATTCTTTAGAATATAAAATTAGTAAGGTGCTGCTTAGGGTAGATCATCTAAAACAAGCTAATTTGAAATTAACTGAAGATTTAGCCAAGGCAAGACAACAAATTCAATCCCAAGAACGTTTAAATAAGGATTGGGAGGAGAAATATGAAGCTCTAAAAATTGCGAATTCAATGCTTGGTAGTGACGATAATAAAAGAGAAACTAAGCTTAAAATAAATGCATTAATTAGAGATATTGACCATTGTATAGCGCAATTATCAGATTAATGTAATGTAGAATCAATGTCAGAAAAGCTTAAAATAAAGCTATCAATAGCAAATAGAGTATATCCATTAACTATTGATGCAAAGCAGGAAGAAGGGTTGCGAAAGGCAGCGAAGAATATTGAGACAATGATTAAACAGTTTGAGCAAAGTTATTCCGTTAGAGATAAACAAGATGTGCTCGCCATGTGCGCTTTACAATTTGCATCTCAAGTGGAACAAAAAACTATAGATAAAGAAGTGCGAAATGAGGTTGTTGAGGAAAAGCTTGATGCTATCAACAAAATGTTAGAAGCTCATTTAAGTGCTTAACGTTCTTTAAAATAAAAAGTAGAAGTTACTACCTACATCGGTTATTTTTTTTGATAAACTCAACGTTAATTCTTTAAAAAGGGTGAGTTGAAGTTGTAAAAGCATGCTGCTAGTACTTAGGTGCTTGGGCAGACCCTTGATCAGCTTGTTAGCCCTAAACTTGTTTTTAAGGAGTTTATACAAAACACTATACTGATGTAGGTTTTTTTATATATATAAATCAACTAAATAAAAATGGATAATCCAATTATATTAATTATAGGAGGTGTGATTGTTGGGCTTGTAATAGGATTTATTATAGCCAAGGCAATAGAAAAAAATAACGCATCAAAACTTATTAAAAATGCTAAAAAGAATGCGGCAGCAATATTAAAGGAAGCCAATAGTGAGGGTGAGTCTATAAAAAAGGACAAAATTCTGCAGGCTAAGGAAAAATTTATCGAGCTAAAAGCGGAGCATGAAAAAGTAATTTTATCGCGTGACAAAAAAATGGCTGAAGCTGAAAAGCGCACACGCGATAAAGAGTCTCAGGTTTCTAACGAACTTTCAAGAAACAAAAAGCTTAACGCTGATATTGAAAACAAAATAAAAGATTACAACCACCGATTGGACGTTTTAGAAAAGAAACAATCGGAATTGGATAAACTGCATAAAAGCCAAGTGCAACAATTAGAGGTTATTTCCAGTTTGTCTGCTGAAGAAGCTAAAGAGCAATTGGTAGAATCCTTAAAAGGTGAAGCTAAGAATGATGCCATGGCCTATATACAAGGCGCATTAGAAGAGGCAAAATTAACCGCAGAACAAGAGGCTAAAAAAGTAATTATTAATACAATTCAACGTATAGGAACGGAAGAAGCGGTTGATAATTGTGTCTCAGTTTTCAATATTGAATCTGATGATGTTAAAGGGCGCATCATTGGGCGAGAGGGTAGAAACATTAGAGCAATAGAAGCAGCCACTGGCGTTGAAATAATCGTAGATGATACGCCTGAGGCTATTATTTTATCTTGTTTTGATTCTGTACGTCGTGAGATTGCAAGACTATCACTCCATAAATTAGTGACCGATGGTAGAATTCACCCAGCTAGAATTGAAGAAATTGTAAAGAAAACTAAGAAGCAAATAGAGCAAGAGATTATAGAAGTTGGAAAACGCACTGTAATCGACTTAGGAATTCATAACCTGCATCCAGAATTAATTAAGACCGTTGGTAGAATGAAATACCGTTCGTCTTACGGACAAAATCTATTGCAGCACTCTAGAGAAGTAGCTAAACTTTGTGGTGTTATGGCTGCTGAGTTAGGATTAAATCCAAAGTTAGCTAAACGCGCAGGGTTACTTCATGATATTGGAAAAGTGCCAGATGCTGAAACCGATATGGAAACACCACATGCCATCTTAGGAATGCAATGGGCAGAAAAATATGGCGAAAAAGATGATGTATGTAATGCCATAGGCGCTCACCATGATGAAATTGAAATGAAATCGTTATTAGCGCCAATTATTCAAGTATGTGATGCTATTTCTGGTGCACGTCCAGGAGCACGCCGCCAGGTACTGGATAGCTATATTCAACGATTAAAGGATTTAGAAGATATTGCTTTTGGTTTTAACGGTGTTAAAAAGGCTTATGCTATTCAGGCGGGTAGGGAACTACGCGTTATTGTTGAAAGTGAAAAAGTTAATGATGAAAGAGCATCTGAATTATCATTTAATATATCACAAAAAATTCAAACGGACATGACGTATCCTGGTCAGGTAAAAGTAACCGTAATTAGAGAAACAAGAGCTGTAAATATTGCGAAGTAATACATTTACTTTAAATACGGAAGTTCAACAAGTTAAAAAAAACCGGCAGATGCCGGTTTTTTTGTTGTTATACTAAACTTTAAATCTATCTTCTAGGATGATATTTCTCAACAACTTGGGCTAGATGGCTTTTGTCTATATGTACATATATTTCGGTTGTTGTAATGCTTTCATGCCCAAGCATGAGCTGAATAGCCCTCAAATCTGCATTATTCTGCAGTAGGTGTGTTGCAAAAGAATGACGAAAAGTATGTGGGGATACATTTTTTTTAAGTCCTATTTTTTCAACCAATTGTTTAATAATTGTAAATATCATAGCACGCGTTAACTGCTTACCTCTACGATTTAAAAACAAGGTATCCTCAAAGCCTGCTTGAATATTCATATGATTTCTCACCTCGCTCCTATAAATATTAATATACTTTGTGGTTGTATCAACTATAGGCACAAAACGTTCTTTGTCTCCTTTACCTGTTATCTTGATAAAACCTTCCTCAAAAAATAAATCCGATAGTTTTAAATTTATCAATTCGCTTACACGTAAACCACAACCATATAAAGTTTCCAACATTGCTCTATTGCGCTCACCTTCGGGCTTGCTTAAATCTATAGCCTGTATAATTTGGTCAATTTCATCTTCAGAAAGCGTATCTGGAAGTTTCCTTCCTATTTTAGGCGATTCAATTAACTGTAGAGGATTATCTTTTCTATAATCTTCAAAGATTAAATAATTGAAAAAACTTCGCAATCCTGAAATTAACCTAGATTGAGATCTTGCATTTAATTGTTTGGCAGAGTTATATATAAACTGTTGAATAGTTTGCGATGAAATGGCAATAGGAGAAACAGACATTTCATTTTCTTCTAAAAAAAATATCAATCTATTAATATCGAGACAATAACTATCAATCGAATTTTGGGACAAGCCACGTTCAATTCTTAAATACAGCTGATAATCTTTTAGTGCCTTGTGCCATTTCATGCCTTAAATTTAAGCATAAAAAAAACTACCAATTGGTAGTTTTTTTTTATAAAACAGAATTAAATTAAGCCCATTTATCAGTTAAGATATTTATAATATCAATTATAGCCCATATACCAAGTCCTCCAATAGTAAGGATGAATAATATATTAGCCCAAACAGGTTTGTTATAGTACCATCTGTGAGCAGCAAAAGGCCAACCAAGTAAGAACCAAAGTGCAGCCCCCACCCATTTGTCTTTAGCTTTAGCAGCAACAGCAGGTGCATATACCTCTTCTACTGATTCGTTAGTTGTAATTTCAGTGTTTAAAGTTGTAGTTTTTACCCTTTTAACTGGGAAAGAAGCATAACACGTAGAGTAGCTTAACATTACTACTAAGAAAGATAATAATAATTTAATTTTCATAATTAATTGGTTTATGTTTGTGAATGCAATTTAGAAAAAATATTTGTATGTTAAGAATTAGATTACTTTTTTTTGTTTTTTTTTCATCGATTTTATGTAGCAACTCTCAAAGTAAATTTGACTATGTTGGAGGAATCAAGTTAAACGATTCATTAGTAATATCTTATAAGATTAATTTCATTGAAAATAATGGTGAGGTAAAAGGGTATTCTGTTACAGACTTAGGAGGTGAGCATGAAACCAGATCTAATATTTTTGGTGAGTATAATAAAAAAGATAAGATTTTAAGCTTTAGAGAAATTGGTATTGTTTACACAAAATCTCCAATTTCTCAAAACGATTTTTGTTTTTTGAATACAACGTTCAAAAATTTTGAATTTGGCAAGACAAAAAAAGTGAAAGCTAATTTTGTGGGTTTGTTTTCTGACAATACTAAATGCATAAATGGTGAAATTTTGCTTGGTACACAAGAAAAAGCAGAAGAAAGAGTACAAAAAGTAGTTAGCAAAATAAAGAAATCTAATAAAATAGCAGATAGTGTAAAACAAAAATTAAATGAATTTAATTTAATGAATGTTTTAAAAATGAATATTTTGAAGAAGGACCAGACTCTAAGCATTTTTTCTAAGTCTAACTCAATAAAACTTATAGTATTTGATGGCGGCAAATTAGATGGGGATGAAATAAATATTATGATTAATGGTGAAACTATCTTGAATAATTACAGAGCAAATAAATCAGAAAAAATAATAGTGATAGAATTAAAAAATAAAAAAACATCTATAGTTATTAAGGCAAATAATGAAGGGGAAATAGCACCTAATACTGTTGTTGTTAAGCTTGATGATGGTACGAACGAAATAAAAGCTTTATCTAATTTAAAAATGGGGGAGACAACTCAGATTGATATTTTGAAATAACAATAAAATACCGCAATTTAGTAACTTTAGCACATGAAAAAACTAATTATCATCAACGGTCCAAATCTCAACTTATTAGGAAAACGAGAACCAAATATATATGGAAGCCTAAGTTTTACAGAATTTTTAGATGAAGTTAAAGAAAAATATCCGGAAGTTCATTTAGAATACTACCAATCAAATATAGAAGGTGAACTCATAAATAAACTGCACGACGTTGGATTTAGTTATGATGGTATTATTTTAAACGCCGCTGCATATACGCATACTTCGGTTGGTATTGGCGATGCCATTAAAGGTATCGAAACGCCTGTTGTAGAGGTTCATATATCAAATACTTTCGCAAGAGAAGAGTTTAGACATCAATCGTTTATTTCGCCAAATGCAAAAGGCGTTATTCTTGGTTTCGGCTTACAAAGTTATGAGTTGGCTATACAGAGTTTTTTATAGCAAAGAGAAGCCCCTCCTAACCTCCCCGAAGGGGAGGAGTGCTCACTCTTACGTAACTATCTTTTAATAGAAATAAATCGTAAATTGAAAAGTACAATTCAAATAGTTTTGAATTGCACTTTCTTATTTCAATCCGTCTGAGTAATAGTTTCTCCCCTTCGGGGAGGTTAGGAGGGGCTTCTTATATATGAATCACCTCATCATAGGCTGCAGCTACAGCTTCCATAACAGCTTCACTCATTGTTGGATGAGGATGAATCGCCTTTAAAACCTCATGCCCCGTAGTTTCCAATTTTCTACCTAAAACAGCTTCGGCGATCATATCTGTAACACCGGCACCAATCATGTGGCACCCTAACCATTCCCCATATTTAGCATCAAAAATCACCTTTACAAATCCTTCTTTATTTCCGCCCGCGCTGGCTTTACCAGAGGCAGAGAAGGGGAATTTTCCAACCTTAATATCAAAGCCTTTTTCTTTGGCTTGCTTTTCTGTTAAGCCTACACTAGCAATTTCTGGTGAACAATAGGTGCATCCCGGAATATTGCCGTAATCAATTGGTTCAACATGATGACCAGCAAGTTTTTCAACACATAAAATACCTTCTGCTGATGCCACGTGCGCTAAAGCTTGTCCTGGTGTAACATCACCAATTGCATAGTATCCTGGAATATTGGTTTGGTAAAAATCATTCACCAAGATTTTATCCCTATCTACAACGATACCAACATCTTCTAATCCAATATTTTCAATGTTAGTTTTTATACCAACGGCAGATAAAATAATGTCCGCTTCTAAAACTTCTTCACCTTTGCTAGTCTTTACTGTAGCTTTAACTCCTTTTCCAGACGTATCAACAGATGTTACTTCGGCAGATGTCTTAATTTTAATACCGTTTTTCTTGAAAGAACGTTCTAGCTGTTTTGATACCTCTTCGTCTTCAACAGGAACTATATTTGGTAAATATTCAACAATGGTTACTTCCGTACCCATTGAGTTATAGAAATATGCGAATTCAACGCCAATAGCTCCAGAACCAACAACAATCATTTTCTTTGGTTGTTTTTCTAAAGTCATGGCTTGTCTATATCCTATTACCTTTTCGCCATCTTGAGGTAAGCTAGGTAACTCACGAGACCTTGCTCCAGTAGCAATAATAATATGGTCTGCACTATATTCAGTGCCATCAACATCAACTTTTTTACCAGGTTTTAGTTTGCCATAACCTTCAATAACATCTATCTTGTTCTTCTTCATTAAAAATTGAACCCCTTTACTCATACCATCAGCAACACCGCGGCTTCGTTTTACAACAGCATCAAAATCATGTTCCGCATCCTTAACTTTTAAACCGTAATCTTCTGCATGTTTAAGATATTCAAATACTTGGGCAGATTTTAATAAGGCTTTTGTTGGGATACAACCCCAATTTAAACAAACCCCACCAAGGTTTTCTTTTTCAATAATAGCGGTTTTAAAACCCAATTGCGATGCTCTAATTGCTGTAACATATCCACCAGGACCACTTCCAAGAACTATAATATCGTATTTACTCATGTGTTAAATTTTAAGATGCAAATTTACAAAATCGGATTTTAAAAAGTTATATACTGCGCTACTAATTTGTATCTTTTGCTACCTTTGTGTTTGAATTTTTGAAGATTATGAATATACCTAGAACTAGTTTTCCTCGCGTAGTTATTATAGGCGGTGGGTTTGCAGGAGTAGCATTAGCAAAAAAACTATCAAAGCAAGAGGTTCAGGTAGTATTAATAGACAAGCACAACTATCATACATTCCAACCACTTTTATATCAGGTATCTACAGGCGGCTTGGAGCCAGATTCGATCGCTTATCCGATAAGAAAAATTTTAAAGGATTTCCCTAATTTTTATTTTCGATTAGCTTCAGTTGAAGAAATTGACACAAAAAAAAATAAAGTAAAAACCAATATAGGCGATTTAAAGTTTGATTATTTGGTAGTAGCCTCTGGTTCCAAAACTAATTATTTTGGAAATTCTGAAATAGAGAAATACAGTATGGCCATGAAAACCATACCGCAATCTCTTAATCTGCGTAGCCTAATTCTTGAGAATTTTGAGGACGCGTTGCTAACTTCAGATTTAAACGAGCGAAATGCTCTAATGAATTTTGTAATAGTTGGAGGAGGACCAACCGGTGTGGAATTGGCAGGAGCTTTGGCCGAAATTAAAAAAGGTATCTTACCTAAAGATTACCCGGATTTAGATACCCGTTTAGCGCAAATTCACATTGTGCAATCTGGAGATTGTATATTAAAGGGAATGAGCGAAAAGGCATCACGAAAAGCTGAGGATTTTTTAGAAAAACTAGGAGTTAATATTTGGAAAAATGTACGCGTTACAAATTATGATGGCAAGACGGTTACGACAGATACGGATTTAACTTTTGAAACAGCTACACTAGTTTGGGCAGCCGGCGTTAAAGGTGCAACCATAAAAGGGTTGGATTCTGAAGGTTTTATTACTCGTGGTAATAGAATTTTAGTTAATGAATTTAATCAAGTTAAAGGCTTCGAACACATTTTTGCTATTGGCGATATTGCCTGTATGGTTACAGAGGAACACCCCTATGGTTTCCCTATGATGGCGCAACCTGCAATACAACAAGGGAGTCAACTCGGTAGTAATTTAATAAGGATTATTGAAGAAAAACCAATGCAATCGTTTAAATACACTGATAAAGGTGCTATGGCTAAAATTGGCAGGAATAAAGCTGTTGTAGACTTAAAAAAATGGAAGTTTCAAGGTGTTTTTGCTTGGTATATTTGGATGTTTGTTCACCTCTTCTTTCTTATTGGTTTTAGAAATCGCATGGTGGTTTTCGTAAATTGGGTTTATAATTATGTGCGCTTTGATAGGGAAGCACGTTTGATTATTCGTCCTTTTAAAAGAAATTAGTATTCTTTTTTCACGCTCTTAACATAGTATAAGATACGATGTCAGTTTTTTAATTACATTGAAGAACTATTAACAATCAAATTTTTATTAAAAATGAAAAAATTAACTATCATCACCATGATACTGTTGACAGGTATCATCTATTCTCAGACCAAAAAAAATGGTACAATCTATGAAGAGCATCCGGCTATTGAAATTGCTGAACAAGCACAACAAGCTTTTATAAAAGGGGACACCACTAAGCTTAAAAGCCTTTTAGCAGATGATTTTAAATCATATAATGGTATGAATACAAATCCTGATAATAAAGGTACTGACAAATCAACGCTGTTAAGACAATCTATTTTTTGGAAAAACAATGCATCTTATTTGAGTATTGAAAGATGGCCGGGGGCTTATCCAGATGCTCTAGAATATAAAAAGGATAATAAAGAAAAAGATGTTTGGGTGCAAACCTGGGATATGCTAAAAGGCGTTCATAATGAAACAGGAGTGAAGCTAAATATGCCACTACATAGACTTTTTGTGGTAAATAAAGACAATAAAATTAAAACGATGATAACCTATGATGACGGTAGGGTTTTTCAAACTTTAAGATCTAGCTTTACGCCAAGAACTAATGGTACAATATATAATCATCATGATAATATTAATACCGTTAGAAATATGGTAGCTGCCTTAGAACATGGGGATGCTGATAAAGCCTTTGGTTATTTTACTGAAAACGCAAGATTTTCTAATCTCGATATGCCTCGTGGTGAAACAAATTCTTTAGAAGAAGAAAAAGAAGCTTTTTTAAAAATGCTAGAGTCTTGGGATATTGAACGTATTGATGTTGTAGGTTACCCAGATTATTTAGAATATGAAATAGGTAACGGAAAAGTTGTGCAATCTTGGTGGGACTTTAGAGTGAAAAGAAAATCAGATAATAAGAGAGTTACTATTCCTGTATTATTGATTCATGATTTTAATGATGACGGTGAAATTACAAGAGAAGCAGGGTATTATACAGTAGCTGCAATGATGGAAAAATAGTGTGTAAATTCTTAAAATATAAAACCCTCAATTTAAAGTTGAGGGTTTTTTTATAAATCATCGGTAAAATGCTTTCTCTCTTTTTTATTGCTAAACTTGTCTTTATTGTAACTAGAAGAATTCCCTTTTGGAATAGACAAGGACGTCCACTGTTCTCCTTTGATCAACTTCCCTAAAAATACAATTTGTCCCACATGGTAAGAGTAATGCGCTAGTTGCCTATTAATGGCTTCCGTAACTGTATGACCTTGATTTCTTATATAAACAATATATTCCAAATCTTTTTCCTCTAAAGATGTAATCGCTTCGAAAAAGCATTTCCATCCTTTATTCCAATATTCAATTATATCATCTTTAGAGGTAAAGCTATCGACAAATTCCATATCTCGTTGTCGCCACTCTTTTTCACCATCCTCAGTTAAAAAATTAGTCCAACGACTTAACATATTGCCGGCTAAATGCTTTACAATTATTGAAATAGAATTGGAATCCTTAGCGAACTCCTTTTGCATTTCTTCAAAGCTTAAATTCTTAAAGGTTTTATCTCCTAAAGATTTATAATATTGAAACTGCTTGATAATACTTGTTAAGTAACTTTTCATTTCGCTAAAAACTTCAAAATATAATTACCTGCTCTTATTTTTGGAACCTTAAAGTTACCTTTTGATTATTCTTTTGGTATAAACTTAAGAGCTACTCCGTTTATACAATGCCTTTTTCCAGTAGTTTCTCTGGGGCCGTCATTAAAAACATGTCCTAAATGTCCACCACAAGTAGCACAATGCTCCTCAGTTCTAGCGTACCCTAAATTATAGTCGGTAGAAAAAGCCACGTTGCCTTTTATTTCCCTATCAAAACTAGGCCATCCACTGCCGGAATCGTATTTATGTTTACTTTCAAAAAGCGGGGTATCGCAACCTTTGCAAACGTAAATTCCCTCTTTATATTTTTTATTTAGCGGACTCGAAAAAGCACGCTCGGTGCCTTCTTTTCGCAATACGTAATATTCCATATCCGTAAGTTGTTCTTTCCATTCCTCATCAGTTTTAGAAACCTCATAAGTTTTTTCCTTATCGTTTTTTGCGTCTTTTTGGGCATTAGAATTACAATTGAAAAAAAAGGAAAATAGAATTAGTAACAAAAATTTATTCATAACATTGTTTTTTTATTGTTAAGTCGATAAAAGCCACTTTTAATAACACATAGTATTTTTTGAATGCGTCAAATAATATTCAGAAAACATTAATTTATATTTATTAATTAAATTATGTTTGTAACAAATACCTTGAGTGACCATTAAATATAATACGTGTCTTAAAATTATAAGTATTGATTTTGTATTTTTAACTTTAAATTTAACGTTATCATGAAACAACATAAGTTTTTTATAGGATTTGTTATGGCGCTAATGCTTATCGCATGTGCCACAAACCCTTTCACAGGTAAAAAAACAATGGCATTAGTGTCTAATTCCCAGCTATTCCCTACGTCATTTTCACAGTATAATCAATTTCTAAACGAAAATAACGTCGTTACGGGAACTAAAGATGCAGAAATGATAAAACGTGTTGGGCAACGTATTGCTGTAGCTGCAGAACGCTACCTAAACGCAAACGGGCATCATGGCTATTTAAAAGACTATAAATGGGAGTATAACTTAGTACAAGATGAAACAGTGAATGCTTGGTGCATGCCAGGTGGTAAAATTGTGTTTTACACTGGTATTTTACCAATTGCACAAAATGAAGCTGGTGTTGCTGCCATTATGGGTCATGAAGTGGCCCATGCTTTGGCAAATCATGGTCAGCAGCGTATGAGTGCAGGCATATTACAACAGCTAGGTGCGGTTGCAGGAAATGTAGCCATTCAGGATGATCAAACCAGGGCGATATTTAATCAAGCTTATGGTATTGGATCTCAAGTAGGAGTGATGCTTCCTTTTAGTAGAAGCCATGAAACAGAGGCTGACTTAATAGGCACTTACCTTATGGCAATTGCTGGTTATAATCCATCGGAGGCTGCTGAATTATGGAAGCGTATGAAGAGTAAAAGTGGTGGGCAAGCACCACCAGAATTTATGAGCACACATCCATCAAATGATACCAGAATTGCAAATTTAACGAAGTGGGCGCCTAAAGCTAAGGAAGAGGCCAAAAAGTATGGTGTTACAACATTTAGGAATTATTAAGATATAGAATAAAATAATTGTTTATTTTCGAAGTCACGCAACTAATGCGTGACTTTTTTTATGATTCAACTTGAAAAGGGAAGCAAGAAACTTTTAAATGCATGGGCATTTTACGATTGGGCAAATTCTGTATATACGTTAACAATTGCATCTTCCATTTTTCCACTGTTTTATTCTAGCCTTTTTGATACTAAAGAACAATTAGTATCAGCTTTTGGTTTTGAAATGAAACAAACTGTTCTTATATCAATAGTTACGGCGTTCACCTTTTTGGTGGTTGCATTTCTTTCACCTTTATTGTCTGGTATTGCAGATTATGTAGGCAACAAGAAGAACTTCATGAAATTCTTTTGTTATTTAGGAGGTTTAGGGTGTATTGGCTTATACTTTTTTAATTTAGATCATATACATATCAGCATCCTGTTTTATTTTATGGGATTGTTAGGGTATTGGGGGAGTTTGGTGTTTTATAATTCCTATTTACCAGATATAGCTTATCCTGAACAACAGGATGCCATTAGTGCGAAAGGTTTTTCTTGGGGATATATTGGAAGCGTGATATTGTTGATTTTCGATTTAGTAATGGTGCTGTTTCCTAATTGGTTTGGTTTTGATATTAGTATTTCTGAGGATATCAAATTAAATGGAAACGAGACCGAAATTGCAGAAGCGTTAGAAAAAGCAAAAAATGTAGCTTCGCTTCAGGCTATGAAAATTTCGTTTATCACTGTTGGTTTATGGTGGATTCTATTTAGTCAGTATACATTTTATTATTTGCCAAAAGGAAGTTCAAAGGGGCATAAGGTAACCAAAGCAGTCGTGTTTAATGGCTTCCGTGAATTAAAATCTGTTTGGGTTGAATTAAAAGGAAATTTAAGGTTAAAGCGCTATTTAAATGCGTTTTTTGTATTTAGTATGGCGGTACAAACCATAATGCTCATGGCTGTTTACTTCGGTGAAAAGGAGATTTTATGGGAAAGTGATGGAGAAAAAACTATTGGTTTAATAGGAAGCATTTTGGCAATTCAGCTTGTTGCAGTTTTAGGCGCTATATTAACCTCTAAACTATCTGAAAGGTTTGGAAATATTAAAGCTTTAATTGTTATTAATTTTATTTGGATGGCATTATGCTTTTATGCCTACTTTATGAAAACACCAGTTCAATTTTATATCGCAGCTACGATGGTTGGGTTTGTAATGGGTGGCGTGCAATCCTTAGGAAGATCTACATATTCTAAATTTTTACCTGATACTACTGACACAGCCTCATATTTTAGTTTTTATGATGTTGCGGAAAAAATAGGTATCGTTATTGGTATGTCAATTTTTGCAGTGGTAGATGAGCTATACACCATGCGCTCCGCAATTTTATTTTTGTTTGTATTCTTCTTAATTGGAATCGTTTTATTATTTCGAGTACCAAAATCAACGTCATAAAAAAAGCCCTTCTGCATAGACAAAAGGACTTTTTCAAACTCAATATTATTTTTAAGATTCGGTAGTATTTTCAGCCTTCTCAATCTCTATACTTAATTCATCCGTTTTCTTATCTAAATCGATAATAATCTTATCGCCTTCACGTAAATTAGATGCCACAATCTCTTCTGCTAAAGCGTCTTCAATATATTTCTGAATAGCCCGCTTTAATGGTCTTGCACCATATTGTTTATCAAACCCTTTATCGGCAATATAATTTTTAGCCGGCTTAGTTAATTTTAAATCATATCCCAAACCTTTAATTCTTGCTAAGAGCTTTTCTAATTCAATATCAATAATTAAATTGATGTCTTCTTTTTCAAGCGGATTAAACACTACCACGTCATCAATTCTATTTAGGAATTCAGGAGCAAACGACTTTTTAAGTGCATTTTCAATAACTTTAACTGCATTAGCATCTTCTTGTGCTTTTTGAGAAGCTGTACCAAAACCAATCCCAGTACCGAAATCTTTTAATTTTCTAGCACCAATGTTAGACGTCATAATGATGATTGTATTTCTAAAATCAATCTTTCTGCCCAAACTATCAGTTAAATGTCCATCGTCAAGTACTTGAAGCAACATGTTAAACACATCTGGATGTGCTTTTTCAATTTCGTCTAAAAGAATTACAGAATATGGTTTTCTGCGAACTTTTTCGGTTAACTGTCCACCTTCTTCATAGCCAACATATCCTGGAGGTGCTCCCACTAAACGCGAAATGGCAAACTTCTCCATATACTCACTCATATCAATTCTAATTAAAGAATCTTCGCTATCAAATAATTCACGAGACAATACTTTGGCTAACTGCGTTTTACCAACACCTGTTTGCCCTAAGAAAATAAACGAACCAATGGGTTTGTTAGGATCTTTTAAGCCAGCGCGATTACGCTGAATAGCTTTTACCACTTTAGCAACAGCCTCGTCTTGACCTATAACCTTACCTTTTATTAAGTTGGGTAATTCGGCTAGTTTATTAATCTCGGTTTGTGCAATTCTATTTACAGGTATTCCCGTCATCATAGAAACCACGTCCGCTACATTGTCTTCGGTAACAATCTCCCGATGCAGTTTGGTTTCTTCTTCCCACTTTTCTTGGGCAATAGCTAAATCTTTCTCCAAACGCTTTTCATCGTCCCTAAGTTTAGCAGCCTCTTCATATTTCTGTTTTTTAACCACAGAATTTTTAGTTTCCCTTACTTGCTCAAGTTGCTTTTCAAGCTCTAAGATTTGTTGAGGCACATCAATATTGGTAATATGAACACGCGATCCAGCTTCATCTAACGCATCAATAGCTTTATCTGGAAGAAACCTGTCCGTCATATACCTATTGGTTAGTTTCACACAAGCTTCAACAGCCTCAGGCGTAAAATCTACATTATGATGTTCTTCGTATTTTCCTTTAATGTTGTTTAATATTTCAATGGTTTCCTCAACAGTTGTAGGTTGTACAATTACTTTTTGGAAACGGCGCTCTAGAGCACCATCTTTTTCAATATACTGTCTATATTCATCAAGAGTTGTAGCGCCTATACATTGAATTTCCCCACGTGCCAAAGCTGGTTTAAACATGTTTGAAGCATCTAAACTCCCTGTAGCGCCACCAGCACCAACTATGGTGTGAATTTCATCTATAAATAAAATAACATCATTATTCTTTTCGAGCTCGTTCATCACGGCTTTCATGCGTTCCTCAAATTGTCCACGATATTTTGTACCAGCTACTAAACTTGCTAAATCGAGAGTTACAACGCGCTTGTTGAAAAGAATTCGTGATACCTTTCGCTTTACAATTCTTAGCGCTAAACCTTCAGCAATGGCAGATTTACCAACACCAGGTTCACCTATTAAAAGTGGGTTATTTTTCTTTCTTCTGCTTAAAATTTGTGACACACGCTGTATTTCGGCTTCTCTACCTACAACAGGGTCGAGCTTACCTTCTTCAGCTAAAACCGTTAAATCACGTCCAAAATTATCGAGAACAGGTGTTTTAGACTTTTTGTTGGACTTGCCTGAAGGCGTGTTAAATATATTATCCTTTTGAGATTCCTCGCCTAAATTTGAATCGTCATCTTGAAAAGATTCAGCTTTAGGTTCTATATACTCATCATTTTCGTTTGTAATCATTTGTTTAAATTGTTCTTTAACATTATCGTAGTCAACTTTTAATTTATTAAGTAGTTTGGTTGTTGGATCATTTTCGTTTCTAAGAATACACAACAGCAAGTGCGCTGTATTTATAGAAGTGCTTTGAAATAACTTCGCTTCCAAAAACGTGGTTTTTAAAGCACGTTCTGCTTGTCGCGTCAAATGCAAGTTTTTCTTTTGGTTGGAAGCTACACTTATATTTGGATTTGCAGGACTTAAAATTTCAACCTTTCGGCGCAAATGGTTTAAATCTACATCCAATGCATTTAATATATCAATAGCCTTACCGTTTCCATCACGCAACAATCCAAGCATGAGATGCTCGGTACCAATAAAATCATGGCCTAAGCGCAATGCTTCCTCTTTGCTATATGCAATTACATCTTTTACTCTAGGGGAAAAATTATCATCCATATCTAAGTTCCTTTCTGCATTAAAAATACTAAATTACTTTTACTAATGGCAAAAACCATACCTGAAAATAAAGTAGTGGTGCTAATTGACGAAAAAATAATCAAAAAATCAAAGTTTCTAGGCTCATAGTTATTAACGAAAAAAAGGGGTTAAATTGTTAATAAAAAGTCCTAAATTGAAACAGCAAAGCACTTATTCTCACTGATGAAATTCGTATATTAGCATGTTTTGAAAAATTCGTAAAAACTAAATTAAATTATATATGGCAGAAGGAGAAAAACTGATACCTATCAACATTGAGGATGAAATGAAATCTGCGTACATTGATTACTCAATGTCGGTCATTGTGTCACGTGCGTTACCAGATGTAAGAGATGGCTTAAAACCGGTTCATAGACGCGTATTATATGGTATGCACGAACTTGGGGTTAGAGCCAATTCGGCACACAAGAAATCTGCAAGAATAGTAGGTGAGGTTTTAGGTAAATATCACCCTCATGGTGATACATCGGTTTATGATACTATGGTGCGTATGGCTCAAGAATGGAGCTTGCGTTACATGTTGGTCGATGGCCAGGGTAATTTTGGTTCTGTGGATGGTGATAGTCCTGCAGCAATGCGTTATACAGAAGCAAGAATGCAAAAGATTTCGGAAGAAATGTTGGCGGATATCGACAAGGAAACCGTAGATCATAAGTTAAATTTTGATGATACACTGCACGAGCCAACCGTTTTGCCTACAAGAATACCAGGGCTTTTAGTAAACGGCGCTTCTGGGATTGCCGTAGGTATGGCTACAAATATGCCCCCTCACAATCTAACAGAGGTTATTAATGGCATTATTGCTTATATCGATAATACTGATATTGATATTGACGCGCTAATGCAGCACGTTAAAGCTCCGGATTTTCCAACAGGCGGTACTATTTATGGATATGACGGTGTTAGGGATGCATTTCATACCGGTCGAGGAAGAATTGTACTTCGAGGTAAAGCAAATATTGAAGAAGTTAACGGGCGAGAATGTATAATTGTCGACGAAATTCCATACCAAGTTAATAAGGCAGAAATGATTAAAAAAACTGCCGATTTGGTTAATGAGAAAAAGTTGGAAGGTATCTCTACAATTCGTGACGAATCTGATAGAAAAGGGATGCGCATCGTGTACGTTTTAAAGCGTGATGCCATTCCAAATATTGTATTAAATAAATTATACAAGTACACAGCTCTACAGTCCTCATTTAGTGTTAATAACATTGCTTTAGTTAATGGAAGACCACAGCTTTTAAATCTGAAGGATTTAATACATTATTTTGTTGAACATCGGCATGAAGTAGTAGTTAGAAGAACCACCTACGAATTGCGAAAAGCAGAGGAACGCGCTCACATTTTAGAAGGCTTAATTATTGCCTCTGATAATATAGATGAAGTGATTCAAATTATACGGGCATCGTCAAATGCTGATGAAGCACGTACAAACTTAATCAAGCGTTTTGAACTTTCAGAAATTCAGGCACGCGCCATTGTAGAGATGCGTTTACGCCAGTTGACTGGACTGGAACAAGACAAACTGCGTTCAGAGTACGATGAAATTATTAAAACTATTGCCGAATTAAAGGATATTCTTGATAAGAAAGAACGTAGAATGGCTATCATTAAAGACGAATTAGAAGTAATTCGTGATAAATACGGTGACGAAAGACGTTCTGTAATAGAATATGCTGGTGGTGATTTGAGTATTGAGGACATGATTCCTAATGAAAAAGTGGTGATTACCATCTCACATGCAGGTTATATCAAACGCACATCGCTTAACGAGTACAAAACACAAAATAGAGGTGGTGTAGGACAAAAAGCATCCACCACACGGAATGAAGATTTCTTGGAGCATTTATTTGTTGGCACGAACCATCAGTATATGTTATTCTTTACGCAAAAAGGAAAATGTTTCTGGATGCGTGTATATGAAATTCCTGAAGGCGCAAAAACATCTAAAGGTAGGGCAATTCAAAACCTTATAAATATTGAGCAAGATGATAAAGTAATGGCTTTCATCTGTACACAAGATTTAAAAGATGACGATTATATCAATAGTCACTATGTGATTATGGCAACTAAAAAAGGGCAAGTTAAAAAGACATCTTTAGAGCAGTATTCCCGTCCTAGAACTAATGGTATTAATGCCATTACGATAAAAGAGGACGATGAATTACTAGAAGCCAAATTAACAACTGGTGAAAGTCAAGTAATGTTAGCGTTAAAATCCGGTAAGGCAATACGTTTTGAAGAGGCTAAAACAAGGCCTATGGGCAGGAACGCCTCAGGAGTTCGTGGAATTACCCTTGCCAATGATAACGATGAAGTTATTGGAATGATAGCTGTTGATGATATGGAAAGCAACATTCTTGTAGTTTCTGAAAATGGCTATGGTAAGCGTTCTAGTTTAGATGATTATCGCATTACAAATAGAGGTGGTAAAGGTGTAAAAACCATTTCAATAACTGATAAAACTGGCAATTTAGTATCTATTAAAAATGTAACAGATAACGATGACCTAATGATTATCAACAAATCGGGTATTGCTATAAGAATGGCAGTTGAGGATTTACGGGTTATGGGACGCGCCACTCAGGGAGTAAAACTAATCAATCTTAAGGGTCAAGATTCCATTGCGGCCGTAGCAAAAGTAATGCACGATGAGGATGATGTTGATGATACAGAAAGTATTGAGAATACTGAACCTACAAACGATGGCACAACTGTTGATAATAATAACGAGAACAACAATAATGAATAACAAATTAAATTAAAAAATGAAAAAACAATTTATTATAGCTTTGGCTATTTCTATAAGTGCATTTTCTTTTGCCCAAAAGAAAGAGTTAAAAGCTGTCGAGAAAGCTATTAAGAATAATAATTTTGCTGAGGCTAAAGCTGCTTTAGCAGTTGTAGAACCAATGCTTGCCTCATTAGATGAGAAACTAATGAGCAAATACAATTATTTAAAAGGTGTTACCTTATATGCTAATGGTAATGGCACCAACGCAGATCTGGATACTGCAATAGATTACCTAGATAAAGCTGAAAGCGGATACAAGGTTGAAGTTACCCAATTAAAAAATGATATGGTTAACAAAATACTTGAAAAAGGCAACAAGGCTTATGAAGGTAAAAAATATGGTGCAGCTTCAGAATATTTTGAAAAAGTGTATAATATGAGAAAGCAAGATACCGCATATCTTTATTATGCTGCCGCAACTGCTGTAAATGCTCCAGATTACGACAGAGCATTAGTGCTTTACCAAAAGTTGAAAGATTTAAATTATACAGGTATTGAGACTAAATACTATGCTGTAAACAAGGGGACTAATGAAAAAGACGCTTTTCCTAACAAACAACTTAGAGATGTAGCTGTTAAAACATCTAAAACCCATTCTAACCCTACCAATGAAAAATCGGATTCAAAACGAGGAGAAATTGTTAAGAATGTTGCATTAATTTACATATCTAAAGGTGATAACGATAAAGCAATTCAAGCAATTAAAGATGCTAAAGCAGAAGCTCCCAATGACATAAATTTAATTCTTTCAGAAGCAAATATCTACTATAAAATGGGAGATACTGAAAAGTTTAAAGAACTTATGGAAGTTGCTACGACAATGGATCCAGGTAATGCTGAATTACAATATAATTTAGGTGTAATTTCTGCAGAATCAGATCAACCCGATCAAGCACTCGCTTACTATAAAAAAGCTATCGAACTAAATCCAAATTACACTAATGCTTACATTAACAGCGCCGCAGTGATATTAGGAAGAGAAGAAGGCATAATTAAGGAGATGAATGGCTTAGGCACCTCTGTAGCTGATGATAAACGCTATGAAGAATTGCGTAAACAGCGTCAAGAATTATATAAAGAGGCCATCCCTTTTTTAACAAAAGCTTTAGAAATGAACCCAAAAAGCACAAGTGCCGCAACCACTTTAATGAATATTTATAGCGTTATTGGAGAAACCGATAAGTATAAGGCTATGAAAGCTAAAGTTGAAGAAATGGGAGGGGGACAGTAAATGATCTCTTCTAATAAATAAAAAACCAGAGCATCTGCTCTGGTTTTTTATTGTAAATTAATTTTCAAAAGCTTGTAATGTTTTAGTAATAATAGATACACAATCTAATAACTGTTTATTAGTCATTACCAATGGAGGAGCAAACCGAATGATGTTTCCGTGTGTGGGTTTTGCTAATAAGCCATTATCTCTAAGTGCTAAGCATATGTCCCAAGCTTTGTTGCTTTTTTCGTCGTCGTTAATAACAATGGCATTAAGCAAACCTTTTCCTCTTACCAAATTAACTACATTGCTATTTGTAATGTATTTATTTAGTTCATCCCTAAAAAGTTGTCCCAAATTATAGGCGTTTTCAGCTAAATTTTCATTTTGTACAACATCCAGAGCCGCCATGGCTACAGCAGCAGCAACAGGATTACCGCCAAAAGTACTTCCATGATTTCCAGGCTTAATCACATTCATAATATCATTATTAGCCAAGACTGCACTTACTGGATAAGCACCCCCGCTCAACGCTTTCCCAAGAATTAAAATATCCGGTTTTACATCTGGGCTACTACTACAGTTTTTATCTGCGCAAATACAATTACCGCAGGTTGCCAATAATCTTCCAGTTCTCGCGATACCCGTTTGTACTTCGTCGGCAATAAACAATACACTGTATTTTTCACATAAGGCCTTCGCTTTAATTAAGTAATCTTCGCTAGGTACATAAACGCCTGCCTCGCCTTGAATAGGCTCTACTAAAAATGCTGCAATATTAGAATTGCTTTTCAAAACATTTTCTAGCGCTTGTAAGTTATCGTATTCAATTTTAATAAAACCTTTGGTATAAGGTCCAAAATTTTTGCGAGCTACAGGATCGTTTGAAAACGAAATAATAGTTGTAGTCCGTCCATGAAAGTTGTTTTCACAAACAATTATTTCAGCTTCATTTTCATCTATACCCTTTACTTCATATGCCCATTTTCTTGCTAATTTTAAAGCGGTCTCAACAGCTTCAGCACCAGTATTCATGGGTAATAGTTTATCAAACCCAAAAAGTTCGGTAGCGTACTTCTCGTATTTACCTAACATATCGTTGTAAAATGCCCTTGACGTGAGCGTTAAGGTTTGGGCTTGCGCAATCATTGCATTTACAATCTTTGGGTGGCAGTGCCCTTGGTTTACAGCGGAATAAGCCGACAAAAAGTCGTAATACCTTTTTCCTTCAGCATCCCAAACATAAACGCCTTCGCCACGACTTAAAACTACGGGCAAAGGATGGTAATTGTGAGCGCCATACTTGTCTTCTAGCGCAATTGCTTGTTCTGATGTTAATTTTTCTAAAACAGCCATTTCTTTATAATTTAAAGTTGAATGCCTACCAATTAGGACACTTGTTAGAACCCAATATTGGTGCAACATTTCTAATTAATCTCGCTTAGCGAGTAAAACAACCATTCCTTCTATACCTTTATTCTTTCGAAGAACTCGAAAAAGCAGCGTGGGAGAGAAATCATCCCTAGATAGGTGTGCAATTTAATAAATAATCATGGTTTTTCAGTATTCATTTAAACTTCCTAAAAAAATAAGTATTTTATTTCGCGCTATTGTTATTTTTGCAGCATGTCTAGAAGAAGAAAGTCAAAACGAAAAGTTTTTGAACATTTAGAGGTCATTGATGCTGGTGCAAAAGGAAAAACCGTTGCTAAAGCACCTGACGGTAAGGTGATTTTTTTACCAAATGCAGTGCCGGGTGATGTAGTAGATGTGCAAACCTTTAAAAAGCGAAAGGCCTACTATGAAGGTAAAGCCACTAACTTTCATAAGTTATCTGATAAAAGAGTAACTCCACAGTGTGCCTATTTTGGGACTTGTGGTGGCTGCAAATGGCAGGATATGGGGTATGAGCACCAATTGTTTTATAAGCAGAAGGAAGTTGTAAATAACTTAACCAGAATTGGCCATGTTGAATTACCTGAAATTACTCCAATATTAGGCTCTGAACAGCAATATTTCTACCGGAATAAAATGGAATTCTCTTTTAGTAATAGCCGTTGGTTAACGCAAAAAGAAATTCAATCTGATGATGATTTAGGTGATAGAAATGCTCTAGGATTTCATATTCCTGGTATGTGGGACAAGATTTTAGATATTGATACTTGTTATTTGCAAAGAGATCCATCGAATGCTATAAGAAATGCTGTAAAGCAATTTGCTATTACGCATAATTTAGAGTTTTTCAATACAAGACAGCAAACAGGGTTTTTGCGTACAATGATGATTCGCACATCAAGTACGGGAAACATCATGGTATTAATTCAGCTTTTTAAAGAAGATGTTGAAAAACGCGAATTACTTTTAGATTTTATAGCTGAAGAATTTCCTGAGGTAACATCATTGCAATACGTCATCAATGGCAAGGGAAATGACACAATTTACGACCAAAACGTTATTTGTTACAAAGGGCAGGATCATATTTTCGAGGAAATGGAAGGTTTACGTTTCAAAATAAACGCAAAATCATTCTATCAAACAAATTCTGAGCAGGCTTATGAGCTATATAAAATTACTAGGAAATTTGCTGGTTTAACAGGTAACGAGCTGGTGTATGATTTATATACAGGAACTGGTACGATTGCCCAGTTTGTTTCTAAGAATGCTAAAAAAGTAGTAGGTGTGGAGTCTGTTCCTGATGCTATTAGTGCTGCAAAAGAAAACGCACAATTAAATAACATTAATAACGTTGAATTCTTTGTTGGCGATATGAAGAAAGTATTTAATAATGAATTTATTACGGCACACGGGAAGCCAGATGTAATAATTACCGATCCGCCAAGAGATGGTATGCACAAAGATGTGGTAGCACAATTGCTAAATATCGCTGCAGAAAAGATTGTTTATGTAAGCTGCAATAGTGCTACACAAGCGAGAGATTTGGCATTGATGAAAGATATGTACAAAGTAACCCAAGTACAGCCTGTAGATATGTTTCCACAAACATTTCATGTGGAGAATGTGGTTTTATTGGAAAAACGTAATTAAGTGTATTTGTTTATTCGTTTATTTGTTTAGAGAGATGAGGACGTATTCTTTTAAAAAACTAGAGGTCTGGAAAGATTCAATAGAACTTGTGAAATCTATTTATTCGCTTACAACTAATTTTCCAAAAGAAGAAAAGTTCGGATTAATTAGTCAACTAAGAAGATGCTCTGTATCCGTTTCTTCAAATTTAGCTGAGGGAACATCAAGACAAACAAATAAAGATAAGGCGCATTTCACTACGTTAGCTTTTAGTTCTTCAATGGAATTACTTAATCAACTTATAATTTCAAAAGAATTGAATTTTTTAGATGAAAAGGAATACGTAATATTGAGAGCTAAAATTGAAAAAAATACAAATATGTTAAATGCTTTACGAAAAGCACAGATAAACGTATAAACAAATAAACATTACTAATATTGAAAAAGAGAGTAAGTGTATTTATTATAGCGATATTGCTTGTGTTAATAGGGAATTATAGTTGCGAGCGTGACGATTTATGTCCAGAAACCACGCAAACCACAGCGAGGTTAGTTATAGAAGCTTTCGATGTTTCCTTGCAAGATGAAAGCAAAAATATTTTTGGTTTAAGAATTGAAGGTATAGATGACAATGGTGATGGCATAGGGGTTTTAGATGGGTACAATATAGTAAGCTCTAGTGAATTGGTGTTGCCGCTTAGAACGGACGCTGATATTACAAAGTATAAACTACATAGCAATTATGCTGTAAATAATAATGGTACCCCAGATAATCCTGATGACGATTTTATTGAAGGAAACGAAGATATTATTACCATAACCTACATCAGGGAAGATGTATTCGTATCTAGGGCTTGTGGCTATAAAACCGTATTTCGTAACGTACAAATTCGAGTGGATGTAGAAGATCTAGATGATGACGAATGGATAAGATCGATACAAACCGAAAATGATAATCAAGTTGTAGAAAATGAAGCAGAAGCACATTTTATTTTATTGCATTAGTACACTGCTGTTTATTTTGGTTTGCTCGGTAAACGTACAAGCGCAGAATGATAGTATTCCAAAAAAAACAAACGATTCTACGGTAGTTAAGCTAAAATATGGTTTACGCATAGGTGTGGATACAGGTAAATTGATACGCTCTTTTCTAGACGATGGTTATACAGGTATAGAATTGGTAGGTGATTATCGCATCACCAAAAAACTTTATATCGCTGGAGAGCTTGGGAATGAGGAACGTATAATCATCACAGATTTTTTAAATACCACTACAAAAGGAAGTTATTTTAAGGCTGGGATTGATTATAACTTATATCAAAACTGGTTAGATATGGACAATATGGTCTATTTTGGATCGCGTGTGGGCTTTAGTTCATTTAATCATACGATTAACGAGTATTTAATTTACAGTACAGATCAATATTGGGGAGAACAAAAAAGGCTGGAAACACCTATTGAAAAAGATGGCTTAACTGCTATTTGGACTGAAATACTTCTTGGAATTAAAGCTGAGTTATTTACTAATTTGTATTTTGGTTTGAATGTGCAACTTAAAGTTAAACTTACTGAAACCAACCCCGATAATTTTCAAAATATTTACATTCCAGGATTTAATAAAACCTACGACAGTACTCGTATTGGTGTAGGCTATGGTTATACGCTATCCTATCGCATTCCTTTGTATAAAAAGAATAAAGTTATTGCGCCAGTAGAGTAAGTGGCATTCCTATTTAAGTTTTAACCTGTTGATTTTCATTTTTTTTTACATAGAACAACTCTTTTTTTTATAAGGATCAAGCTTCTTGTATCTTATATGCTGCCCCTGCAACATAAAACAACTAAAAAATGAAAATCACTTCACCATATAAACCGAATTGATGTGCCCCTTACCATCATATTCCCTTACAGGATTGTCTGGGTCGGTTATCCATTTTCCATTAACAACAAAAATTTCATAGTCTTTCAGAATACTATATCCAATAACCCCTAAGATTTTTATCTTTTTACTTTTCTCAATATGTGATAAGTTAATGACATCTGAAACCTTATCGTAAAACTTAAAGCCATTAAGATTAAACTCATCAATCTGTTTTTCAAAGGATTGGTCTAAAACAGCATTCACACCTGATCCATTGTTTTGTTTTCTATTAAATTTATAAAGATTATCAAAATGTACACTGTTTAGAATTAACGCCTCAGAACCGGTATCGATAATAAAATTGCCTTTATTGTCTTGTAATTCGGCTTCAACAACAATGAGATGATCTACCAATTTAATTGGGATGCGCGTAGTAAACTGGTTTAAAACTTCGGCTTTTGGAAATACAATGGAGGGTAGGCTTCAGTACTTGTATTAGCAAAACATATACTTGCTGCACAAAAAAATACTATAAGCCAAAGTCTTTTCATACTATAAAGACTCTATAAAAGCTAAAATGTTACATGGTTTCACTACAAATGTATCGACATAAAAGCTTTAAGTTTACCCCAAGTATCTAAAAGCTCTAAACCAGTCCAACCGTGTCCAGCATTTTCATACAATGTAAACTGGTGCGTAACATTTAATGCCTGCAATTTATCTCGCATATCTATACCTTGGGTTGTGGGAACTAAAGGGTCTTGCCCGCCGTAAAACAAAATGGTTGGAGGAGCGGATGCCGTAACTTGATGGAACGGACTTACCTCTTCCAAAAAACTTGTAGTTGGTTCTACACCAAAAACATCCAATAATTCTTGAAGTGTAGGATTCGTATTATTTACGTACTCTGGATCGGTAAGGTTAGTAGGGCCAACAATGCTGCAAACCATATCAACCTTAGCGTTAGTGTCAAAGGCATAACTCCATAATAAAGATAAATGTGCACCTGCACTTGTACCAATAAAACCAATATCTTCGGAAATAGAGTATTTGCTTTTATGCTCTTTTAAAAATGCTACCACACCAGTAATATCATCAATTTGCATAGGGTATGGGGCATTATTTGCATCTGCCAATCTATAATTCATATTTACTACAGCAACATCAGTAAGTTCTTGTGTTACCAATTGCTTAATGGGTTCCATATTAGCTTTACTGCCAGATGTCCAACCGCCACCATGTATCAAAATTACCGTTTTTGTAGCCGATGTTCTATTGGCAGGAAGATATAAATCGAACTTTTGGCGTTCGTTTATTCCATAAGAAATATTAAGTTCTTCATAAACCTTACTAGTATCTAAAGTGCCATTGGGCATTTCATAACTATCAGTTGTTTCATTAGAGCAAGCCATATTTAGAAACACTAACAAAACACTAACAAAATATAACTTTACTATTTTCATGACAATTTTTTTAATTACTTTGTAAACGCTGGCGCAAGATAAATATTATGGCGGAATTTATCAGAATATACGAAGAAAACCCTAATCCGAAGGAAATTGATAGGGTAGTAAAGGTGCTTAAAAAAGGAGGGCTTATTATTTATCCAACCGATACTGTTTATGGCTTAGGTTGCGATATAACCAACCTTAAAGCGTTGGAGAAGGTAGCCAGAATAAAAGGTGTTAAGCTGGAGAAATCTAACTTTTCCTTTGTTTGCCATGATTTAAGCAACCTTAGCGATTACGTAAAACAGATTGACACTTCTACATTTAAAATATTAAAACGAGCCCTTCCAGGAGCATATACTTTTATTCTTCCAGGTTCCAAGTCGTTGCCCAATCCGTTTAAAAAACGTAAAACCGTGGGTATAAGAGTACCTAAAAATAATATTGCTTTAGAGATAGTAAAACAACTAGGCAACCCTATAATCTCAACATCAATTCGAGACGAAGACGAAATCTTAGAATATACTACAGACCCCGAATTGATACTTGAAAAATGGGAAAATCTTGTGGATTTGGTGATAGATGGTGGATATGGCGGTAATGAGCCCTCTACCATAGTAGATTTATCAGATGGTGAACCCATAATAATAAGGGAAGGTAAAGGGAGTTTAGAGATTTTATAAAAAGTAATATTGACTCCAACGGCAATTTCATCATTAAACATAAAAAAGCCCAATCTAACGATTAGGCTTTTACTATTATATAAAAATAATTTCTTAGTTACCTCCAGCTTCAAGGTTTTTCATTTCCTTTTCAACCAAATCATAAAACTGATCTAATTTTGGAAGTACAACAATTCTAGTACGTCTGTTTGTTGCTCTATTTTCAGCCGTATCATTATCTACTAATGGTACGTAAGAACTACGTCCTGCTGCTATTAATCTTCCAGAATTTACACCTAAATCTTCTAAAACACGAACTACAGATGTTGCTCTCTTTACACTTAAGTCCCAATTATCTAACAACACACCTTTTTGGTAAGATCTACTATCGGTATGTCCTTCAACCATACATTCAAAATCAGGCTTTGCTTTTACAACTTTCGCTACTTTTGCTAATACTTCTTTTGCTTTGCTAGTTACATTATAGCTTCCGCTTTGGAATAATAACTTATCTGATATAGAGATAAATACAACGCCTTTTTCAACGTTTACTTCAATGTCTGGATCGTTAATACCAACCTCACGTTTAAAGCTAGTTACTAATGCTAAGGTAACACTATCCTTCTTGGTTAATGCATCCTGTAAACGCGTAATTTTTAAATCCTTCTCCTTAATGCTCTCTAAGGTTTTTTCAACATTACTAGCGCCTTTAGCAGATAAGATTTGCAGATTATCATTGTACTTCTTCAAATCAGAAACCTGTCCTTCCAATAAAGATACCTTAGCTGTAGCAGAGGCTCTTTCTTCTAAACAAGAATTCAATTTAACTGCAGCGGAGTTTAACAAATCTTGCGTTTCTTTTTGCTTTTCTTCAAGTGCTAAGTACTCTTTTTTAGGGACGCAAGAACTCAATACAAATAATGCAGATAAACTAAGCAATAATAATTTTTTCATAATAATAATATAGGTTTTTCGGATTAAATAATTGCTAATTGATTTTGAACAAAAGTATATAAAAAACAAGGGATTTTAGAACTGTTAACAAAACTTTTACTAACCGAGTTATAAACTTTTGTAAAACCTTTTTCTATTTACGAAATATTGCCAAACTATAGATGTTTTACGGTAATATTTTATTTTATTACCTATAGCTTTTCGTTTTACTATTAAGTAGGGTAGATGCGCATAAAAACTAAAATGTGCTTTGATAATAGCAATAAAGTGTTTTGGTTTTAGTTCCGCTAAAAACTTAATTCCGGCAATCGCGTCTAACATTAATCTCACAAATACTAAAAAGAAGGTATTGCCTCGTGCGTTTTTCACAAGAGCAAACAAACTATTCCTAAAATTTAAAAATGTCTTTCTAGGATTACTGTTGCTTAAGGTAGCGCCACCAACATGATATATTTTTGATAGTCCGTTGTAAATTACATCATACCCTTTATTTTTAGTACGCCAGCATAAATCTATTTCTTCCATATGCGCAAAAAAAGATTCGTCAAAACCATTCAACTCATCGTATACGCTGCTTCGAATGAACAAACATGCCCCAGAAGCCCAAAAAATAGGGACAATGTCATTATACTGCCCAGTATCGTTTTCCAAAGTATTAAAAATTCTTCCTCTACAATAGGGATAACCAAACTTATCAATAAATCCACCTGCGGCACCAGCATACTCAAAACAGCTTTTGTTATTGTAGTTTAATATTTTAGGCTGGACAATGGCTGCAGAAGGATTATCTTCAAACGTGTCTTTAATAGGTGTCAACCAATTTTTGGTAACTTCTACATCACTATTCAATAAACAAAATACATCTGCCTCAATATGTTTTAAAGCGTCGTTATAGCCTTTGGCATACCCACCATTTTCTTTGTTTTGAATGATTTTTATATTAGGAAAGTTCGCTCTTAAAAAAGTAATGGAATCGTCTGTTGAGGCATTATCAGCTACATAAATAGCAGCACCTTCAGAATAGGCCACAACCGAAGGTAAAAACTGAGCCAAGAGTTTTTTTCCATTCCAATTTAAAACAACAACGGCTATTTTCATCTTTTATATGCTGGAATATCCCTTAAAAATTGATAGAGTTCCTTTTCGAAATTCATTTGGCAATAATAATGATTTAATCCGTTAGTTACCATCAAATAATCAGCCTTCAAGGTCAAATTATAACGTGCAATTTGGTCGAAGACAATTTGGTTAATATTTATTTGTGGGGCTTTGCATTCCACAATAAGATAGATATCTCCATCAGGTTTAAAAACTACTATATCGTAACGTTTCCTTATATCGTTAATTTTTAATTCTTTCTCTACGTTTATTAGCGATTTGGGAAACCCTTTATCTTCAAGTAAATAGTGAATACAATTTTGACGCACCCATTCTTCGGGTTGTAAAACCACAAACTTTTTACGAATGATGTCGAAAATTAAAACTTTATTTTCGCTACTTTTGAATCGAAACCTATATGTGGGAAAATTTAATTTGTGCACATCGCAAATGTATTATTATAATGGTATTTTAAATACTTTTCGCAGAAAATTTTATTGAAATTTGGACGAGATAAAAGAACTGGTAACTGATATAAAAAACAGAAAATTAAAGCCCATTTACTTTTTAATGGGAGAAGAGCCGTACTATATTGATAAAATATCAGATTTTATTGAAGATACGGTTTTAACGGAAGAAGAGCGTGGCTTTAATCAAATGGTGCTATATGGTAGAGATGTCTCTATTGAAGACATAGTTAGTAATGCCAAACGCTACCCAATGATGGCCGAATACCAAGTGGTAATTGTTAAAGAAGCCCAAGATTTATCGCGTACCATTGAAAAATTAGCAGCTTATGCAGACCAGCCACAACCCACGACGATTTTGGTAATTAATTATAAGTATAAAAAAATCGATAAGCGGAAGTCGTTATATAAAGCCTTAAAAAAAACAGGGATTATTTACGAAAGTAAAAAGCTGTATGAAAACCAAGTTTCTGATTGGATAAGGCGTGTGCTATCCCCTAAGGGTTATAGCATTACGCCAAAAGCTGCACAAATGCTTGTTGAATTTTTAGGTACAGATTTAAGTAAAATAAATAACGAGTTAGAAAAATTACAAATAATATTGCCAAAAGGCAGCCAAATAACACCAGAGGTTATTGAGGAAAATATTGGCATTAGTAAGGATTACAATAATTTTGAGTTACGCAAGGCAATAGGAGAGCGCAATACATTAAAAGCCCATAAAATAGTTAATTATTTTGCTGAAAACCCTAAAGACAACCCTATGGTTGTTACAGTATCGCTACTCTTCAACTTTTTTTCACAGCTTTTGCATTATCATGGATTAAAAGACAAATCTCCAAGAAGTGTAGCTACTGCACTTCGCATTAACCCTTATTTTGTTAATGAATATGTTACATCGGCAAGAAATTATCCAATGCGAAAAGTAAGTGCTGTAATTGCTGTTTTAAGGGAGTTTGATGTAAAAGGAAAAGGTGTTGGCGCAAATGCAGTACCTCAAGGAGATTTGTTGAAAGAGTTATTGGTAAGAATTTTTAATTGATGGAAGTAGCGATTCACGATAGCTGGAAAACACATTTAAAAGAGGAATTTGAAAAGCCTTATTTTAAAAATCTCGTGGCTTTTGTGAAGCAAGAATATAAAGATCATCAATGTTTCCCACCAGGAAAAGATATATTTAATGCTTTTAATTTTTGTGGTTTTAATGCTGTAAAGGTAGTTATTATAGGCCAAGATCCTTACCATGGTCCTAATCAGGCAAATGGCCTTTGTTTTTCGGTGAAAGATGGCATTCCTCATCCGCCTTCGCTCGTTAATATATTTAAGGAAATAGAAACTGATATTGGACATCCCTATCCTAAAAGCGGTGATTTATCGCATTGGGCGAAACAAGGTGTGTTGCTATTAAATGCTACATTAACGGTTAGGGCACACCAAGCTGGAAGTCATCAGAAAAAAGGTTGGGAGACTTTTACTGATGCGGTGATTAAAGCTGTAAGTTCAAAAAAAGAAAATGTTGTTTTTTTACTTTGGGGAGGTTATGCAAAGCAAAAATCCAAATTAATTGACACGAGCAAACATCACATACTCACATCAGGCCATCCATCACCACTAAGTGCCAATAGAGGCTATTGGTTTGGGAACAAACATTTTAGCAAGACTAATTCCTTGTTGATAAAAACCAAAAAAGATATTATTAATTGGTAGATATTAGCTTCCTGTAGGTGCTAGGTCTTCATTAAATTCTATAAGCACCCTGTTTGACTTAAGGACGATTGGTTTATTTTCCTGTTTTTTTGCTTTTACAGTTTTATTACAACTGAATTTAAGCAACAGAAGATTAATTAAAACCAAACAAGAAATAACAATAGTTGTTGTTAATAACATAGGCAATTTAGATTCAGTTCGGTAAAAGTATTAAAAAAATCGCTAAAGTGCAAATTTTAACAATTTTATATAAACCTTAATACAAATTAAGCGAATAAAATACTACACGCCTATAAGTAGAACTACTTAATTTTTACTTTTATTAATTTGTTTTAAATACACTAGCTGATTTAATATTCTTTCAATATTTTCTTTTCATATTATTATTTTAATAACTCCAAGGTGCTTTACAAAATATAATTTATTTTTGACCAAAATATTATAAGTATGATCACACCAGAATGGGTAACCGTAAAAGAATATGAAGACATCACTTATAAAAAAAGCGATGGTGTAGCAAGAATTGCGTTCAATAGACCAAATGTAAGAAACGCATTTAGACCGAAAACTACAAGTGAGCTTTATGATGCGTTTTATGATGCTAATGAAGACACTTCTATTGGCGTTGTTTTGCTTTCTGCAGAAGGACCATCAACCAAAGATGGTGTGTATTCGTTTTGTAGCGGAGGAGACCAAAAGGCTAGGGGACATCAAGGTTATGTTGGTGAGGATGGATATCACCGTTTGAATATTTTAGAAGTGCAGCGGTTAATCCGCTTTATGCCTAAGGCAGTAATAGCTGTTGTTCCCGGTTGGGCAGTCGGTGGTGGCCACAGTTTACATGTGGTTTGCGATTTAACCCTCGCAAGTAAAGAACACGCCATTTTTAAACAAACCGATGCAGATGTTACTAGTTTTGATGGTGGTTATGGTTCCGCATACCTAGCGAAAATGGTAGGACAAAAAAAAGCACGTGAAATATTCTTTTTAGGAAGAAATTACTCTGCCCAAGAAGCTTTTGAAATGGGCATGGTGAACGCTGTAATACCCCATGAAGAACTAGAAAGTACAGCTTATGAGTGGGCTCAGGAAATTCTAGCAAAATCACCAACATCTATTAAAATGTTAAAGTTCGCCATGAATCTCACCGATGATGGTATGGTGGGCCAGCAGGTATTTGCTGGTGAGGCTACAAGACTAGCCTACATGACCGATGAGGCTAAAGAAGGTAGAGATGCATTTTTAGAAAAGCGCAAGCCTAACTTCAACAAAAAATGGATTCCATAATGAAAGACGTTTCTGTTTGGATTTCAGCAATGCGTCTAAGAACATTGCCTCTGTCAGTTTCCGGTATTATAATAGCATCAAGTTTTGCTGAATATAATGGGTGTTTTGACTGGCAAATTTTTATGCTTGCCATTTTAACAACCATAAGCTTACAGGTGCTTTCTAATTTAGCTAACGATTACGGTGATGGCATAAAAGGGACAGACGATAAAAACAGGATAGGGCCAGAACGTGCCCTACAAAGCGGTAAAATAACACCAGCCATGATGTTTGAAGCCATTAAATTGAATATCTTAGTCTGTATAGTACTTTCTTTTCTTCTTATTTTTTCAGCATTTGGTTCGCAACATTTTCTATTAACATTATTGTTTTTTACTTTGGGGATTGGTTCTGTTATTGCCGCAATTCGATATACCATAGGCAGTAAGGCTTATGGCTATCGTGGACTTGGCGATGTTTTTGTATTTATATTTTTTGGATTGGTTAGCGTTATTGGCTGTTATGTATTATATGCAAAAACCATACATCATGTGGTGTTTTTGCCCGCAATAACTATTGGGCTTTTGTCAGTAGCGGTTCTTAATTTAAATAACATGAGAGACATCGTATCAGATAAAGCCTCAGGCAAAATCACCTTAGCTGTAAAACTGGGTATAGTAAACGCAAAAAAATATCATGTTTTCTTAATAGCTTCAGCAATAGTTATTTCACTTTTATTCGGTATCTTATACTATACATCGCCTTTTAATTTAATATATTTCATAATGTATATTCCATTGATAAGACATATCAAAACAGTTAAACGGAACCAAGAACCTAAAGCATTAGACCCAGAGCTTAAAAAAGTGGCACTTTCTACATTTTTATTGTCAGTACTTTTGGCAATTGGGCACCTTATGTAATGCGGTCTATTGTTTCAATTTTACATCAAATTGATTATTTTAGTAAAAAAGTAGGTCATAATGAAAATAACATTTTACGGTCACGCTAGTTTAGGTATACAAATTAATGATGTTAACATTCTTGTAGATCCTTTTATCACTGGAAATCCAAATGCAAAAGGTATTGATATTGAAACTTTAAAAGCAGATTTTATTTTAGTTACACATGCACATCAAGATCATATTCTAGATGTTGAGGCTATTGCAAAACGTACTGGAGCCATGGTAGTCTCTAATTACGAAATCGCCACTTACTATGGTAATTTAAACATTGAAAATCACCCGATGAACCATGGTGGCAGTTGGGATTTTGAGTTTGGCACCGTAAAATATGTAAATGCAATTCACACATCGTCTTTCCCTGACGGTAGTTATGGTGGTCAGCCAGGGGGATTTATAATAGAAGGCGAGCATAAAAACATCTATATTGCTGGCGATACGGCTTTAACCTACGATATGAAATTAATTCCGCTTCAAACAAAACTAGATTTGGCAATTCTTCCTATAGGCGATAATTTTACAATGGGAATAGATGATGCAATTATCGCAAGTGATTTTATTGCGTGTGATAAAGTTTTGGGCTATCATTATGATACTTTTGGTTACATTGAAATAGACCATGATGAGGCTAAAAGAAAATTCTTCGAAAAGAACAAAGATTTGATGTTGCTTGCTATTGGAGCGTCGATAGAATTATAATTTTAAACCTATTTTTTTTGAATGCGAAAATCATTTTTATTTTAGTCCTCTTTGGACTAAGTAATTCCATTACTGCACAAGTAGCCCCATCTAAAACAGGTGCGTGGTATATGTATTTTTATCGGTATCAGCTTAAAAACAGTCAGTTTGGAGTTCAAGGTGATTTACAATACAGAAACTGGAATACTTTTGGCGATTTAGAGCAACTCCTAATCCGTTCTGGTTTTACTTTTAAACCAAAAAATGCTACTATTTTATTCACTTTAGGTTATGCCAATATCACAACAGGGCAGTTTGGATATAGCAATGCTACAACTTCAGAAAATAGAGTGTACCAAGAAGCATTGTTTCCACAAAAACTTGGAAAACGATTTCATTTAACACATCGTTTTAGGTACGAGCAACGCTTTGTGGAAAATCAAGATTTTAGAACCCGCTACCGTTATAATCTTTTTCTAAACATTCCTCTAAACAAAGATGCTTTTATAAATAATACAATCTATATCGCGCTGTACAATGAACTGTTTATAAATGGGCAAACCAATGTTGGTACACAAGCGCCTGTACAACTATTTGACAGAAACAGAACATATTTGGGTCTAGGTTATGTTTTAAAACCTAGTATGAGACTTCAGTTTGGGTGGATGAACCAAAAAACAGTTGCTTGGGGCAAGGGCCAAATGCAAATTAGCTTTCATCACAATTTTTAAAATCCACATGAAAGCATCTTTTAAACCCTATTCATTAATTTTTAAACAAGCCAGCGGAACCTCACGCGGTATTCTTAAAACTAAAGATACCTGGTTTATAACCATTACTTCCGAAGGAAAAACAGGCATAGGTGAATGTGGCATGTTTAAAGGGTTATCTATTGATGATCGTCCAGATTTTGAAGGTAAACTAAAATGGGCATGCACCAATATTAATAAAGGTTTAGAATTTCTAATTTCTGAATTAACAGAATTCCCAAGTATTCAATTTGGATTAGAAATGGCTTTTAAATCACTACAAAGTCAAGATAAGTTCGATTTATTTCCTTCGGAATTCACAAGAGGCAACGCCTCAGTATCTATAAACGGTTTGATATGGATGGGAAGTGAAGCATTTATGAAACAGCAAATCAAAGATAAAATTGCAGCCGGTTTCAACTGTATAAAACTAAAAATAGGAGCCATAGATTTTCAAAAAGAAATCGATCTCTTGAAATCCATTAGAAAACAATTTACTTCAAAAGATATAGAATTACGTGTTGATGCTAATGGTGCTTTTAGTCCGAATGAAGCCTTAGAAAAACTTAAACGTCTCTCTGAATTGGACTTACATTCCATAGAACAACCTATAAAACAAGGGCAAATTGATGATATGGCTTCACTTTGTGAACAAACACCATTGCCCATTGCTTTAGATGAAGAACTAATTGGTGTTTTTCATGTAACAAAAAAAACAGAATTACTACAAACTATTCGTCCGCAATATATTATATTGAAACCCACTTTAATTGGTGGTTTTAAGGGTAGTGACGAATGGATTACGAGTGCTGAAGAGAATGGAATAGGATGGTGGATTACCAGTGCTTTAGAAAGCAATATAGGCCTAAATGCAATTGCGCAATACACCTATAAAACAAAGAATAAAATGCCGCAAGGTTTAGGAACAGGCAGTTTGTTTACTAATAATTTTGAATCGCCCCTATATGTTGAAAACGGGCGTTTGCAGTACAACAAAACAAAAAACTGGAAAATTAATTTATAAATTATGTACATAGAACAGGCTTACAAAGGATTAACAGACGCATGGCGATACATAGTAGGTGGTGCAATTATTTTTATAGCGTGGCAAGTTTTAGGCTCTGTGCCATTACTTGTAGGCTTGGGTTTAAAAGTGGAGAGTTTAGCAGATTTTCCAACAGATATCCCAGGAATGGCAGCCTTATTAGGCCAGAATTTATTTCTGTTTTTAATGTTATTATCTTTTGCAATAGGAATAATAGGGGTGTTTATAAGTTTTAAGTATTTGCACAACTTATCGTTTACTCAATTTACAACAACAAGAGCTAAAGTAGATTGGAAAAGGTTCTGGTTTATTTTTATCCTTTGGGGTGTAATTAGCAGTAGCTTGGTGCTTATAGATTTCTTTTTTATTACCCCAGAAGATTATGTTCTAAATTTTGAGTTAAAACCTTTTTTAATATTATTAGTAATGGGCGTTCTAATGTTTCCGTTACAAACGAGTTTTGAGGAATATGCTTTTAGGGGATATGGTATGCATTTTTTAGGTACTATAGCTAAAAACCGTTGGTTACCGCTTATTATTACTTCGGTACTTTTTGGGGTAATGCACATCTTTAACCCTGAAGTAAAGCAATTAGGGTACATTATCATGGTGTATTATATAGGTACAGGATTTTTCCTGGGTATTATTACATTAATGGATGAAGGCCTAGAACTGGCTTTAGGATTTCACGCAGCAAATAATTTGTTTACAGCACTCTTGGTTACTACGAGTTGGGGTGTGCTTCAAACACCCTCAATATTATTAAATACAACAGAACCAGAAAAAATAGCACTTACCGAAATTTTTGTTCCTGTTTTTATAGTATTTCCTATACTTTTATTTATTCTTGCCAAGAAGTACAAGTGGAGCAATTGGAAGGACAAGCTATTCGGGCCAGTTAGTGAACCACCTAAAGAAGACTATAAAATTCTAGAAAAGTAATATATATTTATGACGCCAGATTACACCAAAGTACATAACAGATTTAAATTAGAAGGGTTTCATTACAATCATGAGGATTTAATGGAAGTTGCCTACAGTTTTGTAAAAGAAGGATATCCTTACCAACAAGAGCTAGGAATGTTTCTTTTAGATTGGTTAGACAATAAAGATACCATTAAAGTAAGAACATCAGGATCTACAGGTAAGCCTAAAACTATGAAAATCAAAAAACAAGCAATGGTTAATTCAGCCATTACTACAGGTGATTTTTTTGATTTAACACCTGGTAAAAAAGTATTAAACTGTTTGCCTTCTAATTTTATAGCCGGTAAAATGATGATGGTGAGAGCTATAATTCTAGGGCTTGAAGTAGACATGGTAGTACCATCGTCTTTACCTAGAATTGATTATGAAAAGGATTATGATTTTTGTGCATTTACCCCAATGCAACTCAAGAATTTTGCAAAGTATTTAAAATCTATTAAAACCGTAATAGTAGGAGGTGGGCGTGTTTCAAATCATATCAAAACATTAATAAAAGATAAAAAGCCCAAAATATATGAGACCTATGGCATGACGGAAACGGTGTCTCATATTGCGGTGAAAAAGTTAAATAACTTCACTGGAGATGCGTCGGATAAATATTTTACCACATTACCTGGTATAAATATATCTATTGATGATAGGGGCTGTTTAGTAATTGATGCACCAAAGCTTTCTGATGACACTATTGTAACAAATGATTTAGTTGAAATTCATTCTGACAACCAATTTGAATGGATTGGTAGAATTGATAATATGATTAATACGGGAGGTATAAAAGTATTTCCAGAGCAGATAGAGGAGAAGCTTCAGGATAAAATGAATGGTCGACAGTTTTTTATCTACGGTATCGAAGATGACACTTTAGGTGAAAAAGTAACAATGGTAGTTGAAGGTTCAGAACAGGACTTGGATAAAACGCTATTTGATGCTTTAGATAAATTTGAAAAACCAAAAGATATCTTATTCACAAGAAAGTTTAAAGAAACTGCGTCGGGTAAAATTCACAGAGCTCAAACGATCAAATCTATTTTAGAGGTATAAAAAAATCCGAATCTTTATGATTCGGATTTTTTATTCTATACCTTTTAAAAAACTAATCTGTGGTTTCTTCCATAGTGTGGTATACATTTTGCACATCATCGTCTTCTTCTAATTTTTCAAGTAGTTTTTCTACATCGGCAGCTTGTTCAGCCGATAGTGGTTTTGTAACCTGTGGAATACGCTCAAAACCTGATGATAAAATCTCAATATTATTTTCCTCTAGATACGATTGAATTTTACCAAAGCTCTCAAACGGCGCATAAATTATAACACTGTTTATTTCGTTACCATCTGCATCTTCGTCGGTATCTTCAAAAATTTCTTCAACACCAAAATCTATAAGTTCCAATTCTAATTCCTCTAAGTCGAGTGCTTCACCTTTAATCTTAAAATTACAGGTATGATCGAACATAAATACCACAGAACCCGACGTACCCAAACTACCATCGCATTTATTAAAATAACTGCGCACATTGGCTACTGTTCTTGTGTTGTTATCAGTAGCTGTTTCCACTAAAACTGCAATACCGTGAGGTGCATAGCCTTCAAAAACCACTTCTTTATAGTCACCTTGATTTTTATCGCTCGCACGTTTTATGGCACGTTCAATATTATCCTTAGGCATATTTACAGATTTGGCGTTCTGTATTACAGCACGCAACCGGGAATTACTGTCAGGATCGGGACCACCTTCTTTAACAGCCATTACAATATCTTTGCCAATACGTGTAAAGGCTTTACTCATGGCAGACCAACGTTTCATTTTTCTTGCTTTCCTAAATTCAAAAGCTCTTCCCATAATATTAAGTTATAAGTTATAAGTATTTAAGGTGCCTAAAGTTCTATTTTAAGCAACGCAAATTTAAAAATAATGTTTGAATGTTGCCGAGGCTGTAAATCGAAATTAATCTTCTACTGGTTCCACAATAAGTTCTATAGCTTCAGCTAATTTAAAATCTTTTATAGTGACGCCATCTGCATCGTGCGTAGATAATGATATGGTAAGAACGTTATAAACATTGCTCCAGTTAGGGTGATGGTTCTGCGCTTCACATTCAAACGCAATACGGCTCATAGCGCTAAAACAGTCTTTAAAATTCTCAAATTCAAATTCGGCATGAATGGCATTATCGTAAAACTCCCAATCTGGAAATCGTAATAATTTGGCTTCTATTTCTTGTTCTGAAAGTGCTTTCATAATTCGGTGTTTTTATAGTAATGTTTCTAAAATAAAAATTTTAGATTATAATTTTAGTTCTTTTAATAAATCCTGACTTTGCAATTGTAGGTGTTTAGGCAATGTATTAAACTTGGGTAATACCGCTAAATACCTATCGTTATTTGTGGTATACACACGCTTGTAAACTGCTTGTTTTTCTAATTCGAATGACGCGATAATTTCTTTGATAAATTCATCGTGATGCACCAAATCAGTACTTCCTAGGTGAAATACACCATATTTATTTCTATTGATGATATAGTGAATTTGTTGCGTTAATTTTAAATCGGTAGCAACATTCATTATCAAATTAGGAAAAATTTCTACAGGCTCCTTTTCCTTAATATTTTGAAGGATCTCGTTAATTCTTGGGGATTGATTACCGAAAACCATAGGCAACCTTAAAATAGCTGCCTGCTTTTTAGGCAAGCGCAATAGCATGTTCTCTATTTTTATTTTGAAGTGACCATATATGCTATTGCTTAAGGTTTTATCTTCCTCGTAGCTTGGATATTTGCTATAGGCATCAAACACATTGGCTGAGGACAAGTACAATATTTTTATATTCTTGCTATACACATATTCGGCGAGGTGCTGATGCAACAGGACTTGTTTTGAAAAATCACCACGAAGTGCCGAAATTATAATGGTAGGCTTTACAATGTCTAGAATTTCATAAACATCATCCTCTTCAAAATTATATTGAAAAAAATGATGGTTCTTTTCCAGTTGCTTATTTGACGTATTGTAAGTAGCGAACGTCCTAAAATAGGAGCAGAGTTCCTTATAAATAGCGCCACCTAAAAAGCCGCTGCCACCAAGAATTAAAATTGTATGTTTATATGCCTCCTTCATTCGCTAACTACACCGATAAACAGATTATCCTTTATAAAATGGAAGCTTTACAACTGTTGCAGGAACTGCATTTTTTCTAATTTGAATATTGATTTTACTGCCAGGGGCCGCAAAAATGGGAGGGACGTAGCCCAAACCAATACCTTTGCCAATTGATGGTGCCATGGTGCCTGAAGTTACTTTACCAATACTATTACCATTACCATCCACAATATCGTAACCATGACGAGGAATACCGCGATCATCTAGTTCAAAACCGACTAATTTACGCTCCGGTCCGCGTTCTTTTTCGGCTTTTAAAGCTTCAGAATTCGTAAAATCTTTTGAGAATTTTGTAATCCATCCCAAACCAGCTTCAATAGGAGAAGTGGTATCATCAATATCGTTACCGTAAAGGCAATAGCCCATTTCTAAACGCAATGTGTCGCGAGCCGCTAATCCAATAGGTTTTATGCCATAATCTGCAGCGGCTTCTAATACTTTATTCCAAATTTGTTCTACTTCGCTATTCTTGCAATAGATTTCGAAACCACCGCTGCCCGTATATCCTGTAGCTGAAATAATTACATGGGCGATTCCTGCAAAATCACCAACCTCAAAATTATAAAACTTGATTGCCGATAAATCGTGGCTGGTAAGCGATTGCATAGCTTCGATAGCTTTAGGGCCTTGAATGGCGAGTAGAGAATAATCTTCACTTAAATCGCGCATGGTAGCGCCCACGTCGTTTTTAGACTGAATCCAGTTCCAATCCTTTTCAATATTGCTGGCATTTACCACTAGAAGATACGTTTCTTCCTTAATGCGATAGATAATTAAATCGTCTACAATACCGCCGTTATCGTTGGGCAAACAACTGTATTGTGCTTTTCCTATAGTAAGCTTAGAAGCATCGTTACTCGACACTTTTTGAATGAGCTCAAGCGCATGTGGTCCTTCAATTAAAAACTCACCCATATGCGATACATCAAACACACCAACGGCGTTTCGTACGGTTTCGTGTTCTATAGTAACACCTTCGTATTGTACAGGCATATTATAACCCGCAAAAGGTACCATTTTAGCGCCAAGTGTTTCGTGAATTTTAGTTAAGGCTGTATTTTTCATAGCATTTAATTATCTTTTGTAAGTATGTAAACCATAAGAAAGCAAATTAGTAAAATGCAAAAACCAACAACAATTCTATGTTTTGGTTTAAAGAAGGAAATAATGTGTTCACAAAAATTCCCTAAAAACTTTATGATGCCAACTAATAGGTCTTCCATAAATTTGGAACACAAATGTATTGAAATAAAACAGATTTATAAATTTGGAGCAGGGAAGTATTTTTGGTGTATCGAAAAATACTATTTTACATAATATAAATTATAGTACATTTATAGCAAATAGGCGTATACGCAGTATTTTACATAATTGTCGATGTAGTGCCTTTAGGTCTATATCGTAAACAATTATGTAAAAGCCTATTTGCGGCAATAATTTATCCAGGTGTTTTATTATCCATCGCTTGCCATAGTTTATCCTGAGCGAAGTCGAACCAAAATAAAAGCAAAAGCTTTTAGCTTCGTATTTACAATTTGTCTGTAATTGATATTCTAGTTGTAAAAAGTTTTCAGAAACTTCTCGTCAAAATTACGCAACAGTACAAAATTTTCCCTGGCTCAATTCCTTACTTAAAAATTTCTGTACACTTGCTTTAATCTTTAGACATTTTTTTATCCTTTAACTGTTGTATAAATTTACCTTTACCAGACTTTTTAATATCTCTCAATTTAATTTTTATTTCTGCAAGTAGCTTTGTATGTCTTAAATCAGATTCTGGAGTTTTAGACCTTAAATAGTAATAAGACATGTTCTTAAAAAACATGTTGTCTAGAATGTACCGTTTTTTACTGTTTTTAAGATTAGCATCTATATAATCACTATGATTTTTTCCGCGTATGTCTGAATAAATGTATACAGATAAAAATCTTTCAAATTCAGAAATATTTACAGCATCCTGATCTTCTAGTATTTTTTGTCTAATTATCGGTGCAGATTTCAATGAACCAATCCAATTATACATTGTTACTTGGTGTATTAAAGGTAGTAATTGCATAAAGTAACCAAAACTCATTTTTTTTGGAATATAATTCACTACTTCTTCTTTCTTATGTTTATAAAAGAACAGAACAAAATCTCTGTAAATAAGCATAAAAGACATAGAACTTAATATAATAGTATCATAAGCCTTTTTACGTTTTTCTGGTTTAATATCTGTGCAATTCTTTAAAACAACGGAGGCTAATTTTAATATTTTAGATAGTGCTGGCGAATCATTGTCTTCTTCGGACTCATTATTCTCTTTAGGTTCAATTTTTTGATTTGGTTTAATGGAACTTATTTGACTATCATAGGCATCTTCTATCTCTTTCTCGGATGGCTTTTCTTTAACTTTATCTAAATCAATTCTAGAAGAAATAGTTTCTTCTGTTTCTAGAACTTCATCTATGTTTTCATATTCTTCTTTCACTTTTGGATTTATAAAACTAAATGCTTGGACTTGCAACAAAAAACTGGACAATTAGTTGAGTGACTATGCTGCTAATTTAGTGTTATACATATCTAATTCAAATTCTTTTATTGTTTTATTTCCTAAAAAGGAATGTCTCCGTTTTTTATTAT
>Ga0209654_1000275_pt1 | contig 53316 bp, 50 predicted proteins | sample SaaInl1SG_22_DNA_FD_184646 | JGI IMG/M metagenome (GOLD analysis project Ga0209654, IMG submission 184646) | Marine microbial communities from expanding oxygen minimum zones in the Saanich Inlet - ESP_161SG_22_DNA (SPAdes) (version 2) | ecosystem: Environmental > Aquatic > Marine > Intertidal... | reverse complement strand
GTGACAAGCGGAAATCCCTCTGATAGGTCGAAACGCATCTGGTGACCAAATACACTGCGTGTTCCTGTGCCCGTTCTGTCGCCTTTGACTGCGCCTTCATGTAGCGCTCGCTTGACCAAATCTAAATACTGCTGCATAAGATATTTTTGTAAAGGTAAAATCTAACGTTAAAAATCACACATTGCTACAAATAGTTTTTCAAAAGGTTTTCAACCACTAGCCCAATAGCGCACCAACCAACGTTGCAGATAACAGCGATGCCAACGTACCACCCAAAACTGCTCGAAATCCAAATTTAGATAGCACCTTGCGTTGATTGGGAGCCAGTCCACCAATGCCGCCAATTTGAATTCCAATAGATGCAAAATTCGCAAACCCACAAAGCATATAGGTAGCCATAACAATGGATTTTTGATGCATAAAATGGATGCCGTTAGCACAGTTTTTGAGTTCAGCCAACTGGATATACCCCACAAATTCACTTACTGCCAACTTTACTCCTAATAATTGTCCCATTGGCATCAGGTCATCCCATGGAACTCCAATCAGCCACATAAGCGGCGCAAAAAGCGTCCCTAAAATAGCTTCTATGGATAAGGCATCGTACCCCGACCAATTCGAAATCCAATCGTTTAGATTGGTAAACTCGCCGACTTGAAAAAGAATTCCATTTCCCATGGCAATCAGCGCCACGAAAACTAGAAGCATACCACCGATATTCGCGGCTAACTTTACACCCTCAATTGTGCCATTTGCTATAGCATCTAAAGGGTTGCTTCCTACATCCTGCTTCGATACTTTGGTGTTTTTATCAATTGCCTCTGTTTGTGGAAAAAGTATTTTGGCTATAACGATAGCGCCTGGTGCTGCCATGACGGATGCTGCAAGCAAATGCTTGGCAAAAGCCAAACGTAATTCGGGGTCATTACCTCCTAAAAACCCAATGTATGCCGCCAACACACCTCCTGCTACAGTTGCCATACCCCCAACCATGACCAAAAGCATTTCGGAGCGATTCATTTTGGGCAAATAAGCTTTGATAAGCAATGGTGCTTCGGTTTGACCTAGAAAAATATTCCCAATCACAGAGAGGCTCTCTGCCCCAGAAATATTAAGAATTTTAGAGGTACCTTTAGCTAGTGTTTTTACAAAAAATTGCAATACTCCTAGGTAAAACAACAAGGACGTGAGTGCAGCAAAAAAAACAATGGTTGGTAAAATTTGAAACACAAAAATGAACCCGTAGCTTTCGACGTTCATTAAATCGCCAAAAAGAAATGCGCTTCCAGCAGCTGTAAAATCTAAGATACCAACGAACACTTTCCCAATGGCGTTAAATATGCTTTGAACCCAGCCAATCTTTAAAATAGACAATGCCAAAAAGAGTTGTAAAAGCAAACCAAAACCAACGGTTTTCCATGGGATTGCCTTACGGTTTGCACTAAAAGTAAATGCTAAAAAAAGAAGGGTTATAACGCCCACAAACCCCTGTATAATTCCAAATGACGTGACACCTTGATGCGCTGATATAGGCTCAAGTGCGGCTCCAAAAAACAGCTTCATTCGGTTTCGTCGTTTTCTCGTTTGGATATTTCATCTCGAAGTCTGGCTGCCATCTCATAGTCTTCTTTTTTCACAGCTTTTTTGATGGCACGCTCCAGTTCTTCAACAGAAAGGTTGGTGTAGTTTTCGTCATCAGAAAGCTCATCTATAAGTGTTCCTTTAGATGGGATATCGTCTTTATCAAAAACAACACCTGCTTTTTCCATTACACTTTCATGTGTAAATATCGGAGCCTTAAAACGCAATGCTAATGAAATTGCATCTGATGTTCGAGAATCTATAATTTCTTCAATTTTATCGCGTTCACAAATGAGACTTGAGTAAAAAACACCATCTACAAGTTTGGTAATGATAACGCGTTTGATGACAACATCAAATCTAAAGGCAAAATTTTTAAACAAATCATGTGTAAAAGGTCGATGCGGCTTGATGTCTTTATCTAAGGCAACTGCAATAGATTGCGCTTCAAATTCGCCAATAACAACAGGTAGTTTTCTTTTTCCATCCACTTCATCCAAAATCATAGCATATGCACCGCTCTGATTTTGACTGTAAGAAATACGATTTACACGAAGTTTAATAAGACTCATTTATTGGCTATTGCAAATGAATTCTAAAAGTACAAAATTCAAGGCTTACGATAACGCCTTAAATGCTTTTAACTTTTGAATTAGTTCAGGTACTACTTCAAACGCATCTCCAACCACTCCATAATCAGCTGCTTTAAAGAATGGCGCCTCTGGGTCGTTGTTGATGACTACCTTTACTTTTGAAGAATTCACACCCGCCAAGTGTTGAATAGCGCCTGAAATTCCAACAGCAATATATAAATTCGTAGAAACCGGCTTTCCTGTTTGTCCAACATGCTCATCATGAGAGCGCCATCCCATATCAGATACGGGTTTAGAACAAGCTGTAGCTGCATCTAGGATTTCGGCAAGGGCTTCAATCAAATGCCAGTTTTCAGGACCTTTGAGTCCTCTTCCTCCAGAAACTACCACATCAGCATCGGCAATAGTGGCTTTGCCTGTAACTTTTTCAATAGAAAATTGTTCAAGATTTGAGGCTGTATTTGTCGCCTCTATTTCATCTACGGTACAATTTACCTCATTATCAATAACACCAAAGCTATTATTTCCAACACCTATAATATTAAAGTCTTCTAGCAACTGAGTGTGCGCAAAAGCTTTATTGGTAAACACCGTTCGCTTTACTGTAAGTGGACTCAATTCATCTGGAAGGGCAACCACATTTGGTGCATACCCTGCACTTAATTTTGCGGCAAGCAAAGGGGCTAAAAATTTAGCATCAGCACTACTTCCAATAATAATATGGGTGTTTTTATTTTGGGTCGCATAAGCAGAAATTGCATTTGCTTGTGCATGCGCATCAAAGTGTGTAGGAACATTGGAAATATGTGCAACTTTAGTAACACCGTATTGTCCTAGTTCTGCTGCGTTAGAAGCGTGGAAAGTAATTGCGGTGCAATTAGCATTAAGTTTAGATGCAAGAGCAGCTCCATAGGAGGCTACTTCAGCGACATTGCGTTTGAGTGCATTATTTTCAGATTCGGCAATAATTAAAACAGACATATCAATGGTTTATAAAACGTTAGCTTCTTTATGTAATAGTTCAATAAGTTGGTCTAAATCATCGGCAGGGACCAACTTCACCTCCGCTTTTTTAGCTGGTTTTTCAAATTTCATATCCTCTGTAGCAGGAGCAGCCTCTAGCGGAGGTATCACCTCAAAGGGTTTTTGGCGCGCCTGCATTATGCCACGCATGTTTGGAATGCGAAGGTCGGATTCTTCTACCAGTCCTTTTTGTCCCCCAATAACTAAGGGTAAGGATCCTTTGAGTTTTTCGCGTCCTCCGTCAATCTCACGCTCTGCTATGGCTGTAGTTTCATCAATTTCTAAACCTACACAGTTTGGTACAAAAGGGATATCGAGTAAGGCAGCTAGCATTCCAGGAACCATGGCCCCATTGTAGTCTATAGATTCTCTGCCCGCTATAATTAAATCGTAAGGATTGTTTCTAACAAACGCCGCAAGCTCTTGAGCCACGGAAGTGCCGTCCAGTGCAGGCGTGTTAATCCTAAATGCTTTGTCAGCTCCAATGGCCAGACATTTACGTAAGGTAGGATCGGATTTTGGGGTGCCTACATGAATTACATGGACTTGTGCCCCTTGCTTTTCTTTAAACCAAATAGCACGGGTGAGTCCAAACTCGTCATTTGGATTAATCACATATTGGACATCTCGAGACTCAAACGCAGTGTTATCTTCAATAAAATGTATCTTGGATGTGGTGTCAGGAACATGACTAATACACACTAATATATTCATGATGAATTTATTTTTTACAAAGGTACAAAAAAGTTTAAATTTATTATGCGTGCATAATAAAACAAACTCTTTTGCGATTGACCATTTTATTGCTACTTTTGCGCCACTAAAACAGCTATGAGAACCATTCAATTCAGAGAAGCAATATGCGAGGCGATGTCAGAAGAAATGCGCCGCGATGAGAGTATATATTTAATGGGTGAGGAAGTTGCCGAATATAACGGTGCTTATAAAGCTTCCAAAGGTATGTTGGACGAGTTTAGCGATAAGCGTGTTATTGATACGCCTATATCGGAATTGGGTTTTGCAGGGATCGGAGTTGGTTCTACCATGACTGGAAATCGTCCTATCATTGAATTTATGACATTTAATTTTGCACTTGTAGGGATTGATCAAATCATCAACAACGCTGCAAAAATCCGTCAAATGTCTGGTGGTCAGTTTCCGTGTCCTATTGTATTTCGAGGCCCAACAGGTTCTGCTGGTCAATTAGCAGCTACGCATTCTCAAGCTTTTGAGAGTTGGTATGCCAATTGTCCTGGTTTAAAGGTGATTGTTCCCTCAAATCCATACGATGCGAAAGGACTCTTAAAAGCTGCTATTCGTGACGATGACCCTGTTATCTTTATGGAATCGGAGCAAATGTATGGCGATAAAGGGGAAGTTCCCGAAGGCGAATACGTACTTCCCATTGGAATAGCTGAAGTAAAAAAACAAGGTACAGATGTAACAGTAGTTTCTTTTGGTAAGATTTTTAAAGAAGCGCAAAAAGCCGCGGACGCATTGGCCAAAGAAAATATTTCATGTGAGCTTATTGACTTACGCACTATCCGCCCATTAGATATGGACACCATTATTGCGTCTGTTAAAAAAACAAACCGATTGGTGATTTTGGAAGAAGCATGGCCTTTTGGCAATGTATCTACTGAAATTACGTATCAAATTCAAAATCAAATTTTTGATTATTTAGACGCACCCATTCAAAAAATAAATACGGCAGATACGCCAGCTCCTTATTCTCCTGTACTGTTACAGGAATGGTTGCCAAATCACGAAGATGTTATTCGTGCTGTAAAAAAAGTTTTAATATAATTTCCCTCTTTTTATGAGTTCATTCCTATTTTATTTACCTATTGTATTAGCTGTTGTTGGACTACTTGTAATGCTTGTCAAAGCGCAATGGGTGCGTAAGCAGCCCTCTGGTGACGCAAAAATGCGTGAAATTTCAAGTGCCATTAAAGAAGGTGCATTAGCCTTTTTGAATGCAGAATACCGTTTGCTTTTGTTCTTTGTTGTAGGCGCATCGGTTGCGTTGTATTTTATTTCCACACTAGTAGCCTCTACACACTGGATGATAGTTCCAGCGTTTGTGTTGGGTGCTATTTTTAGCGGATTTGCAGGAAATATTGGAATGCGTATAGCTACAGATGCTAACGCTAGAACTGCCGAGGCAGCTAAAACAAGTTTGCCGAATGCCTTAAAAGTTTCTTTTGGCGGTGGTACCGTAATGGGTCTTGGTGTTGCGGGTCTTGCCGTTTTAGGGTTGAGTTTATTGTTTTTGTTTTTTGTTCAAAAATTTGTGGGTACAGATGGCGACTTCTACACCCAAATGACACTTGTTTTAGAAACACTTGCAGGATTTTCTTTAGGTGCAGAATCAATTGCATTGTTCGCACGTGTGGGTGGTGGTATTTACACCAAAGCCGCAGACGTAGGTGCCGACTTAGTGGGTAAAGTAGAAGCTGGAATTCCAGAAGATGATCCTAGAAACCCTGCAACCATTGCTGATAATGTTGGGGATAACGTGGGAGATGTAGCTGGAATGGGTGCTGATTTATTTGGATCCTATGTAGCAACTGTCTTGGCAGCCATGGTCCTTGGAAACTATCTTATTAAAGACATGCTTGATGCGGGAACTGAACTCACAAGTTTTGATGGTATGGGACCAATTTTGTTACCATTAGTCATTGCGGGTGTAGGTGTTGTAGCCTCTATAGTTGGGACCTTATTCGTACGTATTAAAAACAACGATGCTAAAGAATCACAAGTGCAAAAAGCACTTGACACAGGTAACTGGGTTGCCATTTTACTTACTCTTGCTGCAAGTTGGTATTTTATTGATTGGATGCTTCCAGCTACATTAAATATGAATTTCTTTGGAGAAGGAATTGTTGCGATCCCTTCAATAAACGTATTTTGGGCGGCTTGTATAGGGCTTGCTGTTGGAGCACTTATTTCAATAGTTACAGCGTATTATACTTCGCTTGGTAAAAAACCTGTTTTAGACATTGTAAAAAACAGTTCTACAGGAGCAGCAACAAATATTATTGCTGGACTTGCTGTTGGAATGAAATCTACATTTTTGTCTGTTATCCTTTTTGCAGCAGCCATTTTTGCTTCTTATACCTTAGCAGGATTTTATGGTGTTGCGTTGGCTGCATCTGCAATGATGGCAACCACTGCCATGCAACTTGCCATCGATGCTTTTGGACCTATTGCCGACAATGCAGGTGGTGTTGCCGAAATGAGCGAGCTTGATCCTGAAGTACGCGAGCGTACAGATATTTTAGATTCTGTTGGTAACACAACAGCAGCAGTTGGAAAAGGATTTGCCATTGCTTCTGCAGCACTTACGGCACTTGCGCTGTTTGCTGCTTACGTTACCTTCACTGGTATTGATGGAATTAATATTTTCAAAGCAGATGTGCTTGCGATGCTTTTTGTCGGCGGCATGATACCTGTGGTTTTTTCCGCCCTTGCGATGCAATCGGTTGGAAAGGCAGCCATGGAAATGGTTTACGAGGTACGTCGTCAGTTTAAAGAAATTCCAGGAATTTTAGAAGGAAAAGGGAAACCTGAATATGCAAAATGTGTTGATATTTCTACCAAAGCTGCGCTTAGAGAAATGCTAATACCGGGATTAATCACCATTATTACACCTATTGTAATTGGGTTATTGTTCGGTGCTGAGCCACTTGGTGGTTATATGGCAGGCGTTTGCGTTTCGGGTGTTATGTGGGCTATTTTCCAAAACAACGCCGGTGGTGCTTGGGATAATGCTAAAAAATCTTTTGAAGCAGGTGTAGAAATTGAAGGTGAAATGGTGTACAAAGGCAGCGAGGCACATAAAGCAGCGGTAACTGGCGATACGGTTGGTGATCCTTTTAAAGACACCTCAGGGCCTTCTATGAATATACTTATTAAACTTACGTGTTTGATTGGTCTTGTATTAGCACCTCTTTTAGGTGATGGTCATGACGCTAAAGAAGATATTCTACAAGTTGATGTACGTATGGAGCGCACAGATGAAGGACTTGCAAAAGGTGTTTTGACTGTTGTTACTTCAGAAAATGGTAAAGAAGTAGAAAAAATTAAAGTTTTTGAAGGTAACGAGCAAGAAGTAAAGTCTGCCATCGATGCCGCCGAAAGCGAGCTCAATCTTAAGCAGTAAATAATCCGCTGAGTTCAGCGTCTATTTTTTCGATTACAGAACCCAAGTCCTCTTTGTTGTCCACAAAGTTTAGTTCATCCACGTCAATGATAAGAAGTTTTCCTTTGTCGTAATCGTGCACCCAAGCTTCGTAGCGTTCGTTTAGCCTGCTCAAATACTCTATACTTATGGAGTTCTCATAGTCTCTTCCGCGCTTGTGAATTTGTGATACTAAGTTGGAGATTGAGCTTCTTAAATAAATCATCAAGTCAGGACCTTTTACCAATGATTCCATCAAATTAAAAACGGCAGTATAATTGCTAAAATCCCGATGCGTCATTAGTCCCATAGCATGTAGGTTTGGCGCAAAAATGTGCGCATCTTCATATATAGAACGATCCTGAACAACGTCTTTGCTATTTTTTTGAATGTCAAGAATTTGTCTAAACCTACTATTTAAAAAATAAATTTGAAGGTTAAAAGACCAACGTTCCATTTCGGCATAAAAATCATCTAAGTACGGATTTTCTACTACGTCTTCGTAAAGGGCTTCCCAGCCATAGTGTTTATGTAAAAGTTCTGTAAGCGTTGTTTTTCCAGCTCCAATGTTTCCTGCTATGGCTACGTGCATCTTCTATAATTATGGAGTTAAATATAAGTATCTTTATTAAAAATTTGTTTTGTTTTCAAACTATTTAGCCTTTATTGGGTCTAAAATTCATTTAAAGCAAACGTTATTTTACATTTGCTAAAATTTGACATATGAAATCTGTATTTATTACAATTTTAATTTTGAGTTCTTCTTTGACATACGCACAGCAAATCAAGGCTACATACGCTATGAAAGTTACAAGAAATATGGATTTTAGTGGAAATCCAAATATGCCCAAACAAGTCATTGAGCGAATTAAAAAGCGTCTTTCTGAACCAATAATTTACGATTTGTTCTTTGACCAAAACCAATCCATTTACAAGCAACAACAGAAGCTCGATTCTCCTCAGTCTAGTGGTAGAGGCGGTATGTCGATGCGATTTGGTGGTGGTTCTCAAAATATCATACACACCAATTTGGCAACGCGGAAACAAACCAACCAACAAGACCTTTTTGGTAAAATGTTTTTGGTGAATAAAAATGTCAAAATGCCAGAATGGAATTTTACTGGCGAGAGCAAGCAAATAGGTCAATATACGGCCTATGAAGCAACTTATACACAGATGCAAAACCCGCCACAGTTTAGGATGTCTTTTGGTAGAAGAGATAATAATGATGAGGAAAACGAAAAGGAACCAGAAAAAATTGAGGTAACGGTTTCGGTTTGGTTTACACCAGATATTCCTATTTCTGCTGGACCAGACAACTATTTTGGTTTACCGGGTTTGGTGTTGATGGTGCAAGACAACAACAAGGCATTAGTTTGTACCGAAGTACAGATGAATCCAAAGGACAAAATAAAACTAATCCCACCCAAAAAGGGCGATGAAGTGACTTGGAAAGAATTTAATGAAATCCGTGAAAAGAAAGGCAAAGAAATGAGAGATCGTTTTCAAAACAATAGCAACCGGAGCAATCAAAGTCGCATCTTTATCAGAAATTAATAATGAAACATAGCATTTTTATTGTCTGGTCAGCTTTGTTTCTGACCCTAGGAGTATTCGGTCAAAATATTAGGTTTGAAGGAGTGGTTTTAGATAGTTTAGGCGTTGCCATTTCCACTGCCAATGTGGTAGCAAAAAATCAAGAAACTAATCGGATGGATAGTTTTGCTATTTCAGATTTGGACGGAAAATTTTCTATTGGAATAAAAAAAGACGTCCCGTACCTAATTAAGGTGTCCTACCTCGGTTTTAAGCCCGTTGAGCTAGAACGAAACGCATCTTCTGATGTGAATGAAGTAATTGTTTTGTATGAGCAAGCGGAACAACTTGAGGGCGTAGAGGTAACATACGAAATGCCTGTTTCTATTCAAGGAGATACGATTGTGTACAATGCCGACTCATTTAATACAGGGTCTGAAAGAAAATTACGAGATGTACTCGAAAACTTACCAGGTGTAGAAATCAATAGTGACGGTCAGATTGAAGTGGAGGGGAGACAGGTAAACAAAGTCATGGTAGAAGGCAAAGATTTTTTTGATGGTGATTCAAAAATTGCCACTGAAAATATCCCTGCGAATGCCATTGACAAAATACAGGTACTTAAAAACTTCAATGAAGTTTCACAACTTGGCGGTGTTACAAATAACGACGATAATATGGCCATCAACATCAAGCTTAAACAAGGAAAAGATAAGTTTTGGTTTGGTGAAATTGGTGCTGGAGGGGGCGAAAAAGATCGTTTTATTTTAAATCCAAAAGTGTTTTTTTACAGCCCAAAAACAAGTATCAACTTTCTTGGTAACAGAAACAACCTTGGCGATAATCCCTTTACGCGTCAAGATTATTTTCGTTTTACTGGCGGATTTCGTAATCAAAGCAACCGAAGTGGATCTTCTATCCAGATTCAAACCGATGATGTTGGGCTAACCAATCTTCAGAATAACAATGCTGCATCTATTGAAAACGATTTTGCTGCCACGAATTTTTCACATTCACCAAAAAAGGGACTTGACTTTTCGGGCTTTGCTATTGTATCGAAAAATAACACCAAAATTAAATCCATAATAGAACGCACCTTTACCACTACTGGAGTTACGGAAACTACGGATAATGACTTTGATCAAACCAATACTTCACAATTGTACAAGCTCAGTATGTTGTACAATTCTAATCCAAATTTTCAGTTTGAGTATGATATTTTTTACCGAACCGCCGAAGAAGATGAGTTTAGTCAAACAACTTCAACAGCAAGGTTTCAAGAAGACATTGCTTCTAACCGAACGCAAAAACCACAACAACTCAATCAAAATTTAAACGCCTATTTCACCATCAACGAGAAGCATATTTTTGCTTTTGAACTTCAGCATTCCATACAAGAAGAAAACCCAATATATAAACTTCAAAAGGAACGGATTTTATTTCCTGATATTTTACCACTATCACAACAGCCAGATGGCTATTTGGTACAACAGAATCGCTTCACCAAAACCAACAAGCTCGATGGACGTCTTGAGTACTATTATATGTTGACGGATTTATCTAGTATGAACCTTACAGCTGGTACTACACAAGTACGTCAAGAATATGACTCTAGTATGGGAAATTATGTGGATGGCGAACTGGACATTTTTGATGCTTCGAACTTAATAAATGACGCGCGTCTCGAGTTTTCCGACGTATATACTGCGTTGCGATACAGGCTAAAAAGCGGAAAGTTTACATTTAATCCAGGGCTTACACTCCACAAGTACGATATCAATACCATCCAATCAAATACACTAGAAACAGACGAAACCAGAGTTTTACCCGATGTGTGGATAAGCTATCAAATGCGTAAGTCAGAGAACTTGCGTTTTACCTACAATGCACAGCTACAGTATTCCGATTTGAGCAGGTTAGGAGATGCATATACCTTTAACAATTATAACCGTCTTTTTTTAGGAAACAGCAGTTTGAAGCCTGCTTATTTTAACAATTTCACGTTGAATTATTTCAACTTTAATATGTTTAATTTCACTAATATTTTTGTTAGACTAAACTATAGAAAACAGTTTGACAACTTTAAAACGGTGAATCTAATCAATGGTATAAATAGAGAATCTTCTCCGTTTAATTCTCCAAAAGCGGAGGAGCGTGTCAACCTAAGCGGGAGATTACAAAAAAGATTTAATAATGTAAAAACGAGCTTTACTCTTAGAGCCAATAAAAATACGTCTTACAATATTGTGAATGACGATTTACGTAGATTTGACTATCTCACTCAATTTGGTAGTGCTAGTGTGGCAACTAATTTCAAGGCAGCGCCAAACGTTGAGCTTGGTTATAGTTATAATATAAACCGATCCAAAGACGAAGACCAGATTTTGCATTATATAACTGAGCGCCCATTTATAGGAGTTGATGCAGCTTTTTTGAACGGATTTATCTTTTTAGCCGAGTATAGCTTTTATGATTACAGACAGGGAGGAACATCACTTAACACCTATGACGATTTTACCATGTCGCTTGTGTATCAGAAAAAAGACAGCCCTTGGGAGCTGAGTATTCAAGCAAATAACGTGTTAGGAAACGAAAGTATCAATCGTGATAATTTTTCTGGAATTGCACAAAACACAACCTTGTACATGATTCAGCCACGGTTTATTTATTTTATGTTGAAATACATTTTATAGCTATATTTGATTTAAATCTTTATTCCCAAATTATGAAACGCACAATTTTATTTTTCTCCCTGTTTATTGTAACATTTTCGTCTGCACAGCTGTTTGATGATCTTAAAAATGTACTTGCCGCAACTGCAGAAGATGCACAAACCTTAGCCGATGCTTATATTTCACCTGTTGGACAATCGTTGACCTACGGCTTAAACACGGGATGGGCATCATCGGCAAAAACACATAAAAAACTTGGCTTTGACCTTACTATTGGCACAGCCCTTCCAAGTGTCCCCGATGCAGCAAAAAGTTTTAATACCAGTAATTTGGGGTTAAAACAACTTACCCCAAGTACACCTACCGCAAGTACTGTTTTTGGTTCTAAAAATACAGCTACATTTATTGAAAACATTACAAATACTACGGTAAAACTACCGGGCTTTGATAACGAATTAGTAATGAATTCTTTACCTGTGCCTTATCTACAAGCAGGAGTAGGGCTCTTTTTTGATACTGATATTATTGTGCGCTATGTTCCAAAAACAAAAATAAAAGGCCTTGAGTTTGATGTCCTTGGCGTTGGTGTTAAGCATAATTTGATGCAATATTTCGGCCTTTTTGATAAACTTCCACTGAATGTTTCTGCGCTAGCCTCTTTCACAAAACTTAATGGAAATTACAAACTTAATACCGCAAGACCTGATCAAAAAGTGGACTTAGGTGTTGATACATTTATGGTACAAGCGTTGGCTTCGCTAGACTTCCCTATCATAAGCGTAGTTGGTGGTTTTGGTTACGGCAAAGGAGATGCCAGCATCCAACTTTTGGGTGATTACTCAACCGAATATCCCGGGACTCCAAAAGACCCATTAAAAGTAGAAGACACATATACTGGCACACATGCTATGGTTGGTGTTCGAGCAAATCTTTTATTTTTAAAAATCTTTGCCAACTACACACTGCAGAAGTTTAACACACTTAACGCAGGGATTTCCTTTAGTTTCCGTTAAAAAGTATTGTAATTTATTGGTACAGTTGTATATTTGCACCCACAGAGGAAGGATTTGACTGATTGCAACCTCTCAAAAAAACTGCTAAAACAGCTTGCTTTTGATTACTGCATTCAGTCATTATACTCCCCAAAAGCAAGATTATGTCATACTTTTTTACATCAGAATCAGTAGGTGAAGGTCACCCAGACAAGGTAGCCGATCAAATCAGCGATGCGCTATTGGATCACTTTATAGCTTTTGACCCAACGAGTAAAGTTGCCTGCGAAACCTTAGTTACAACAGGACAAGCAATAATTGCTGGAGAGGTTAAAAGCAAAACCTATTTAGATCTCCAATCCATCACACGAAACACCATTAATCATATTGGATATACCGAAGATGCCTATCAGTTTTCTGGCGATTCTTGTGGTGTTATCTCACTCATTCATGAACAGTCTGCCGATATAAATCAGGGTGTAGAACGTGAAGAGGACAAACAACAAGGCGCAGGTGATCAGGGGATTATGTTCGGTTATGCCAACAATGAGACTGAAAATTATATGCCTTTAGCGCTTGATATTGCGCACAAAATCATGCGTGTATTGTCGGATTTTAGAAGAGAAAAATCGCAAATCCCTTACCTAAGACCAGATGCTAAATCACAGGTTACCTTAGAGTATAGCGATGATCACAAACCGCTGCGCGTAGATACCGTTGTGATTTCTACCCAACACGACGATTTTGATGCGGATGAAGTTATGCTAGCAAAAATTAGAAAAGATTTGATGGAGCTGGTTATTCCAAAAGTTGTATCGAGCTACCCAAAGGCGGTTCAAGAATTATTTGGAAGTGATATTGCCTATCACATCAACCCAACGGGAAAGTTTGTTATTGGAGGCCCTCACGGCGATACTGGCTTAACAGGTCGAAAAATCATTGTAGATACCTATGGTGGTAAAGGAGCGCATGGCGGTGGTGCATTCAGCGGGAAAGACCCATCCAAAGTAGATAGAAGCGCTGCTTATGCAGCGCGTCATATTGCCAAAAATTTGGTAGCCGCTGGAATTTGCAACGAAGTTTTAGTGCAATTGAGCTATGCCATTGGAGTGGCTGCGCCAACATCCATATTTATAAATACTTATGGTACAGCTAAAATTTCACATACCGATGCAGAAATTGCCGAAAAAATATCCAAGCTGGTTGATTTAACACCTTACGGTATTGAGCAACGACTAAAACTTAGAAACCCTATCTATTTTGAAACTGCCGCCTACGGACATATGGGTAGAATACCCAAAATCGTAAAAAAGACTTTCGAGTCGCCCTATAACGGTCGCATAGACTGTGAGGTGGAATTATTCACGTGGGAAAAACTCGATTTAATAGAAACTTTCAAAAAACAATTTTAAATATAAAACATGAGTCAATCTAAATTTGCTACAAAAGCCTTACATGAAGGGCACGATGTAACACAAACGCAAGGAACACGTGCGGTACCATTGTACCAATCTACTTCTTTTGTTTTCAACAATGCCGATCACGCTGCTAACCTTTTTTCACTTGCAGAGCCTGGTTACATTTACACAAGATTAAACAACCCAACAAATGATGTGCTAGAACAACGTATGGCTAGCCTTGAAGGCGGAATTGCCGCCGTGGCTACATGCTCTGGAACAGCTGCGGTATCTACTGGGATTTTAACATTTTTGAAAGCTGGGGATCACATTGTTTCTTCCAATAGTTTGTATGGTGGTTCGTATAATATGCTAAAGTCAATGCTTCCACGATTTGGGATTACAACTACGTTTGTAGATCCTAATGATGTGTCTAATTTTGATGCTGCAGTTCAAGAAAATACCCGTTTGATTTTTGCGGAGTCGCTAGGAAACCCAAAATTAGATGTACTGGATTTAAAAGCGATTTCAGCAGTAGCTAAAAAGCATAAAATTCCATTTATGGTTGACAATACGGTAGCTACCCCTGCGCTTTTAAAACCCATTGAGCACGGAGTTAATATCGTTATTCACTCGCTTACAAAGTACATTAACGGAAATGGAACTTCCATGGGAGGTGTTATTATCGATGCCGGTACTTTTGATTGGTCAAGTGGTAAATTCCCAGAATTCACATCGCCTTCACCGTCATATCATGGTCTAAACTACCACGAAGCTTTAGGACCAGCAGCATATATTGCTCGTGTTCGTATTGAAGGATTGCGAGATTTGGGTGGTGCGATCAGTCCTTTTAACGCTTTTCAAATTATTCAAGGTATTGAAACGCTTGAAGTGAGAATGCAAAAGCACAGCCAAAACGCACTTGAATTAGCAGAATGGCTTAGCGAAAACGAGGCGGTAGAATGGGTAAATTACCCTGGATTAGCGTCTAGTAAATATAAAGCTTTAGCAGATGAATATCTTCCAAATGGACAAAGTGGCGTTGTTACTTTTGGCGCCAAAGGAGGTTTTGAAGCGGCTAAGAAAATTGCCGATAATACCAAGTTATTTTCACTGCTTGCCAATTTTGGAGATTCCAAATCATTGATAATCCACAACGCAAGTACTACCCACCAGCAGCTTACTCCAGAGCAGCAAGAGGACACTGGGGTTACCAATGATCTTATTCGATTGTCTGTTGGGTTGGAAAATATCGAAGACTTAAAAGCAGACTTGCAGGCGGCGTTTGATACGCTGTAAATTTTAAAAAGAATAAAGGCAATATGTCATCACTTCAAAAACACACCATACCTTCTTTTCGATTACAAAACGGCAAGGTTATCCCTTTGACGTTGACCTATCAAGTGTTTGGGAAGTCGCTTGATAGTGCACCCGTTGTGTTGGTAAATCATTCGTTAACAGGCAACTCTGTTGTTTCGGGCGAGGACGGTTGGTGGAGCGATATTATCGGTCCAAAAAAGCTGATAGACACTGAAGTATATAGCATTATTGCCTTTAATTTTCCAGGAAATGGATTTGACGATCACTTCCTAGTCGAGTATAAGGATTTGGTTTTACGCGATATTTCTGAAGCCTTTAAAATAGCACTAGACGCACTTCATATTTCTAAATTGTATGCTGCTATTGGTGGATCTATTGGAGGTGCACTGGCTTGGGAAATGGCGGTTTCATATCCGCAATTTATCCAAAATATAATTCCAATTGCCTGTCATTGGGAAGCCTCTGATTGGATTTTGGCGAATGTATTATTGCAAGATCGTTTATTACACAACTCTGACAACCCTCTTGAGGATGCGCGTATTCATGCCATGTTGTGCTATCGTACGCCACAGTCGTTCAAGTCTAGGTTTGGACGTACAATAAATCCTGAATTTGATAAATACAATGTAGAAACTTGGTTGTTGCATCATGGCGATAAATTGGCTGGTCGATTTGATGTACGTGCTTATATGGCTATGAACCACTTGCTTGGTACTGTTGATATTTGTCAAGACCGGCCTTCTTTTGAGGAATTGGTGGAGCAGGTAACGGGAAACATTTATTTGGTTTCGATTGATACCGACTTATTTTTCACACACCAAGATAACCGAGAAACCTATCGAAGATTGATGAATGTCAAGCCTAATGTGTTTTTTAAAACCATCACATCTATTCATGGTCACGATGCGTTTCTTATTGAACACGATCAACTCAACGCATTGCTCAGCGATGTATTTAAACCCTCAATAAAATGAATGTAAGACTTACACATAAATCTGGCTATCACGCCATTATCGAAAACGATAAAGGGCATCAGGTAGCGATTGACAACAAATCTGTAGAAAGCCCTCAAGGTGCAAGCCCCATGGAGCTTTTGTTAATGGGCGTAGCTGGCTGTTCTAGTATTGACATTATCTCAATTCTAAACAAGCAAAAAATTACTTTTGGCACCCTAGAAATTGATGTTGATGGAGAGCGAATTGACAAACCTGCACCTTCGCTATTCACCAAAATACATGCGACGGTACGTGTTTCTGGAAATGTAAAACCCGAAAAAATATACCGCGCTGCTGAACTGTCTTTTACCAAGTATTGTTCGGTTTCCATGACATTAGCAGCAACTGCCAAAATTAGTTTTTCCGTAATCGTTAATGATGTTCCCTATGTCAAAGCATAAAAAATTTGAAACGGATGCCATCCGAACACAAGTAGAACGTTCGCAGCACAGCGAACACAGCGTACCATTATTTCTTACTTCGAGCTTTGTTTTTGACGATGCTGAAGACATGCGCGCTTCCTTTGCTGAGGAAAAAATGCGCAATGTATATAGCCGGTTTACAAATCCTAACACGAGCGAATTTGTTGAGAAAATTTGTAAGATGGAAGGCGCTGAAGATGGATATGCTTTTTCCACAGGGATGGCTGCTGTGTTTGGCACTTTTGCTGCACTTTTGAATAGCGGCGACCACATTCTTTCTGCTCGTGCTGTTTTTGGTTCTACACATGGTTTGTTTACAAAGTTTTTACCCAAATGGAATATTGAAACCACCTATTTTGATGTGGTAGATTTAGACCGTTTTGAGGAACTTATAACACCCAACACTAAAGTGATTTATGCTGAATCGCCAACCAACCCAGGGTTGCAAGTGTTGGATTTGGAACGTTTAAGTGTACTAGCAAAAAAACATAACTTGGTGCTTATAATCGACAACTGTTTTGCAACGCCTTATTTACAAAAGCCCATTGATTTTGGAGCTGACTTAGTTATTCATTCTGCGACCAAACTCATTGATGGTCAGGGCAGGGTTCTTGGCGGTGTGACCGTAGGTCGTTCTGATTTAATCCGTGAAATTTATTTGTTTGCTCGCAATACAGGTCCTTCCATGTCGCCATTTAATGCATGGACACTTTCAAAGAGTTTAGAAACCCTAGCGGTACGCGTTGACAAGCATTGTGATAATGCCGAAAAAGTAGCTGATTTTTTGCTCCAGCACGAGGCGGTAGAGGAGGTGCGCTATCCTTTTCTTCCCAATCACCCGCAATATGATATTGCGAAAAAGCAGATGACAAGAGGTGGAAACGTTATTGCATTTCAGGTCAAAAACGGACTCTCGGGTGGAAAACAATTTATTGATGCTGTGCAATTGTGCTCCCGCTCCTCAAACTTAGGTGATACCCGAACTATAGTCACGCAACCTGCGCTTTCTACGCATAGCAAATTGAGCGAGGAAGACCGTTTGGCAGTAGATATTACAGACGGATTGATTCGCATTTCGGTAGGATTAGAACATACGGATGATGTCATTCAGGATCTAAAACAAGCCCTTAATTCGCTCTTGTGAAAACACTAAAAGACCTTTTATCGGAACGTATTTTGGTACTCGATGGTGCTATGGGTACGATGCTACAAGCCTATACATTTGAGGAAGAAGATTTTCGTGGAAAGCAGTTTGCAAACCACACGATTCCACTTGCTGGAAACAACGATTTATTATCGATTACGCAACCCAAAGCCATTTATGAAGTACATGCAAAATACTTGGAAGCAGGCGCGGATATCATCGAAACCAACACCTTTTCTGGAACAAGTATAGCCATGGCAGATTATGCTTTGGAAGACTATGTTACCGAACTCAATGTAGCTTCTGCTAAAATTGCACGCCAAGCCGCCGATGATTTTACAGCAAAAAACCCAAATAAACCACGTTTTGTAGCAGGTTCTATCGGACCAACAAACAAAACAGCTAGCATGTCACCAGATGTTAACGATCCAGGATATCGCGCTGTTTCGTTTAATGAGTTAAAGGAGGCGTATAGCGAACAAGCTTTGGCACTTATTGAAGGCGGAGTAGATATTTTGATGGTAGAAACGGTTTTTGATACGCTTAATGCCAAAGCAGCTCTTTTTGCTATCGATGAAATTAAGGAAAACAAGCAACTCGATATCCCCGTTATGGTAAGCGGTACCATAACCGACGCTTCTGGGCGTACGCTTTCAGGGCAAACCGTTGAGGCATTTTTAATTTCTATTTCTCATATCGATTTATTAAGTGTTGGTTTTAATTGCGCCTTGGGCGCAGATCAATTAAAACCTTATGTGCAACGCCTTGGACAGCACACAGATCAGTTTATTTCTGCACACCCAAACGCAGGTTTACCCAATGCTTTTGGGGCTTATGATCAATCTCCTGCTGAAATGTGCGAATTGATGGAGTCTTATATGTCCGAAGAATTGGTAAATATTATTGGTGGATGTTGTGGCTCCACACCTGAACATATTAAATTATTGGCACAGGCTGCAGCCAAATACAAACCCAGACCCATTTTCCAAGATGCCTAACGTCCAGAAATATTTAACGCTTTCGGGCTTGGAACCTTTAATTGTACGCCCCGAAACCAACTTTGTGAACGTTGGAGAGCGTACCAATGTTACAGGCTCAAGACGTTTTTTACGCCTTATAGAAAATGATGATTACGATACAGCCTTGGAAATTGCTCGCGACCAAGTAGATGGTGGTGCGCAAATTTTGGATGTGAATATGGACGAGGGCATGATTGACGGCGTTGCTGCCATGACACGGTTTCTCAATCTTATTCAATCTGAACCTGATATTGCGCGAATTCCTATTATGATTGATAGCTCAAAATGGGAAATCATTGAAGCTGGGCTTCAAGTAGTGCAAGGCAAATGTGTAGTGAATTCTATTAGCCTTAAAGAAGGCGAAGACGTATTTATTTCTCAAGCAAAAAAAATTCGTCGCTACGGAGCTGCGGTGATTGTCATGGCATTTGACGAAAACGGACAAGCAGACTCCTTTGAACGAAGAATTGAGATTTGTAAACGGTCGTACGATATTTTAGTAAATGATGTTGATTTTCCTCCACAGGACATCATTTTTGATCCTAATATTTTCCCGGTTGCAACAGGAATGGACGAGCATAAAACCAATGCACTTGACTTTTTTCAAGCCACCAAATGGATTCGAGAAAATTTACCACACGCTCATGTAAGTGGTGGTGTGAGTAATGTTTCTTTTTCATTTAGGGGAAACAATACGGTGCGCGAAGCCATGCATGCATCTTTTTTGTATCACGGCATCAAACACGGCATGACCATGGGGATTGTGAATCCAACCATGTTGGAAGTATATGACGAAATTCCTAAACCGTTATTGGAGCGTGTAGAAGATGTCCTTTTAAATCGCAGAGACGATGCCACAGAGCGGTTGCTAGATTTTGCAGAACAGGTTAAAGGTAATACCAAGGCAAAATCAAAAAACGATTTGGCTTGGCGCGAGCTAGAGCTTCAAACACGTATTACCCATGCGTTGGTGAAAGGAATTGACCAATTTGTGGTGGAAGATGTAGAAGAAGCAAGATTGAGTGTAAAGGCTCCTATCGAGGTTATTGAAAACTTTTTGATGAACGGCATGAACGTGGTTGGCGATTTGTTTGGAAGTGGAAAAATGTTCCTGCCGCAAGTCGTAAAATCTGCCCGTGTAATGAAAAAGGCGGTGGCTTATTTGCTCCCCTATATTGAAGCCGAAAAATCGGGTAAGCCAGAAGCAGCTGGGAAAATTTTGATGGCAACCGTAAAGGGCGATGTGCACGATATTGGAAAAAATATTGTGAGTGTCGTGTTGGGTTGTAACAATTATGAAATTATCGATTTGGGGGTTATGGTACCACCCGAACGCATTATCGAAACGGCGCTAAAAGAACAAGTAGACGCCATTGGTCTATCGGGACTTATTACACCCTCTTTAGATGAAATGGTGTATTTGGTAAAAGAACTCAATAAAACCGCACACGATATTCCTGTGATGATTGGTGGTGCAACCACATCAAGAGCGCACACAGCGGTTAAAATTGCACCCCAATACGACCACACGGTCGTACACGTAAACGATGCTTCTAGAGCAGTAACAGTGGTTGGGAATTTACTCCAACCGCAAACCAAAGCGAAATACAAGGCCGATATAAGAGAGGAATACGATGATTTCCGTACCCGTTTTCAGCAGCGTAGCGACCATAAAACCTATGTTTCTTTAGCAGAAGCACGTACGCAAAGGCTTCAAATAGATTTTAAAGCGCAGCCACCAATGACTCCAAATCAATTGGGGATTCAGCATTTTAATCAAGACTTAGAAGTGTTGGTGGATTATATTGACTGGACACCTTTTTTCCGTTCGTGGGATTTGCACGGGCGTTATCCTGATATATTAACAGATGATGTAGTGGGAAAAGAAGCCACCCAACTTTTTGAAGATGCCAAAGCGATGCTTCAACAAATTATAGACGGTAAACTGCTGCAAGCAAAAGCCGTTTTTGGATTGTTTGAGGCAAATAGCAACGACCATGACGACATTGAAGTGACACATAACAATCAAGTATATCACTTTAGAACATTACGCCAACAACTGCTAAAAAGCAAGGGGAAACCCTACAAAGCATTGTCGGATTATATTGCACCAAAACACCAAAATATTCAAGATTATATGGGTTGTTTTTGTGTTTCGGCAGGGTTTGGAACTGCAGAACTTGCTAAAGATTTTGAAGCCCGCAACGACGATTATAACAGCATTATGGTAAAAGCTCTTGCCGACCGATTGGCGGAAGCATTTGCGGAGTATTTGCACAAGCAAGTACGCACCACACATTGGGGCTATCAACCTCAGGAGTCGTTGACCAACGAAGAGCTTATCAAAGAATCGTATAGCGGTATCCGTCCTGCGCCGGGGTATCCAGCCTGCCCAGACCACTTAGAAAAAGAAACCATTTGGGAATTACTACAAGTAAAAGATCGTATCAACGTGGAACTGACCGAAAGCCTAGCCATGTGGCCGGCGGCATCGGTTTCGGGTTACTATTTTGCGCATCCTGAAGCTTCGTATTTTGGATTGGGCAAGATTACAAAAGAGCAAGTTCAAGATTACGCTACACGAAAAAATATAACGATTGAAAAAGCCATACAATGGCTCCAACCCAACTTAAAGGAATAAGATGAAAGTTACTGAGCACATCAAAAAAGCGGAAGGAAAAACCATGTTTTCGTTTGAGATTTTACCCCCTTTAAAAGGGCAGAATATCGAAACTATTTTTGATAACATAGACCCATTAATGGAGTTTAATCCACCGTTTATTGACGTTACCTATCACAGAGAGGAATATGAATTTAAAGAGCTTCCTAACGGATTATTAGAAAAACGAGTTGTACGTAAACGTCCGGGTACAGTGGGTATTTGTGCCGCCATTCAAAACAAGTATAAAGTCGATGCTATTCCGCACGTTTTATGTGGGGGATTTGATAAAGAAGACACCGAAAATTTCCTGATTGATATGGGCTTTTTGGGGATTGACAACGTGGTTGCCCTTCGTGGCGATGCGGTAAAATCGGAAACCTATTTTAAGCCTGAACCAAAAGGGAATGCTTACGCATTGGATTTGGTACATCAAATAGCGGATATGAACAAGGGTGTTTATTTGGATGAAGACATTCAAAATACCGCGCAAACCGATTTTTGTATTGGCGTAGCTGGCTATCCCGAAAAGCATATGGAAGCTCCCAATATGGAAAGCGACTTACACTTTTTAAAGAAAAAGATGGAAGGTGGTGCAGACTATATCGTAACGCAAATGTTCTTCGATAACGACAAGTTTTTTGCCTTTGTAAAAAATTGCCGTGAGGCTGGTATTACAGCGCCTATTATTCCAGGGTTAAAACCTTTGGCCACACAAAAACAGCTGAATATGATTCCACATCGTTTTCATGTGGACTTGCCCGAGGCGCTTATCAAAGAAGTACTAAAAGCAAAGACTAGAGAAGCCGTTAGAGAAGTGGGGATTGAATGGTGCATTGCACAAAGCCAAGAACTTATTAAAAACGGCGTTCCGTTTTTACACTATTATTCCATGGGTAAATCAGATAATATCCATAAAGTAGCACGTGCTGTTTTTTAACAACAACCCGAGTTTGGATCACAGCTTACGCCACTGGCAGTAACACGTACCCGTGGTTTTTCTTGCGGAATACCACATTGGTCAGGAGCTAAGCAAGCCGTTTGCGTATTGATAAGCTGAAAGGCACGTCCGTCAAATTCCAAACGATAACGTCCAATGGTGCTTTCTTGGTATTCCACTTCGACTTCCATATCCGCATAAGCCAACTGTTTTTCGGCCATTTTCAATATTTCCAAAACACTATCGGGTTTTAGGCGATGGTCGGTATCCGAAGCCACCCAAAGCTGTAAGTTGAGTTTGTTTTCTTGTCGTAGCGTACCGCCACAATCGATGTAATTTCGTGTTACATGCCCCACTTCCGTAAGGTGAAAATGCGCAGGAACAAACTGCCCGTTGGGGAGTTGAAACTGTAGGGTGTCTAATTGACCAAGTGTTTGTTTAAAAGCGGAAAGCTGCATCTTTTTTCACAAAGATATAAGGATTTGATTTATCTTTTAGAAAATACACCTCGATAAAAACACTACTTATAAATTTTGCAAAATCACGCTATTTTAAGATGATTTTACGCTGCCCAATGTTTTCTAGTTTTATAAAATAAACGCCTCTTTGTAGGTTGGTGAGCTCTATCTGTGCTTCGTGTGTGCTATTACTCTGTGTACTAAATACCTGTTTGCCTTCAATATTATAGATTTCAATTGTATTTAATGGTTTCTCAGTAGAAGTAATGGTTAATTTTCCATCTGTAAGCGGAACAGGATATATACTTATCCCTTGGTCTTTAAGTTGATTTGTGTCAATATTCAAAGCACCTTGGTAAGTAGCACCAAAACCAACAGTTACGTCAACATCTGCTGCGGTATAAGGCAAATTGGTGCCATTTGCGCCAAACTCTTCTGCACCAGCATCAAAATTGGCATCACGGGTACCACCCAAAATATCTTTTGTCAGGTAGGAATAACTTCCAAGTCCAGCAGCAATAGCCGCGCTTCCGCTTGTCAGCCTGTGGAAGCTCCCATCATCCGATAAATCACTTGCCGATAGATTCGTGATATTCCCTTCAGATATTGAATTTCCAGAAGGCGTTGTCGCAATTTCATACGAATTCACAGTGGCGTTAAGCACGATATTGTTGGCTACAATTAAATTTTTAGGTTCAAGCGTATTGTTACCCCCTTTGTCTGTTCCAATCCGCAGGGCATAGTCGCAGTTTACCAAAGTATTGTTTACTATTTGCGCATTTTTAACTTGATAATATCCGTTAAGGGCAGAATTTTGCACACCATTCATCACATTTATACCGCCAGTAAGGGAAGAACTAGCCCCGCTTGGCTTTTTAACATTTGTTCCTTCTATATAATTATTATACACTTTGTGGCCCTCGCCAATCACACGAACACCTCCGGTAAAAACATTTTTTTCAGCAAAAAAATAGTTTCCATATACCTCGCAATTGTTCCCATGTCTTAGGGTTAAACAACCGCCATAGTCTCTAAAGGTGTTGTTGTAATATTTATTTTTTCCTGATTTGTTCGAAATCACCTCTATTTCTCCAAAGTAATTATAGAAGTAATTTGCATACACTTCGGAAAAGGAATCGCTGAGGGAAGTGGTACTTGTGCCTATGCGAATAGCATCTTGATCGTTGTCATCATTTATTCCATTAATCGGGGTTCTGTCTGCAAAATAATTGTGGTGAATTTTCAAATAATCCGCATTTGCTAGGGATCGATTGTCATTAATAATACTGCCTATTCCATATTTGCCAACAAAGGAATTATATGCAATTTCATTGTGCTGTCCATCAGTAATATAAACCCATTTAAATTTTAATGTTTTCTGTGCTTCTGTTCCGTTATAGGTGTCAATTTTATTGTTGATTACGCTACAATTATCGCATTGGTTAAGTTCAAAAACGGGTTCTATGGAACTGCCGTTAACCACCAAGTTGGCAGGGTCTTTAAATATCAGCCCAGAAATAATTATATGCGAACCTCTCATGTAAACTCTTGAGTTGCCCGTCATAAACACGGCTCCTGGGGTTTGTGCAGTTATCGTGATAGGATTTATTGCCGTACCATTTTTTTGAATTTCTATAAAAGTATTGTTCCACACACCATCGGCGAGTGTGATTGTAGTTCCAGGTGTTGCAGCATTTATAGCATTAGTTAATGCTGTTGCATTTGTTACCACTTGAGAAAAACTTAGTGTGCCTGTAAAAATCAGTACAACTAGCAATCGGTGTGCGCCCATAATCTGTTGTTTATTTTTTTTAATAAGAGCAGCTAATGTACAAATAATTGGTGTTCAAAGAATTAGGTTTGGCTTGCTGCTGTTTTTTCGCTGGGCTTGCTTTGTTCAGGCGAGTACCAAGACACGCTATGTATTTACCTTATTTTCCTCGGTAATATGCCCAGATAGCTGCCATAGCAATAAAGCCAACGCCCATACCAATTATGGCGCCAATATGCACGGCGTGTTTAATAAAGCCAATGCCAACGCCAAGCATTAAACAGCCCACAAAGACTAAGCCTCCGATGCGATTTTCAAGTTTGTTTTTTTCGTTTTCTGTATTCATGATTTAGGGTTTTAAAATTATTTTTTTGGCACGAGACAAAGCCTCGCGCCAGCGGGGGAGTATGCTTTTTAATTTCAGAAACTTTAGGCCAATATCTACTTATTTTAGGGATGTCATATGAAATTTCAACATCAAGTAAATCCCATTTTATTGAAATTATTCCATCAGCTTCTGATTCTGTTAGGTATTCGAAAATATCATCATTTAAGTCAGATTTTATTGATAATGGAATTTTTGTCATAGTTTGATTTTAATGAATGCCAACGGTGAGTGTAAAAGCCGTTTTAATGGTTTTTTACACATTGTTGGCATTAGTTTTTTTGTTCTTGTCGTTTCCGAGTTTAATAATTAAAACCCAAAACAATGTATGTATCAAGAAATTCAAAATGTAATTCCAAATCGGATTATTCCAGATTAAAGGTATTTGATATGAAATCCAAGTTACTAAAGCACCCATTGCTCCAATCATTATTATTGAAGCAAACCATCCTAAAATTCCACTTCCAGTTCTACTATCGCTATCGTAAAGAGGTAGGAAAATCAGAAAAGGAAGAATTATGGCTAACAAATAGTTTGAGGAAAACGCCATCCAAAATAGTGATTTTATGGGCTTAATAGTCGTTGTTGTTTCGTTGGTGCTTTGGTTTACATTTTGGTCTTTTATATCGCTTTTAAAAGAGATATTGGACAAATTCCGTAATAAAAATTCGGTATAATGCTCTTTATTGAGAACTTTATTCTCAAGTATGACTATTTTACTAAGTTTAAGAGAATCTGTTTTGTAATCTTTCTTTATGCCCTGTATTTTTTCTAATTGATTAATCTTGTTGTTAGTATGAAGATTGTAACTAAAATTAAGCGTTAAGTCAGTAAAGACTAAAAAACCAAGTAATGAAATTCCAGCAGCGGCTCTAAATGTCCAAGACTTTGAATTGTCAAATAATAAATTAAAAAAATGTTTAATAGATTCTACCATTCTGGTGTTCAGTCAAATTATTGCCAACTACTGTATATCCAAACCACGTTCCGATATATTCCTTATATCCCCAAAAAACCCTAAAAACAAAAAACAAAAACACCCTATGGGCAGCGTAGGCTTTATGTGTGAAGAACAGATTTGGGTCTAATTCAAGTCTAAAACTACAAAAAATTTGTTTATTTCAATTTTGGGTGTACATTTGCCACCGTAATGAAAACAAACACATATTATACATCTTTCTACTACTTCTATAACGGGAGATAGCAGGGTGTATTTGATGTTGAATAAACGAATTTAAAACCCTGAGCTAACGTTCGGGGTTTTTTTATGTGCGTAAAACAAGAAAACAAAACCATGGAACCAAAAATTGCCATACAAGGAATCAGAGGCTCGTACCACCACGAGGTGGCCGTGCAGTTGTTTGGCGCAGCCGTAGCATTAGACGAATGTTTGTCGTTTGATGCCTTGGTGGCTTCGGTTACTTCGGGTGCTGTTAGCCACGGGGTTATGGCACTTGAAAATTCCATCGCCGGTTCTATTATTCCCAACTATGCCCTTATGGACAAAAACGACTTGCACATTGTTGCCGAGGCGTATATCCGTATTGAGCATCAGCTTATGGCACTGCCAGACACAAAAATTGAAGACCTCACAGAAGTGGCTTCGCACCCCATGGCGTTGTTGCAATGCAAAGACTTTTTTGCTACCCAACCGCACATCAAACTCATAGAAGACGCCGACACCGCGGAGGTTGCCCAACGCATTGCCGAAAAGCACATCAGCGGATTGGGGGCTATCGCTTCCAAAATTGCTGCCCAGCTTTATGGTTTAGATATTGTTGCGCCTAACATTCACAGCATTGCCAATAATGCCACACGCTTTGTAGTGGTCAAAACAGCAGCAAATACGTCTGAAGATATTGATAAGGCATCCATAAAATTTGTGTTAGATCACAAACGTGGAAGCTTGGCTGCGGTGCTTAATGTACTCAGCGATTGTAAGCTCAACCTGACTAAAATTCAGTCCATGCCCGTGGTGGAAACACCATGGAAATACTCCTTTTTTGTAGATGTTACGTTTGATGAAGTAGCCTTTTACACCAAAGCGGTACAGCTATTGGAAATCATGACAGAATCGTTAAAAGTATTGGGAACCTACAAAAATCAACTGCACGCATGAAACCTGCCAACAGATTAGATAGCGTTCAAGAATACTACTTCTCTCGCAAGCTACGCGAGGTGCGTGGCCTTGTGGCACGAGGGAAGGACATCATCAATATGGGTATTGGAAGTCCAGATCTTGCGCCACCGCAACAAGTGGTGGAGGCACTTACGCAAAGCCTTTCGCAACCCACGGCACACAAATACCAAAGCTACCAAGGTACGCCCGAGTTGCGTCAAACCATTGCAAGCTACTACCAAGCTTTTTTTGGTGTTTCGCTAAATCCCGAAAATGAGGTGCTTCCGCTCATGGGGTCTAAAGAAGGGATTATGCACGTGTCTATGGCGTTCCTTAACGAAGGCGATGGCGTATTGATTCCCAATCCGGGATACCCCACCTATGCTTCGGTTACGGAGTTGGTAGGTGCGCGCGCCGTTCCATATACATTAAGTACGGCCAACGGTTGGTTGCCAAATTTGGCGGCGCTTGAAAAATTAGATTTGTCTGGCGTAAAATTGATGTGGATTAACTACCCACACATGCCTACAGGAGCAAAAGCCACCTTGGATATTTTCAAGGAACTAATTGCCTTTGCGACCAAACACGATATCCTTATAATCAACGATAATCCGTATGCGCATATTCTTAGCGACACCCCGCTAAGTTTACTCGCCGTTGAAGGGGCAGATAAGGTTGCGTTGGAGTTTCAATCGTTAAGTAAGGCGTACAATATGGCAGGCTGGCGCGTGGGAATGGTATGCGGAAATGCAGACTTAATCACGCAGGTGTTAAAGGTAAAAAGCAATATGGACTCAGGGATGTTTTTTGGCATTCAGCAAGGCGCTATGGCAGCCTTAAACCAACGTTCAGACTGGTTCGCGCAGATGAATGACGTGTATCAAAAACGTCGTGAGTGGGTGTGGAAAATCGCAGATGCGCTGAATACCACCTACCAAAAAGATACAGCCGGTATGTTTGTTTGGGCAAAATTGCCCGAAGGCGCAGCAGACAGCGAATCCTATATCGATGCCTTGTTGCACGAGCATGGTATTTTTATTGCACCCGGAACCATATTCGGCACGGCAGGCGAAGGCTATATCCGTTTTTCGCTTTGCGTTTCCGAAGAAAGAATTAAAGAAGCATTAAACCGAATTACGTTATGAAAGTCAGTTTTGTAGGGATCGGATTAATGAACGGGTCACTTTCGTTGGATTTACAACGCCTTTACTCAAACGTGATTTTGGAGGGCATCAGCCGAAAAGAGACCACGCTTGACCGTGCTGTGGCGCTCGGGCTTATTCATCAAAAAGGCACATTAGACAGCATTGAAAATGCGGATATGGTGTTTGTTTCCGTTCCCGTTGAAGCAATTGCAAAGCTGCTTCCGCAAATTTTGGATAAGGTAGGCGAGAACACCTTGGTGGTGGATTTTGGATCGACCAAAACAGCCATTTGCGAAGCGGTAGCCACACACCCAAAACGCGAACAGTTTTTGGCAGCTCACCCCATTGCGGGTACTGAATTTTCAGGCCCCGATGCGGCTATTCCAAATTTATATGACGGTAAGACGATGATGCTTTGTGAAGCAACACGCACCCGTCCAGATTTGTTACAACGCGCCGAAAATTTTTTAAAAGAACTCAATATGGTGGTGCGTCATATGGACCCCGTTGCGCACGACAGGCATATTGCTTATGTGTCGCATTTGTCGCACATCACCTCATTTATGCTTGGAAAAACGGTCTTGGAAAAAGAAACCGATGAGCAAAACATCTTTGATATGGCAGGTAGTGGATTTGCGTCCACGGTACGCCTTGCTAAAAGTTCACCCGAAATGTGGATGCCCATTTTTTTACAAAATAAGGATAACGTTTTGGAAACACTAAATGAGTACATTTCCAACCTGAATGCCTTCAAAGAAAAACTTGAAGCAGAAGCAGTGGAAGAGCTGCTTGCCGAAATGAAAGATATTAATAGAATAAAATCAATATTAAATCACAATTAAATACAACCATGGAGAATAACCCGAAAATGCGCCAATGGCTCAACGACTTTGAGCTTGATCATCCGCTCGTAATTGCAGGACCTTGTAGCGCTGAAACTGAAGAACAAGTGCTAAAAATTGCACATCAACTGAAAGATACAGACGCTACTGCTTTTCGCGCAGGTATTTGGAAGCCAAGAACCCGACCCGGAAACTTTGAAGGCGTTGGTGCTATTGGACTAAAATGGCTACAACGTGTAAAGGAAGAAACAGGAATGCTTACTTGTACGGAAGTTGCCAATCGCGCGCACGTACAACTGGCGTTAGAGCATGATATTGATATCCTATGGATTGGCGCACGCTCAACGGTTAGCCCGTTTATTGTACAAGAAATTGCTGATGCGCTTGAGGGTACAGACAAAATTGTACTGGTCAAAAACCCTGTAAATCCAGATTTATCCCTTTGGCTAGGTGGTATTGAGCGCTTATATACCGCCAATATCAAAAATCTTGGGGTTATCCACAGAGGATTCTCTGCCTATGAGAAAACAAAATACCGCAACAATCCAGAGTGGCAAATCGTAGTGGAACTGCAAAACCGTTTCCCTGATTTACCGCTTATTTGTGATCCGTCGCATATTGCCGGCCGTCGTGATATTCTTCAAGACATTTGCCAAACCGCATTGGATTTGAATTTTGATGGATTGATGGTGGAAACACACTGGGATCCGGACAACGCTTGGAGTGATGCTGCACAGCAAATCACACCAGATACCTTGGTTAAAATGATGGAAGACTTGAAAATCCGCAAAGAAACCGATGACGATGCCGATTACAAAAACAAACTCAACACATTACGTACGCAAATTGACGTTATTGACTCAGGTTTGTTGGAAAGCTTAAGTAAGCGAATGAAAATCGCGAATGAAATTGGGGAACTCAAAAAGGCTCATAACGTGGCGGTATTGCAATCGAAGCGTTGGAATGAAATTTTAGGTAAAATGATTTTAGACGGCGATGAAAAAGGACTTAGTGAAGAATTCATCCTAAGAATCTTTAAGGCGATTCACCAAGAATCGATCAATCACCAAGATCAGATTATTAACGGTTAATGCGTATAAACCAAAAATCCGTTAATTTGGCTGTATGACAGGAGTCGTGTACAAATCAACGGGTAGCTGGTATTACATAAAAGATGCCCAGGGGAAACTAATCCCCTGTCGCATCAAGGGTAAGTTTCGTATTGAAGGTCTAACAAGTACCAGTCCTGTTGCTGTGGGCGATGTCGTTGATGCCACCATTAAAGACACGCAAGACGGGAAACAAGGGGTAATTACCAATATTCACGAACGTAAGAATTATATCGTGCGTAAATCCGTGAATCTGTCCAAGCAAATTCACATCATTGCAGCCAATATCGACTGTGCTTTTTTGTTGGTTACGCTAAATAATCCTGTAACCTATCCTGCCTTTATTGATCGTTTTTTGGCTACTGCTGAAGCCTATGAAATTGAAACGGTATTGTTGTTCAACAAAGAAGACACTTACGGCGATAATGAGTCAAAACAAATTCAGGCCTTAAAAGAAATGTATAGCAATATTGGTTACACCTGTTTGGAAATTTCTGCGCTAAAAGGGATCAATTTAAACAGCGTTAAGGACTGGATGAAAGGGAAAACCTGTATGCTTTCGGGGCATAGTGGCGTAGGAAAATCTACGCTCATCAACAGCTTAGCACCAGGGCTAAATATCAAAACAGCAGAAATCTCTGCGCAACACGCGCAAGGGCAGCACACCACCACTTTTGCTGAAATGCACGATTTGGACTTTGGTGCGCGAATAGTTGACACACCGGGCATTCGTGGTTTTGGGATAGTCAATATGGAACAAGAAGAAATTGGTGATTATTTCCGTGAATTTTTTGAGCGTAAAGAAAGCTGTAAGTTTAACAACTGCCTTCATCTTGAAGAGCCGAAATGTGCCATTAAAGCAGGAGTAGCCTCAGGTGAAATTGCCGCTTCTCGTTACAAAAGCTATGCGCAGATAATGGCAGGTGATGAGGCGCAGTATCGAACAGATTATTGGGACGTATGAGAGCTGTATTGCAACGTGTTTCAAAAGCACAAGTTACCGCAAATAAAACGCATGTGCAGCGTGTTGGCAACGGACTTGTTGTGTTGCTGGGCATTACCCATACAGACCTTCCTGAAGATGTAGATTGGCTTATTCAAAAAATAGTCAATATGCGCATATTTAACGACGAAAATGGCGTGATGAATAAAAGTGTTCTAGATGTCGGAGGCGAGCTGCTCGTGGTAAGTCAGTTTACCCTTTTTGCGCAAACCAAAAAAGGAAACAGACCCTCATATAGCGAAGCGGCAAAGCACAATATAGCAGTGCCTTTGTATGACATGTTTTTAGAAAAAGCGACTTTGACAATGGGAAAACCCGTACAGTGCGGTATTTTTGGTGCAGACATGCAAATCGATTTGGTAAACGATGGTCCCGTGACGATTATAATGGATTCAAAAAATAGAGATTTATGAACATTCAAGATGCACAAAAAGCGGTAGATGCATGGATTAAAACCCATGGCGTACGTTATTTCAACGAACTCACCAATATGGCACAGCTCACCGAGGAGGTTGGAGAAGTTGCCCGTATTATTGCACGCAGATATGGAGAGCAATCCGAAAAAGAAAGCGACAAGGACAAGGACTTAGGCGAAGAATTGGCCGATGTAATTTTTGTATTGCTTTGTATTGCCAATCAAACCAATACCGACTTGCAAGCAGCTTTTGATCGCAAATTAGAAATCAAAACCCAACGTGACCACGATCGTCATCATAACAATCCAAAACTTCGTTCATGAGCACCTTGCGCCTAACGCATCCATCACAACAACTTACAGGAAACTGTACCATTACGGGATCAAAAAGTGAGTCAAATCGCTTGCTTATCCTTAAAGCATTATTTCCAGCTTTGGAGCTTCAAAATCTATCAAATTCAGATGACACGCAAGCCATGATGAGTGGCTTATCATCTGGAGCAGAAACAATTGATATTGGCCATGCAGGAACGACTATGCGTTTTTTAACCTCTTATTTTGCGACTACTCCTGGTGCAAAAAAGATTTTAACGGGGTCAAAGCGCATGCAAGAACGTCCTATCAAAATTTTAGTTGACGCATTACGTGCCATTGGCGCTGATATTGAATATGTCAAAAATGAAGGTTATCCGCCTTTGCGCATTTCAGGCAAAAAAATCACGGTTGATAACGTTGAATTGGCTGCCAATGTGAGTAGCCAGTACATTACCTCTTTGATGCTTATCGCACCCAGCTTGCCAAAAGGATTAACAATTCATTTGGTGGGTAAGATTACATCTATTCCATACATCAACATGACCTGTTCGTTGTTACAGAAAGCAGGTATTCAGGCAACATTTGAAGGACAAACCATTCAAGTTTTTACGCAAGAAAAAATTATGCCCAAAACAGTTGAGGTGGAATCCGATTGGAGTTCAGCATCCTATCATTTTAGTATGGCTGCTTTGGCAGATAACGCTCAAATTTCCATAAAAAATTACGTTTCCGATAGCCTGCAGGGCGATAGTGTATTGGTAGAAATCTATGAGCAAATGGGTGTATCCTCAAGTTTTGATGGCAATACTTTGCACCTGAAAAACAACGGCGAAGTACAATCCCACATAACACTTGACTTGGTTAAAGCACCTGATATTGCGCAAACCATAGCTGTAACTTGTTTTGGATTGGGTATTTCTTGCGATTTAACGGGATTGCATACGCTGAAAATTAAGGAAACAGACCGTTTGGTGGCACTTTATACAGAGCTTAGTAAGCTAGGCGCAGACATTCGTGTAACCAATGACTCATTGCATTTGGCAGCACATAAAAAATCAATTAAAGAAGATGTTGCGATTGACACCTATCACGACCACCGTATGGCCATGGCATTTGCTCCTTTGGGAATCAAGGTGCCAATTTATATAAATGACGCTGATGTGGTGAGTAAATCGTACCCCACTTTTTGGAATGATCTTCGTAGTTTGGGGTTTTCTATTATTTAAAATAAATAAAAAGGCAAAATCCTTGACAACCCCCCTATTCAGATAGTATATTTGCGCCTTTCTTAATAACATATGAAACTCTCACACTTTAATTTTGACCTCCCCGAAGATCTATTAGCCGAAAACCCAGCTGAGCACCGCGACGAGTCCAAGCTTATGGTGTTGCACCGCGAAACACAAACTATTGAGCACAAGCAATTCAAAGACATCACGGATTATTTTGATGAAGGTGATGTGATGGTACTTAACAACACCAAGGTTTTTCCTGCACGATTGATGGGAAACAAAGAAAAAACAGGAGCTAAAATTGAAGTTTTTTTACTCAGAGAACTAAACAAAGAACAACGTCTTTGGGATGTGTTGGTTGACCCAGCACGTAAAATCCGAATTGGAAATAAATTGTATTTTGGTAATGACGAAACCCTTGTTGCAGAGGTTATTGACAACACCACTTCGAGAGGGCGAACACTGCGTTTTTTGTTTGATGGTAGCTATGATGAGTTCCGTACAAAATTGAAGAAACTTGGGCAAACACCACTTCCCAAATACATTAAAAGACCAGAAGAAAGTTTTGATCGCGAACGTTATCAAACCATTTATGCCAAACACGAAGGTGCAGTAGCGGCACCCACAGCTGGCCTTCACTTTTCAAAGCACGTGTTAAAGCGCCTTGAAATCAAAGGGGTTGATTTGGCAGAAATAACCCTCCACGTTGGTTTGGGAACCTTTAATCCTGTTGAAGTGGAGGATTTATCTAAACACAAAATGGATTCCGAGGAGTTGATAATTGACGACAAAGCTGCGGCACTTGTAAACCGTGCTAAAGCAGCAGGTAGTCGTGTGTGTGCTATTGGAACTACTTCCATGCGCGCTGTTGAAACTTCTGTTTCGTCCAGTAATATGCTAAATCCCTATCAAGGATGGACCCATAAATTTATTTTCCCACCGTATGATTTTAAAATTGGAGATGCATTAGTAACCAATTTTCACTTACCAAAATCTACGTTACTCATGATGGTTTCTGCCTTTGCGGGTCATGATTTTATCAAAAAAGCCTATGCGGAGGCGATAAGTCACAAGTATCGCTTTTACTCCTACGGAGACGCGATGCTTATTTTATAGCTGTTTATGAGCGACGTTCGGAAAGATATTCGCCGACGTAGCAAAGAAGAACTTCGTTCCTTTTTTGTAGAACATGGCGCACCTGCCTTTCATGGAAATCAGGTATATGAGTGGTTGTGGCAAAAAGCGATTACGGATTTTTCACATATGACCAATCTTTCCAAGGCGCATCGTGCGTTGCTTTCAGCGTACTTTAGTATCAATCATACCGATATTGCACAAGTACAAAAAAGTGATGACGGCACCATGAAAAATGCCGTTCGGCTACATGATGGTAAAGTGGTAGAGTCTGTTTTAATCCCTACAGAAACGCGCTCAACAGCCTGTGTTTCTAGTCAAGTAGGATGCAGTTTAGATTGTACTTTTTGCGCTACAGCACAGCTAAAACGTATGCGCAACCTAAATCCAGACGAGATTTTTGACCAAGTTGCTACGCTCAATAGACAAAGTTTGGAACACTTTAATAGGCCATTGTCTAATATTGTTTTTATGGGAATGGGAGAACCCATGATGAACTATCCTAATGTGATAAAAGCCATTGAAAAAATTACCAGTCCAGAAGGAATGTGGATGTCACCCCGACGCATTACCGTTTCCACATCGGGAATTCCAAAGATGATTATAAAAATGGCAGATGAACACCCCCGGTTTAAACTTGCCGTTTCGCTACATAGCGCTGTGGAAGAAACCCGAAATAAAATCATGCCATTTAGCATAAACTTTCCACTCATTGCTTTAAAAGATTCCATTCAATATTGGTACTCTAAAACCAAGGAACGTGTAACCTATGAATATGTGGTGTGGAAAAATATCAATGATACAGCAGACGAGGCAAAAGCCTTAGTGCGCTTTTGTAAGCACACGCCGTCTAAAGTAAATTTAATTGAATATAATCCAGTAGGAAACGATGCATTCGAACAAGCACATAATGACGCTATCGAACTTTATGTTTCCGAACTTTCAAAACACCAGATTCCAGTGACAATTCGTCGTTCGCGCGGTAAAGATATTGATGCTGCTTGTGGTCAATTGGCAAATAAATCAACCATTTAAATTTCAAAACCAGCGATTTAACATATATCTAAAGCGTGAAATCGTATCTTTATGCCCCAATGAAAATTGTAGAGCAACTTAAACAACCTATTTCCAAAGAGATGGAATACTTTGAAGAAAAGTTTTCCGCTGCTATGCGCTCTCATGTAGCACTCCTCAATCGAATTACCTATTACATTGTAAACAGAAAGGGAAAGCAAATGCGCCCCATGTTTGTTTTTTTGGTGGCAAAAATGTTGGGTAAGAATGAAGTTAACGAAAGAAGCTATCGGGCTGCTTCTGTAATTGAACTTATCCACACTGCTACGCTTGTACACGACGATGTAGTGGACGAAAGCTACCAACGGCGCGGCTTCTTTTCAATCAATGCACTTTGGAAAAATAAAATTGCCGTATTGGTTGGCGATTATCTACTGTCTAAAGGATTGCTTCTTTGTATAGACCACAAAGACTTTGATTTGCTTGAAATTATTTCGGTTGCCGTTCGAGAAATGAGTGAGGGTGAACTTTTGCAAATTGAAAAAACCCGCCGATTGGATATTGATGAGACGGTTTACTATGAAATCATCAGACAAAAAACAGCTACGCTAATTGCATCTTGTTGTGCTTTGGGTGCCGCATCGGTGCATGCTAGCGAAGAGACCGTAGCTCAAATGCGATCTTTTGGAGAAAATATAGGTATGGCATTCCAAATTAAGGATGACTTATTTGATTATGGCGAAACAAAAATTGGTAAGCCCACAGGAATTGATATTAGGGAAAAGAAAATGACGCTCCCGCTTATTCATGTATTGAATAAAGTAAGTAACAAAGAAAAAAAGTGGTTGACGGAGTCCGTTCGCCACCATAATAAAGATAAGAAAAGGGTAAAAGCTGTCATTGCTTTTGTGAAAAAGCATGGCGGATTGGACTATGCAACAGAGCAGATGCACGCCTTTAAAGACAAAGCATTAGAGCAACTGCATGCTTTTCCGAAAAACGAATTTAGGGTTGTACTGGAAGAAATGGTACATTATGTAATTGAGCGGAAGAAATAACTTCAACGAAATCCGTATTTTAGAGATTATTTTTAGTTGTGATTCATAAATCTACCATTGATGCTGTTTTTGAAACCGCCCGACTTGAGGAGGTGATAGGTGATTTTGTGCAGCTTAAGAAATCGGGTTCTAATTTTAAGGGGCTAAGCCCTTTTACCGACGAACGATCGCCTAGCTTTATGGTGTCTCCTGTAAAGCAAATTTGGAAAGATTTCTCGAGTGGAAAAGGCGGTAATGTCATTGCTTTTTTGATGGAGCACGAACACTTTTCGTATCCAGAAGCGATTCGTTATTTAGCAAAAAAATACAATATAGAAATTGAGGAAACGGAGCAAAATGACGAACAAAAAGCTGCTGCCAATGCTCGTGAAAGCATGTATTTGGTTAGCACTTTTGCCCTAAGCTTTTTTCAAGATTCGCTTTGGGAAACTACACAGGGTAAAGCTATTGGCCTTAGTTATTTTAAGGAACGTGGCTTTACAGACGAAACCATTCGTGACTTTCAATTAGGCTACTCGCCTAATGAATGGACCGCTTTTACAGATGCTGCATTAAAAGCGGGATATCAGTTAGATTTTCTAGAAAAAACGGGTCTTACTATTGTCAAGGAAAACAAAAAATTTGATCGTTTCAAAGGACGCGTCATGTTTCCTATTCATAGCATGTCTGGGCGCGTTTTGGGTTTTGGTGGACGTATTCTTACGCAAGACAAGAAGGCCGCCAAATACATGAACTCACCAGAGAGTGAGATTTACAATAAAAGCAAGGTGCTTTATGGGCTTTACCAAGGGAAGCAAAGCATCGTCAAAGAAGATAATTGCTTTTTGGTAGAAGGATATACAGATGTTATTCAGATGCACCAACGTGGTGTTAAAAACGTGGTGTCTTCTTCAGGAACAGCATTGACTCCTGAGCAAATTCGTCTTATACGCCGTCTAACGCCAAACATAACCGTGCTTTTTGATGGCGATGCAGCGGGCTTGCGCGCTTCACTCCGTGGTATTGACTTAATACTAGAAGCCGGAATGAATGTTCGCGTGTGCTCATTTCCAGAAGGCGAAGATCCAGACAGTTTTGCACGCACACATTCCAAAGAGGAACTGGAGATTTTTTTATCTGAAAATGCCAAAGATTTTATTCAGTTTAAAGCGGCACTACTTGTAGATGAATCTGCTCAAGATCCCATAAAAAAGGCGGAAACGATTCGGGAGATGGTGCAGAGTATTGCTAAAATCCCAGATAGAATTAAGCAAAAAGTGTATGTGCGATCATGCGCAGCACTGATGGATATTAGCGAAGAAGCACTCTTTGCCACATTGGCACAAGTAGCGCAAAAAAACGCAACCAAGTCCACGCAACAAAGAGCAGCTCAACCCATGAAGGTGGTATCTGCTGAGCAGCGTGTTCCGCAGGTTAGTACTCGGTTTGAGCTTGAAAAAAACATCATCAAAATACTGCTGCTTTATGGACATAAAGAAGTGCAATTTGAGGAACCCATTTTGCAAACAGATGAAAAATCGGGTGACTTAAAAATGATCAGTTCTAAAGTGAAGTCTCGTGTTTTTGAAAAGATTTATTTGGATTTACAGCAAGATGAAATCGACTTTACGACTAGCACATTTAAATCGCTTTATCCTAAAATATTAAACGAACTCAGCGAAAAAGGGGAGATGCAAATGGACTCTTTTGTCTCTAATCTTACTCCCGAGTTGGCCACTGAAGTTTCAGACTTGCTTTTACAAGATGAGCAATATACCCTCCACGATTGGGAACGGAAGAATATTTTTGTGTCCGATAAATCAAAGTCGCTGCCTAAATGGGTGCATGAAATCATTTTGCGGTTTAGGTGTCAGTTAATTGACGAAAAGGTATCAACACTTCAAGCGCAAACAGAAGACAACCATGAGGCCCACCACAAAGATTTGTTAGAAGAAATTGTGCAATACCATCAGCTAAAAACACTGCTTAGCGGAAGATTGAATAGGGTGGTTTAATAAAGATCTAAATCTACGTCTTGCGTTTTTCGTGCCAAATCAATGATGTTTTTGACATTAAGTTTTTTCATAATTCTAGTACGATATGTGCTTACTGTTTTGTCACTTATGCTTAGCGCTAACGCAATTTCTATATTCTTGCGGCCATTGATAAGTAGCCTAAGTACTTGAATTTCACGACGTGATAATATTTCAATAGGCGATAGTGTGTTGGTGCCAGTTTGATTAAAGGCAATGAGTTCCGCCAATTCATTTGTTATATATACACCTCCAGCGCTAATTTTAAGAATAGCTTCTCTTAGCCTGCTCAAGGGATTTGTTTTACATAAATATCCCGAGGCACCTGCTTTCAATAAATTAATGGCATAAATCTCCTCCTTTAAGTTGCTGAAAATCATAAAACGTACCTCGGGATGCATATCTTTAAGCTCTTTAATGAGGTGAATGCCATCAAAGCCAGGCAATTCTAACTCCAATACAACAATGCTGACTTTATTGGTTTTTAAGTAGTCATAAAGGTCAATGTAATGAAGTCCTTTTCCTACAATATCAACTTCTGTGGAATTCCTAAAAACCGCCTTAATTCCTTTATAAATTATAGGGTGTGGATCAGCTACAAATACAGGAATCATGTTTTTAATTGTTGTCAACTAAAATAAAAAATTATTCTTACAGTTAGAGATAAATATCCGAAGTATTCAAAAATTTAAACTTGTAACAGCGACTCAGGAATTTCGCAAACAGGAATAGGAACCATCTTATGCTTATTTGCATTATGGTGATGTAAAAATACATTTAGAATTTGTGCGTCTTTTCCTACAAAATCGTCTGCGGATTTGCCTTCAGCATGTTGTTGCATGGCCCATTCAAGTTCTTCATAAGTAGCGCCCAGTTGATCTTCGTCGTTTCGGTCGTCATCCCACAGACCATCTGTAGGAGGTGCTTGTAAAATATCAGGGTCAACACCTATTGTTGATGCGAGAGATCGTACTTGGGTTTTCATCAAATCTGCAATTGGACTTAGGTCAACGCCGCCATCGCCATATTTGGTATAAAAGCCTACACCAAAATCTTCTACTTTATTTCCTGTTCCGGCGACCAAATACCGATGTCGTGCAGCAAAATAATAAAGCGTAACCATGCGCAATCGCGAACGGCTATTGGCCAGTGAAAGCATGGCTGCGTCACTAGTGTCTTCTTGACTTGTTACTGCTGAAAAAGAAGAAAAAACATCATTTAGATTGACGGTGTTTCCAGAAACGTTAGGGTAGTTTTTTTTTAGCCAATCTATGTGATTTTGCGCTCTGTCAATTTGATTTTTTTGTTGCTTAATGGGCATTTCAAGACATAGAGTTGGGTATCCAGTTTTAGCACAAAGTGTGGAGGTCAGTGCGGAATCTATACCTCCAGATACACCAATTACAAAACCTTTCATGCCGCTTTCTTTGGCGTATGATTTTAACCAATGTACAATGTGTTCGATTACTTCGTTGTTTTTCATAGCATTTGTATCTTTAAGGCCTGAATGGGAACTTACAGACATTGTAAAATTACTGGATTTTTTTGGCATCTAAAAGCTATGCTTTATGGTTTAACTTTATTCATTACTGGCTGCACCTCTTCATCACACCCAAAACCACAGGATTTACCCGAAGTCCCTTTTGAAATCATTCGTTTTGAACACCTATTTTTTGGAGATTTGGACACCCCTTTAGATCAACTTAAATTGCAATACCCTTATTTTTTTCCTGAGCAAACATCTGATTTGGTTTGGGAAGAAAAAAGAACGGATTCACTGCAACAAGTTCTATATGAGGCAACCCAAGCGCTATTTAGGAACGATTTAAAACAGCGTACTTCGAATGTTTTTCGCTATGCTAGCCATTATTTTCCTAAAGATAATCTGCCAAAAAAGGTAATCACTCTGCTTACAGACGTAGATTATTCCCTTAGAGCTGTTGATGCGGATAGTTTATTGCTAATTTCTATTGACACCTATTTAGGCGAGTCGCATCCGCTTTACGAGGGCATACCACAATACATAAAGAATAGCCTTATTCCGGAATACTTAGAATCAGAACTTATTGACGCACTCTCAGATCGATATATTTCAAAAACGAATAGTAGGTCCTTTTTGAATCGTATGGTTACGCATGGTAAGCGACTACTGATACATGACTATTTAGCGCCCGACTTAATGGCGCACCAACATATTCAATATACACAAAACCAGTGGGACTGGTCAATTACACACGAATCTGACGTGTGGCGTTATTTTGTAGATAATGAATTGCTTTTTTCTACAGATGAATCCCTTCGCTTTCGGTTTTTAAAACAAAGTCCATATTCAAAATTTTATTCTTACTTAGATGAAAATTCACCTGGGCGAATAGGACAGTGGATCGGATACCGAATGGTGAAAGCTTACCAAAAACGTACTGGCGCAAGCTTACAAGAAGTTCTTGCAGTAAATGCACAAGAAATATTAAAAAAATCTAGATACAATCCATAAAATGCAGCGAAAAACAGACATCACCCTTAGCGTGACATTAGACGAAAACAATACTCCTGAGCACATGCAATGGTCGGCACCCGATGGCGGTGTTAAACAACAACATATGGAGGCTTTTTTTTTGAGTACTTGGGATAAAGAATCGCAAGAGAGTGCTCGTATTGATTTGTGGACAAAAGAAATGCCCGTAGATCAGATGCAAGTATTTGTACATCAGACTTTGGTGGGTATTCGAGAGTCGTATTTAAGGGCAACTGAAGATACTCAAATGGCGGAAGCCATGCAGCAATTTTGCGATTTTTTTGCCTCCGAGCGAAACCTTAACGACGTCAAGAAATCGAATTAAAGTAGCGTTTCGATATATGCCAATACGGCATCCTTTCCCAATCTTGAGGTTGACGAAGTCACAAAATGCGGCGGTGTTTCTACCCATGCACCTTCTAAAAGTGTATTTAGGTAAGCTGTAACAGTGGTTTGGATAACACGTTCCGAAAGCTTATCTGCTTTTGTAAAAATGATTGAAAATGGAATTTGCTGTGTTCCCATCCATTCCATAAATTCAATGTCTATGGGTTGGGGTTCGTGCCTAATATCAACAAGAACAAACGCATTTACGAGCTGTTTTCGCTCCAAAAAATAGTCTGTGATATATTGTTGAAAGGCTTTCTTGTTTTTTTTGGAAACACGTGCATAGCCATAACCTGGCAAATCTACAAGGTGCCACTTTTCATTTATTAAAAAGTGATTAATTAGCTGGGTTTTCCCAGGCCTTCCGGATGTTTTTGCCAACTTTTTTCGGTCAGTTAGCATATTTATCAATGACGATTTCCCCACATTAGAACGTCCAATAAAGGCAAACTCTGGTAAGCTCGTGTTTGGGCATTGCGCCACACGTGAATTGCTAACCACAAACCTTGCGTTTTTGATGCGCATGGTTACATATTATTTTCGTTGAGCCAGTTGGTGAGAATTTCATTAAACAAATCAGGGTGCTCCATCATGGGGGCGTGCCCACATTTGTCAATCCAATACAGCGAAGAATTTGGCAAAAGCCTGTGGAATTCGTCCGCTACATTAGGAGGCGTAACGCCATCTTGTTTCCCCCAAATAATTCCTGTTGGAGTACTGATGTTAGGAAGGTCATTTGCCATATTATGCCGAATAGCACTCTTGGCAATTGTAAGGATTTTAATGAGTTTTTTTCTATCGTTAACGGTTTCAAAAACATCATCAACAACCTCTTTTGTAGCTACTTTAGGATCGTAAAAAACATCTTGTGTTTTCTTTAGAATATAATCGTAGTTTTCGCGTTTTGGGTAGCTTTCCCCCATGGCATTTTCATACAAACCAGAACTTCCTGTTATGACCAGTCCCTTTACTTTTTCTGGAAATAATTTGGTGTGTAGTAACCCAATGTGACCCCCTAAAGAATTCCCGATAAGGACCACTTTTTCCTCACCCAAATGTGTAATAAAGTCACGTAAATAATGCGCAAATTCCTTTACGTTGGTTTTAAGAAGTGGTAAATCATAAAGTGGTAAATCTGGAATAATAACCTTGTAGCCCAATGCAGGGAAATGATTAGCAACACCATCAAAGTTGCTCAATCCTCCCATTAATCCGTGTAAGATTACAAGTGGTACGCCTTCGCCTTTTTCAAAATACCTAAAGCGTCCTGACTCTATAAGTGAATCTTGCATGTGAATAAAATGAAACACAAAGATAGGTAATTCTACTCCATGCCAAGTGCTTTTTTTTATTTGTGTATAGAAGACCGAATACACCACCGCATAATAATATAAGACTTATTAAACGACCGTAATAAATTGAAATTCAGCAATGTGAACGGTCTTTTTTTGTAGTGGTAAAACTTATTAACAATGTGGTAAAATGTGGTAAAATGTGGTAAAATTTTAGTAGTTTTGACTCATGCCTAAACATTAAAGTTGTAGTTGTGTCGCACTTAATAGGAACTTATCAATGCAAAGCTGATCCCAAGGGGCGGGTTAAAATCCCAGCCGCTTTAGGGAAGCAATTGTCGAGTGCGCGTCAACAAGCTTTCGTGATTAAGCGTGCCGTTTTTCAGCCCTGTTTGGAGTTGTATTCGTTAGTGGAGTGGAACGCTCTGATGGAAAAAGTAAACAAGCTTAACAGGTTTAAAAAGAAAAATAATGACTTTATTCGTCGTTTTACTGCTGGTGTAAAGGTAGTAGAACTTGATGCGACGGATAGGTTGCAGATTCCTCGTGATTTAGCGCGAATTGCTGGTATTGAAAAAGAGGTGGTGTTGTCTGCGGCTGTAAATATTATTGAGATTTGGAATGCGGAGCAATACGAAAAGGCAATTGACGAAGCAGCCGTGGATTTTGCTGCTTTGGCAGAAGAAGTAATGGGGGATGATGGAGATGATATATCATAAGCCAGTGTTGCTGTCCGAGTCTGTTGCGGGGTTGAATATTAAGCCTGCTTCGATTTATGTGGATGCAACATTTGGCGGCGGTGGTCATTCCAAAGAAATTCTCAAACAGCTAAATGATCAAGGTCGGCTTTTTGCTTTTGATCAAGATGAAGATGCCCAGCAAAACGCCATTAACGACCCACGCTTTACGCTTATCCCACATAATTTTAAGCACTTGCATCGTTTTTTACGGTTTCATAAAGTGGATCAAGTGGATGGTATTTTGGCAGACCTTGGTGTTTCTTCTCATCAGTTTGACACACCAGATAGAGGCTTTTCTATTCGATTTGACGGGCCCTTGGATATGCGAATGAATCAGCAGCAAAAACAAACAGCCAAAGATGTTGTAAATACCTATTCGGAATCGGATTTGGCAGATGTTTTGTTTGATTTTGGGGAACTGCGAAATGCGCGGAAAATAGCGCATCAAATGGCGCAAAACAGAACAAGTGAAATCAGCACAACGCAAGAGTTAAACGACCTTCTTTCAGGTTTTTTACCAAAAGGCAATGAGTACAAAGTCCTGGCTAAAATATATCAGGCACTGCGTATGGAGGTGAACAAGGAAATGGATGTGTTGCAAGATTTTCTATTGCAGTGTAAAGCGGTTTTAGGCATTGGCGGAAGGTTAAGTGTTATTAGTTATCATTCCTTAGAAGATCGGTTGGTGAAACGTTTTATTCAAAATGGAAATTTTGAAAATGAGCCCAACAAAGATGCTTTTGGAAACGTGGAGAAATATTTTAAAAAGTGCGGAGGTTTGCAGCTGCCCTCGCAGAATGAAATCAATCAAAATAACAGAGCGCGAAGCGCAAAATTGCGCATTGCGGAACGCATATGAAAACAAAAATTTTAAATCTGCTTAAAGGAACGTTTTTGGTGCAAGAAGGAGCGTCAAAAAACTGGCGGTTTATCTTATTTGTTTTTTTTCTTGCTGGTCTTATGATTACTGCCTCGCATAAGGTAGATCAGAAAGTGGTGCAAATAGCAAAGGCCAACAAAGAGTTGCAGGCTGTTCGTAGTGAGTTTGTTTCTGTGCGTGAAGAAGTGATGCACAAACGCATGGAAACTCAATTGGCGAAGAAACTCCAGGTCCAGGGTGTATTTCCACCCGATAAATCAGCAATTCAAATAATCGTTTTAGCAAATGAATAAGCAAAAAAACATGATGTCTCGCGGCTATTTAGTTGTTTTTGTGCTTTTTGTACTTGGTATTTCAGTGGGATATCGTTTGGTTTCTTTACAACTCACTCAAGGAGAAAAGTACCGAGAGTTAGCGGAGAAAAGGAGTATCAAAAATGTAGAGGTGTTACCTGTTCGTGGAAACATTTATGCCGAGGATGGTAGCTTGTTGGCGACCTCAGTATCTAAATACAGCATACATTTTGACGCCGTTACCGTAAGTGAAAGAGTGTTCCAGCAAGAAGTAGGAGCTTTAAGTGATTCGTTGTCCAAATTACTTGGTAATTCAAGTAATTATTACACAAAAATGTTGCGTAACGCTCGTTCAAAACGAAGTCGTTACCAACTCATTGCCCGCCGCTTGTCATATCCACAGTATCAACGCATTCGAAAATTTCCTATGTTTCGTTTAGGTGGTATAAGAGGAGGCATTATTGTAGAGCGTCAATTTATTCGTGATTTACCTCTTGGCAAAATTGCAGAGCGCACTATAGGTTATGAGCAACGCAATCCAAACGGAACCTACTTGAAAGTTGGCATAGAGGGTGCTTATGGAGTGCCGTTAAGGGGTCAATCTGGGCGTCAATTGAGACAACGTATTGCAAATGGCCAATGGAAACCATTAACAAACGACTACCAACAAGAGCCTGTTGATGGTTTAGATGTATGGACAACACTTGATATCAATTTACAAGATGTTGCGCATCATGCGTTACTTGGTGCCTTAGAGAAATATGAAGCCGAACATGGAACTGTTATAGTTATGGAAACCAAAACAGGTGCTGTGAGGGCTATTTCAAATTTGGGGCGTACAAAAGACAATAAATATTTTGAACGACTGAATTATGCCGTTGGCGAAGCACACGAGCCTGGATCTACATTTAAGTTGTTTGCCCTTATGGCGGCACTTGAAGATAAAGTGATTGATACCACAACCATGGTGGATACCGAAAAAGGAAAATTGACTTTTTACGGCAAATACCACGTTCGTGATTCAAAACGAGGAGGGTATGGCGTTATTCCAGTAAGCCAAGTTTTTGAGCGCTCCTCAAATACGGGAATTGTAAAGTTGATTTATGAAAATTATAAAGAAAACCCATCCCAATTTACAGACAGACTTTTGGCAATGGGATTAGACAAGCCTTTGGGTTTGTCGATTTCTGGAGAGGGAACACCAAAAATACCACACCCCAAAGACAAAGATTGGGACGGATTGGATTTACCTTGGATGGCATTTGGCTACGGCGTTTCACTTACGCCACTTCAAACGCTTAGTTATTACAATGCTATTGCAAATAATGGCGAACTGGTGTTGCCGCGGTTTGTTTCATCTGTTAGAAGTTTAGATGGTAAGGTAGTGCAGTCTTTTCCTAAGAAAGTATTAAACCCTGCTATTTGCTCTGAAGAAACACGCTTAAAACTGCATAAACTAATGGAGGGTGTAGTTAAGCACAAGTGGGGAACAGCCCGTAATATTTATGATAAAAAGCTTTCTATTGCTGGAAAAACAGGCACATGTCAGGTCGATTATACCACGGACAATGTGCAGTATGTCTCAAGTTTTGTGGGTTATTTTCCAGTCGAAAATCCAACCTATTCATGCATTGTTGTAGTACATAAACCCAATAAAAAAATTGGATACTACGGGAATGTGGTGGCTGCCCCAGTATTCAAAAAAATAGCAGAATCTGTTATTCATGATATTCCACAGAAAAGAACAGTAGCGTTAAATAAAATAGCGGCACTCACTCATAAAAACGAGAAGCCAAATACAACAGAACTACTTAATAGTGACCTTATGCCTGATGTTCGGGGATGGTCTGCCATGGAAGCTGTTAGTGTACTTGAAAATCTTGGCCTCTCTGTAACTCTTAAAGGAAAAGGAAAAGTATTACGCCAATCGCAAAAGCCAGGTGTACAGCTTAAAAAGAATCAAACCGTAACACTAACGCTTACATGAAAGTGCTAAAAGATATCTTGTTTGGCGTTTCGTTGCAGTCTGTTTCGGGGAGCACGCATATCCAAATTAGTGATATCACTTTTGATTCACGAAAAGTCAAAGAGAATGCGCTATTTGTTGCGATAAAAGGAACCGCCAACGATGGTCACACCCATATTGATGACGCCATTCAAAACGGTGCTGTTGCAATTTTGTGCGAAGAAATTCCGTCAAACCCTCAGAAAGATATAACGTATGTTTTATGCATCAATGCACGCCGAGCATTGGCTACTGTTGCCAATCATTGGTATGATAATCCCAGTGCTGAACTCAAACTAGTAGGTGTGACAGGAACAAATGGTAAGACGTCTGTGGCTACCATGGCATATCAGTTGTTTTATCAAATGGGATACACTACGGGGTTGTTGTCAACTGTAGAAATACGCGTTGGCGATAAAGTTTTGCCAAGCACACATACCACTCCAGATGCGCTTACTACAAATAAAATTTTACGTCAAATGGTTGATGACGGTGTGACGCATTGTTTTATGGAAGTATCATCGCATGGTATTGACCAAGATAGAATTGCAGACATACAGTTTTCGGGAGGAGTTTTCACCAATCTTTCTCACGACCATTTGGATTATCACAAGGATTTTAAATCTTATAGAGATACCAAGAAATTATTTTTTGATACACTTCCAAAAGATGCTTTTGCACTTGCTAATGCCGATGATAAAAACGGTGCATTTATGCTGCAAAACACCATAGCCACAAAATACTTTTTTGGCATGAGAAGCATTGCAGATTTCCATGTGAAAGTGTTAGAAAATAGCTTTTCGGGAATGCTTCTAAAACTACAACACGACGAAGTATGGACGCCTTTGGTTGGCACATTTAATGCGGCAAATTTTGTTTGTGTTTTTGCTATTGGTATGCTGTTAAAAATGGATAAAACCGAACTTTTACCTGTATTGAGTACACTCAAAGGGGCAACAGGGCGTTTTCAGGCAGTTGCTACTGCTCCCGTTACAGCAATTGTAGATTATGCACACACGCCAGATGCACTGATGCAAGTGATGGAAACCATAGATAGGTTGCGAACGCGAAACGAAAAGCTTATCACTGTTGTAGGCTGTGGTGGAAATAGAGATAAAGCCAAGCGTCCGCTAATGGCAAAAATAGCCGTTGAAAAAAGCGATTTGACCATTTTTACATCAGATAACCCTAGAAGCGAAAATCCAGAGGAAATCATTTCCGATATGCTAAATGGTGTTTCCATGGAAGTAAACCACAAGCATCTTAAGGTTGTAGATAGAGCGCAAGCCATAAAAACGGCATGTACTATGGCACAAGATCAAGATATCGTTTTGGTAGTGGGTAAAGGGCATGAAACCTATCAAGAACAAAACGGAATACGCTTTCCTTTTGACGATGCAGCAGAATTAAAACAACACCTTCAAACCAAGAAATAATGCTTTACTATCTGTTCGAATATTTAGAAAAAACGTATCAGTTTCCAGGCGCTTCCTTGTTTGGATATATTTCTTTTCGGGCGGCGGTAGCCATAATTTTTTCACTTTTGGTTACAGCGGTTCTGGGTAAGCGCATTATTGCCATGTTGCAGCACTACCAAATGGGTGAGACCATTCGTGACTTAGGACTCGATGGACAGCAAGAAAAGGCAGGTACACCAACTATGGGTGGTTTGATGATTATTTTCGGAACGCTGATCCCCGTTTTACTTCTTACCAAACTTGATAATATCTATATTATTTTATTGATAGTTACCACGTTATGGATGGGACTAATAGGTTTTTTAGATGATTACTTAAAAATTAAAAAGAAAGACAAAGCAGGTCTTAAAGGACGTTTCAAAATTGTGGGTCAGCTGAGCCTTGGATTACTTGTTGGTGCTGTGTTGTATTTCCATCCCGATGTTACCATTAAGCAACAAATGGATGTAGATGTTGCTTTTATGCAAGAAGAAAAATCGACAAAAACAACAATTCCACTTCTTAAAAATAATGAGTTTGATTACAGCGATGTGATTGCTTGGGCAGGCGATGGGGCTGCAGATTACGCCTGGTTGATTTTTATTCCAGCAGTCATTTTTATCATTACTGCCGTTTCTAACGGAGCAAATCTCACTGATGGCGTTGATGGGCTGGCAGCCGGAACGGCTTCTGTTTCCGTACTTACCCTAGGGGTTTTTGCGTGGGTATCGGGGAATATCATTTTTGCTGATTACCTCAATGTGATGTATATCCCTCAAATTAGTGAAGTGGTTGTTTTTGTGGCTGCTTTTGTGGGTGCTTTAGTCGGGTTTTTGTGGTATAATGCTTATCCAGCCCAAGTATTTATGGGCGATACAGGTAGCTTGACCATTGGTGGAATAATTGCAGTGTTGGCATTGGCTGTTCGCAAAGAATTACTGATTCCCATTTTGTGTGGTGTGTTTTTGATTGAGAACCTTTCCGTAGTGATTCAGGTAGGCTATTTCAAATACACCAAAAAGAAATTTGGAGAGGGCAAGCGTATTTTCAAAATGGCGCCTTTACATCACCACTACCAAAAATTAGGATACCACGAAAGTAAAATTGTCACTCGTTTTTGGATTGTGGCCATCATGCTTGCTATCATCAGTCTTGTAACACTAAAAGTGAGATAATGAAAAAATTGGTTGTACTTGGCGGAGGTGAAAGCGGCATTGGAGCGGCACTATTGGCACAGCGTAACAATTGGGACGTTTTGGTGTCAGACGCTGGTACACTTTCTACAGCAGCGAAGCAAGAGTTTGAATCAAATCGTATCAATTGGGAAGAGTGTGGTCATTCCTTAGATAGAATTTTAGAAGCTTCTTTGGTAGTAAAAAGCCCTGGAATACCCAATCATGTTCCAGTAATTATCGCCATTGAAAACGCGAAAATTCCAATCGTTTCAGAAATCGAATTTGCCAGTAACTATACCAGTGCAACGCTTGTTGGTATTACTGGGAGCAACGGTAAAACTACTACTGCGATGCTCACACATCATTTACTAACAGATGGCGGCGTGAATGCAGGACTTGCAGGGAATATAGGAAACAGCTTTGCCAAGGCGGTTATTGAAGACCAACATGAGGTATATGTATTGGAAATCAGTAGTTTTCAATTGGAACATATTCAGAAATTCCATCCGCATATTGCTGTAATCACCAACCTTACTCCCGATCATTTGGATCGATACGACAACTCTTTTGAGGCCTATTGTGATGCCAAGTTTAACCTCATTAAAAATCAAACCGATAAAGATCATTTTTTGTATGATGCTGAAGATACATCTATTGCTTCGGGCATAGCCCGACACGATGTAAAAGCAAAACAGCATCCATACGCTAACGCTAATTTAACTCCTATGTTTGTCATTGACAATCCTTCGCTTCGCGGTCGCCACAACGCTAAAAATGCGATGGCTGCCGCCACAATAGCCCAATTATTTCAATTGAGTAATCAAGAAATTCAGGCTAGTCTGCAAACTTTTCAGGGTGCACCCCACCGTTTGGAACACGTGGTGAATATTCTAAAAGTGGCATATATCAACGATTCTAAAGCCACAAATGTCAACGCAACTTTTTTTGCTCTTGATAGTATGACCAAACCTACGGTATGGATTGTGGGGGGAGTTGATAAAGGCAACGATTATACGAGTTTACTACCTCTTGTTCATGAAAAGGTAAAAGCCATTGTTTGCTTGGGAGTAGATAATCAAAAAATTATGGATGTCTTTGCTCCAGTAGTTGATGTGCTAGTGGAAGCTCAAAGCATGGATATGGCGGTTCATGCAGCTTATAAATTAGCTACAAAAGGCGATGCGGTATTGCTTTCGCCAGCTTGTGCAAGTTTTGATTTGTTTGAAAATTACGAGGATAGGGGCTATCAATTTAAAGCAGCAGTTAGAAAATTATAAAGGTGAAATTAAGACAATATTTACAGGGCGATAAATCGATTTGGGGAATAGTGGTTTTACTGTCTATTTTTTCCTTCTTACCTGTGTATAGTGCCAGTTCAAATTTGGTTTATGTTGTGGGCTCTGGGTCTGTTTTTGGGCACTTACTTAAGCATATTGCAATTGTTTGTGTGGGTTGGGTTATTATGTATGCGGTGCATCTTGTGCCGTTCCGTTATTTTTCTGGCCTTGCCAAAATTGGAATTCCAATAGTCGTTATTTTATTGACAATCACGGCGTTGCAAGGCACCACAATCGATGGTGCAAATGCAAGTCGTTGGTTAAGTATTCCCATTTTAGGTATGTCGTTTCAAACATCCACACTAGCAACAGTGGTTTTATTGGCTTATGTAGCCGATTATTTTGCTACCAAGCGCGAAACTAAAATCCGATTTACAGAAAGTTTGATACCGCTTTGGCTTCCTGTTTTTGTAGTTGTTGGGTTGATTTTACCTGCCAATTTATCCACAGCATTACTCTTATTATTTATGGTGGCTGTTGTGGCTTTTTTAGGTGGATATCCGTTAAAGTATCTTCTTGGAATGTTAGGTGTCGCTATTTTAGGATTAGTCATTTTTGTATTGCTAGCAAAAGCCTATCCAGATGCGTTTCCAAACCGCGTGGACACTTGGATGAGTAGAATTGATAGTTTTTCGGGTAATGGAACCAGCACTACGGATTATCAAATCGAGCGTGCAAAGGCGGCTGTTGCAGTTGGTGGTGTAGTGGGTATTGGTGCCGGAAAAAGTATGATGAAGAATGTTTTACCTCAGAGTTCTTCGGATTTTATTTATGCCATTATTGCTGAAGAATACGGTATGATTGGCGCGTTATTTTTACTCTTTTTGTTTCTGTTATTGTTGTTCCGTATTTTGATAAATGCCAATAAATCAGAAAGTTTTTTTGGCCAATTGTTGATTTTAGCTATGGGCATACCTATCGTTATGCAAGCCTTTATCAATATGGGTGTTGCCGTTGCCTTATTGCCAGTAACAGGTCAACCGTTACCTCTCATTAGCAGTGGGGGAACATCACTTTGGATGACTTTTTTGGCAATCGGAATTATTCTTAGCGTAAGCGCCAACCGAAAAGCAGCAACACAAGAAAATGAGTATAACCCTTTAGCAGTACTAAGCGATGAAGCTTAAATGTATCATTTCGGGAGGCGGCACGGGAGGCCATATTTTCCCGGCATTGGCTATTGCCGATGAGATAAAAGTACAATTCTCAGAAGCTTCTATTCTTTTTGTTGGTGCCTATAACCGTATGGAAATGCAGCGTGTTCCCAAGGCGGGCTATCGCATTAAAGGACTGTGGATTTCGGGGTTTGATAGAAAAAATATGTTGCGCAATTTGTTGTTTCCACTAAAGTTAGGATGGAGTTTGCTACAAGCGTTTATTATTTTAGTTCGATTTCAACCTAATGTTGTTGTGGGTACAGGTGGTTTTGCAAGCGGACCTTTGGTTTTTGTGGCGTCCATGCTTGGAATCCCCTCTTTGTTACAAGAGCAAAATGCTTTTCCCGGTGTCACGAACAAACAACTTGCGCAACGCGCTCATGCCATTTGTTTGGGAAGTGCTGCTGCTCAGAATTTTTTTCCAAAAGTAAAATCTTTGGTGACTGGAAACCCAGTTCGCGCAGCGTTATTCGAAGATATTTCAAAGGCCGAGGCTTGTAAAATTTTAGGAATCGATACAAATAAATTTACCCTTTTGGTTATAGGTGGAAGTTTGGGTGCGCGAAAAATCAATCAACTTATCAAAAATCATTTACATGATATCCAACAATTCGACGTTCAACTCATCTGGCAATGCGGAAATCTTTACGCAACTGAATATCAACCCTTCGCAAACAAAAACACCCATGTGGTTCCGTTCATCGACCATATGTCCGCAGCATATACAGCCGCAGACCTTGTGGTCTCGCGCGCAGGTGCGCTAGCCATTTCGGAATTGTGTCTGATGGGTAAACCAACCTTGTTTATCCCATCGCCCAATGTGGCAGAAAACCATCAAGAAAAAAATGCGCAAGCACTTGTAGATAAACATGCCGCTAAAATGGTGGTAGAGCAAAATGCCGATGAAACGTTTTGGCCTTCACTTAAAACATTATTTGAAGATGAATCACAACGAATTTTACTTGGTGAAAACATCAAGTCGTTTGCACTTCCAAACGCGACAATAGACATTGTGAAAAAACTAAAACAACTCATTTCTCATGAATAAGGCACCAGTATTTTTTGTGGGAATTGGTGGTATTGGCATGTCTGGTGTTGCGCAATATTTCTTAGCACAGGGGCACCCTGTTGCAGGCTATGACCGCACCTTGACCCCGCTCACTGAAAAGTTAGTGGCACTAGGCGCAACGGTGACTGACAGTGAGGATGTTTCAAATATCCCATCAGCATTTAGAGACGCTACTAAAACCAAAGTGATTTACACTCCTGCAATTCCTCCAGATTCGCCTTTGTTGCACTTTTTTCAAGCGGGTGGATATACACTTCAAAAAAGAGCCGAAATCATTGGGGAAATTAGCGCAACGATGCCGTGTTTGGCCGTTGCAGGTACACATGGAAAAACGACCACAACATCGTTGCTAACGCATTTGTTACGTGCTAGTGGTAAAAAAATTACAGCTTTCTTGGGTGGAATAGCAGAGAATATTGGAAGTAATTTTTTACTAGAAGGGCAAGATGTAATGGTGGTAGAGGCTGATGAGTTTGATCGCTCTTTTATGCATTTATCCCCAACGGCAATTGCTCTTACTT
>Ga0209654_1000274_pt1 | contig 53353 bp, 53 predicted proteins | sample SaaInl1SG_22_DNA_FD_184646 | JGI IMG/M metagenome (GOLD analysis project Ga0209654, IMG submission 184646) | Marine microbial communities from expanding oxygen minimum zones in the Saanich Inlet - ESP_161SG_22_DNA (SPAdes) (version 2) | ecosystem: Environmental > Aquatic > Marine > Intertidal... | reverse complement strand
TGACCAATATAGCAGCAAGGATGGAAAGAATAAGGAACTGGAGAAGGCGCAACATTACCGGGGGCTACCTTCGCCTGTTACCGTGCTATCAGATGCCCCGCTATTCTGGTCATCCTCTGCTTTACGACCATCCTCTGTTTTACGAATAGTAATCAGCCCGGAAAACCATCCGGCCAGATTATCGATAGGCACTTCCACCCATTTCGGCAGCCACGCTTGATCTGTTCCAGAAATATCCGATACAGGCTCTCCGGGTTCTGCGCTTTTCTCTGATGCCGGACTTGCCGCCTTTGCTGTTTCAGAGGATATATTTTCGCTATTTTTCCGGGTCAGCCCTTCCAGCCAGTCTTGCTGATTTTGCTCTAACTTCCGGGCAAGGTTTTCAACCTCGGCACGCAGATTTTCTGTCAGGCTATTGGCTTGCTCAGTCAAACTTTCAATATCTTTTTTCAATGCGCCGCTCAGGCCTTGCTGGTCAATCACCGTTTGTGCCAGCTCGGTTTGGGCAGCGGTCAGGCTTTCCACCGCCACAGAGAGGGTTTCCACCCTTTGGCTTAATTCCTGCTGTTTTTCATTGGCCAGATTTGCGGTAAATACCGGCCACAGGGCAAGGGCTATCGCGCCCACAGATAGCCCCAGCGCGGCCGCGCTCATCACCTCTGAGCGACCAAAGCGCTGGCCAGATTTTGTGCTCCCCGCATCCCCATCTATAATGGTTTCAGACGCTGTAATTTCCGGCTCATCTGATGCTGATTGCCTGGAGTGTGTTTTGCGTTTGACCATCTGGATAATGCCCCTGCCAAATTTCGGCAGCCTTTCTGAAATGATAGCGCACAGATATTAGTATCTATAGGCTAACACATCTGGTCAATTTCCACTTTTAAATCTTTATCGTTTTTTACCGCGGCCCGGTTTCTGCCCAGTTACGGATATGTTCCAGCAAAGCCGGGCGGCTTATCTCCGGCGGGGCATTTGCGTTTAGACCCAGCTTATTTGCCGCCACCACCAGCGCTGGCGAGGGCACAAAAACCGTGACATCGGTTGCTGGAAATGCTGGATAATGCAGTGCCAGCCAGTCTGAGAAAAGCTGCAAGCTGCGTTCAGACATCGCGCATACCGCGACCATCTGGCCAGCGGCAACAGCCTTTTGAAAATCCACAGATTTATCCCTGTTTGGCATGGCTTTATAGAGGGTATGGCGGGTAACAGAACAGGGCGCGCCGGCCAGACCCGCCACAATATCCACCGCAATATCTGCCCCGCAAAGCCAGAGATAGCGCTGCCCGTCTCGCTGGCGGTTATTTTTATGGGAGGCCGTGATTTTTTCTATCAGGCTTCTGGCATCCCCCCCGGCCGCAACCAAATCTAAAAAAGCGGCATCGGCTAAAACCTGTTTTGTGCCGTTGCCCACACACCAGACCCGCCTGTTTTTTACAGGGATATCGGCTTTTGATAGAAATCTGGCGGCCTGTTTGCTGGTACAGACAAGCTCTGCTTTTGGCCGGGCAAGGATATCTGCAAATGCATCTTTCAGCCCGTCTGGATCTGGCTGGATAGACATCATCGGCAAGGCAAGCGCGGCCAGGCCCATTGCTTGTAAAAAAGCGGCATCCTCCAGACTATCTGGTTCCGGGCGCAAACTGAATATCACCGGCTTCGACATTTCCTGCCTTTATTCCTGCCTCTATTTCTGCCTTTATTTCTGCCTTTATTTCTGCCTCTGTTTCTGAAAGCACGTTTTATTTAGGGCAATTTTTTTGGGGCAATTTTTTTAGGGCAATTTTTTTTAACCTTGCCTGTTTAGGCCAGAAATCCACGCCCGCCACAGGCAGATAGTAATTCTTTTGCCAGCGCCTGTCCAAGGGCGGCTGCCTCTTGCTGGCCGGCATAGCTTTCTGCGCGAAAACACGTCGCCCCATCCAGCGACAATACCGCCCCTTGAAGATGCAAGCGGCCATCTGCTGTGATATCTGCCATTGCCGATATCGGTGTGCGGCATGACCCGTCCAGCCCGGCAAGCAGGGCGCGCTCTGCCATCACACATACCTGTGTTTCCTTGCAATTTAATGCGTGAACAAAAACAGTTGCTGCCGTGCTGCGTGCATCGCCGGTGCGCAGCTGTATCGCCAGCGCGCCCTGTGCCGCCGCCGTTGGCATCACCGCTTCATCCAAAGGCTGATAACCGCTATCGATATTCAGGCGCCGCAAACCGGCAACAGCCAGAATGATGGCATCAAACTCGCCTGCTGCCAGACGCGCCAGCCGACTATTCACATTGCCCCGCAACAGGCTGATACGCAAATCCGGGCGATAATGATGCAGACAGGCCGAACGCCGCACCGATGCGGTGCCAATATGCGCCCCTTTTGGCAACGCGTCCAAATCCGGATAAGGCCCGACCAGCGCATCGCGCCTGTCTTCGCGCGGCAAAACAGCACCAATAATTGTCCCGTCTGCAATGGTGGTTTCCATATCTTTCATGGAATGAACGGCTGCATCTGCCTGGCCAGATAATAATGCCGCTTCCAGGGCTTTTACAAATACGCCCTTGCCGCCCACCTCGACAAGCGGCCTGTCCAGCACTTCATCGCCTTTGGTGGACAGGCCAAGAATTTCTGTCCGGCAAGGCGATAACAAAGATTGTACCAGCTCTGTTTGTACCATCGCCAGTTGTGATTTCCGGCTGGCCAGAACAAGCGGTGCTTTTTCAAAAATGGAAAGCAGATTGTCTGTCATGCAGGTTTACTCTCATAGAATGGCCGGGGCTGTAAAGCCTCTATCACGCTATAGAGCAAGGTTATTCCGCAACTTCGGCATATTCTGATAGGGGCGGACAGGTACAGACCAGATTGCGATCCCCGAACACATTATCGATACGTGCCACAGGCGGCCAATATTTATCGATACTGACCTGACCTGCCGGCATACCGGCCAGATGGCGGTCATAGGGGCGTGTCCATGTTTCTGCCATCACCATTTCAGCAGTATGCGGGGCATTGACCAGCGGGTTATCTTCGGCTGGCCATTTACCCTGTTCCACCTGTCTGATTTCCGCCCGAATAGATTTCATCGCCTGAATAAAGCGATCCAGCTCCGCACGGCATTCGCTTTCGGTCGGCTCTATCATCAAGGTTCCGGCGACAGGAAAGCTCATGGTCGGGGCATGAAAGCCATAATCCATCAGCCGTTTTGCAATATCTTCTGCATCAATACCGGCGGCCTGTTTCAGCGGCCGGATATCCAAAATCACCTCATGGGCGACATGGCCGGTTTCCCCGGCATATAAAACTGCATAATCAGCGGCCAGCTCGGCTGCGATATAATTGGCATTTAAAATCGCTATCTGGCTGGCTTTACGCAAGCCATCCGAACCCATCATGCGAATATAGCTATAGGATATCGGCAAAATCAGAGGCGAGCCAAAGGGGGCGGCCGCAATTTGCCCTGTTTGTACCTGCCCCGATGATGCGGCGGCATCCCGGCCTGGTTCAAAATCATGATGCGGTAAAAACGGGGCAAGATGCGCGCCCACCCCGATAGGCCCCATCCCCGGCCCGCCGCCGCCATGCGGAATGCAAAAGGTTTTATGCAGGTTTAAATGGCTGACATCTGCGCCATATTTACCAGGCTGGGCCAACCCTACTTGCGCGTTCAGATTAGCCCCGTCCAGATATACCTGGCCGCCGGCCGAATGTACCCAGTCACAAATGGTTGTGATATCTTTTTCAAACACCCCGTGGGTAGAGGGGTAGGTTACCATCATGGCGGCCAGCTTGTCTTTATGCTGGTCAATTTTTTCGCGCAAATCTGCCAGATCAATATTGCCATTTTCATCACAGGCTACGACCACAACCTGCATTCCGGCCATCTGGGCAGAGGCAGGGTTGGTGCCATGGGCAGAAGCGGCAATCAGACAGATAGTTCTATCTGCCTCGCCGCGGCTTTTCAGATAGCTTCGGATAGCCAGCAATCCGGCATATTCGCCTTGCGCCCCGGAATTGGGCTGCATCGAAATAGCATCATAGCCTGTAATGGTACATAGCCAGTCTTTCAGCTCTTCTATCATAGAAATATAGCCAGCGGCCTGATCCGCCGGGCAAAAAGGGTGCATATTGGCAAATTCCGGCCAGGTAACCGGCATCATTTCTGCCGCCGCATTCAGCTTCATGGTACAAGAGCCAAGCGGTATCATGGTTCTGTCCAGGGCCAAATCCTTATCAGAAAGACGGCGTAAATAGCGCATCATTTCTGTCTCGGAGCGATAGAGATGAAAAACAGGATGGGTAAGATAGTCAGACTGGCGGCGCATTTCTTCGGGCAGGGTTTGTGCGTCCAGCTGGCTATCTATCTGACCGAAATCTGCTGTTACATCAAAAAGCTGCCATAAAGCTGTTACCGTATTGGCATCGCACGTTTCATCAAAAGACAGGGTGAGACCCTTTCGGGTCTGACGCAAATTAAACCCGGCCTTTATCGCACGGTCAGTTATCTCTTTTGTCTTGTCTGTCTCAATCAGGACAGTATCAAAAAATCTGTCACTTACCTGATAGCCCTTTTTTGCAAGGCCGCTTGCAAATATTTTTGCCAGCCGATGGGTGCGGGCAGCGATGTGATATAAACCATCCGGCCCATGCCAGACAGCATACATGGACGCCATAATCGCCAGCAGGGCTTGTGCGGTACAGATATTGGAGGTCGCTTTTTCGCGGCGAATATGCTGCTCGCGGGTTTGCAAGGAAAGCCGATAGGCCGGCTGGCCCTGACTATCTATCGACACGCCGATAATCCGGCCAGGCAACATTCTTTTATGGGCATCTGTGGTTGCCATAAAGGCCGCATGAGGCCCGCCATATCCCATAGGCACCCCAAAACGCTGGGCAGAGCCTATCGCCATATCTGCGCCCAGTTCGCCCGGCGGCACCAGCAAGGCAAGGCTGAGCAAATCACAGGCCATGATAACAAAACCGCCTGCCCCCTTCACCGCTTCAATCGGGGCTTTTACCTCTGCTATATGCCCATCTGTTCCGGGATAGGCCAGTATCACACCAAAATAGTCAGCGGCAGATAACAGGCTTTGCGGGTTGCCAACTTCCACCTGCCAGCCAAGCGGTTCTGCACGGGTTTTTATCACCTCAATGACCTGGGCATGACAATTTTCATCGACAAAAAATACATTGTTCCGGGACTTTGACACCCGCCTTGCTACCGCCATTGCTTCTGCGGCGGCGGTTGCTTCATCCAGAAGCGAGGCATTGGCCATATCAAAGCCGGTCAAATCGCAAATTATGGTTTGGAAATTTAGCAAGGCTTCCAGCCGCCCCTGGCTGATTTCCGGCTGATAGGGTGTATAGGCGGTATACCATGCCGGGTTTTCCAGAATATTGCGTTGCAGGACAGGCGGGGTAATTGTGCCATAATAACCCTGACCTATCAGCGATTTCAGCACGGTATTCTGGCCAGCAAATTTTTTCATTATGTGCAGCAGACTATCTTCAGAGGCAGGCGGGCAAACCTCCAGCCCTGCTGACATATGAATGCTTTTCGGCAATATCGCATCGGTCATCCTGTCCAGAGAGTCAAAGCCGATAATTTTCAGCATCGCCTCTATATCATGGGCAGCAGGCCCGATATGGCGTTGGATGAAATCTTCCTCGCGATGATGTTCTAGCTCGTGATACCGCATTGTTTTTCCTGTTCATTCTGGCAAGATTATCTTTTTTTCCTGTTATGCATTTCTATCTAGCTCACCAGTGCAAGATAGGCCGCCTCATCCATTAATTCATCCAGTACGCTGACATCCTCCAGCCTGATTTTAACAAACCATCCAGCGCCCATCGGCTCGGTATTCACCTGTGCCGGATCATCGCCCAGCGTTTCATTGATCTCGACAATCTCGCCGGTGACCGGGGCGTAAACCGAAGAGGCCGCCTTAAAGCTTTCCACGGTTGCCATCTCGCCGCCAGCGGTAACTTTTGTGCCAACTTCCGGCAGTTCAACAAAAACGATATCCCCCAGCTCGCTCTGTGCATGATCGGTGATGCCGATAGTGGCGACTTCGCCTTCCAGACGAATCCATTCATGCTCTTGGGTAAATTTTTCCATCTTTTAGCTCCTTATACATTCGCAAAATCTGACTTTATCAAAAACTATTTTTAACTGCCTTGCTGAAAACCTAGCTACCGCGATAAAAACGATGCGCCACAAAGGGCATATCACAGCGTGTAAGTGGCAAGCGCCTGCCGCGCACTTCGGCAAATACAGGCGCATCACTATTGGCAAAATCGCGGTCAATGCGCACCATCGCAACCGGCTGGCCAACCGACGGGGCAGGTGAGCCGGAAGTGACCAGACCTATTTGCCGGCCCCCTGCCTTACTATCAAAGACGGGGGTACCGCTGCGCGGCGGCACCCCTTTTGGGGCTATCACCCCTATCCGGCATTCGGCGCTGCCGCCAGCCAGCTCTGCCAGCGTGATATCTGCGCCAATAAAGCCGGCTTCACGCGCCCCGCCCTTGCGCCGTATTTTGGGAATAGACCAATGCAGACTGGCCGTCACCGCGCTGATATCTTCATCCATATCCTGGCCATACAGGCATAAACCTGCTTCCAGACGCAAACTATCGCGGGCAACCAGACCAGCCATTTGCACCCCCTCATTTTCAATAAGGCGGGTAACAAACCCCTCAGCCACTATTTCTGGCAAACTAACCTCAAAGCCATCTTCGCCTGTATAGCCAGAGCGTGATAATTCTATTTGCTGACCGTCAAATTCGCTGACCGCCACCTGTAAAAACCGCACCTCTTCTGGCAGGGACACCAGCTGTTCTACTGCTTTTGCCGCCGCCGGGCCCTGTACCGCGACAAGGGCGCGTTGCAGGCGCGATATCCCAAAGCCTGTCAGATGGCCAGCAAGCCAGCTTATATCTTTATCCGCACAGGCTGCATTAACCACCATCCGCACATAGCTTCCTGCATGGATGACCATCACATCATCCAGAATACCGCCTTGCGGGTTCAGCAATAATCCATAGCGTTGATGATATTCAGGTAAATCGATCAGATTTGCCGGGATAACCCCTTCAAGGGCGGCCAGAACAGGGGCGGCCTGACCAGAAGGGTGGGTGATATCGAGCTGTGCCATATGCGAGACATCAAAAACAGCCGCGCCCGTGCGGCACGCCATATGTTCTTTTAACGGGCCATCTGTATAGTTCAGCGGCATCATATAGCCGGCAAAAGGCGCCATGCGCGCCCCATGCGCAATATGAAAATCATTTAAACAGGTTGTTTTTTCTTCACCAGACAATTTGTGTCTTTTTTCATCCCTGATTTCCAGCATCCACCCTTTAAAATTAGAGCGGCTGCCATTCCTGGCCGCTATCCCCATAACGGCCTCTTCCCACATCATAGTTTTACGAATTTAACCATTGTGTGCAACCGTGATTTCACCTGTTAGGACAGTCAGGCTCATTTTTCTGGCAATCGGTCCTGACAGGCTGATTTACCCGCCGCTGTTAATCCTTTATAACCGGAATAAAACCGCCTGATATTGACGATGAAAGAACAGATTGTGCGCCGGGAACAGACCATTATTTTGGGGATCGAAAGCAGTTGTGATGAAACCGCTGCGGCGCTGATAGGCTCTAATCGCGAGATTCTGTCGCATCACATCGCTTCTTCTGCTGAAATTCATGCCAGCTTTGGCGGTGTTGTGCCGGAAATTGCTGCCCGCCAGCATCTGGATATCATTGACACGGTTATTGAAGCAGCCTTTGCCAGGGCCGGGCTGACCATGGCCGATATAGACGGCGTGGCCGCAACCGGCGGGCCTGGCCTGATAGGCGGGGTTCTGGTTGGTACCATGACAGCCAAAGCCATTGCCCATGCAAAGGGTCTGCCCTTTTTTGCCATTAACCATCTAGAAGGCCATGCGCTGACCGCCAGATTAACAGACGCGATATCCTTTCCCTATCTGTTATTGCTGGTTTCAGGCGGGCATACCCAGTTGCTGGCCGTATATGGAGCAGGACAGTATAAAAGGCTGGGCACTACAATGGATGATGCGGCCGGTGAAGCCTTTGATAAGGGCGCAGCTGTATTGGGGCTTGGCTATCCGGGCGGGCCTGCCATCCAGAAAGCCGCCCTGGAGGGCGATGCAAGGGCGGTTCGCCTGCCGCGCCCGCGAAAAGGGGCAAAAGATTGTCATTTTTCCTTTTCCGGCCTGAAAACCGCGATGGCACAAAAATGGGAAAAAACAGAGGATAAAAGCGCGTCCAGCCGCGCGGATTTTGCCGCCAGCTTGCAAGCGGCTATCGCTGATTGCCTGATAGACAGAACCAGGCGAGCAATGCAGGAATTTGTCGATGAAACCAACACCGGACAATTGGTCATTGCCGGCGGTGTGGCGGCCAATCTGGAAATTGGCACGCGGCTAAAAACACTGGCAAAAGAGATGTCCTTTGATCTGGTTATTCCGCCAGCTTACCTATGCACCGATAATGCGGCGATGATCGCCTGGGCGGGTCATGAATATATGGCGATGGACAGGGATACGCGCCTTGATTTTGCCCCGCGCCCGCGCTGGCCACTGGACAGCGATGCCCCGCCGCCGCCCGGCCGCGGTGTTCGCATCTAAAGACAGGCAAAGGGCGCACAGGCAGCTACAAGGCCAGCCCCATAATAACTTTTTGGAATAATTTTCTGGTTTTCACCCAAGCCGGCTTTATAATCAGGGATATGAGCGAAAAAGAAAATATTGTGGTAATTGGCGGCGGCGCGTGGGGATCGGCTATCGCCCATCAAATACGCAGCCACCCCCAAATTAACATAGAATTGCTGGTGCGCGCACAAACCACCGCAGAAGATTTAAAACAGGGCAAAGTGCGCCAATATCCCCAGCTTACCGGCTTGCCGGGCTTTGATGCGACCACTGATACAGCCTGCCTGAAACAGGCCGATATCCTGTATCTGGTTGTCCCTGTGGCTGCCCACCGCGATATGTTTGAGGGGATAAAGGCACATACATCCGAAAATTGCCCTGTCATATTATGCGCAAAAGGCTTGCTGCCAGACAAGGATAAGGGCGGTATTTTTCTGCAGGAATATGCAAAGCAAGAGTTGGGCAACCGGCCTGTTGCGCTCTTTACCGGGCCTTCTTTTGCCGATGAAGTATTATCGGGCTTGCCGACTGCCTTGCTGGCTGCCAGCAGCGATAGCGCCTTATCTGCACGGGTGGCTGGCCATTTTGCCCATAGCAAATTGCGTATCTATCAGGGACAGGATGTGATGGGAGCCGCCCTGGGCGGGGCGGTGAAAAATGTTATCGCTATCGCTGCCGGTATTTGTACAGGCCAAAAGCTGGGCGATAATGCCCGTGCCGGTCTGATAACAAGGGGGCTGGCCGAAACCATGCGCCTGGCCGAGGCGCTGGGCGCTGAACGTGCCACCATGTCCGGGCTGGCCGGGATAGGCGATCTGGTGTTATCTTGCAGTAATGATCATTCGCGTAATATGGCCTATGGGCTGGCCCTTGGCAGCGGGACAAAAATATCGCAAAAGCTGGCAGAAGGAAGACATTCTGCTGCCCATTTATGTGCCCGTGCAGACTATGAAAATATTGAAATGCCGGTTTGCGCGGCGGTGGATAAAATCGTTAATCACCATGCAGATATTCCAGCAACCATCACCGCGCTATTATCACGGCAAGCTGGACTGGAATAATCTGGCATCTATATCATTAAAATATATCTCTTTTAAAAAAACCCCCAATCAGGAGCGATAGAGCATGGCATACTGGCTTTTTAAATCCGAACCAAATACCTGGTCCTGGCAGAATCAGCTGGATAAGGGCGATATCGGGGAAGGCTGGGACGGGGTGCGCAACTATCAGGCTGGCAATAATATGAAAGCCATGCAAATTGGCGATCTGGGATTTTTCTATCATTCTGTCTCAGAAAAGCAAATTGTCGGCATTGTCGATGTGATAAAGCTGTGGCATCCAGACCCGACCGATGCCTCCGGCCGGTTTGGGATGGTTACTGTTCGGGCGATAAAATCCATGACCCGGCCGGTTAGCCTGGCAGAAATAAAGGCCGAGCCGCGCTTGTCGGAATTGGCACTGGTCAAACAATCGCGCCTGTCGGTTGTGCCAATTGGCGCGGCCGAATGGGATCTGTTACTGGAAATGGGCGATACCCGTCTGTAAACAGGCTTTTTTTCAAGTGTCCAGACTGCGCCTTTCCTTGAAAATCAGAAACAGATTACGCAGATAAATAAACAAGCCCAGCCCCTGACCACAAATGATCACCGGATCTTGCCGCCAAAGCGCATATAAAAACAGCACCAATCCGCCGCCGATCGAAAAATACCAGAAAGCCAGCGGGATAACAGACCGCCCCTCGCCTTCGGATTTCAGCCATTGGATGATAAAGCGCATCGCAAACAGCCCCTGACCGGCAAAGCCAATTATCAGCATCAACTGTTCGGGGTTAGTACCAATCGAGGCGGGCAGAAACGGTAACAGGCCGAGCAAAATTTGCCCGATAAACAGAGCCCCAGCGCCTATTATGCCCGAAAGTGCCTCTAACATTTAGCCTCTTGCCCCTGCTTTTTTCCCGGAAGCGGTTTTTGAAGATTTCCCGGAAGATTTTTTTGAAGATTTTTTTAAAGATGTTTTGCGCGCGTTATCTTCAATAACTTTCCCTGTTTTCGGCATCCGGCGCAACAGCCAGATAACCCCCAGCATATCTGAAATACCGACCAGCAACCTGTCCAGAATACCATATTTAGAACGGCCGCGCGCGCGCATTCTATGCCCGACCGGCACCGCGATAACACAGCCCCCCTCACGGCGCACCAGTGCCGGCATAAAACGGTGCATATGATTAAAAAAAGGAAGGTTAACAAAGATATCCCTATCGACCACTTTTAGCCCGCATCCACTATCGGGATGGTCATCTTTCAACAGGCTGCGTCTGAGCCATCTGGCCACCGCTGATGCCTGGCGGCGAAGGGCGGTATCTTTGCGGGTAACGCGCACCCCGCCTGCCATCCCCCTTGCCGGACGGGCAGCCAAAAGGGCAGCTTCCAGCGCCGGCAGATCAGACGGAATATTCTGGCCATCACCATCCAGAACCGCTATTAACGGGGCTTTGGCCGCCAGCAGGGCGGTGCGCACCGCAGCCGATTGTCCGGAACGATTTTGATGATGCAAAACCCGCAATTGGGGGATATGATTTTGGGCGTCTGCTAAATCTGCTGATGTGCCATCTGTACTGGCATCATTCACATAGATTATTTCAAACGGCCGGCCAGCATAAACAGCGGCAATCTCGTCTATCAGCGGGCGAATATTGCCCTGCTCGTTCATCACTGGCACCAAAATAGATATTTCAGGAATAGATATTTCAGGAACAGATTTTTCAGGAACAGATTTTTCAGGTGTCTGCTTGGAAATGCGCGCCATGATATGTGAACACCTGCTTTGATTTTTTTAACAAGATTATCGGCTGGTAAAAAATTTCTATATTCCTATAGACTGTCCGCTTGGCCAGTGTCAATCAGCCGCCCTTTTGCGCCGGCCGCATATTGGCCGTATGTTGATAGAAAAACAGGCGAATATTGCGCCCTTTTGAGATGTTTGTTCCGGCAAGCGTATCCCTGACCCCCAAATCCTGTTCCAGCTGCTGAGAGAGCTGGATAAATTCAGCACGGTGACGCTCTTCGATAATGGCCAGACCGTCCGGGGCTTCGGCCATAAAAAGGGCTGCCTGTTTAACATCAAGAAGCAAAATATCCTGACCCAGATGAAAGACAGCCGAAGGTTCGTGATAGCCAACCAGTGCAATCGCCGCTGGCCGGCTGGGCAAGCTGGCAATATGGGCTTTCAGACGATTGGCAATATGGATCTGGGACAGGCTGGCAAACAGGCCGGCAATCAGCACCAGATGCAGGGCTATCCCCGCCCCGCAAATCGCCAGTAAATCACCTAGCTGCCGGCCGCGATACCAGCCCCAAAGCCGCCATAAAATAAAGCTGACCAGCAAGCCGGCAAGCATCGCAAAGATAAAGGCCGACCCGCCGGACTGTCCGCCATAGGTTATCGCCAGCCAAAAGCTGGCCCCGGCAAGAACCAGCCCCCACAACACCGCCAGGCCATAGCCTGTCAGGACAAGGAAACGCTGGATGCGGCCGGGCGGGGCAAGCGGGCTGAGCAGCGCATTGGCAATTAACAATGCAAGGGCAGGCAAAACTGGCAGGATATAATGCGGTAATTTGGTGGGCACCAGCTCTATTACCAGCCAGTATCCCGCCAGCCAGGCAAAACAAAATCGGCTGGCAGGATGGCGCAGCATATCGCGCCCTTGCGTGAATAAAAATCCGGCAAAGGCAATGCCTGGAAAAAATAACAGCCCAAGCAAGCCAAAATAGGTACCAAAAGGCGCACCATGCGATTCCTGTCCCGATTGCACTTTCGAGATAAAATCACCGCGAATAGCAATATCCAGAAACGCCCCGTCTGTTTGATAGGATACCGCCACCACCCAGGGCAGGGTGATAATCGCCAGAATAAAAATACCACGAATAAACGCCAGATGGACAAGCCATTTTACCTGCCTGTCCAATAGGGTCAGCCCCGCGATTGTGGTCAGGGCAATCAGCGGCGCAATCGGCCCCTTGACCAGAATGCCTATCGCCATGAACAGCCAAAACCCGACGAACAGGCGGCTGGCAACCGGCGGCCCGTCCGATAGCTGATAATGCTGATAAAGCTGCCATAGATAAAATTGCTGGCATAAAATAACCGCCAGTAATACCGCATCTGTCTTGGCAAGATGGGCTTCGGCTATCATCACCGGGCTGGCGGCCAGCAATAAAACCGAAATGATAGGCAGAAAACGCAAATCCGGCCACATCCGCACGCCCAGCCGATAGGTCAGGACAAGCGCAGCCAGCATGGCCAGCAAAGATGGCAGGCGATAGCTGGCAATATCAAAATGACCAAAAATAGCCGCAGAAGCAGATTGCAACCAATAGATAGCAATCGGTTTTTTTGCCCGCATTTCATCCATAAAATAGGGGGTGATCAGATCGCCGCTCAACAGCATTTGCTTGCTGGCCTGGGCAAAGCGGGCTTCATCGCGGTCAATGACTTCCAGGCTTTGATGGCCTATCAGCACCGCCAGAAAAATCCCGGCCAGCACTATCCAAAAAACAGGGCGACGAGGGGCTATCTCTGCCAGCCAATATTGCCAGTTTTCGCTAAATGATTTTCCGGATAAGCGCATCGCTGCCCATCATTGCCTGTATAGGGTTATTATCTGTTTTTTATTCTTGTCCAACCCTATCGAAAATAGCCCCGCACCGCTAGCAAAGAGATAGGCCATAGGCGATAATAGTATTTTGAAATTTCTTTAAATCAGCATAAAAGCGCAGATGATGAAATTATCCCGCCCAACAGATAAAAATATTCCTGTCTTGCCGGATACCAGCTATTCGCATATCTGGGCGCTTTCCTGGCCTGTTATGGTATCTACCATGACCGTGCCGCTGGTAGGCGCAGTGGATGTTGCGATGATGGGGCATTTGCCTGATCCGGCTTTTGTTGGCGGGGTGGCACTGGGCGGTTTGATATTCGGGGCAATTGTTCTGGCTTTCAGCTTTTTGCGGATGGGAACAACGGGTCTGACCTCACGCGCGCTGGGGGCAGGCCAAACAGATGAGGTCAGCCATATCTTTATCCGCAGCCAGCTTATTGCCCTGTTGGGAAGCGTCTTTTTTATCCTTGTTCATCCATTGATTCTTCTGCTCGCTATGCATTGGATAGATACCTCGCCTGCCGCCTCTGCCCATATGGACAGCTATTTTTCCATTCGGATATGGGGGCTGCCTGCCACGCTGGGCAATGCGGTGATGATAGGCTGGCTGTTTGGCCAGCAAGCCATGCGGCTATGTATGACCCAGCTTATCTTTATCAATATTGTGAATATCGCGTTGAATTTTATTTTTGTGCTGGGGCTGGGCATGGATATAGACGGGGTGGCAACTGCCTCGCTGGTCGCAGAATGGGCAGGCTTTATCCTGATGTTTTTTATTGTCCGCGCCCAGCCCGGCCGCTTTCCCTTACGCCTGAACAGCCTCGATAAAACCATCTTTTTTGCCAGAGATAAATGGCTGGGTATGTTTAAAATTGCCCGCGATTTAAGCGCACGTACCTTGCTGTTATGGGCGGTAGAAGCCCTTCTTTTATCCAAGGCGGCCAGTAGCGGCGATATCTCGCTTGCGGCGATACAGATGATGCTGGTGATCTTTGGCTTTATCGCTTTTGGCCTGGATGGATTTGCCCATGCCACCGAAGCGCTGGTCGGGGCGGCGATTGGCGCAAAAAGCCGCGCCAGGCTGAGACTTATTTTGCAGCGCACCACTTTATTAGCAGCGATTGCCGCAGGTATCATGGCGGCCATTTTATATGTTTTTGAAGGGCTTATTCTGCCCATTCTGACCGGGCAAGCCCCCTTGCAAGCGGCCATTTCAGATCTATGGCTGTGGTGTGTTTTAATTCCGCCTGTTTCTTTTTTGGCCTTTCAGATGGACGGTGTTTATGTCGGGGCGGCGGCCAGCCATTATATGCGGAACGGGATGCTGGTATCCTTTATCCTGTTTGCCGGGCTGGTTCATACATTCGGCTGGGCAGGGCTTGACGGGCTGATGTTCGCCTTTATTGTTTATCTGCTGGCCAGAGGGATTTATCTGGCACTGTATTTACGCCAGATGTTTGCCCGATATATTGATGAGGAAAATATTGATATATCGCGCTGATGTGCAAGAGGCAAAATGCAACACAGCATGATTTTTATAATTTTAGCACCAAAGCAAATGGATAGAAGATGTCAGTTCTGGAATATCAATCCGGTATAACCACCCCGAAAAAAGATAGCCGGCCGCTTTATATTATTCACCTGAGCCAGTTTGATAACTGGCTGAACAGCCTGTCTGATACCGCCCGAAACTGGGTGCGCGCAACCGCCATGCCGGCAAAGGTCGCAAGCTGTATCCCCCTGCCGGATACCGATGGCCATATTCAGGCCGCCGCATTGATAATCGATGAGAATATTATCTGGCAGAGCGCTATGGCCGCCAACACCCTGCCAGCCGGAAGCTGGATAGCCGATATGGGGTTTGCAGAACAGGCCTGCCCGGCCGATATTCAGCTTGGCTGGGGGCTGGCACAATATCATTTCGCCCCGCATAAGCCGGAAAAATCGGCCGACCGCAAAGCGTTGCTGGCTATCGCAAAAAAAGATCAGGATAGGGCGGTGGATGCACAAGTGAGGGGTATTCATATTGTGCGTGAAATGATCAATCAGCCTGCCAATAAAATGACCCCGCAAGGCATAGAGGCAGCGGCAAAGAAAATTGCCCAGACCTTTTCTGCCAAAATAAAAGTGACCAAAGGCAAAGTGCTGGAAAGCTATGCCCCTGCCATTCATATTGTCGGGCGGGCAGCTGAAATTCCGCCCCGCCTTATCGATATGAGCTGGGGCGATAAGGGCCCTGTGATTACGCTGGTCGGCAAAGGCATCAGCTTTGATTCAGGGGGGCTGGATATCAAACCTTCCAGAGCGATGGAGATGATGAAAAAGGATATGGGCGGGGCAGCCCATGTTCTGGGGCTTGCCGCTGCGCTGATGGCCGCAAAGGTCAATATCCGTTTGCGCGTTTTGGTCGCGGCAGCTGAAAATGCCATATCAGAACGTGCGATGCGCCCGCTTGATGTTATTGATACCGCTGCCGGCATTGCTGTAGAGGTTGGCAATACAGATGCAGAAGGACGGCTGGTTCTGGCAGATGCCCTGCATTACGCCCTGCATGATAAAGACCATCCCAGCCCCGATTTTGTAGTTGATTTTGCCACGCTGACAGGGGCGGCACGGGTCGCACTGGGCACTGAATGTCCCGCGCTGTTCTGTAACCATCCCGGCACCGCCCGGCAATTAATGGATTTGGGCGCCAGCCTGGATGACCCGCTCTGGCAATTGCCGTTATTTGAAGCCTATGATCGGTTTTTGGATGCCGGACAGGCCGGGCTGTCCAGTACTGGTCATTCCGGTTTTGGCGGGGCGATTACGGCCGCATTATTCCTGCGCCGGTTTGTTGGCAAACAGGCCGATTGGGCACATATTGATGTGATGGCCTGGAATTTATCCAGCCGCCCCGGACGGCCAAAGGGGGGCGAGGCGATGGGCTTGCGCACCCTGTTTGCCTTTATTCAGGAACGGGCAAAAAAACCGGCCAAAAAATAACGCTGATTAATAGCCGCGCTTTTTATCGACCAGATTGGACAGGGGCTGGTTATTGGCGGCGGCTGTTATCGCGGCTGCCACCTGGGCGGCGGCGGTATCGGGATTAGTTTGGGCGGCCACATGCGGCCAGATGGTAATGGCTGGCTCTTCCCAGAAAGGATGGTCAGCCGGCAGCGGTTCTGTTGCAAACACATCCAGACAAGCCCCGGCCAGATGACCAGAGCGAATAGCAGCGAGCAAATCCGGCTCTACCACCTGTTTGCCGCGCCCGCCATTAATGAAATACGCGCCTTTTTTCATCTGCGCAAAACTCTTGCTATCAAACAAATGGGTGGTTTCGGGCGTCAGGGGCAAAATACAGACATGGATATCGCAGCTGGCCAGTAAATTTTCAAAGCCCGTGCGGCCATGGGCAGATTTTATCGGCTCTGGAAACTGGCGCTCGCTGCGTGACCAGCCAGATACATCAAAGCCCAGCCCGGCCAGACGCCGGGCGATCTCAAGGCCGATTGCCCCCATCCCGTACACCGCTACCGGCAGATTTCTGGTTTGACGCTGATCGCACCCTTCAAAGCGTTTTTGTTCTGCCATCTTGCGGTAATAGGGGCCATCACGCAGATGATCGAGAATAGCCAAAATCACCCATTGGCTGAGGGCATGGGACATATCCGGGTCAACCAGGCGGACAATAGCTGCCTGTTCCGGCAGATCGGGATCCGAGATTAAATGATCAACGCCCTGCCCGAGCGAGATAATCACTTTTAAATTGTCCAGCGCGGCCAGCCGGCCTTTTGGCGGATACCAGACAAGGGCAAACTCACAGCTCAGAGCCGCCTCTTCTGTTAACGGAACAAGCGTGCATGGGCCCAGCCTATCGCTCAGGCAGGCTTGCCACCATTGGCGCTTTTCTGTGCTGTCTGTATTATCGTAATAGGCAATTTTAATCGCATTATCTGTCATGGTTTTTGCTTTATCTGGCCAAGATAGGTCAGCGCCTGTGCATGCAAGCTGGCATTGCCAGCAGCCAGAATAGAGCCATCGCCATCCAGGCGAACCGGCACACCTTGCCAGTCTGTTACCACCGCACCGGCGGCCTGCATCACCGGGACAAGCGCCATAATATCATGCGGGGCAAGTTTATCCTCTACCACCAGATCAAGGTGACCGGCGGCCAATAGCCCATAATTATAACAATCCCCGCCATAATGGGTGGAGCGGCACGCCGCGCTTAATTTCTGAAAAATCTGCCAGCCCCTGTTGGTAAAGGCTTCCGGGCTGGTAGTGGCGATATGGGCATTTGCCAGACTATCTGTCTGGCGCGTTGCCAGCTTTTTTTCCTGTCCGCCGGAAAGTAAAAAAGCCTCGCCCCCTCTGGTGATATAGGTTTCATCCAGAGCCGGCATATCTATCAGCCCGCAAATCGACATCCCCTGATAAGAGAGCGCGATCAATGTGCCAAATAACGGCTTGCCGATAATAAAGGCTCTGGTGCCATCAATTGGGTCTATCACCCAGCAATAGGACTGGCTGGCCTGTCCGCCCTCTTCTTCACCAATAATGGAATGGTTTGGAAATCTTTGTGTGATTGCCGCGCGCAATGCCGCTTCCACAGATTTATCAGCAATGGTAACCGGGCTATCATCTGCTTTTTGCAGAACATCCAAATCACTGCGGAAATATTGCGCGATAAGAGGCCGAGATATCGCTGGCAGCTCTGCCAGCAGTGCCTCAGCCTCTGCTATTATGTTAGGCTCTGCGCTCATTGCGCGAGCTGGCTGGCCTCTGCAGCGATATCTGCATCAGATGGCAGAGCAGCAGGGCTATCTGCCAGACTGCGCAAATAGGCAATCATATTGGCTCTGTCTTGCGGCTTTTTCAGGCCGGCAAAATTCATCTTTGTACCTGCCAGATAGGCTTTTGGCTTATACAGAAAACCATTTAGCGCCTGATAATCCCAATTGCCATCCATTTCTGCCAGAGCCGTGGAATACCCAAAACCGTCCACCGCGCCTTTATCTGCATTGACAATATTCCACAAAGCAGGCCCCACCTTGTTCTGGCCGCCCTTATCAAATACATGACAAGCGGTACATTTTTTCCCAACCTTGATACCGGCATCCACATCTGCTGAAGCCAGCAAGGCCAAAATAGGTTCAGGGCCCTGTTTGGCAGCCGGGGCCTCTGTGCCTGTGCTGGCAACCTGCACCTCAATCGGATAGGCATTTTCTGCCAATTCCTGATGCGGTACCAGCATTTCTGAAATCTTGTAGCCAGCCATTGCCAACAAGGCTGCCAGCAAGAACCCAGCCGCAACTTTGTTAAATTTGAGATCGTCCATTCTTTGAATATCCCCACCGTTGGTATGTAAATTTTGGTATGTAAATTTGCGTTTTATTCCCATGAACGCAAAAGCGGTTTTATAAAAACCGTAAAATCGTCCTTATGCCTGATTGTGATAACGCAATTTTCCATTGCTCTCAAGCCCTTCAACCGCCAGATCACTGCTTTTCCTTTGCGTGATCCGTCAAATTATGAAAAAACCTGTAATATGACGATAAAAAATGACCCTATTTTAACCCTTATTCCAGCGCGTATGCGTGCCACCCGACTGCCAAACAAACCGATGCTGGATATTGCTGGCCGGGCGATGATTGTGCATGTCTGGGAACAGGCGATGCGTGCCAAAATTGGGCCGGTATGTGTGGCAACCGACAGCCAGGATATCGCCGGCTGTATTGAGGCAGAAGGCGGACAGGCCATCCTGACGGATGCAGAACTACCTTCCGGTTCGGATCGAATTTATCAGGCGTTGCAAAAATCGCCTGAATTTGCCCAAACAGAACAGGTGATTAATTTGCAAGGCGATTTGCCGGAACTGGATCCCGGCCTGTTGCACAAGCTGGCAGATTTATTGCGCGAAAACAAATGGGATTTAACTACCCTTGTTGCCCCGATGCGCGCTGAAGATGCAAAAAAATCGCAAATTGTCAAAGCGGCTATCAGCTTTCCGCAGGGGTCTGGGAAAACTGGCCGCGCCCTGTATTTCAGCCGCGCAGCCATACCAGATGGGGATGCCCCTTTTTATCATCATATCGGGCTATATGGCTGGCAGGTTTCGGCATTGAGGAAATTTGTATCCCTGCCGCCCTCGCCATTAGAGCTATCCGAGAAGCTGGAGCAGTTGCGCGCACTGGAAGCCGGGATGAGCATCGGGGTAGGGGTGGTTGACCATGCCCCTGGCGGGGTCGATACACAAGAAGATCTGGACGAGGTGCGCAACCGTTTTGCCCGTTGAAAAAAGGGACATTCAATCAACGGTAATCCGGACAATATAAAGGCCGGACAATATAAAGGCCAGACAATATAGAGGCCGGAGAATATAAAGGCCGGACAATATAAAAGCCGGACAATATAAAAGCCGGACAATATAAAAGCCGGGTGATTTGCAATAAATTATCATTTAGGGCAGAAAGATCATGGGCTGGATTGCCCGCCGACATTTTTTAGAAGAAAACAGGAAATATATCATGGCCAGGGGTAAAAAAATCGCATTTCAGGGTGTGCCGGGTGCCTATTCACATCTGGCCTGCAGCGCGGTCATGCCGGAGGCACAAACGCTGGCCTGCAGCAGCTTTTCAGAGATGATTTTAAGCGTTCAGCAGGGCAAGGCGGATTTTGCCATGGTGCCGGTGGAAAATTCCACCGCTGGCCGGGTAGCGGATATCCATCATATTCTGCCCGAATCAGGCTTATATATCATTGGCGAGCATTACCAGCCTGTTGAACATAAATTGCTGGCAATAAAAGGCGCAAGGCTGGAAGATATTACCGAAGTGCACAGCCATGAACAGGGGCTGGCACAATGCCGGAAATCGCTGGAAAAGCTGGGTATAAAACCGGTTATTCACGCCGATACCGCCGGGGCGGCAAAAGATATTGCCCTGTTGGGCGATCCCAATGTGGGGGCGATTGCCTCTGCCCTTGCGGCCGATATTTACGGTCTGGACATTCTGGGTGCCGATATTCTGGACAGCAATACAAATACCACCCGTTTTCTGATTATGGCACCAAAGCCGCATATGCCGGCAAATACATCCCTGCCGGCCATCACCACGCTGATTTTTGAAGTACGCTCCGTGCCCGCAGTATTATACAAGGCGCTGGGCGGATTTGCCACGAACGGGATCAATCTGACTAAAATCGAATCCTATATGAAAGATGGCTCTATGCAGGCCGCCCAATTTTATATTGATTGTGAAGGTCATGTTCAGTCCGAGGCGATGGTGCGCGCCCTTGAAGAATTGCGGTTTTATTGCAAGGATGAAGGGGTGCAGATTTTAGGCACATATCCTGCCAGCCCATCGCGCCGGATAGCCGGATAACCAAACAGCAAGACAGGAAAAAAACTTGTTTCTGTTGCCCGAATAGCGCATAATCCGCGCTGGAAGGCTGGGTGGACGATTATCTGCGCTCACCCTGGCGAGATCCGAAAGGAAGCAGCCAAAGCATAGTTTGAACGGGTCATCCAGTCTTTCATATTTCCCCCCTTGCCTGCCACACGACAGAATATAAAACCCATAAAGCGATGCGCCTTGAGCTAAAACCGCTCTCATAATTCTGGTCATGGCTTTCACAAGATGCTAGTTTTGCATGTATGAGCGAGCAAACATCCACACCCTACCGCGTTCTGGCGCGTAAATATCGCCCGGACAGTTTTGAGACGCTTATCGGACAAGAAGCCCTTGTGCGCACCCTCAGCAATGCGCTGGCACTTGGCCGGTTGGCTCATGCCTTTGTGCTGACAGGGGTGCGCGGCATCGGCAAAACCTCTACCGCCAGAATTCTGGCAAAGGGGCTGAATTGCGAAGGAAGTGATGGTACAGGCGGACCTACCCTTAGCCCATGCGGGGTGTGCCAGCATTGCCGCGATATTGCCAGCAGCCGGCATATTGACGTGCTGGAAATGGATGCGGCCAGCAATACAGGGGTGGATGATGTACGCGAAATCATTGACGGGGCGAATTATCGGCCGGTCTCTGCCCGCTTTAAAATCTATATTATTGACGAGGTGCATATGCTCTCGCGCAATGCCTTTAACGCCTTGCTAAAAACGCTGGAAGAGCCGCCGGATAATGTCAAATTCATCTTTGCGACTACCGAGATTCGCAAAGTCCCGGTCACTATCCTGTCGCGCTGTCAGCGATTTGATCTGCGCCGTGTTCCGCAAGAAATGATGATAACCCATCTGGCCGGTATCGCTGAAAAAGAAAGCATTGAGGCAGAGCAGGGCGCGCTGGCACAAATTGCCCGCGCCTCGGAAGGCTCGGTGCGTGATGCGCTCTCGCTACTGGATCAGGCGGCTGCGATGGGCGCAGACAAAATTGAAGAAACGGCCATTATCGATATGCTGGGTCAGGCCGAAACTTCCCGGATTTTGGCTATTCTGGATGCCTGTTTTGCTGGTAATACAGCCGAAGCCGTTGATTTGTTCAACGCAGCAGATGCGGGCGGGGCAGAAGCGGAGACCATGCTGGCCGATATGCTGGATATTCTGCATCAGGCCAGCCTGATAGCCGCAGGAGCAACACCGGCTGACCTGCCAGAAGATCAGCTAAACCAGCTACGCAAAATGGCCGATATGGGAATCGCCAAATTAGGCCGGGCCTGGCAATTGATGCTCAATGGCCATCGCGAGCTAAAAGATGCCCCCAGCCCAAAGGCGGCTGCCCAGATGGTTCTTATCCGGCTGGCCCATTTAGCGCCCATGCCCACCCCGGCAGATATCATCAAAAACTTGCAGGAAGATACAAGCCCCCCCTTACGGCCAGCTGGCCCAGCTGCTGTCCGCCAGCCAACCCCGGCCAGCCCGCCTGCTGCGCCGGCGAATATCGCTGCCCCGGCCAGTGTTCAGGAAACACCTTTATCCGCGCCATCTGGTAACGCGCCAGAAGCGCCCGTATCAGATATTTCTGGCAACAGCCTGCCAGCAGAGCCCGCCCCGATTGCAGCAGATAACGAGATATCATCGCCTGTGCCTTCTTTTACCAGCTTGCGCGATATTGCCAGCTATTTTGAAGAACAGGGCGCACAGATACTTGCCGCACGGATAAAGCGCCATCTGCGTCCGGTCAGCATTAGCGCACAAAAGCTGGAAGTGATGATAACAGGCGATAATGCCGAGGATTTACCCCAACAGCTTGCCAGGGCTTTATCTGAAGCAAGCGGCTCGGCATGGCTGGTTTCTGTCAGCGAGACAGGCGGCGGCAAAACCATTGCCGAAGAAGATGCCGATAAAGACGTTAAAGAAAAACAGGCAGCAGAAGACCTGCCTCTGGTCGCCCGTGTATTGGAAATATTTGACGGGGCGGAAATCACCGCTATCAAGGCGATGGATGCCACCCCTGTCCGCGAAGGCGAGGCAGCTATAGAAGACACAGAAGAAGAAGGGCTGCCCCCTGAAACATCCAGCCAAATGAGGTAGGTAGTAAAATGCGTAATATTGGTGGCATGATGAAACGTGTTCAGGAAATGCAGGAAAAAATGCAAAGCCTGACAGCCGAGATGGAGGCCAGCCGATTTGACTGTTCGGTGGGTGGCGGGGCTGTGGTCGCGGTAGTTTCCGGCAAGGGCGAGCTGGTCGATCTGGCTATCCGGCCAGATGCGATAGATGCACAAGATACCGAAATGCTGTCTGATTTAATCAAGCTGGCGGTAAATAATGCCCGGGCAGAAGCCGAAGCCAAAAAAGCCGAAGCCTTGAAAGAATTGACAGGCGGGCTGCCCCTGCCGCCGGGTATGTCCCTGCCTTTTTAAAAAAGCTGCCAATTCCCCCCCTTGTTCAGATAAAAGACAAAATAATAGGTAAAAAATGCCGGAAACGCCCCTTGATCAGCTGATAAAGCGTTTATCGCGCCTGCCGGGTCTGGGCCCGCGTTCGGCGCGGCGCACGGCTCTGTTTCTGCTGAAAAATCGTGACCAGATGATGTTGCCTCTTGCCGCAGAGATGGATCATGTTGGCCGCCATGTCCGTGTATGTGTGGAATGTGGCAATCTGGATATGCAGGATAAATGCAGCCTGTGTCTAGATGGGCGGCGCGATCAGAGCCGTTTATGTGTGGTAGAGGATGTCTCTGATTTATGGGCCATTGAACGGGCGGGTATTTTTTCCGGCCTGTATCATGTTTTGGGCGGCACGTTAAGCGCCCTGGATGGGCGCGGCCCGGCAGAGCTGGGTATTGACCGGCTGGTCATGCGCGCCAAATCCCTGCACAAGGCAGAAGACAGACAGCCAGAAGTAATTTTAGCAACCTCTGCCACTGTAGATGGGCAAACCACCGCCCATTATATTGCTGAAAGGCTGGAAGCCCAGGGGCTATCCATCACCCGTCTTGCCCATGGCGTGCCGGTCGGGGGCGAGCTAAATTTCCTGGATGATGGCACGCTGGCTCAGGCGATGAAAGCCAGAACCGCTCTCTAGTTGAAGTCTGAACCTGGTCTAAATTTGATCCTGGCCAAAATTTGACCCTGGCCAAAATTTGATCAGGGCCTCTATTGTTCCTCGCTATTATTTTCCTGGCTATTATTTTCCCGGCTATTATTTTCCCGGCTATTATTTTCCCGGCTATTATTGGCCGCAGACAGCAAATCCTGCGGGCTGGAAACCACTGTTTTTACCTCATCTGTTGCCACATCATAATCTTCGATACGCCGCCCGCGATTGCTGATTTTTCCAGTGGAAGTTTTGATTTCCTGAACATCTTTTTGTGCCAGATCGAAATGTTTGCCCAGATTATCCACCCGCTTATCCAGCCGGGTCACATCGCCTACCAGCATCCCGATTTCCTTTTGAATAAGGGCTGTTTGTTCGCGCATCCGTGCATCTTTTAATATTGCCCGAACGGTGTTCAGGGTGGCCATCATGGTTGTCGGAGAGACAATCCAGACCCGCGCATCATAGGATTTTTCCACCACATCCAGCATATTGGCATGCAGCTCTGCATAAACCGCCTCGGATGGCAGAAACAGACAGGCTGATTCGGCTGTTTCGCCTGCGATGATATAGCGTTCCTTTATATCCTTCACATGTTTCAGCACATCCATTCCCAGCTGTTTTCGTGCCGCCTTTCGGCCATTTTCGTCTTTGGCATTTTGCATCTGGTGCCAGGCTTCCAGTGGAAATTTTGCATCAATGATGATATCGCCCGGCGGGTTAGGCAGCTTTAGCAAGCAATCTGCCCGCCGCCCATTGGAAAGCTGAACCTGAAATTCATAGGCATTTGGCGGCAAGACATTGCGCACCAGATTTTCCAGCTGTACCTCGCCAAACGCGCCTCTGTCTGTTTTATTGGCCAGAATATTATGCAGCTGGGTCACCTGTCCGGTCAGCTCGCCTATCTTGGCATTGGCCGCATCAATCACCGCCAGACGAGCGGCCAGATCGCTGAGGTTTTTGTGGGTTTTTTCTGTTTGCTCTTGCAGGGAATTGCCCATCCGCGCGCTCATACCAGACAGCGATTCTTCCAGCCTTTTGGAAAGAGAGGCCATCTGTTCAACATGGCCTTGCTGTTGCTGCTGCGAGAGCTGGGCAAGCTGCGAGAGCTGGCCGCGCAATTCCGATAAATCCAGCGAGGCGGTTTCAGCCCCTGCCGGTTTTTGGCGAAGGATAACAAACAGCCCCAGGCCAACAGCCCCTATGGCTATCAAAATAGCGATGGCGATAATCATGATAAGGGTCTGGCTATCCATTTCTTGTACCTAGCATTTTTTGACAAAATTTTCATCTGCAAATTACCGATACCCTGTCGCGGGGCAGGCTTTAGAACAAACCTTGCGAAATAGCGGCAGTTTATCCATACTCCGCACAACAAAAATGTGATTTTATATTAGAGGTGAATTTGTAATGGCTTTATTGCCGATTATTTTAACGCCTGAGCCTGTATTGCGCCAAACCGCCCGGCCAGTTGAGGCCATTACCGATGATATTTTGGCGTTGCTGGAAGATATGGCCGATACCATGTATGATGCGCCGGGCATTGGTCTGGCCGCCAATCAGGTAGGCCGTCTGGAGCGCGTCATTGTCATGGATTGTGCCAGAGAGGGCGATGCCCCGGAATTATGGAAAATGATCAATCCGGAAATTATTTCCAGCTCAGAGGAAACCGCCAAACTGGAAGAGGGGTGTTTATCTATCCCCGGCCATAATAGCGAGGTCATACGTCCGGCTGAAGTGCAGGTGCGCTATCTGGGCATTGATGGCAATATCCATGAGATGCAGGCAGAAGGGTTGCTGGCAGCCTGTGTCCAGCATGAAATTGATCATTTAAACGGTGTTTTATTTATCGATCATATCTCGCGCCTGAAACGCGATATGATATGGCGTAAAGTCCTGAAAGAGGCTAAAGCCCGGTCATGACACAATCTGAACAAGCGGTAATGACAAGGCAAAAAACCCGTATTGTTTTTATGGGTAGTCCGGAATTTTCAGCCCCCAGCCTGAAGGCGCTGCATGAGGCGTTTGAAGTGTGCGCGGTTTATACCCAGCCGCCACGCAAATCAGGGCGCGGCATGAAAACCCGCCCCACTGCCATTGGCGAGCTTGCCGCCTTGCTCGGCTTGCCCTGTTTCTGGCCGGAAAGCCTGCGCGGCAATACAGAGGAAATCGGTCGTCTGAAAGCCTTTAAGGCAGATGTTTTTGTGGTCATCGCCTATGGGCTTATCCTGCCGCAAGAGGTGCTGGATATCCCGCCTTTGGGCTGTATCAATGGCCATGCCTCATTATTGCCGCGCTGGCGCGGGGCAGCCCCTATTCAAAGAGCGATTGAAGCAGGTGACAGCCAGACAGGCATTTCAATTATGCAGATGGAAGCCGGGCTGGATACAGGGCCTGTTTTAATGGAACAGGCGATAGAATTATCCAGAGGTACCCCTGCCGGCCAGCTGCATGACAGATTGTCCGAGCTGACCGCAGAAATGATGATAGAGGCCATTAACGCACTGACCAGTGGACAGGCAATCAAAACCCCGCAAAAACAACAGGGCGTAACCTATGCCGATAAAATCACCAATGCAGAAACCTGTCTGTCTTTTGATATGCCAGCCGATATATTGGCACGCAAAATAAGCGCCTTTAGCCCCTTTCCGGCGGCATCGGTTGAAACAATTTCCGGCACCTTGAAATTATTGGCCGCTATCCATCTGGAGGGGGAAAAACATCACGGCGCGCCGGGGCGTTTTCTGGGTCGCGGGGAAAATGAGGGAATAAAAATCGCCTGTGCAGACCAAAGCATATTGGAGCTCACCTGGCTAAAACCGGCTGGCAAACAGGCCATGAGCGGCCATGCTTTTTTAAATGGGCAAGGCTGGCAAAGCGGCATCTCTATCGAAAGGGCAGGCAGATGAGCCAGCCAGAGACACGAGCAGAGACCCGGGCAGAAACACAGGCAGACACGCACCGGATGCTGATCACCATTGAATATGATGGTACCGGTCTGGTGGGATGGCAGAGACAGAATAATGGGCCGTCTGTCCAGGAATATCTTGAAGCGGCGGCGGAAAAGCTGACCAGCCGCAAAACCCCTATTCAGGGCTCGGGGCGCACCGATGCGGGGGTTCATGCCAGCGCACAGGCCGCCCATCTGGATGTACCAACACGCCTGACCACTCATGCGGTGGTCAATGGGCTGAACGCATGGCTGGATTGCCCGCAAATAAACGTCCTGACCGCCCGAAGGGTAGGACAGGATTTTAATGCCCGTTTTGATGCAAGCGAACGCAGCTATCTTTATCGTATTCTGGACAGGCGCACCCCTTCTGCCCTGCGCCGTCATCATGTCTGGCATCACCGCACAAAATTAAATGTGGAGGCGATGCAAAAGGCGGCACAATATCTGATAGGAAAGCATGATTTTACCAGCTTTCGCGCTACCGGATGCCAGGCCAATTCACCTGTTCGCACCCTGAACAGCCTGAGCGTTACCCGCTTGGAAGACGAGATACATATTCGCGCCCATGCCCGTTCTTTTTTATATCATCAAATTCGCAATTTTGCCGGCTCTCTGGCACTGGTGGGGACAGGTAAATGGCAGGCCGAGGATATCCGCATGGTGCTGGAAGCCTGTGATCGTACCAAAGCCGGGCCTACCGCCCCGCCGCAAGGCCTGTATCTGACCGAGATTGAATATCCACCCGAAAGTCTGGCACAAAAATAGCGGCCGCGCTCCCGCTGGATAATAGCCCGGATAACAACCTGGATAATAGCCCGAATAACTGCCCGAATAACTGCCCGAATAACAACCTAGCCAAGCGTCATAGAGCCTTGCAGACCGCCTATTGCGCCAACCAGTATATCTACACCAAAGCGCCCCAGCACCAGTCCAATCGCTGCCCCAAACCCCAGATTTAGCTGGCTGCGGGCAATGCGGAACTGCCAGATCAATATCCATATCGCCACGGGCAATACAGCTAATTGCAAAAAGATAATGCCGGTCATAAACATGATGATGGTGACCAGACCAAACAGGACAATTTGCAAGGCATATAGCCAGAAAAACGGGATCATAAAGCGCAGATATTTATCGCCGCGTTGCCAGAAGACCAGCATATGCCAGACAATCAGCGCATATAATAATAAAGAGACCAGCGAGCTGATACTGTAAAGCGCCAGAAAATGCGTGCCTAAATGTGCAAAAGGCAGGCTCATAAACAACCCGAAGCCCCAGCTGGCGATAATCGCATGCCAAAAGCCGTTGGCAGAAAACTCGAACGCCTCTTCTACCTTCACCCGTCCGGCAATAACATCAAAGGCCGCGATAAGCGATTTTACAATCATCCCTTTGGATGGCGGTGTCTGTGCCATTATTTCCTGTCCAGTTCCGCCAGCATTTCTGTATAAATATCTGCCAGGCGATCAATATCTTCGATGGCGACATGTTCGTCAATTTTATGCATGGTCTGGCCAACCAGTCCAAATTCAGCCACCGGGCAAATCTTGCAGATAAAGCGGGCATCTGATGTACCGCCTGTTGTTGACAAGCTGGGCTTTTTATTGGTCAGGCGGGTAATGGCCTGTTGCATCCTGGTCGTCAGCTCGCCCGGCTCGGTCACAAAAGGCGCGGCATTAGAGGCAAAATCGGCCTGATAGCTGACCTCATATTGTTTGGCCATACGCTCAAAATGCTCTTCCAGCCAGCTTTTCAAACTATCCACACTATGTTCGGTATTAAAGCGGATATTAAAATAGGCAGAGGCGGCTTGCGGAATAACATTACTTGCCCCGCCGGTAAGTTCTATATCGGTTACCTCTGCTGTGCTGGGGTCAAAATATTCTGTACCGCCATCCAGCTCGGCAGAATTGACAGGGGCCAGCATCGCAAACAGAGCCGGCACAGGGTTATTGGCCAGATGCGGATAGGCCACATGCCCCTGCACCCCTTCGACCCGTAACCGGCAGCTCAGCGATCCGCGGCGCCCGTTTTTAATCATATCGCCCAGCGCTTCCGGGTTGGTCGGCTCGCCCACAATACAAAAATCCGGCTGCTGGCCTGTCTCTTCCAGCCATTCCACCATCTTGGACGTGCCAAAACGTGCCTCGCCCTCTTCATCACCAGTGATAATAAGGCTGATACTGCCCTGTAACTTACCGCTTTCAATATAATTTTTTGCCGCCGCCACAAAAGCGGCTATCCCGCCTTTCATATCAGCGGTACCGCGCCCGTAAATCTGGCCATCACGGATTTCACCGGCAAAGGGATCGCTTGACCAGGCCGCAATATCACCAGCAGGCACCACATCTGTATGACCGGCAAAGGCGATATGCGGATGGCTTGTGCCTATCCTTGCAAACAGATTGTCTATTTGCTCATCGCCCTCCCCAAAGGGCAGGCGGGTACACTCAAATCCAAGCTCTGTTAACAGATTTTCAAGTAAATCCAGCGCACCGCCTTCTGCCGGAGTGACAGACGGGCATTTCACCAAATCTTGAGTTAGCTGAACAGCATAGGAAAGAGCAGTCATCGAAAAATTACCTGTATTCCGGATAATCTAGTCACGCAGCAAATCATTGACAGAGGTTTTTGAGCGGGTGCGCTCATCAACCTGCTTGATAATGACCGCACAGGACAAGGACGGGCCAGGCGTGCCATCTGCCAGCGGCTTGCCCGGCATACTGCCCGGCACAACAACCGAATAGGCCGGCACACGCCCCATATACACCTCGCCGGTATTGCGGTCGATAATCTTGGTCGATGCACCAATAAAGACACCCATCGATAACACCGCGCCTTTTTCAACCACTACGCCCTCGACTACCTCGGAGCGCGCACCAATAAAACAGTCATCCTCGATAATCACAGGGCCTGCCTGCAGTGGCTCTAGCACACCGCCAATCCCCGCCCCGCCGGACAGATGCACATTCTTGCCAATTTGTGCACAGGATCCGACCGTTGCCCAGGTATCGACCATTGTCCCGCTATCCACATAGGCGCCCAGATTAACAAAGCTCGGCATCAATACCACCGACGGGGCGATAAAAGCAGAATGGCGAACAATCGCCCCCGGAACCGCCCGAAAACCGCCTTTGGTAAAATCAGCATCGCTCCAGCCACTAAATTTTAATGGCACTTTATCCCACCAGACAGACGCACCTGCCACAGGATGTTCTGCCCCGCCCGGCATCACCACCATATCATTTAAACGGAAAGATAATAGCACCGCCTTTTTCAGCCACTGATTAACCTGCCATTGATGATTGCCTTGCGGTTCTGCTACCCGTGCCTGGCCACTATCCAGCAGCGACAGGGCTTCTTCAACCGCCTCTCTTACCTCGCCTTTGGTACTGGCATTTACCGCATCACGGTTATCAAATGCGGTATCTATTGCCTTTTCGAGATCGGCTCTGCTCATCTTAATCTCCTTTATCGGGGTATTCTTCGTTTTTAACCGGGTTTCATTCTTCTTATGCGATAATCTTTATGCTGGTCTTTATATAGCGCATTATGGGTTTTTTCATACAGGCCTAAGGATGATTTGCCTGATCAATTTCTGCAAGAAATGATTTTAAGTCAGCCGAGATATAATGCACATAGGCTTCATCCTTGCCATTGGCGGCCCAATCATGGTCATTTGCCAGCCAGACTGTTTTCATTCCCATCGCGGCGGCCGGTTCCAGATTGCGTGCCATATCCTCTATCATCAGACAGCTTTTCGGGTTCAGCTTGCTCTGGTTAACAAAGATCTGATAGGGGGCAGGATTGGGCTTTGGGATATGGTTAGAGGCGACAATATCGAAAATAACCTCAAAATGCTGGCGAATACCAAAGGCTTCCAAAATGCGTTCTGCATGGCGGATCGTGCCGTTTGTATAGATATGTTTGCGCCCGGGCAGGCTGGCAATGGATTTATCCAAAACGCCATCATAGTGGACATCGGATAAATCTATCTCATGGACATAGGCCAGAAAGGCATCCGGGGACATATTATGTTCTTTCATCAACCCATGCATGGTCGTGCCATAGGTTCGAAACAGGCGGGTTTTCATTTCCGCTGCTTCTGCTCTGGCCAGATTGAAATGTGCCATAATAAAATCTGTCATCCGTTCAGCGACACGCGGAAACAAGCTGGAATTGGCCGGATAGATAGTGTTGTCCAGATCAAACACCCAATCCCTGACCTCTGCTAACCCGAGATTTTCCAAATCTCTTTTCATCTGGCATTTCCTCTTCTTTTTGCGGATAGATTTTTAATCACGGGTAATCAGCGTGCCAATACCATGTTCAGTAAACAGCTCTACCAATACAGCGTGCGGGGCGCGCCCATCCAGAATAACCGCTGCTTCTGCCCCCTTTTCAACCGCCTCGATACAGGTTTCCATCTTGGGGATCATACCGCCCTGAACCGTGCCATCCTGTATCAGGGCGCGGGCTTCGCTAAGCTTTAGCCGCGAGATATGGTCGCCATTTTTATCGCGCACCCCGGCCACATCGGTCAGCATCAATAACCGGCTTGCCCCGATAGCCCCGGCCACTGCCCCGGCGGCTGTATCGGCATTGATATTATAGGTCTGGCCATCTATGCCCGAACCGATAGGGGCGATAACCGGGATCATATCGGCGGCCATCAGCGCGGCAATCACCTTTGGGTCGACCGCTTCCGGCTTGCCCACAAAACCCAAATCAACCTTTTCAATCTGGCTATCGCTTTGGGCAGAGGCATTATCAGCAGAGCTAGAGGATAATTTACTGGCGGTGATAAGATGACCATCCTTGCCAGACAGACCCACGGCCCGCCCACCGGCCATATTCACGGCCGCGACCAGCGATTTATTGATAGCCCCTGCCAGCACCATTTCCACCACAGAAATAGTCGCCGCATCTGTCACCCGCAGACCATTGATGAAATTTGATTCAATTTTCAGCCGTTTCAGCATATCGCCAATTTGAGGCCCGCCCCCATGTACCACAACAGGTTGCGCCCCGATTTGCCGCAACAATGTCATATCAGCAGCAAAGCTGTCCACATAGGCCTGCTCGCCCATGGCATGACCGCCAAATTTTACCACAATCGGCTTGTTGCCATATCGGCGCATATAGGGCAGCGCTTCGATAAGTACCCCGGCTTTTTCCATCCATTCATCGGTTTGTGATGTCATAGTCGCGCCTCGTTACATGGCTTTAAAATATGTCTGTATCCTGTTTTTGCCAGCCTGTAACAGGGGACAGGCTCGCACGCCTTTTACTATAGTAAAGCTCGGGAATAAACACCAGATACAGATATTCTATGCCACGCCATAGCTGGCCAGATGCGCACGCAGCTCGGCAATGCCCTTACCTGTTTCAGAAGAGGTTGGCCAGATATGCGGATAAGCGGCCACATGCCGGTTTACCTGTTGGGTGGTTTTTTCCAGAACCTTTTTTTGATCGGCGATTTTCACCTTGTCCATTTTGGTCAGAACCGTCGCCCATGGCACAGCCGCCTCATCCATCAGCTTCATCATCTCTTCATCGCCGGGGCCGACCCCGCGCCGTGCATCTATCAGCAAAAACATCCGTTGCAAGCTGGCACGGCCGCTCAGGAACTGGCGGGTCAGCTTTGTCCAGGCCTTGATATCGGTCTTTGGGGCTTTGGCATAACCATAGCCGGGCAAATCCACCAGTTGCAGGCGTTCTGCCAGCGAAAAGAAAATCAGCTGGCGGGTGCGCCCTGGTGTTTGCGAGGCTCTGGCCAGTGTACGCCTGCCTGTCAGCGCATTGACCAGCGAGGATTTGCCGACATTTGAGCGCCCGGCAAATGCCACTTCCGGCAAGCCCAGTGGCGGCAAATTATTCAAAGAATTGGAAGCAGCGATAAATTGGCATTCACCAGCAAATAACAGCCGCCCCTTTTCCATCTCTTCGGGGGTAAAGCTATCGAGCTGGTCATCCGATGCCGCTTCTGTCATCACCTAGCCCTGCTGGCTTTGCTTTTGAATAGAGCGTGTAATCCACCATTGCTGGGCAATCGACAGAGTGTTGTTCCATGTCCAGTAAATGACCAGCCCGGCCGGAAATCCTGCCAGCAAAAAGGTGAAAAATACCGGCATCCATTGAAAGATCTTTGCCTGGATCGGATCCGGTGGCGGCGGGTTCAGGCGCATCTGTACCGCCATGCTGATCCCCATCAAAATCGGCCAGATACCGATAGACAGAAACTGCGGCATGAAATCCACAGAATAGGGCAACAGGCCAAACAGATTAAAAACAGAGGTCGGATCTATCGCCGATAAATCCTGAATCCAGCCATAAAAAGGTGCATGGCGCATTTCAATAGATACATATAACACCTTATAAAGGGCAAAAAATACCGGTATCTGTAGCAAGATAGGCAAACACCCGGCAGCCGGATTTACTTTTTCGCGCTTATAGAGTGCCATCATTTCCTGATTCAGGCGGGTTTTATCGTCGCCAATATCGGCACGCATCTTTTGAATCTTCGGGGCTAATTCCCGCATTTTTGCCATGGATTTATAGGATTTATTGGCCAGAGGGAACAGCGCAAGACGCACCAGAATGGTAAAGGCAATAATGGCCAAACCAAAATTACCCAACAAGCCGTTTAGCCAGCTTACCGCATGGAAAAATGGCTTGGTCAGAAAATAGAACCAGCCAAAATCAATCGCCAGGTCAAAATTCGCTACCTTTAGCTCTTCGCTATATTTATCCAGCAATGCCACTCTTTTCGCCCCGGCAAACATATTGGTCTGCCAGGAAATAGTCTGGCCTGGATTCAATATTTGCGAATCGCCCAGTAAATCGGTTTGATAGCTATCCCGGTTTGTCCCCAGCGCGCGCATGGAAAACGCTACATGCTGGTTTTGTGCCGGCATTAATGCGGCCAGCCAGTATTTATCGGTAATGCCTATCCAGCCGCCATTATCCCTGGTCTTGATAACAATCCCTTCATTGCCGGCATCTTGCAAATCATCATAATTCTGCTCGTTCAGGGTTTCATCAAAAACGCCAAGCGGCCCTTCATGCAGAATATATAAACCGGATGTCGCCGGTGTGCCCTTGCGCCGAATAAGCCCGTAGGGGTTAAGGCTTATCGCATTATCCAATTTGGAGGTCACCAGCTGGGTAACCGTGATTAAATAATCATTATTAATTTCTATGCGCCGCTCAAATACCAGCCCCTCGCCATTATCATAGGTCAGAATAAGCGGGCTATCCGGGGTCAGGCTGTTATTTTTTGCCTGCCAAACTGTTTTTGAATTTGGCAGGGACAGGGTCTGGCCGGCGGCATTTACCCAGCCAAATTCGGCAAAATAGGGTTTTTCAGAATCAAATCGGCTGAACAGACGGATAGGCTCGGAGCCGACTTCCAGAGTTTGGGAATAGCTGGTCAGGATAAGGTCATCTATACGCGCACCCATCGTAGAGATAGAGCCTGTAACCAGCGGCGCGGTGATATCCAGACGCGCGCCTGTATCGCTTGCGCTTGTCAGAGACTGGCTGGCAACAGACCCTGTCCCGCCGGAATTTGGCTGCGGTACATTTGACGCATTATTCTGTGCCTGTTGCCGGGCTTCATAAGCTGCTCTATCAGCTTCCAGCTCAGGTTCAACAAAATAAACCTGCCAGCCGATTAATATCGCCAGAGACAGGGACATGGCAGCGATCATATTCTTTGTTTCGGGCGTCATGATCTTAAAACTCTTCCTTATAGCTTCATCTCTTTTTTTTTGAGGCGCGCGCCTCACATAGCGTAATCCCAGAACCGCTCATGCCAGGATTATGGCACCGGGTCATATCCAGACCCGCCCCAGGGATGGCATTTCAGAATACGTTTAACGGTTAACCGCCCGCCACGCAATGCCCCATATCGGGTTATCGCATCCTTTGCATATTCTGAACAGGAAGGGGAAAACCGGCAATTCACCCCAAGCAAGGGCGATATAAAATAGCGATAAAGGATGATGGGCGCTAAAACCACCGCGATCATCACCTGATGCCCTCTGGCACGCCTCGGGTTTTTTTCCCTGTAATCTGCCATACTATCCCTACTCCGCCTTTATATCTGCCAGCGATGGTTTGTCCGGGGGCGATTTTAGGCGAGTTTGCAGCCTTTTATCCAGTTTTTTATGCACCGCAAGAAATGCAGCTGGCATATCGCCAGCCAGCTTGTTAAAGGGCGTATGCAAAATGGATTTTCGGGCTATTAGTACATAATCGGTATGCGCCCGCATCCCGGAAGCGTGAAGGGTTGCAAGGGCGCGCATTCGCCGCTTGGCCCGATTACGCGCAACCGCATTGCCGATTTTTTTAGAGGCGGTATAGCCAAATCGTATTTCCGGCAAATCATTGGGGCTGGAACAGGCTTGCAGGATAAAATCAGCCATCACCTGTTTTACGCCCTTATGTTGCAGACGCAAAAAATCGCTCCGCTTTTTCAAACGGAACGCTTTGTTTTCTATAGTATTCCGGGCTTTCGCCATCAAATCCTGAACGATAGTTCGGCTATCTGCTGTTCTGATGGCCTAAAAAGGCTATCAGGCAGAGAGCCGTGCACGACCTTTTGCACGTCTGGCTTGAATCACGCGGCGACCGCCAACAGTTGCCATTCTTGATCTAAAGCCATGACGGCGCTTACGAACCAAAACACTAGGCTGATAGGTGCGTTTCATAATCGCGCCCTTTCTTGTCTGCAAATAAATTCTTCGATAATCGAGCTTGAGTTACTAGGCATTTTAGATGGAATTGTCAATCTTTTTCGCGCGACCCGGTCGAAACACAAATCGGGTGTGGTTTTATCCAATTCTAAATTGGTTTAAGCTAGGCTGTGATGCTTTGGGTCTGACACCGTCTTTGTCACAGATTCTGGCCAGCTTTTCAAAGAAAGAGACATGAGAACACATTTCCGCATTTTCATCCTTGCCGCGATACTGTCTATTCCCGTCCTGACAGCCATATTATTTTTGGGCCTCCAGGCACATACCGATACAAATATTGCCCTGCAATTACTGATTAAGGGGCAATCGATTTTACTGATTCTCTGTCTTGCCATAATTTTTGGTATCGTAACCGCCATAATATTTATGCATTACTGGCTCAAGCCGCTAAATATGCTGGAACAGGATATTGCCACCATTGCCAGCAATCCTGATCAGCTGTTGCCCCCGCCAGCGGACAGGCGCATATCCCTGCCTGTTCTGGATGCCCAATATCAGCTGCGTGGCCTGCATCAAAAAGTGCGTCAATCCATTCGCCAGCGCCAGAGGCTGGCAGATGCCGGCGAGGCGGTCGCCAAAATTAACCATGATCTGCGCAATATGCTGTCTTCTATCCTGTTGGTGACAGAACAGCTGGAAAGCAGTGCAGACCCGCAAGTTGCACAAGTCGCCCCGGTGGTAATACGCGCCACCGAACAGGCAACCGAGCTTTGCCAGAATATGCTGGATTATCTATCTGAATTACCCCCGCCTGCCCCGGAAAACCTGTATATGCCAGCGGTGATGGACGAGCTATCGGCTACCGCAGAAATACCGCTACATTATTCAGGGCCTGATAATCTGTTTATCGACAGGATGATGCTGTTTCGCATTTTTTTAAATTTGCTCCGCAATGCCCAGGATGCCGGGGCGAAACAAGTGACCATCGATATCTGGCAAGCCGGCCATCTGGCGGTGATAGATATATCCGATAATGGCCCTGGTATTGATAATTCTATCCGCGACCGGATTTTTTCTGCCTTTACCTCTGGCCGCTCTTCTCATATCGGGCTGGGGCTGGCAATTTGCCTTGATTTGGCACTTGCCCTTGAAGGCAGGTTGAGCCTGGCGCGCACTTCAAATGAGGGATGCGCCTTTCGCTTGCAATTGCCAGCAGGAATTTTGCAAAGCTGACTAGCGGCTGCCGGCGATCGGCACAGATGGGCGGGGTTCCAGATCCCAGGGAAAGAAAATCCAGGTATCTTGCGATACTTCGGTGATAAAGGTATCGACAACCGGCCGGCCCTTGGGCTTGGCATAGACAGTCGCAAAATGCCCCTTTGGCATCATTTTACGCAAAACCTTGCCGGTTTCGCCTGTATCCACCAGATCATCTATAATCAGCCAGCCACTGCCATCGCCTGCCTGTTCCGGGGCTTTGATAATTTGCACCTCGCCCCTATCACGAGCGTGATAAGAAGACAGACAAGCTGTTTCAATATGGCGTATTTCCAACTCTCTTGCGACAATCGCCGCCGGGACAAGCCCGCCTCTGGTCACCGCCACTACGCCGGTAAAAGGGCCCAGCTCCAAAAGCCGCCAGGCCAATGCTTTGGAATTGCGATGCAATTCTTCCCAGGATACCGGAAAATTTTTATTCTCATCATAGGCCATGGTCATCTCACCATTCTTTAAAAAAAACCTGTCGCTGTCTTTAGCCAATAAACTGGCCAGCAGGGATATCCGAACATAAAATCAATGGAACGCTTTTTTTTCAAAGCAGTATTTTTTCATTTTTATACCGAAACTTACCGCTTTGTCCAACTCTGGCCAACTCTGGCTAACTCTGGCCAGCCCCGGCCAACTTGCCCTTGGCTATATATTCTTTGATGCATCCGCACAAAAACGACAGATATCTGTAGCACAAACAGAAGAGGGGAGAACAGAAAAGCCCGGGCGAAAAATAGCGCCCCGAGCGAAAAATGCGCTAGACATAGACGGTGGGGTGGATTATTGTCCGGCTCTGTCTGCTAATATGAAACTGATTTATTAGCCGTCACGCGCTCGTAGCTCAGCTGGATAGAGCACTAGACTACGAATCTAGGGGTCGGGAGTTCGAATCTTCCCGAGCGCGCCATTTCCTCCAAACATGTCAAACAATGTTAAGGCTATCCTATTGAATCCTTGAGCGTTCTTGTGAACTGCGCGTGGGTGGATTGTTAGGATGGTATACCAGAGAGTTGCACATTATCTGTGGTTAAAGGGTGATACTTATTACTTTAACAGGCGTGTGCCTAAGGATATGCAGGGGCATTATAAGGCCTCTCGCATCATCATTTGTTTAAAGACATCTAGAAAAGAAACAGCAATAAGGTCTGCGAAGTCCATCGCTCAGAGGTTAGAGGACTATTGGCTGTCATTGAGATTAAGCAAGATAGACGTACCTGGCTTACATCTCCTGAGAGATAAACCTTTGTCTGCTTCTGTATCGTCCTGTGAGACTCTCTCAGAGGCCTTAGAGTTGTATCTAAGGCTCAAGGGGGTGGGTAAAGACAAAGTCTTTCACAGAGGGGCTGAGAGGAATGTTCAGTCAGTTATAGATGTACTAGGTGATAGACCATTAGATGAGTATGTATCATCAGATGCTGCTGCCTATCGTGATTACTTATTGAAGAAAGGTTTAACAACCAACTCAGTCAAACGTAACTTCTCAACGATTAGGTCTATTATCAATCTGTGTATTCAAGAACATGGGCTTGATTGTAAGAACGCTTTCTCGCGTGTGTATCTACCTGACCTTGATGATAGCAAGAAACGTAAACCTATTCCCATAGATAACATCAGACAGATACAGCAAGACTGTAGGCAAGCTGATGATGAAGCTAGGTGGTTAGTAGCATTGATATCAGATACTGGCATGAGGCTATCTGAAGCAGCTGGACTGCACATAGATGATATTAAGCTAGATGAAGAAGTGCCTCACATAGACCTTAAGCCTCATGCATGGAGAGGATTAAAGACTAGAGGCAGTCAAAGACAGATACCATTAGTAGGTGCATCAATGTGGGCAGCACAAAGAATAAAACAAACTAATACTGATAGTCCGTATGCCTTCCCAAGATACACATCAGCAAAAGGTACTAATGGTAACTCAGCATCAGCAGCTATTAACAAGTGGCTTAAGCCTAGAGTGCCAGAAGGATGTGTAATCCACTCCTTCAGACACTCATTACGTGACAGGCTACGAGCAGTCCGATGTCCATCGGACATGATAGACCAAATAGGTGGATGGGCTACTGCTGGAGTTGACAAGCTTATGGGGAGGGGTATGACTTAAAAAGTACTTTTCAACAGCTACAGATAATCTAATCTTCAATTAATTATACGCTCTGCAATTTTATGTATATGAGAGAATAGGTTACCCACTTCATATTGTTCATTTCTAGAAATGGTCAGTAATAGCGTATTTGTTACCTCGTCTAATACTATGAATTGCCCTCCATGCCCCTGCAGAACCATTGTTGGTTTCCCATTTACATTGAACACCCATGACTGATATCCATATCTAGAAAGGTTTTCCTTTCCAGTATCAACAGACCCCTCAACACCTTCGCTGAAAAAGTTCCCAAGACATGAGTTCTGTATTTTTTGCGTCATTAAGTATTGACCAAAATTTGCCCAATCTCTTGCAGTCATCACCAAATCAGAAAAAGAAACTGTCGTTCCATTCTTATCGCTTGTCCATTGCATGAAATTATATTCACCAAATTCTTTATAGAGATTTGTATAAAAGTATTTGGCAAGAGATTGCCCTGAGATTTCTTCCACCAAAACTGACAAAGCCAGAGAATCTGTTGAATGATAATTCATCTGTGAACCAGGATTCCTAGAAGCAGATTTATAAAAATTCAAAGCCTCTCTAATGTCACCATTGCCAGCAAATTTTTGCATGCCTCTGGATTTTTGATTAAACCTCTTCTCATCCCCCCTACCTAGTGGACTAACACCGCTATTCATTTGAAGAATGTTTTTAATAGAAACACTGCCATATGGAGTAGATGCCAAGAATTTTGAATATCTACCTGCCTTATCATTTAAAGAAGCAATTTGGCCTGAGCAAAGCAAAGAGCCAACAGAAGCTGCAACTGCTGTTTTACTCATAGACATTCCCTGAAGAGGAGTATTGTTATCAATGCCTCTCTTTGTGTCATATCGTTCATAGATAACTTTACCATCTCGCATGACTATTGCTGAAAGATTAAACTTATCTGCTAACAATCGGTCATATTCTTTGTTTGCAATAGCTGTTTTGACTGAATTAGGAATGTCCCCAAACTTCTCAAAATTCACATCAAATGAGCCTAACTTTCCTGTTTCACTCAGCTGAGAATATGCCTTCATATTTCTCATCATGATTTCTGGTGAATGGTCTGCAAATGTTTCAAATGCAATAAAAGCTGAAGAAAGAAAAGCTAATGATAAGATTATCTTTTTCATAAATCCACCCACGCGCAGTTCACAAGAACGCTCAAGGATTCAATAGGATAGCCTTAACATTGTTTGACATATTTGGAGGAAATGGCGCGCTCGGGACGCAGTCATTACCTACCTTAGGCATCAATCCTAAGTGACCTTAAGCAATATCAGTATGTTAAAGAATCCTAGAATCTCGTCAACAGGCACGTTTGGTATACTGTGTGTAAACCAAGCTTTTTCCTCAAGCTCACCCTAGCTCTTCCCAAGCTTCTCCTAGAACCCACCCATGCCCCTCTTATGTGTCTTGTGGGGTATTTTTTCCTGCAGGACAGACATAAGGGGGGACGGGGGAAGACAGCATAAGGCTACTCCTTGATAGGGCTCTGAGATTTTTTGGGGTTTTGGAAGTAGGTGTTAGGGAAACTCTAGAGGAAGATGTCGCCCTTTATTTAATTTCAACGCTATATGGCCAATATGATAATTCATAATAATCATGCATCCTGTCGTCTCGCTGAGACCAGCCTCTAAAAATAATAGACTTCTCGTCATCGCCCTCAAGTAATTCTAATATATGTTCTAATGACTTAGGTTTAACACCATCAATAGAGATGATTAGCTTCCATTTTGACCAGCCTTGTCTTTCGGCAAAAGAACCCGGCCTTACAGATTGAACATGATAGTATCTCTCTAATGCCCATCTCTCAGGATAAACATCTTCGGCAATTAATGCTCCATCAGCTAAAATATACTTCCGTTTTAAGATTTGTTTTTCGGGAAGAATTTCTATTGTACGATTAAATTCTTTTTCATCTCGCTGGATAACAACATCCACATTTCCTTTACTACCCCTTAACAGGGTCCTTATTTGTGTGGGTGTTGAAACATCAACCCCATTAACTGCAATTATTCTGTCACCTGCCTGAAATCCTTCAGGTATATCGCCTGACATTCCGGGGGTTATTATTAGATATTCCTCAGAACTTTCATTCTTTGCAAAATCAAAGGGAAGAGATGGCGGTGATGGGTCAAGACCATCTTTGAGAAGGCTAAGTATTTTGCAAATCGGTTTTGAGGGGACAGCGAAGTTCAAACCTTCAGAATCTTCAAGAGAATTGGCGTTAATGCCAGCTATTTTGCCAGACTCTATCACAATGAGTGGCCCACCTGAATTGCCGGGATTTATTGCCGCATCTGTTTGAACCCAATCCAAACCATTATAAAATCTAACCTGCGATACTATCCCTCTGCTTGCTGAATAAGACAAACCATGTGGATGGCCAAAAGCCGCCACTGAAAGACCATTAAGAGGAGTATCATCGCAGATTAGTTCGGCTTCTAAAGAAGTGTCTGGAATATTATCGGCTTCAACTTTTAAGACTGCCAAATCTAATTCAGAATCAACATATACAGCCTCTACAGGAACAAAATCTTTACCCTTAAATGATATTTCTATTTCGCCTGTTCCAAGTCCTGAAACGTGAGCATTGGTAGCAATCCAGCCTCGCTCTTTATCAACCAGAAAACCAGCACCGTTTCTTGTTCCAGCTTCTTCCTCAGCAAACCCATAGCTAATCGTAGATTTAACCCGAACTGTGTAATTTGATGCATCTTCAATTGCTGAAGAAAATGCACCCTGGGGAATGAAATAAAGATAAATTGAGCAAAAAGTGCTGAGTAATTTTCTCATTGTAAAGCCTCTACTGCTTAAAAAAGTGCTTAGTTTCTCTTTAATTGGCGCATCAAAAAATATACGATGAGTTTAATTATAATTTTTTAATCTTAGGCCTGTTGAATTTTAATGTCCAATTCCGGTGATCAAGTTTACAAATTTTTAATAGGTGACCAAGTGAATAATAATGGTTGGTCATTGATTGATGTTTGGAATTTTAGCGACCAAAAAATTGAAAATACACATACGTTTATTCAATGGGTTTTTCCTACTTCTGAGGTCAGCAAAGCAATGCCCGGTTCTCCCACGCTCAATGACAAGCAAGTTGAAGAGATTAGAAACAGTGCCCAAGCAGAATCTAATCTGAGTAAATCTGCAAAGTGGTATTTGAACTTTCTTGAAAGAAACAATCATTGGCGGAAGTCTTATGACCATAATCATCTCAGAATAACAAGAATGATAAAATCACTGCGTTTATTGTGCGGAGATAATGAAGCTGACTTTTACAAAGAACAATTCTGGCAACTGCTTGGGTCTGATTCGATGGGGATACCATCAAGAACAGTTGAATATTGGGAGGATGCCTGAATTGGAAAAAGAGGTTTACAGTGTTCCAAATTTTCAACCAGATAGCGATTTTCGGGAATGCTATTTGGCAGCAAAAAAGCACTTAGAGATAAAGTCAGATGGAGGGCTGGTCTGGCAAAAAGCTTGGGCAACCCCGCCATTTTTAGAACATCTTTCGTTTGGTTTGGGCAACCAAAAATTTTTCATACGATTGTATGATATTGATGGGCGATTAAAATGCCCTCCAAATGAGGATGGAACGGTTCTAGCGGCAGAACAATTCAATGGCGTTGCGTGCTACCTGCCAATGCAAAAGAAAAATGATATTTGGTGCGTTGTTGGTGAAGGCTGGGGTTTATATAAACACTCAAATAAAGCCCCAGAATTTCCAAATGACCCTGTAGTCAACCCTGCTGATTTGATAACCGATGAACGTATATTGTTAAATGACGCAGAATTTCATGAAACGGCTGTAAGTTGTTATCTTGAAATGCTAATGGCCAAACTCCCTGACGCGACATTTTACCCACCTCAATTTGACCATGCAGTCCGGCCTTCCCTCCGAATAAGGCAACCCAACAAAAATTTTGACGAAGCGTTTAGCATTTTTGCTTATCGTTCTAACGAAAAATTCTCAGAAGATGACGAAAGAAAAGCTGGTATGGTTGCTGCAACAGCGCATCTCATGGAGATGGGAATGAAACATTATGTGGTTGACGTGCAGCTAATATCTGAAAAGGAAATTAGAGATGAAAAAATTGATTATTCCCCTCTTTGTCGCCTTGAGCCATGCGCATCTGTATTCACTAAATTAGAGAACCTTGGATTGCTCTAAATAAGAGGAAGTAAAACTTTTGAAAGTAATAATTGCTGACCATAACAAATATGTTCATCAGGCACTTAAGGACTACAACCCAACATTTGAGTGGCATGATGGCACACCGCTAGCCTTTGACATAGATGCAGTTGTCAGTCCGGCAAATACAGCTGGCATTATGAATGGTGGCTATGATGCTGCGTTAAGGCGTCACTTTGGAAACACACTGGAGTACAGAGTAAGAATGAGCATTAAAGAAAAACCCATTCCTGTAGGAGAGGCCAGAGCCATTCAGACTGTAGACCCAAAAGTAAAATGGCTTATCGTTGCGCCCACAGTTAGCATTGCAGCTGATGGCCTTTCTGGTCATGAATCTGTGTCATACGCTGCTGCATATAAAAGCGTAATCACAGCTTTTAAAGCTGGGGCAACTTGCCTAGGCATGACTGGTCTTGGAACTGGAGCAGGTGGCTTAAACATCAGGGAGGCCATTTTCCAACAATGCGATGGCATTGAGGATGCGCTATCAGATTTGAAAGATAATCTTTTTTAAATTTAAAATTAAAGTTTACTTAAATTATGTTTGTCTCGAATGGGGTTAAGACATAACCTGATAAAACCACGGCAAATGTTACATTGATTTTCTAGTCTTACTAAGTTTTGAGTTTGGGTTTCAATAAAACTTGTTTTACGGCTCGATTGTAATCCTGACAAACTGGCCAATCGAAACATTATAAATTTGACTGCTGCATCATATTCATTTCCATTAAATTTTTGCGCCTGATAGCACGCAGATGATAATATATATTCTGCTTGATTTTCGACTTCATAATTAAACTCTGCAGATAATATATGTTTAGTTTTTTCAACTAAATCCAAAGAAGCCTTTTTGCCCTTTTTAGGTAACTTAGCTATGTCTAGGTCAATTAAAAATGTTGGCAAAGCATTTTGCTTGTTGGTTTGCTTGGTTGTGTTTTGCGCATTACTTTGTGATGTATTGTTTGAAACAGTTGAATTAATTGGTTGGGTTGTATTAGCTGCGCCAGCATTACCATTGTTTTGATTGTTCAAAAGTAAAAATGGAAGACCAAAACCAAGAGCCAAAAGAACCAAAATTGCTATGTTATTAAGATACCAAAGGTTTAAAAGCGCACCTGCGAACGCTAAGATTAAAAAAGGCCCGGTGAGCGTCAAAAAGACCCTGTAGTTTATGGGTAGAACGCCGGCAAAAAAAACGCCAAAAATTAACTCAAATATTGTGACCAGCGTCCAACCGAAACCCCAATTGATAGCTGTTAAAATTGGTGCTGTGAAAAATACAAGCAAAGCAATTGAGTTGATCACCAAAAATATTGGTCCATTAAACCACAATGGAAATAAAAAAGGCGTTTGTTTTGCTTTTAAGAATAAGTTTGCAAAGTTGCCAGCAAGCAAACCAATGCAAAAATGAGCAATGAAATAAAACAGCATTAACCTCAGTCTTTCCCTTTAAGATCATTGACTCTAATTACATTAAGTATTTCAATTTAATCTTAAATAAGCAATGGAGAAAATTGTGGTACAAGATTTGGATTTTGACATTGAGCTAGCAAACAACCAAGAGCAAAGATTGCCATGTGTTTTAGTTTTAGACACTTCGTACTCCATGGATGGTGAGCCCATTTCAGAATTGCAAAGTGGCCTAGAGTTATTTGCTCATGAATTAAAAACAGACGACGATGCATCCCAAAAAGTCCAAGTACTTGTTATAAAATGCGGTGGAAATGCAGATATCATCGGGGATTGGATCGACGCTGAAAATTTCACCCCGCCTGCACTTGAGGCAAATGGTGGAACACCATTAGGACAAGCTGTACGGCTTGCATCTGAGGAAATCGAAGCTCGTAAAGAGATATACAGAAATAACGGCATCTCATATTTAAAGCCTTGGCTATTTATTATTTCAGATGGAGTGCCTACAGATAATTACAAAAGTGATGCCGCTGATTTGGTTTCTAAAGAAAAGGCCGGTAAATTCACAACATTCCCAATAGCTGTTGAGGGAGCTGATTTGTCCATTATGGCTGAATTTGCTGTAAGAGCACCTCAAAAATTACAAGGAACCGAATTTAAAAAACTGTTCCAATGGATATCACAAAGTGTCCGTGCTGGGTCTAAAAAAGTTGAGGACAGTGAAAAGATAACTTTACCGTCTGTTGATTGGGCGGAGGTATAATGTGGAAGCTTGGCAATAGGCATCTTATTGGCAAAAGCCATGTAGAAAGCGGCATAGAAAATCAAGATAAATGCTTTATTTTCGAAAAGGATAATGCCGCCATTTTTGTTGTTAGTGATGGAGCTGGTTCTGCAAGATATGGTGCTCAAGGAGCTGCGGCCATTGTTGACCAAGTTTCAAAGGGAATTTCAAACCTAGAAATTAAGCTGTTTGATGATTTTGCTGATACGACAGCTCAAATCGAAAATGCTGTTAAATTAGCAATAACGAAAATCCATGAGCAAATACTGCAAGGAGTTCACAAGCCTAAAAAAGCCAAACTATTAAGAATTTTAGGTTCTATCTTTGGCAAAGAGGAAAACTCAGCGGAAAAACTTGATAATTACTCCGCTACTTTACTGGTGGCAGTGATTTCAGATAAGAATTTTTGGCTAGGCCATATCGGTGATGGATATATGGTGGGAGGCAAACTTTCTAAAAAAAACAAATTTACACAAACTATTTGTTCTGTTCCTGAAAATGGTGAGTACGCTACCGACACGTATTTTTATACAGACAAAAACTGGCAAGAACATTTGAGAATATTATCAGGCAAAAAAAAATTAGATTTTTTTGTTTCTATGACTGACGGAGCAGACCCTTTCTTGATATCTAGTGACGGATTAAATTTAGTTCCAAATATAGTTCATAAAATTTCGGAATTAGCTTTTGCTCGGAAGGAAATGAGCTTGAGTGAAATCTTGGAAAAACTTTTCACAAAAGAAAAAATTCATAGTGTATCCAACGATGACACTACATTTTGTATTTTGATAAGAGACAAAGAATAGTGGCTTACTCAATTAAGTCTAAGAAGCAAGAATACCAAATTATGCTCGGTAAAAAAATTTCCGACGCTGGCGCAACATCTGTAATTTACAGTGTTAAAGGCAATGATTCTGTAGTTTATAAAGAGTACAAAAAAGAATATCTCACCAGCTCAAATAAAGGGATGGTTTTCTCTAAGCTGGAACACTTCATAAAAAATCACCCCTCTAAAGATCTACAATCTGAGGAAATTATTGGTAGTACAATCCATCAATTGGCTTGGCCAAAAACGATGGTTTATAAAAACGGTAAACCCTCAGGTTTCATTATGGATAAAATTGATTTTGACAATTCAATCCAACTAAACATGCTTTTCAATATTAAAAACAGAGCCAAACACTCAATAACCGAAGATATCACTTGGAGATTATACGTAGCAGAAAATTTAGCTAGAGTTTATTCAGAGCTGCACAAAAGCAATTATTTTGTAATTGATACAAAGCCTGCCAACATAAGAGCTTATAAAAGTGTGCCTGGAGTGGCTTTGTTGGATTGTGATGGCTTCAAATTAGAAGGATCATTGTTTGATGGACAACATTTAACGACTGATTATATCGCCCCTGAGTCCATTGGCATTACACCCAAAAAACTTGGAAGAGAACAGGATATTTTTGCCCTGTCAGTTTTATTTTTTCAAATATTCAATAATGGAATTCATCCTTTTTCAGGAAAGTCTATTACAAAAGAAGAGCTTGATATTCAGGAAAAGATCAAACGTGGCTCGTTTCCATACGGAAAGAAAACTGATCGTTTGCAAGAGCCAAGTCCATTTTCATTACACCACTTATTTCCAGAAAAACTAAATCAACAATTTCATGAAATCTTTTTTGAACAAAAACGTCCTGAGGCAGATGAATGGGTAGGAATTTTTTCAGATTTAAAGAAAAATCGTTCACTTAGTCGTTGTACTCTCGGAAAGCATGGAAAAAGTTTTAAAAAAGGTTGTACTACTTGCGCTCACCAAAAATTTGTTTCGACAGGAAAGACATCAATTAAAAACGAACAGCAAGAAAGCTTCGAAAGTAAAAATCCTTCTGAAGCTTTGCAATCATTTAAATACGTTCCTGCAAAACCACCTCCAAAAAAGTCAGGCAATGGAGCCTATCTAATTCTTACGGCAGTCGCTATTGCAGCAGTAGTATTTGGGTTTCAAACTGTAAATACCATCGAAAACAACACACCAAATTCTAGTTATGAATCAGCCTCTAAAGTAAACTCATCTTACACTAACGGTCCTATAAATTTTCCTAGTTTTTATAACATGAATTTTAACTTTAAGGATTGTGTTGCTTTTGCTAATTTTCATGACTCAGGTTTTATCGGTTTCGGTCTAATAAAAGATGCCGACAATGGAAAAAATAATTTTTACCTAGTCCTCAAAAAAACTTCAAAATTAGTTGAGCCTTTGAAGGCTAATACTTTAGAAATTAATTTCGACAACAAAGATTATTTCAGACATCCTTTTAAACACTATGAAGCAGATGGTAAAATAATGTTCTATTCAGATTTTACTTATATTTTGCCCAATCTAGCAAAAGCCAATTCAATGAAATTAAAGACAAAAAATAAGATATTAAATTTTCCGCTAGGTGGTAGCAGCGGCGTGTCTAAAAAATTAATCAATTGTAAATTCAATTGAGGAGTAACTTAAGATGTCAAAACAAAAATTACCTGCACTAAAAATTATTGGTTCTTCATTTGGTAATTCAGGCGTAATTCTTAAGAGTATTTTTACAATTTTCTGGCCAATACTCCTGTTGGGTGCGGCTGCCAGCTATTTTCTTTTGGTATCATACACTACAACTTCACACACGAGCAGCCAACCGGTCAGCGGTACTTTGGCAATGATATTATATATAGCATTATTGGTCTCTTTTATCCCTGTAACTATTTGCTGGACTGAATACGTTATAACTAAACAGCCTCCACGATTTAATTTTGACAAAAGAATAATAGCTGCCATAGGTTACGGACTTTTAATTATCGCATTTTTTTATATACCAATTTTACTAGCAATATTCGCGATGTTCGCACTAGGGCAAGAAGCTGGGATGGGAACTGGGCTGGGAGCATTCTTGTTCATAGCTTTTTTTGTGTTCTGGCTATCGTTGACAATGCGTTTTAGTTTAGTTTTACCCGCGATTTCGGTTGGCAACGAAAAAACAAGAATGTCCCGGTCTTGGGAACTAACTAGAGGCTATCAGATAAAGTTACTATCTTTGTTTTTACTTCCAAATTTACTCATAGCTATCCCTACAAATATCATTGATAAAATTATGGGTACAATCATTTATGACCAAACTAGTTTTATTTTATTTACTAGTTTTATGGTGTTGCTGACAATCTATGGCTACTTGTTGTTCTCAGAAATTGCAGGCCGCGTTTTTGTTTTTTTTCATGTTCCCCAGAAACTTGATGATTATTTATGAGTAAAACAAGTGACTGCTTCTGTAAGAAAATTGTCCTTTTTTTTCCTCAAGGGTATGTTTTTAGCAGTCCTTATTGGATTGTCAGGTTGTGGCGCAAATAATATGGCGACCCCATTACAAAGCTCTCTGGCTGATGGCACTGAAAAAATAATAAACTCTTCTATTAAAGTGATGCCAAACAAAGCCCTGTGCACATTTGCTACGGATGGGAAAAAATGGGAAACTGCCGAAAAATTTCAAGTTTATGTTAATGAAGCAAAGAGCAGGGGTTTGGATTGTGGTGTTGAAAACAAGCCTTCAAATTATAACTCTGACCAATTGGCTGAAACAGAAAAGTTATCTGAAATATCTGCTAAGAGAGTATGTTTAGCAGCCGCATCTAATGGCAAATGGAATAGTGAGCAATACTTAAAACCATATGTTTTAGAAGCAAAGCGTAGGGGTTTGAATTGCGGTGTGCAGCAAGTCAAAACATCATCGAATAATGTGCAAAAATCAAATAGTGATAAAGCTCCAGAGAAAACAAAAAATCAGCTTGATGACTTTATGAAATATGCAGTTCAAAGGTTGCTCGATATTGGTACGATAAATTTGAGATCTCACTCGGCTCTTATTAAAAACCTGGAAAATACAGAAAAATCTGAGTACGAAAAGCTATACAATAATTGTAAAAATGCATTTGAAAATCTTACTTTAGGTCTCTGTGACCAACTTTTACTTGAACAGTTAAAATAAATAAACTTGTTAGTTAGCTATCTCTAATCGAAACATTAGAAAATTTCGTAGCTTCTAATGAAGTAAAAAACACTCAGTGTTTTCTTAATTATTAACGATATCTTCAATTAATCGTTCACACTTACAGCCCCCACTAAGAAAGTATTATAAATCTTACTTACACCCTGTACTAGAAATGACTTTGTCAGACTTACCGCCCACATTAGAAAGAACAAATTGTCTTTTTAGAAAGTTCTTGTCAAAACATAGCTAAAACTTATCACACGTATTAAGAAGAACTTATCACCACCACTAGAAGAGCCCCCCATTATTAACTGTAGTCAAAAGTTATTATCGAGGGGCATGGACGAAGCAGAGTAAGGCTATTCCTTAATGGCAGAGTGCCATTCAGTCTTATTGGTTCCAGCCAAGTTAAGACATAAGCTTCCCCATTACAGGGTGAGCCAAGCCACACCTCATAAGTTTCACCTATAGACAGCTCTATCTGCCACCCCTGCTGGGGGAGGTTGCACCCTTGTGTTTTCATATAAGAGCAACGCCAAAAAAACACAATAAAAACAATTATTAAAATGAGTATTGAGGTTATGTTTTTACCTCATAAAACCAATACTTTTTTATCAAAACTAAGGAGACTATATGCAAAACAAAACGATACTTATTAAAGACTATCCATGCGGTTCAGGGAAAACTTCTTCCATGATTAACGGACTGAGCCCAGACAAGAAGTACCTTATTGTTGTCCCTCTATTGTCTGAAGTTCAACGCATCATTGACCATTCAGATATTGACTTCCATCAACCAAACGGCGATGAGGGCACAAAACAGAAAACAAAGTATGACAGTATCGAGTTTTTGTTACTCGAAGGTAAGAATATTGTTACAACTCACCAGCTTTATTCAGCTATTGTCTCTCTTGCTCGTGACGGGTTGTTATCTGACTACCAAATCGTCATTGATGAAGTGCCCAATGTGTGTGACGTCATCCGCAATAAGAATAAACGCTCACTTAAAGAGTTTTATTTGGGTGCCGGTTACATAGAAGTGGATGAGCACGGCAAAGTCATTGCGACTGAGAAATGGGATAGAGACCATGTTGCTGTCGCAGACACCTTAGACGAAAAGCTTTATCACTTCGCTAAAAGTGGTTTTCTTTACCTCCTTGAAGAGACCCTGTTTATATGGGTTTTGCCAACAGAATTGCTTACTCTCTGTCAATCCATGACAATTCTCACCTACAAGTCCAAAGGTTCACTCTTGCTCCCATTCTTGGAGAAGTCAGGTATTAAAACAGTGGTCCATACTGACGCTGCCTTGGAAGAGGAATTCCGCCTTAATGCAAAGAAATTAATCACCTTGCAATCTATATCAGGACTTGAACGATTTAACTTTTCTTATACTGGACAGACAAAACTTTCAGGCAACAAAAAAGCAGAGCGGCGTGTGGGTAAGAAATTAGGTAACTTCCGTGAGCGAGTTATTCAGAATATTGAGTTGCAAAACATACTTATTACTTGCAGCAAGAACCAGTGGATTTCGGGGGAGGGAAAGAAAAAACGGGCAGCAGGATTCGCCATTAAGAGCAACCTATTCAGAGCGAATTGGATACCCAACACCACAAGAGGCACAAACGACTATGCCCATTGCTCTCATCTGGTCTACCTCTATGACCAGTATATCAATCCTTATGTTGGTCGCTGGCTAGAGGTCACCAGTAGGCAAATGAGTGATGCATATGCGCTCACAGAATTGATACAGTGGGTTTGGCGGTCTCGGATAAGAAGAGGTGAGCCTATCACGCTTTACATTCCGTCCCCTCGCATGAGAGGCTTGTTTGAAGACTGGCTGAACACCCCCATCACCTCAACCCATCCTGCTGTCTCCATAGCCGCATAGTTTCCATTCCAAGCCTCTCTTAAGTCCCCACTCTAGTTTACCCCAAAAAATCTCAGAGCCCTATCAAGGAGTAGCCTTATGCTGTCTCCCCCCGTCCCCCCTTATGTCTGTCCTGCAGGAAAAAATACCCCACAAGACACATAAGAGGGGCATGGGTGGGTTCTAGGAGAAGCTTGGGAAGAGCTAGGGTGAGCTTGAGGAAAAAGCTTGGTGTACACACAGTATACCAAACGTGCCTGTTGACGAGATTCTAGGATTCTTTAACATACTGATATTGCTTAAGGTCACTTAGGATTGATGCCCTAAGGTAGGTAATGACTGCGTCCCGAGCGCGCCATTTCCTTCTTCTGGAAAATTTACTTTTTTTCAATGCATAATCAATGTGAGTGATCCATGAAATAATCATGCGTGGTTTACTTTTACCATTTAATCTCTGGCTAGTAGCATGCCAGCGACTATGCAGAACCCTTTTAAAAAAAGCTGGAGGCATAATAATAGATGCCATAGATAGCCAGGCCCAGAATTTGATAAACCCCATATCCTTGAACGGGTCTGCATCTTCTACTTTTGTAATCCGGTTTTTTAGTTCAAATTAAATTAGAAATTCGCCGATATCTCTAAATTTTCTGTATTGTATCCAAGCATAAACAAGCACGCCTCAAAGGCATGTTTCTTCATTCTTATGTTGTTTTCATCCATAAATAATTCAGGCTTTTTGGAAATAACCAAATCAATGATCCAAGATAATTTCAGAGTATTTTCTGTCCATGAAGCAGAGTTGTTTTTTAAAAAATGAAAACGAACTACATTGTTATCTGGAAGAGTGAAGAGTTTTCTTTTTTTCTCTTGAGTTGATACCGAAAAATCTAACAACGACCGCTTTCTAGGTTGAGATTTATTCGTATATCTGAACAGCGCGACGAGTGTGCAAATTGCCGCTGCAACGCGCGTATCATAAATTGGAGCGCCCGAAACTGAATTGAGCGCATAAATTTTTGTCCACATTGACCCAGAAAATTTTATATCTCTTTTAATTTGATCTGTTGAAATGGTGTCACCATCAAAGGTGTTTTTTGCCTGTTCCAGGTATCGCAACAATTCATTTTGTGATTTCAGACATTTTAGTTGCGGTGTCGCACCTTTATTGACATCTCTATTTCCACCCCAAATCAGAATTTGTTCACAGACTCTGAAAGTTTTAAAATTATCACCACACTCTATAGATTGAAGCAAAAGTTCAGAGAGAACTTTGATACTGTCTCTAGTTTGAGTCCAATCTTTAGATTGATACTTTCTCTTTGAAAAAGGATCTGTCCATGAACTTTCCCAACAATAATTTTTAAGAATCTCGTGAAATCCAATACACTCTGCCTCAATCCCGCCCTTTACAAAACGTGACTTTTTAACCTTAAGATTAACTATCAATTTATCTGAAATTTCAGACAGCCAAGAGGAAAAATCTGAAACTTCAGGTGCTTTTAAAAAATCTTGCTTTTCAATTAGCATTCACCACTCCCCAAGGGTGGTTAATTATCTGTAATCGCACTGCGTGCCGTTTCAGTATCTGGCGATGCATTATTTATTGCATCTCCGCCCCTTGAACATTCCAGAAAACAACCATAAGAAGATTAAAAATTATAAATATCCACTATTAATTTTGTCAAATGGTTTTCTACTTAATCTTTGATCGCTTCTGCAAGAGATGGTTGCCAAAAGCCAGTTATATTAGCTGAGATATACAGCTGATCCCCGCCCGAATATTCTTTCCCCCTAATAACCTGCATCTATTCTATCCCGGCCTAGGCCCGGATAGGCCGGTCAATATGATAGGCCGGGATAGGCCGGTCAATATGATAGCCCGGGATAGGCCGGTCAATATGATAGCCCGGGATAGGCCGGTCAATATGATAGGCCGGATCGGTGCGTTGCATCAATTGGCGCAATAAAGCGGCATCTATTTTAATGCGTTTCCATTTATGCGGTGCGTCCTCGCCTGTCACCTCGCCTTCCCTGTTCAAAAAAATTTAAAAAAGAAAGTTTAGCTATTCCGGGCGCCAGGTTAATCTGCTAGGTCAATCTGCCAGGTCAATATATCCCGCCGCTATTTCAGAGCAAGCAAGCCGTCCAGCACATATTGCACCGATAGCCCGGCCAGAATAATCGCGGTAATACGCGAGAAGACCATGGTGACTTTCTCATTCAGCCAGCTT